>OERR01000068.1_pt1 | contig 28207 bp, 23 predicted proteins | sample 1540051 | NCBI WGS metagenome assembly OERR01 (sample SAMEA3891884, study PRJEB23780) | metagenome | biome: terrestrial biome; feature: animal house; material: Caecal content | place: Italy | collected 2015-05-05 | reverse complement strand
AGTGTGAAACGCCCGCCCTTCTCCGCAAAACGGCGCAGAGCGGAAAGATTGCGTTCCGGGATTTCACGGCCTCCCGGCAAAAGAGTTCCATCAATGTCGCTTGCGATCAGAATTTGATCCCATTTCATGCTTCTTCGCCTCTCTCCCCGCCCGCCTTACGGCGCAGCTTTTCCAGAAATGCGGTGAAATAGGAGGGCAGCTCGCTGTCAAATTCCATCCAGCGTCCATCCCTTGGATGGGCAAAACCAATGGATTTGGCATGCAGACACTGGCCGTGCAGCTCTGTCAGCACCTTTTTCGGGCCGTATACCTCGTCTCCCGCGACCGGATGCCCCAGATAGGCCATATGAACGCGAATTTGATGGGTGCGCCCCGTTTCCAGACGAAGCCGCACATGGGTAAAGCCCGGATAGCGTGCCAGCACCTCATAATGAGTGACGGCGGAACGGGAGTGCTGCTGCGTCACCGCCATTTTCTTCCGCTCCACGGGATGCCGCCCAATCGGCGCGTCTACCGTGCCGCTGTCCTCGCGCAGGGAACCGTAGACCACCGCTTCATAGGTACGCGTGAAGGTATGGGCTTTGATCTGTTCCGCAAGGCGCAGGTGTGCAAAGTCATTCTTTGCCACAATCAAAAGCCCGCTTGTATTTTTGTCGATCCGGTGAACGATTCCGGGACGAATCACCCCGCCGATCCCCGAAAGCGAACCACAGCAGTGCGCCAAAAGAGCGTTCACCAGTGTGCCGGACGGATTTCCCGCCGCGGGATGCACCACCATCCCCTTCGGCTTATTGACCACCAGAAGATCCTCATCCTCATACACAATCGCAAGAGGGATCTCCTCAGGAAGCACATCTGTGGAAACCGGATCGGGAATTGTTACCAGGATGCAATCGCCCGCCTTGACCTTGTAGGATTTCGTCAGCGGCTTTCCGTCCTTCTGTACGGCCTTCGCCTCCGTCAGCTTTTCCACCGCAGTGCGGGTCAAATCCTCCATCCTCCCCGCAATGAAACGGTCCAACCGCTGGCCCTCCTCCTCCGGGAGAACGGTCAGCTCCTCGGTGCGCGCCATCTCAGCGTTTTCTCCGCAGAACCGGCTCGCCCGCCGGTTTTTTCTCTGCGAAAAAGAGCACATGGATCACAAACAAGGCCGTTCCGATGACGACGGCGCAGTCCGCAAAATTGAACACAGGCGGGAAAAACGAGACATGGATATAGTCCACCACATAGCCAAGCAGTACGCGGTCCACCATATTGCCAAGCCCGCCTCCCAAAATCAGCGCGCTTGCCAGATAAGTCAGCATGGTATGATGATGGTAACGGAACAGCAGGATCAGGATGACCACCATCAGGATCGCTGTCATGATGATGAAAAACCAACGCTGATTGCTCAGAATTCCAAACGCGGCTCCCCGGTTTTCCACATAAGTAAAATCCAGCAGCCCCTCAATCAGGACATGCGTTCCGACCGGTTTGAGATTTTGAACCACAACATATTTCAGGATCTGATCCACGACGGCCAGCACAACGGCGAGTCCTATCATCAGAATCGGCACGGTTATCTTCCTCCTTGGTGTGCAAAAGGCGGGCAGCCCTTTTTCGGATATCCTGCCCGCCTTTGTTCTTTCTCATGCGCCGCGCGCCGAAATGCCGCGGCAGCCTTATTTTATTCCATTACAGCTGCACAGCGGCTGCAAAGATCCGGATGCTCCGCGGACGTGCCGACTGTATTGCTGTAGCACCAGCAGCGGGCGCACTTCTCGCCCTCCGCATGGGAAACCGTCATGGAAAGTCCGGGGACCGCTTCGCCGGTGTGCTCGCCCTTTCCTCCCTGCTCTACTTCCAGCTGCGAGACGATAAAGACCGGAATCAGCTCCTCCTTCATGGAAGAAATGAAGTCATACAGCTCGCCCTCGCAGAAAAGGCATACCTTCGCGTCAAGAGACGAACCGATCACCTTCTCCTTACGGGCTGCTTCCAGAGCCTTCTTCACATCGTCGCGGATCTGATGAATGCGATCCCAGCGCGCGATGAAGCTCTCGTCCACAGTGATTCCGCTCGTGCGGGGCATCTCATTGAAGAGGACGCAGGCCGGATCCGCCGAAGCGTCGTGCGGCATGGCGTGCCAGATTTCGTCCGAGGTGAACGCGAGGATCGGGGAAATCAGACGGGTCAGAGCGTCCAGAACGCGATACATAGCCGTCTGCGCGGCACGGCGTGTCAGGCTGTCTGCCTTTTCCGTGTAGAGACGATCCTTCGCAACGTCCAGATAGAAGTTGGACAGATCCACAACGCAGAAATTGTGAATCGCATGGTAAACCTGATGGAATTCGTATCCCTCATAGCCCTCATGGCAGCGCTGCATAACGCCTTCCAGCTTCTTCAGCACCCAGAGATCGATCGGGAACAGCTTTTCATCGGGAACCATATCGGTATTCGGATCGAAATCCTTGAGGTTGCCGAGAATAAAGCGCGCGGTATTGCGGATCTTGCGGTACGCGTCGGAAAGCTGTTTGAGAATTTCCTTGGAAATGCGGATGTCCGCATGGTAATCGGAGGAAGCCACCCACAGACGCAGGATATCGGCGCCATACTGGTCAATTACCTCCTGCGGATCGATGCCGTTTCCGGAGGATTTGTGCATCTGGCGTCCTTCGCCGTCAACCACCCAGCCGTGGGTGACGACGCTGCGGTACGGCGCCTGGCCGCGCCATGCAACGGACGTCAGCAGCGAAGACTGGAACCAGCCGCGATACTGATCCGCGCCCTCCAGATAGAGGTCCGCGGGCCAATGCAGCTCCGGCCGCTGATCGGCCACAGCCGCGTGCGTCACGCCGGAGTCGAACCAGACGTCCATGATATCGCGCTCTTTTTCAAACGACGTGCAACCGCACTTCTTACAGGCGGTTCCGGCGGGCAGAAGTTCGGACTCCGGCTTGGCATACCAGGCGTCGGAGCCTTCCTGCGCAAAGATGCCGGAAATGTGCATCATCACGTCCTTGTCGATCAGGGGTTCGCCGCAGTCCTTGCAATAGAAAATCGGGATCGGCACGCCCCAGCGGCGCTGACGGGAAATACACCAGTCCTTGCGATCCTCCACCATCGCGGTGATGCGATCGCGGCCCCATCCCGGGATCCACTGCACCTTGTTGATCTCCTCGATAGCCTTCTCCTTGATCGCGTCCACAGAGCAGAACCACTGCTCCGTCGCACGGAACAGAATCGGGTTCTTGCAGCGCCAGCAGTGCGGATACTGGTGGACAATCCGCTGGGTTGCCAGCATGGCACCCGTCTCCTCCAAATGCGCGCCGATCACCTTGTTTGCCTCGGAGGTGGTCAGACCGGCAAACTGTCCGGCCTCCGCCGTCAGACGGCCGTCGGCATCCACCGGGACGACAATCTCGATTTCGGGATATTTCTTGCAGATATCAAAGTCCTCCACACCGAAGCCGGGAGCCGTGTGGACGCAGCCCGTGCCGCTTTCCAGCGTGACATGGTCGCCCACAATCACAAGGCTGGTGCGATCGAGGAAGGGATGCTGGGCCTTCATGTATTCCAGATCGCTTCCACGGAAGGACGCGACCGTCTCATACTCCTCAATTCCGGCCGCCTTCATCGCATTTTCCGCGAGAGCCGCCGCCATCACATAGTATTCCTCGCCGCAGCGCAGGAGGGAATATTCAAAATCAGGGCCAAGGCAGATCGCCAGGTTGCCCGGCAGCGTCCAGGTCGTGGTCGTCCAGATCACGAAGAACACCTTGGACGGATCGATGCCAAGAGCGGAAAAACGGCCCTTATCGTCCACCGTACGGAATTTGACATACACGGAAACGCAGGGATCCTCCGCGTACTCGATCTCCGCCTCAGCCAGCGCCGTCTTACAGTCGGGGCACCAGTACACCGGCTTCAGGCCCTTATAAATGTAGCCCTTGGTTGCCATCTCGGAGAAAATCTCGATCTGTTTGGCCTCAAAATCATGCGTCAGCGTGATATAGGGATGATCCCAATCGCCGATGCCGCCCAAACGCTTGAACTGGTTGCGCTGTCCGTCCAGATACATCATGGCGAACTCACGGCAAATCTTTCTGAGCTCCACGTCCGAAATCGTGGTGGAATTTCCCACGCCCGCTTTCTTCCGGGCCTTCAGCTCCGTGGGAAGGCCATGTGTATCCCAGCCCGGCACATAGGGAGCCTTGAAGCCGGCCATATTGCGGTAGCGCACGATGAAATCCTTGAGCGTCTTGTTCAGCGCCGTGCCGAGGTGAATGTCGCCGTTGGCATACGGAGGGCCGTCATGCAGAACAAAAAGCGGCTTGCCTTCGTTCTTCTCCATCAGCTTCTCATAGATTCCATCCTTCTCCCACTGCTCCAGCATGCCGGGTTCCCGCTTGGGAAGCCCCGCCTGCATGGCGAAATCCGTCTCAGGGAGGTTCAGCGTCTTTTTGTAATCCTGGGCCATGTCTTTTTCTCTCCTGTATTTGTAATATTGATTGTGTTAGAATTCATCAAAATTCGACACGTTTGCCTGAAATTCCAGCGTCGGCTCCTGGACCTCTTCCGGGACAGGCGCGGGGCGCTGTTCAAAGAAGGCGGGCTCAAGCTCCACCTGCTCCTCCTCGGGCACATCGGCCGCAGGCTCCGGAATGGAGGGCGCGGGCTGAGGCGCGGGTTCTTCCTTCTTCTCTCCCGGAAGGGCGTCAATCAGCGTCAAATGGCGGCGGTACATCTCCAAAAGCTGTGCGCGGAATTCCGCCACCTGCTTTTTCAGATCGGCCATCTGCTGCTTTTGCTGCTGGATCTGCTCCTCCGCTCCGGCGATGATGTGCTCCGCTTTGAGGTTTGCGTCTTTGAGGATGATTTCAGCCTTGTGGCGCGCTTCGCGAATGGACGCGTCTCCCAGCTTCTGCGCGCTGACGAGAGCGTTCTTGATCTCGTCCTCCTCGCTGCGGTAATCCTCAATCTTTCCGGCCAGAAGCTCTATCTTTTTCTGCATCTGGCGCTTTTCTTCCTCGACGCGCTCCATCTCTTCCCGCTGCGCCAAACTCTTCTGCGTCAGCTCCTCCACGGTGTCCCGCACCTGATCGATAAACGCGTCGACATCCTCCGGCCGGTAACCGGAGAAACCGGCCTTGCGGAAGCTGACGTTTGTAATATCGTTCAACGAAAGCATGTCCCTGCGTCCCCTTTCCCTGCTTTGATCCGTCCGAGCCGCCGCTCAGACATATTTTCTGCCCGTCAGGCAGAGCCGTCCCTTTTTTGTATAGGGACCCAGGCGGTCAATCACAAATTTTCCTTTTCCCCGCACGGAAAGCTTTGCCCCCTCCTCCACCGGACAGGAGACAGAGGTTTCCTCACGGTAGTTCAGCGTCACAAGTCCCGCGGCAATGGCCGCCGCGGCCTTTTCCCGGCTCAGGCCCGCGAGCGCCGCCGTCACGCAGTCCAGACGGGGAGAAGCCACCACGGCGGAAAGCTCCTCAAAGCGGTGCGCCTGCGGAAACGGTTTTTCCGCTCCCTCCATGAGCTTCACGCCGGTACGTCCGATTTTTTCCGTCTGTCCGACAAGAAAAGACGCGACCTCCTCGCGCACAAAAAAGACCGCCCTGCCCTCTTCCAGCAGGATGTCCCCCAGCGCTTCCCTCTGAATTCCCCGGGAGAGCAGGCCGCCCATGAAATCGCGGTGCGAAAGGGCGTCCTCACGGCGAAAGCGCGCGGTGATCGCTGCCAACGGAAAAGCGGACGGCTCCGGATCCAAATAGGACGGAAACGCGCCGAACAGGACGCGCTCCGCCTCCTCATGACCGCCCCACAGCAGGAAACGGTCAAAGCGCAGACGGCGCATCACAGAACGCGCGATCTCCGCTTCTCTTTCATCCAGAAACCCCACGAAATGACATCTGTTTTTCTGCTCCGCCATTCTGACGGCGTCGGAAAGGCGGGCTGTGAGCACAGCATCCTGACCGGCTTCCATCTTAATAGTAGGCTCCGTTGTTTTCGAGCTCGTCCATCAGATCGTCGCCCGTCAGATCCACATTGTAGGGGATAATGATATAGGTATTGGTTGCCACCCGCTTGATCTTGCCGCCGTTGGCATAGGCCACGCCGGACAGGAAATCAATGATACGGCGGGAAACATCCTTTTCCGTATTTTCCAGGTTCAGCACCACCGTGTGCATCTTCAAAAGCTCGTCCGCAATGGCACGCGTCTCCTCGGCAAAATTCTGAGGCTTGAACAGCACAACCTGAAGCTGGGCCGTCGCGTGAATGTTGACGACCTTATTCCCGGAGGAAACGGAGGAGGAATGTCTTGAAGTCTCCCGGTCTCTGGTTTCGATCGGGGTAATGTCCTCGTCTTCCTCGCGATCGTCCTCTTCGTAGTACTCGTCGTACTCGTCATCCGGAGGACTCCACATATTCTTTATTTTCTGTACAAAGCCTGCCATGATCCAAACCTCCCGGCTGTCTAATTTCATCCCTCAAGAGGGAATTAGTGGTAATTTCTGGGACCAAACAGAGCAGAACCGACCCGCACCAGATTGGCGCCTGCCCGTACCGCGTCCGCAAAGTCCGCCGACATACCCATTGACAGATAATCCATAGTAACATTATCTATTCTTTTCTGCTTTATGTCAATAAAATATTGTGTCATTCTCGAAAAAAAGCGGATTGTCTCCTCTCGGGAGGCTTCCGCGGGCGGAATCGCCATCAAACCGCGCACATGAACGCACGGCAGAGCGGCGGCCTGTTCGAGAAGCTCCGGCAGCGCCTCGGGCAGCACACCCGACTTGTTTTCCTCGCGTCCGATGTTGACCTCCAGCAGAATATCCATCTGTGTCCCCGCCTTCTCCGCCTGGCGCGAAATCTCCTGCGCCAAACGCACGCTGTCCACGGATTGGATCATGCTGACACGGCCAATCAGCTGACGCACCTTGTTCGTCTGCAAATGACCGATAAACTGTACGTCCACCGGCGCGTAGCCATCGTACTTCTCGCAAAGCTCCTGCACCCGGTTTTCCCCGATATGCCGGATTCCCAGCTCGATCCCGTGATTGATAACCTCGACAGGGACCGTCTTGGTGGCCGCCAGCAGCGTCACCTCCTGCGGGGAGCGCCCGGAATCCAGAGCGGCTTTCTCCAGCTCGGAGCAAATTCTTTTGTAGTTTTCCTCCACGTCGCGGAATCTCTGTTCCAGCTCACTTGACAACCTTTCCGTCATACAAATCGGTCCCTTCCACCACAATTTCATCGTAAAGCTGCACGGTCTCGGAGGTCATCAGTTCCTCCGGATCGGGGTTCGGATCGCAGATCACATACGTCGAGGTACTGTAGAGCGGGACGATCTGCCGGAATACAATTTCGCTTCCGTGCATCACATACACGCCCTTGACTTCCCGCGTTTCCGTGGTCTCCTCCCCGTCCTCATTCTCCACCGTCCGGGTCACCTCCGCGAAATGCACCGCCTTCTGGCTGACGCGGATCCCGCTGTACTCCGTCACGGAGACGGAGCAGGTTTCCGTGCGCAGACGTGCCAGTTCTTCATTCATCGTGCTGCATTCCAGCACCACCGCCGCCTGCGACTCGATGCTTTCCTGATTGACCGCACGGACAACCGCCGTCACGGAATCGGAGGTGGCGAAGGGAAAGCTCAGAGAAACCGCGTTCCCCTCGATAAATTTCAGCGCGTCCTGCGCGGAAACGACACAGACAAAGTACCATTTGAATTCCCCGCAGATTTTTCCCACCGCGTCCGCCGGAGGGGAAACCTGTGTTTCCAGCTTCTGCTGGTACTGCTCCGGTGTGATGGTGAGAATCGAATCGTAGTCAAAGACAGATTCATAGCCGTCCACCTCGCTGATGAACGTTCCGGCAGACGGAGCCGTCACAGTTCCCAGTACCTGACGGTTTGCGGTAAGCGCGTCTCTCTGCTGGGTCAGGGAATTGATGCGATCGTTGAAATCGGAAACCTTGTTGGTCACGATTTGACGCTCGTTGAGGACATACAGGAGATCCTCCCTCGGTTCATCCAAAGCATCGTATTCCCCGGACGCGGACGTTTGCAGGAGCGCAATCAGCTTCTGGCTGATCTGCTTGGTGAGGGAATCCTGATCCACCGCGTAGGTGCTGCCCGGTGAGGACAGCTTTTGCAGCTGGGAAATCTGGAGATTCAGCGTTTCGATCTGCTGCTGAGCCGCCGCGTCCTGCTCCGTCGCGTAAAGCTCCGCGATCGTGCCGCCCTTGGAAACCTTGCCGCCATCCTCCACCACATAGGTAACCACACCGTTTGTCTGCTGCTGGATGACGCTCTCCTTGCGTACCGCCGTTCCGGTGGCCTGCACCACCTCAGCGGTTCCCGGATCGTCCGCCTGCACATAGACGGCCACCTCGGTTTTCACAGAGGTATAGTTGGCGTTATACACCTGATACCCTATGTAAAAAAGAAGCAGAAAGGCCACGCAGAACGCTGCCAGCCTGCGGATCAAAGGACTGTTCAAACCTCACGCTCCCTTTCCGCCGCCTGGTTTTCGGAATTTTCCTTCGGTACACCGGAATCCGGTTCCTCTTCATTATAGCGAATGGACAGTTCTTTTGCAACTATGGAAGAAACTTCCTGCAAAACCCGATCGTCCGAAACCCGATCCCGCTCGATCCAATGAATCGCTTCCTCCCGGCGGAACCAGGTCAACTGGCGCTTGGCATAGCGCCGCGTTCCCTGCCGCAGCCTGTCCGCGGCTTCCTCCAGCGTACATTCTCCCCTGAAACAGGGAAAAAATTCCTTGCAGCCGATCGCCTGTTTGACCGTGGCGGCGCCGGGAAATTCCATCAAACGGCGCGCCTCATCCAGCAAACCGTTTTCGAGCATCACACCGACGCGGCGGTTGATTCGATCGTACAGCAGGGAGCGATCCGCGTACGTCAGACCGATCCAGCAAGCCTGATACGGAGACGGCTCCCGTCTCGACTCTTCCCGCAGGCTCGCCATGGTTTTTCCCGTCAGCCGGCACAATTCGAGAGCGCGCACAATCCGTTTGATATCCCGGGAACACAGGCGCGCCGCCGTCTCCGGATCCAGTCCGCGCAGCTCCCCCAAAAGAACGTCCGCTCCTTCCCGCTGCACGCGCTGTTCCAACTCCGCGCGCAGCTCGTTGTCCCGGGGCTCCTCGGAAAAGGAGATGTGATGCAGAAGAGACGACACATACAGGCCTGTCCCGCCCACGACAATAGGTAAGCGTCCTCTCGCCCGGATCTCCCGGATAACCTGACCGGCCAGCGTCACATAATCCGCCACGCTGAACGGCTTGTCCCAGTCCAAAAAAGCCAGCAGATGATGCGGCACGCCGTCCATTTCCTCCCGCGAGGGCTGAGCCGTGCTGATCGGAAGACCCCGGTAAATCTGCATAGAATCGGCGGACACCACCTCACCGTCAAAGCGTTTGGCCAGCTGAATCGCCAGCTCCGTCTTGCCGGAGGCCGTCGGCCCAACCACCGCGATCACTGGTATCATTTCCGTTTGCATGGGTTCCCTCCCTTCTGGAATGCGGGCCGTATCTCTATCATAAAACGAGAAACCCGCGAAAAACATCGAAATCCGGCGGACATGCTATGGCAGCCTTCCAAACTGCTTTTCCAGATCCCGCCGCCGCATAACAATAGAAACGGGACGGCCGTGCGGGCAATAGCGGATTTCCGGGTGCGCGGCAAGCTGAGCGGCCAGCGCCGTCAGTTCTTCCCGCGACAGCTCATCTCCCGCTTTGATCGCCGCCCGGCAGGCGACATTGTGATAAAGCCAGTCCAGCTTTTCCGTTGTCAAATCGGTTTTGGAGCGCACAAGATAGCCTGCCATTTCCATCACGGCGTCCGCGATCCCCTCACCCTCCAAAATCAGCGGAGCGGTGCGCACCAGCACCGTGCCCGCCCCGAAATCGTCAATCTCAAATCCGGCTTTGCGGCACAGCTCCCGCGCTTCAAGAACGGCGGCATACTCATTTTTTTCGAGCGTCACGGAGACGGGTTCGAGCAAAAGCTGGCAGTCCGCGTCGCCGCGTTCGGCCTTCAGCTTCTCATAGATCATCCGCTCGTGCGCCGCGTGCTTATCAATCCAAATCAGATCGTCCCCGCTTTCGAGAATCACATAAGTACCGAAAGCCTCCCCCACCAGACGGAACGAGGGCTCCGGCTGTGTCTCCGGTTCCGGCGCTTGCTCGAATTGTACCGCGTTCTCGGGCTCGGGCGTTTCCGGAAACGGTACCGTGTCCTCATGCTGCGGATCTGCCTGCGGAAGCGCCTGTCCGGCTTTCTCCGAACCAGCGGGAGGAGCAGGATTTTCTTCTGGCTCACTCTCTGCCGGGTAAATCGGACGGGTCGCGGCAAAGCTCTCCCTGACGGTTCCATGCCCGCTGGGCGAAAAGGGACGGGACAGCTTTGGCACTGAAATCTCCGGCTCCGGCCCGTCCTCCCGCCGGGGCATTTGCTCTTCTACATCCCCCGCCGGTTTTTCCTGACGCTGGGACAGGGAAAGCTGACGCACCTCCGGCTGAACCCCGGCAAAAACGGGAGGGCGCGCCGTCGGGAATTGCGCCACACGAGGGGTATCCCCCTGGTTCAGCGCCGTTTTGACTCCATGATACACACAGTCAAACAACGGCTTTTCGTTGACAAAGCGCACCTCGATTTTTGCCGGGTGAACATTCACGTCCACCGCGCGGCACGACACCGTCAGGTGCAGCACACACGCAGGCATTTTCCCCACCATCAGAGAGCCCTTGAAGGCCTCCTCCAGAGCGACCATGGCGGTGCGGCTCTTGACGTAACGGCCATTGAGGAAAAAATTCTGCATGCTCCGGTTCGGGCGCGCCGCCGCGGGACGGCTCACATAGCCTTTGACGGATGTACCGCCGTAGGAGTAATCCACCGGAATCAATCCCTGCGTAAACTCCCGGCCATAGACCGCGTAGATCGCGGACTTGAGATCCCCGTCGCCGGGCGTGTGGATCGTTTCCTTTCCATCGCGCACAAAGCGGAAGGAGATCTCCGGATGGGAGAGCGCGATTTTATCCATCACGGACGCAACGGCGTTGCCTTCCACGACGTCCTTTTTCAGAAACTTCATACGCGCGGGGGTGTTAAAGAAGAGGTCGCGCACCACGATGGTGGTACCCGCCGGACATCCGGCCTCCGTGCATTCCTCCTCCTCGCCCCCGGCAATGACGTAGCGCGTCCCTTCCAGTGCGTCCCCGACACGGGTGAGCAGCTCCACACGGGCAACCGCCGCAATGGAGGCCAGCGCCTCCCCGCGAAAACCGAGCGTGCCGATCCCTTCCAGATCCTCCGGGCTGTTTACCTTACTGGTGGCATGGCGGAGAAAAGCGGTCGGAACGTCCTCCCGCGCAATGCCGCAGCCGTTGTCGGTGATGCGCAGATAGGAAACGCCTCCGTGCTGGATCTCCACGGTGACGGCGGTGGAACCGGCGTCCACCGCGTTTTCCAAAAGCTCCTTCACCACGGAGGAGGGGCGATCCACCACCTCGCCCGCCGCAATCAGCTCCGCGACCTGCTTTTCCAAAACATGAATCCGTCCCATGAAATCCTCCTTTCCTCCGGCCAAACGCCGTTACTCCTTTTGCGCCAGTGTAGTCAGTTCAAACAGCTGCGTCATGCACTCGATCGGTGTGAGTGTGTTCACGTCCAGGCTGCGCAGACGATCCATGATCTCGCGCTCCCCGCCCGGCAGCATGGCAAGCTGCATCGCGTCCGCCGGCTCCGGCTCCTGTTTGCGTGTTTTTCCTTTCGGGGGAGACACGGCCTGCCCGCTTTCCAGCTCGGACAGGATCTGCCGGGCGCGGTTAATCACCTTATTGGGAACACCCGCCAGCTTGGCTACCTCAATGCCGAAGCTGTCGTCCGCTCCGCCGCGTACAATCCGCCGCAGGAAGGTGATATCGTCACCCCGCTTTTTGACGGCGATATTGAAATTCTTCACGCCGTCGACCAGATCTTCAAGCACCGTCAACTCGTGGTAATGGGTGGCAAAGAGCGCCTTCGCTCCCAGCTGCTTTTTGTCGGCCACATATTCCAGCACCGCGCGGGCAATGCTCATACCGTCAAACGTGGAGGTTCCGCGCCCAATCTCATCCAGAATCAGAAGGCTGTCCTGCGTGGCGCTGCGGATGATCTCCGCCACCTCGCTCATCTCCACCATGAACGTCGACTGTCCCGAAGCCAGGTCGTCCGACGCGCCAACGCGGGTGAAAATGCTGTCCGTGATGCTGATATCGGCGGAAGCTGCCGGGACAAAGCAGCCAATCTGCGCCATCAGAACAATCAGGGCGATCTGCCGCATATACGTCGATTTTCCGGCCATATTCGGGCCGGTGATGATCGCCACGCGGTTTTCCCCGCGATCCAGCGTCACATCGTTCGGCACAAAGGGCACGTCCAGCAGCTTCTCCACCACCGGGTGACGTCCCTCCCGGATCTGAATGCGCCCTTCCAGATTGATCGAGGGCCGCACATAATTCTGCGCGGCGGAAACCTGAGCGAACGAGCGCAGCACGTCAATCTGCGCCACAGCCGCCGCCGTGCTCTGGATTCGGGCCAGCTCTCCGGCTGTCCGCTTTCGCACCTGATCGAAAAGATTGTATTCGAGCTGCACAGAGCGTTCCTGCGCGCCGAGGATCCGCCCTTCCAGCTCTTTGAGCTCGGGGGTGATGAAGCGCTCACAGTTGGTGAGCGTCTGCTTGCGGATGTACTCCGGCGGGGCCTGGTTTTTATAGGAATTGCTGATTTCAATGTAATAGCCAAAGACACGGTTGTAGCCGACCTTCAGCTTCGGGATCCCGGTCCGCTCGCGCTCCTTGGCCTCGATCTGCGCGATGATCCCGCGCCCGTTCGTCATATCGCCTTTGAGCAGATCCAGCTCCTCGCTGTAGCCGGGACGGATCAGCCCGCCCTCGCGCACAGAAAACGGCGGATCATCGTCGATGGCTCTCTCAATCAGATCGCAGACATCCTCAAGCGGATCAATCTCATCCCGCAGAGCACAGAGCAAGGCCGACTGCGCACCCGCCAGCGCCCCCCGAAGCACCGGAAGGCGGGCCAGCGCCGCCGACAGCGAGCGAAGTTCCCTTGCGTTCGAGGAACCGTACACAATCCGGCTCATCAGACGTTCCAGATCGTGAATGCCGGAAAGCCCTTCCAGCACATCGTCGCGCAGCGCGGCGGAGCGAACCAGCTCCTCCACCGCGTTCTGACGGCGCGTAATCTGTCCCGGACTGATCAGCGGCTTTTCGATCCAGTTGCGGATCAAGCGTTTTCCCATCGCGGTGCGCGTGCAGTCCAGCACCCAGAGAAGGGATCCGCGCTTTTCCTTGGAGCGCATCGTTTCGCATAGCTCCAGATTACGGCGGGCATTCAGGTCCAGATGCATATACTGCGCTTCGCTGTAGAGCTTCAGCTCCGTCATGCGCTCCAGGCCTGTGCGCTGGGTCCGTTTCAAATATCCCAGCAGCGCGCCGAGCGCCGCCGTGATCAGGGGCTGGTCCGCAATTCCCAGATCGTCCAGAGACTTCCCGGAAAACTGGTCGCCCACCGTCTCCTGCGCTTCCTCCAGATCAAATTCTTCCTCGGGAAGCAGTTCCAGACTCGCGGAGAGCCGTTCCCGGATAAACGCGGGCAGCTCTTTGAAATCCAGCGCGCCGGGATTCAGAAGAATTTCCCGGGGAGAAAAGCGGGACAGCTCATTGATCAGCTGTTCGCTCAGATCACCGCCGGAGAGAACGCAGGCGTTCAGCTCGCCCGTGGAGATATCGGCAAAGCAGCAGCCCGCCTGTCCCCCGCCCGTACAGATAGAGCAGATGTAATTGTTCTTTGTCTCGTCCAGCATGCTGCTTTCCAGAACGGTGCCGGGCGTGATAACACGGATAATGTCACGCTTAACCAGCCCTTTCGCCAAAGCGGGATCCTCCATCTGCTCACAGATGGCAACCTTATATCCCTTCTGCACCAGACGCGCAATGTAGCTTTCCGCGCTGTGGAACGGTACGCCGCACATCGGCGCGCGCTCCTCCTGTCCGCAGTCGCGCCCGGTGAGCGTCAGATCCAGCTCCTGCGACACCAGCTTCGCGTCGTCAAAAAACATTTCGTAAAAATCGCCCAGCCGGAAGAAAAGGATTGTCCCGGGATTCTTCTCCTTCATCTCCACATACTGCTGCATCATTGGCGAAAGATTTGCCATACTTCTGCCTCCAACCCAAAATGGAAAACATGCGGAAGGGATCCGCCCTCGTCTCCCCTCCGCATGCCGTTGCCGTAATTCGCTGTTTTCCCGCTGTGCGGGGAGCGGCGCTTAGTGGCAGCCGCCGCAGGAGCCGCAGTTTCCGCCGCAGCTATGCTCCTCATAGTCCGCGGTGTCCGGATCCGCTCCGTCCGCGCACTGGCTGATGATGGCGCTGATCCGGTTGAGCACAGCGTCAAGATCCTGCTTCGCGGCGTTGTAGGCCTGCATGCTGTCGTTCTGCATAATCTGGCCGTACAGCAGGCGGATCTCGTTGTTCAGCTCCTCGAGCTTCTTCTCGTCGCGCTCGTCCTTGTTGGCTTCGTTGTTGATCGCCATTCTCTTGAGATTGAAATCGCCGATCATATTTTGCAGCACGGCGTCGCCGTCGCAGGCTTCGCTGGCCTTGCGCATGGCAAGATACCGCTCGTCCTTTTGCAGTTCGCGTCCGATTTCACGGGCCAGTTCGATCATATCCATGGGAATACCTCCAATATTATAAATATAAAATAGATATAGAATTAATACTGTCAGAGACTCGCGTGGGTTGTCAACCTGCCTCACGACTGCGGAGAAACAAGCTCTCCCGTCAGAATCCAGTTGCGGGCGGCTGTGATTTTGACGTTGGCAAAGCTTCCGGCCAACTCCCGCGGACCGGGGAAATCCACAATCACATTGCCATCCGTGCGGCCGGAAAGCATCCCCTCCTGTTTTCCCTCCTCTTCCACGAGCACGCGCTGCACCGTACCGACGGCCGCCTGGCATCTTTTGGCGGCAATCTCCTCCTGCGCGGCGCACAGCTCCTGAAACCAGCGGGATTTCTCCTGAGCCGGAACGGGATCGTCCATCTGCGCGGCTTTGGTTCCGCGTCTCGGGGAGTAAATAAAGGTAAACAGCGAGGTGAATTCCACTTCCCGCACAAGGGAAACCGTATCAAGGAATTCCTCGTACGTCTCGCCCGGGAAACCCACAATCACATCCGACGTCAGGGAAAGATCCGGGATCTTCTCCTTCGCATAGCGAATCAGATCCAGATATTTCGCCCGGTCGTAATGACGGTTCATCTCCCGCAGAATCCGGTCGTTTCCGGACTGGAACGGCAGATGCAGGTGATGGCTGATATGCGTTCCCTGCGCGATGGTATCGATCAGCTCATGCGTCGCGTCCTTCGGATGAGACGTCATGAAACGGATGCGGTAATCGCCGGGGATACGGTCCAGACGGCGCAGAAGCTCCGCGAAGGAAACCGGGTTGTCCAGCGTCTTGCCGTAGGAGTTGACGTTTTGCCCCAACAGGGTGATATCCTTGTATCCCGCGCGCACCAGCGCGGCAAACTCCTCCTCCACCGCTTCCGGCGTGCGGCTCCTCTCCCGGCCCCGCACATACGGGACAATACAATAGGAACAGAAATTGTTGCAGCCGTACATGACCGTCACCCAGGCCTTCACAGAGCCGTCGCGGTGAATGGGAAGTCCTTCGTGAATGACACGATCCTCGCTTTCGTCACCGCGCGAAAACACCCGCTTGCCGCTTGTCAGCGTTTCCAGCAAGAGCTCCGGGAAACGGTGGATCACATGCGTGCCGAACACCAGGCTGACATAGGGATAGCTGCGCCGGATACGCTCCGCGACATGCTCCTGTTCCATCATGCAGCCGCACAGTGCGATGATAACGGACGGATGCCGCCGCTTTGTATTTTTCAGTGCGCCGACGTTGCCGAACACACGGTCCTCCGCATGCTCCCGCACCGCGCAGGTATTGAATAGAATGAAATCGGCTTCCTCCGGATCCTCCGTAAAGCCGAATCCCATTTCTTCCAGAAATCCTTTGATTTTCTCCCCGTCCGCCACATTCTGCTGGCAGCCGTAGGAGTGAACATAGGCCATCGGACGTTCCCCTCTGGCTCGTATTTTCATGATTTGCGCCACATCGTCCATGACAGCTTCGCTGCCGCGGGCGGAATGATTGATTTCCTGCAAAAGAGCTTCCTCCATGCTTCGTCACATTTGCCCGTCTGCAATTTTCCGGGTAATTTCGGGCAATTTGAAGTAAGTATAGCATATTCCCGTTTTTTCTTCAAGAAATTACACGGAAATTTTCCGCCGGCACTTTTCTTTTTCCAGTTTTGGTGTATAATGAATAGAAAACTTCATCACACGAAAGGAACTTTTCATGCTGGATACACTGAGAAACATTGACCAATATCTGCACGAATACCATCTTCTGTCCATCGCCTTCCGTCTTATCCTCTCCATGGTGCTCGGCGGTATCCTCGGCATGGAACGCGGACGCAAAAAGCGTCCGGCCGGTTTTCGCACCTATATGACGGTCTGCGTCGGTTCGGCTCTGGTCATGTGCACCAGCCAGTATATGGTTCAGGTGTTCGGCACGGGTGATCCGGCTCGTCTTGGCGCGCAGGTCATCAGCGGGATCGGCTTTCTCGGCGCGGGAACCATCATCGTCACGGGGCGCAGCCAGGTCAAGGGGCTGACCACCGCGGCCTGCTTGTGGGCTTCCGCCTGCATCGGCCTTGCCGTCGGCATTGGTTTTTATCTGGGAGGAATTCTCTGCACCATTCTGATCTATCTGGGCATGACCGTGATGCACCGCATTGAATGGAACCTTCTTTCCAGAGCCAGAGTTATGGACTTTTTCGCGGAATTTTCTTCCATCCAGGATATCGGACGCTTTATCCAGATGCTTCGGGAACACGGGATCACCGTGAGCGACTTACAGATGAACCGCAAGGATCGCACGCAGAACGATCTGATCGGCGTGATGTTCACCATCAAGCTGGAAAAGCCGATTCCGCACGCCAAGCTTCTGGAAATGTTTTCTAATTTTGATGGGATCAAATTTGTGGAAGAAATTCTGTAAACATGCTTTGGAAAAAGCAGGACGAAAAAGAGCGAATATTTTTCAATTTTCTCTTGACAACCGGATCCGGGGATGCTATAATCGTAAACGTCGCTGAGAGAGACGCGGCAAAAACCGAATAAATGCGCGAGTGCTGGAACTGGCAGACAGGCACGTTTGAGGGGCGTGTGTTGCATGACGTACGGGTTCAAGTCCCGTCTCGCGCACCAAAACCCGAATGCTTTTGCATTCGGGTTTTTTTGTCCCCATTTTTAACATTTGACGGCTCCCGAACGGTTTCTTTTCGTTCCGAGCGGGCCAAAAGGAGGGCGTATGATCGAACTTCGTCACATTCAAAAAACCTTTCGGGTCTCCCGGCGCAGCGCCGGACTGTCTCAGGCTGTGAAATCCCTGTTCCGCAGGGAGTATGAAACCATCAACGCCCTGCAGGACGTTTCCTTCACCATCCGTGACGGGGAAATGGTCGGCTACATTGGCCCGAACGGGGCGGGAAAAAGCAGTACCATCAAAATCATGAGCGGCGTTCTGACGCCGGACGGCGGCGAGTGCGTGATCAATGGGCGCATCCCATGGAAGGAACGGACAGCCCACGTCCGGGAAATCGGCGTTGTATTCGGCCAGCGTTCGCAGCTCTGGTGGGATGTGCCGGTCATCGACAGCTTTGAGCTGATCCGGGACATCTACCGTGTGGACGACCATGCCTACCACAAAACGCTGTCCCGTCTGACGGAGCTTCTTCAGATCGGGGAAATCGTGAAAACGCCCGCGCGGCAGCTCTCGCTCGGACAGCGGATGCGGTGTGAAATCGCGGCCTCCCTCCTGCACAATCCGAAAATCCTGTTTCTGGACGAACCGACCATCGGTCTGGATGCCGTGTCCAAGCTTGCCGTGCGGGATTTTATCCGGGCCATCAACCGGGAAAACGGCACCACCGTAATCCTGACGACGCACGACATGCAGGACATCGAAGCTTTGACGGAACGGATTCTCCTGATTGGCAAGGGGCGGATCCTGCTGGACGGCTCCCTTTCTGAGCTCAAATCCCGGAATTCCTCCCGCAAAACGCTGACGGTCGCGTATGAGGGAGGGACGCTCCCCTCCTGTGAAGAAATGACGGTCAAGGAGGACAAGGAGGGCCGCGCCGTCCTCTCCGTGGACACCCGCGCCCTCTCCGTTTCCGAAGCCATCTCCCGGATCTCCGCCGCGGTCGGCGTGAAAGACATTTCGGTGACGGGGGAAAGCATTGACGAGCTCGTGGTTTCCCTGTATCAGGAGTTCGCGATATGAAACAGTATGGATCGTTTTTCCGCATCCGCTTTCTCGCGGGACTTCAATACCGCGCCGCCGCCTGGGCCGGAATCTCCACCCAGTTCGCCTGGGGAGGAATGACCATTCTGCTGTTCCGCGCCTTCTATGAGAGTGACGCCGCCAGCTTTCCCATGCCGTTTTCCTCTCTCTCCACCTACATCTGGCTTCAGCAGGCGCTTCTCGCCATGTTTATGGCCTGGTTCTTTGACAACGATATTTTTGACAGCATTTCCAATGGGGGCATCGCCTACGAGCTGTGCCGCCCCTGCGACCTCTACAATATGTGGTTTGTAAAGAATATGGCGATCCGACTTTCCCGAACGGTGCTCCGCTGTGCTCCTATCCTGTTGGTCGCGGCCTTTCTGCCCTCGCCGTATTCCGTCACCCTTCCCGCCGGCTGGATCGCGGGTTTGTTGTTTATTCTCTCGCTGCTGCTCGGTTTCCTGGTTCTGGTCGCTTTTTCCATGCTGATCTATCTTTCCGCGTTCTATACGATCTCTTCTCTGGGAATCCGGCTTCTTGCCACCTCCGTGGTGGAATTTTTCGCGGGCGGGATTATCCCCCTCCCCTTTCTTCCGGAGAGCATCCAGCCGTTTTTCTACGCTCTGCCCTTTGCTTCCATGCAGAACACGCCGTTTTTGATCTATACCGGTTACATGCAGGGTGATCAGGCGCTGTGGAGTATGGCCGGACAGTGTGCGTGGCTCGCCGGTCTTGTGCTGGCCGGACGTCTTCTCATGCACCGTGCCCTCAAAAAAGTTGTGGTACAGGGGGGATAACGAATGAAGCTTTATTTTAAATTTGTCGCCATGCAGCTCAAATGCCAGATGCAGTACAAGGCCTCCTTTTTCATGATGACGCTGGGACAGTTTCTTGTCTCCTTCACCGCCTTTCTCAGCATCTTCTTTCTGTTCACCCGTTTCCATACGGTGCAGGACTACTCCTTTTCGGAGATTCTGATCTGTTTTTCCGTGATCCTCACGTCCTTCTCGCTGACCGAATGCTTCGTCCGGGGCTTCGACGTCTTTCCCCGTCTCATTCAAAGCGGCAATCTGGACCGCATCCTGGTGCGCCCGCGTGGGGAAATCTTCCAGGTGCTGACCTCCACCATTGAATTCTCACGTGTGGGCCGCTTTTTGCAGGCGATTGCCATGCTGATTTACGCCATTCCCACCAGCGGCGTTGCATGGACCTGGGACAAAATTTTCACGCTGCTGATGATGCTGATCGGCGGAATCGCTGTCTTTTCCGGCCTTTTCATCCTTTACGCGGGACTGAGCTTTTTTACCATCGAGGGACTGGAATTCATGAACATCTTCACGGACGGGAGCCGGGAATTCGGAAGATATCCGCTTTCCGTCTACGGCGAAGGCGTCCTCAAATTTTACACCTACGTCATTCCGATCGCGCTCTTTCAATATTATCCCTTCCTGTATCTGATCGGGCGCTCCGATGATTTCCGTCTCAGCCTGCTCCCCCTGCTCGGTTTTCTCTTTGTGATTCCCTGTTACGCCTTTTTCCGCTTTGGCCTGCATCATTACCAGTCCACCGGCTCCTGAACCCATCTTCCGAAAGAGCCTTTCAGACAAACAGCAACCCCCGGACACGGTTCCATGTACCATGTCCGGGGGTTGCTTTGTTTGCGTCTGGGGTTATGGATTCTCCGGCTCGTCCAGACGCGACGTGCAGTGCGGGCAGCGCGTGGCAAGCACAGGAATTTTGGAACGGCAATACGGACACTCCTTTTCCGTGGGAGCGGCCGGTTTTTCTTCCTTCTTGCGGCTCACCAGCTCGCGAACACGGTTGAGCTGCTTGACCACAACATAAACCACAAGGGCTATCAGCAGGAAATTAACCAGCTGCGTCAGAAAGGTACCATAGTTGATGCTCGAAGCGTTTTCGCCCGAGGAAAGCACCAGCTTGAGATCGTTGAAATCCACCCGCCCGGTGATCAGGCTCAGGATCGGCATTACAATGTCGTTGACCAATGAATTGACAATCCCTGTGAACGCGCTGCCGATGATCATGCCGACCGCCAGATCGATCATGCTGCCTTTGAGCGCAAAACTTTTAAATTCCTTCCAGAATTTTTTCATGCCTCTTTCTCCTTCTCTCACAGCTTTTGCAGCCGGGCAAAATTCGCCATCAGCTTTTTGGTTCCTACCCGCTCAAATGCAATTTCCAGCAAAACGTCATTCCCCATTGGGGATGCAGAAAGAATCATGCCCTCTCCAAAGGTTTTGTGAGAAACCGCGTCGCCGGGCTTGAAGGAAGCGGAAGGCTTCTCCGCCCGGGCCACGGCGGCAGGGCCAAAATTGCGGGCTGCCTGCACGGAAGCCGCGCGCGTTTCGCGGTAGGACACCGGAAGCACCATACCGGGATCCGGCTTTTTCCACTCTCTGGCGCGGTGACGATCGGTCAGCTCCTCCGGAATCTCCATGCAGAAACGGGACGGCTTGTTGCGGTTTGTGCTGCCGAAAAGCATGCGGCTCTCCGCGTTCACGATGGTCAGCTCCTCCCGCGCGCGGGTGATCGCCACATAGGCCAATCGGCGCTCTTCCTCAATCTCCGGAGGATTATAAATCGCCTGCATGCCCGGAAAAAGCCCCTCCTCAAATCCGGGAAGGAACACACACGGGAATTCCAGGCCCTTCGCGGAATGCATCGTCATCATAACAACCGCGTCCACGCTCTCATCGAGGTTATCCACATCCGTCATCAGGGAAATTTCCTCGAGGAATCCGGCCAGCGAAGCTTCCTCTCCGTTATCCTGCTCATACTGACGCAGGTTGGACAAAAGCTCTCCAATGTTCTCAATGCGGTCCTGGGCTGTTTCCTCCTCCGTCTCCCGCAGATACTCCCGGTATGCGGTTTTTTCCAGAAGAAGCTCATACAAATCTCCCAGCTCCAAGGTGTCGGACGCTTGGATCAGCTCCTGAATCAGGGAAGCAAATTGCAGCAGCTTGGCGGCGGAGCGTTTGAGCGGCTCATACTCGTCCGCATGGGCAATCACCTCAAACAGGCTTACGCCCAGTCCGGCGGCAATCTCCGACGCCTGCGCGATGGTCTTGTCCCCGATCTGGCGCTTCGGCTGGTTGATGATCCGGCGCAGGCGGATCTCGTCGCCCGGATTGTTGATCACACACAGGTAGGCCAGCATATCCCGGATTTCCTTGCGCTCATAGAAGCGCAGGCCGCCGAGCATCCGATACGGTACGCCGGATTTCACAAAACAGCGTTCCAGCGTGCTTGACTGGGAATTCATGCGGTACAAAACCGCATAATCGGAAAATTTGCGCGTGGATGCCCCATCGAGAATCTGCTTGGTGATATATTCCGCCTCGCCCATCTCGTTGATCGCGGTGTAAACCGAGATCGGCTTTCCCTTGGGATTCTCCGTCCACAGAGTTTTTCCCTTGCGCTCTATATTGTTGGAGATAACAGCGTTTGCCGCGTCAAGAATGGTTTGGGTCGAGCGGTAATTCTGCTCCAGACGGATGGTGTGCGCCTGCGGGAAACTCTTCTCAAAGCTGAGAATATTTTCAATCGTAGCGCCGCGGAATTTATAGATACTCTGGTCATCGTCGCCCACCACACAGAGATTGCCGCTGCGCTGCGCCAGAAGCTTCACCAACAAATACTGCGCGTGGTTGGTGTCCTGATACTCGTCCACCATGATATAGCGGAATTTATCCTGAAAATGTTCGAGCACATCCGGGCAATCCTGGAACAGCCGCACCGTGTTGGAAATCAAGTCGTCGAAATCCATGGCGTCGGCTTTTTTCAGCCCCTGCTGGTACAGCTGGTAGGCCTGCCCGATCAGCATCAGGCGGTTATCCCGTCCGGCGGCTGTCAGATATTCCTCTGGAGTAACCAGGTTATCCTTAGCGCGGGAAATTTCTCCCAAAATCGCTTTGTGGGAGAGCACTTTATCCTCTATTTTGAGAGCTCGCTGACAATCCTTCATCAAGCGTTTGGAATCGTCCGTGTCATAGATCGTAAAATGGCTTGTGTAGCCGAGACGATCCCCGTACTGGCGAAGAAAGCGCGCGCAGGCGGAATGGAAGGTGGAAGCCCAGATCTCGCCTCCCTTTTCCCCCAGCATGGAAATCAGGCGGTTTTTCAGCTCTCCGGCTGCCTTATTGGTGAAGGTAATGGCCAGCACCTGCCAGGGGCGGCAGGGAGAACAAGCCATATGTGAGCGGGTTTCCTCCGGAAGCGGCGACGTGCCGTCGAGATAGGCCTGCATCGCGGCAGCGTCCTGCTCCGTGAGATATCTTTCATCCTCACTGTGATAGGCTTTTCCGTAGCGAATCAGATTGGCAATCCGATTTACCAGCACCGTCGTCTTTCCGCTCCCCGCACCGGCCAGAATCAGAAGAGGGCCCTCCGTGTGAAAGACCGCTTCCTTTTGACGGTCATTCATTCGGCTGAATTCTTTTTCCAGAACCTTTTTCCGCAGATCAGTCAAATAGCTCAAAAAATTTCCTCCTAAAAATTTACCCGCACACGCATTTCTTTGTGTGCGGGTAAAAGCCAATTCATGAAACTGTGATCATCTCAGGATGCTGATCAGAACACCTGCCGCAACAGCGGAACCGATAACACCGGCCACGTTCGGGCCCATAGCATGCATCAGCAGGAAGTTGCTCGGATTCTCCTTCTGACCAACCTTCTGTGCAACACGAGCCGCCATCGGAACAGCGGACACACCAGCGGAACCAATCAACGGGTTGATCTTGCCGCCGGAGAACTTGCACATCAGCTTGCCGAACAGGACGCCGCCCGCCGTACCGAAGCCGAACGCAATCAGACCGAGGACAATAATGCCGATCGTCTGGGGGGTCAGGAACACTTCGCCCGTAGCGGTCGCGCCGACCGTCACACCGAGGAAGATGGTGATGATGTTCATCAGCTCGTTCTGAGCGGTGTTGGAAATACGGGAAACGACGCCGCTCTCACGCATCAGGTTACCCAGCATGAGCATGCCCACCAGCGGAGCCGCATCGGGCAGCAGCAGGGAAATCAGGATGGTAACAATGATCGGGAACAGAATCTTCTCCAGCTTGGAAACAGGACGAAGCTGCTCCATGACGATCATACGCTCTTTCTTGGTGGTCAGAACCTTCATGATCGGAGGCTGGATAATCGGCACCAGCGCCATGTACGAATACGCCGCCACAGCGATGGGGCCAAGCAGATGGGGTGCCAGAATCGTGGTAACGTAAATCGCCGTCGGTCCGTCAGCACCGCCGATGATAGCAATGGAACCGGCTTCCTGAGCCGTAAAAATACCGAGCGCCATCGCGCCGATGAAGGTGACGAAGATGCCGAGCTGTGCCGCAGCACCCAGCAGGAAGCTCTTCGGGTTGGCAATCAGAGGACCAAAGTCCGTCATCGCGCCGATGCCGAGGAAAATCAGCGGCGGGTAGATGCCGAGCTTAACGCCCTGATAGAGGTAATAGAGCAGTCCGCCGTTGGTCGGGATCTGGTAGTACTCCAGGCCTTCCAGGATTACGGTGGGATAATTGCCTGCCGCTCCGTTGTGGGCGGCCATGTAATCGGTTACAAGCTGCATCTCGGTCGAAGGCGTCGCGGTAATGCCCGGGAACACGTTAACCAGCAGCATACCGAACGCAATCGGCAGAAGAAGCAGCGGCTCAAATTCCTTCTTGATCGCCAGATACAGGAGAACAAGGGAAATGAGAATCATGATATAGTTACGGGGATCGTTGCCCAGAAAACCGGAGCTGGTCCAGATTCCCTGCAACGCATCAAAAAAGCCTTGCAAAACCTCCACGGAAAATATCATCCTTTCTAACTATGATTCCATACCGGGTCGCTGACACGTCTCTTAAAAAGGACGAGTGTTCTCCATCACGCCAGCCATTCCCCAAGCCGAACGGGACGCGGAGCGGGAACGACGGATGGATTTGATTGCGGACACGGAAGCGCCCTCCGTGCAGTACACGGCAGCGGCAATCGCAGCGACAATTTCCCCGGGAATTCCATCTTCCACCGCGGGAGCAGCGGGAGCGGCAGGGACGGGAGCAGAAACGGGAGCAGGAGCGGGCTCCTGCGCTTTTTCCACCGGCTTCGGCTTCTTGTTTTTGTTGGTCGCGTTATGGACGAGCGTACCATACAGCTTGATGATCTCCGTCAGGACAATCAACACCAGAAATACCACCACAAGACCGGTCAAAAGAATGGTCAGCGAAAGCGTCACCTTGTTGTCGGTCTGCAGCGCCAAAAGCATGGGCATAATTCGGACTCTCCTTTAACTCAGTATTCATTATGTGATCTTTCAAGGCTCTTTGCCCCGTCACGACAAAGTTTGCCGTGATGGATCGAGCTTTGAAAGGTTAAAAAAACAAGATTGTTATTATTATAACCGATAGCAATTTCAATTTCAATTATTTTTCATAAAATGTTTTTTCTTTTTCCATATTTTCCGAAGACCATTGAAAAGGGGGAAAAGGTTTTATATAATGAAGAGGTATCCTCAGACGGCCGGAAAGCGTGCTGCAGCAGTCCCCCGCGCAGAGGAAAGAAAGGCGGAGAGCTTCTTTGACAAACGACGAATTCCGGCATTCCTTCACACAGGCCTTCCACAGCAGTCTGGGGCTTGCCGTATACAGCTGCGGAATCCAGAAATGCTCCGCCGGACACGCATGGGGACCCGCCGTGCGCGATCACTACCTGATTCACTGCGTGACCTCCGGAAAAGGCGTTTTTTCCTTCGGCGGGAAGGACTATTATCTCTCCGGCGGAGACGGCTTTCTGCTGACTCCCGGCGTTGTTGCTTCCTATGCGGCGGACAGCGAATCCCCCTGGCAATACTGTTGGATCGGCTTCAACGGCACGGACGCCAAACGCCTTGTGGAACAAACCGGCCTGTCCTATGAAAATCCCGTCTTTCATTTTTCCGGGACGGCGCTGCCGGATCGTTTGGAGCAAATCTGCCATCTCTCCTGCGCCACACACAGCAACGAAGCGCGGGTGGAAGCCGGGCTGCTGCTTTTCCTTGCCGATCTGATGGACGCTTTCGGCACTTCCTCCGCCGCGCACCATGCCAGCGGATATGAATATGTCCAGAAGGCCGCCCGCTTTATCGAATACAATTACTCCCGCAGCATCGATGTGGAGGATATCGCGGCGAGTGTAGGCATCAGCCGCAGTCACCTTTACCGCCTGTTTATGGAGAACATTTCCGTTCCTCCCAACGAATACCTGATGCGCTGCCGGATGAACAAGGCCGCCGCGCTTCTGGAGGAGGGTCGTCTCTCCGTCGGGGAGGTCGCTTCCTCCACCGGCTTTTCCGATCAATTGTATTTTTCCCGCGTCTTTAAGAAGTATATGGGGGTTCCCCCAAGCCAATATGCTCTGCGTTCCGCCCGGGAACCCCAGAAGCAGCAGGAGAAAGCCTGAACCCGCCGCCCGGCGGCAAACAGAGAAAAGGAGTTTGACCAGATGGATATCTCTGCCGAAGCAATTCAAAAATGGTCGCAGGAGCTGGAAGCCTTTGAACCGCAATCCTGGGACAGGATGCCGGAGATCTATCTTTATATGGATCAGGTCCTCAGCTATATGGAAAAGCAATTACAGCTTTTCGACCGCAGCGGCGAGGGCCTTCTGACCTCCAGCATGATCAACAATTATGTAAAGGCCGGTGTTCTCCCCCGGCCCGATCGCAAAAAATATGCGCGTGAGCATTTGGCCATGCTCACCATGATCTGCATGCTCAAATCCTCACTCTCCATCCCGGACATTTCCTCACTGATGAACCTCCTGCTGGAGGACAGCAGCGAAAAGGAAATGTACGGTAATTTCTGCGAAGCGCAAAGGCTCGCCATAGAAGAGGTCTGTTCCCGGGTGGACAGCGGAACCTCCGGCGGCCGCCGCGAGCTGATCCGTCTCGCCGCGGAGCTTTCCATCGAGGCCGCTATGCGCCGCGCCGCGGCGGAGCGCATCCTCAGCGAGCTTTCCAGCGAACCGCACGAGACAGTGGAGGAATCCTGACGCGTCAGAGAAAGCCTACGCATCACTCGATTGCGGGTGTATCCTCCTGCCCCACACGGGCAATCTCCACCTTGGTCTGCACGGAAATGACCGCTTGGGAAATCGTCTGCGGCCATTGTTCGGCATACTTCTGCCATTCCTTTGGGTTCGCCTGATGCAGACGGCGGCCCAGCAGAAAAATATCGGCTCCATATTCTCCGAGACACAGATCCAGAGCGGTCTGTGTCTCTTTTTTGATCTCCTCCGCCAGCGTCTGTTCCATCACAGCGTACGCCGACTCCCCATAGCGAGTGCCCACACCAGCATCCAGCGCCCCGATGTCCGCGGCACAGCGGATGGAAATGGAGAAAGCGGGCGTTCCGTCCCGCACTAAAGCTGTAATGTCTGTTTTGAGATCATGAAGCTCCGCGGTCAGCTGAGAACCATCCGGCAGGAGCACCGTTTCCAGGCCGCGATCAAATCCTCCCAGCAGATACAAGGCTCCCCGCGTTGCCTTTTCATCCAGCACCGCAAGAATCCTCCCCTGCTGATCCAGCAGCGCTGTCCCCGCCGCTTCCACTCCCTCATCCGCCGGGCGGACAACCGGCAGATACGGACAGGCCCCATCATTGCCAAAATGGTTGACAAAGTCCGTCAGTGTAATCCGCGCGATATTTCCATTCATGTTTTGCGTCTCCAGAATTTCTCCCAGCACCTTCGCGGACACTGTTTTTTCCTCCCGCTTTGCCGTCAGCACCTCGGAGGCATCCCCCTCCGCCATCATAATCTGGGCATTGGGTCTTGTCTCCGCATTGCGCACAAAGAAATCCAGCATCCCGGAAATTCCGGCATCCGCGCAGGAACGCCCAAACACCACCACCAGCGCATGACTGTAGAGAGGATCCTGCCCGGTTTGCTGCGTCAGCGAGCCAAGCGCTTCCAGAATAGACGGCCCTTCCGCCGTATATACGGAAACCTCCCGCGTCTCCCCCTCTGTAATTTTGGTGGTCTGAACCGTGAGAAGGAAGGTTTCGTCCTGTAAATCGATTCCGATTCCCTCAATCAACAGACGGCGGTTCAGGCGAATCTGCTCCCGGCATCCGGACGCTGAAAACACCAACAGCATGGAAAGCAGCAGCGCCGCCGCTTTTTTTGCCTTTCCCTTTCCTCCTTTTTTCTCCGCTTTTCCCCGGCGCACCAAATCGCAGATCAGGAGAAGAAGCGGCACGCCCGCGGCGCAAACCAGCGTAAACGGCAGAAACAGGCCGGAGCCATAGAACAGCTTTTGCAGGTCCCGCATCGAACAGATCGCAAGGGATAAGCCCGCCGTCAGAACCGCTCCCACAAGCACGGACCATTTTCCCGCGCGCGGCGCGGCGCTCTCCACACACAGGCGCAGCAGATACAGATCCGTCGAAAGCTTGACCAGCATACAGAAAATCCAAATCCCGATCAAAACGGCATCCATACCCTGCACGGCTCCCATTTCCGCAAAGGAAGCAGCCGCATAAAACGGGAAAAGCTGATCGCCCAGATAAGCCCCCATCGCCCCCGTCATCACGGCAAGCAATCCTGCGATAACGGCATAGGACACCGTGTTCCAAATCACAAATCCGAGTCCCAGTCTGCCCCGCGTCTGCGCACCCAAAAAAGCAATCGCGGTCAGTCCGTCGCTCCGCGCCAGAAGAAGCAGAATTCCGGACGCAGCCTGCTTTCCTCCATCCTCAAAAAAGGGAACGAAATTCAGCGGGTTTATTT
>OERR01000067.1_pt1 | contig 28238 bp, 20 predicted proteins | sample 1540051 | NCBI WGS metagenome assembly OERR01 (sample SAMEA3891884, study PRJEB23780) | metagenome | biome: terrestrial biome; feature: animal house; material: Caecal content | place: Italy | collected 2015-05-05 | reverse complement strand
AAGTAGGGGGGATGAGAGAAGTTTGGGTTGACAGCAGATATTAAATTTGATATTATAAATGCGTAACAAATTTGTAACAAAGAAATAAGAATGTAACAATACTGTATACACAAATAATAAATAATACAGTATTCTATGGAGGTATATATATTATGAGAAAGAAGTATATCATTGGAAGCATGGTCTTAGTTGCAACGGCAGCAGCAGTTGTAACAATTTCCGCCAATGGAATCTCAGGAAATACGGCCAGTGATATTACCGGTTCCTCAGAAATTGCATATGAAACAACAATCGAAGAAAGTGAAGCAAAGTTAGCTATTTCTGAAAAGAATACAGTAGGTGCTGGAAAGTCTTCAGAAGAATCAGAAGAAGATGCATTAAAAGAGTATTTTGAAGATAAAGCAATTATTGATACAAATATGGTAAAGAAATATGTTAAAGTTTACGAATCTGACGTTGATGATAAAGAAGATGAAGTAGTAATTGGAAAGATTAATGCTGATACAGTAGTAACAGTAAGTCAAGTTGGTGAGAAGTGGACAAGAGTGAGATCTGGTTCTGTAAAGGGCTGGGTCAGAACACAAAATCTTATCTTTGGCGATGAGGCAGCAAAAAAAGTTGGAAAAGATGCAGAGTTTAAAGTAGTGATTCAGGAAAATAAAACAAAAGCATATAAGGAAGCAGACATTAATTCTGAAGTTGTCACTACATTAAAAGAAGAAACTTCTCATAAAGTAAAGGAAAAAAATGAAAATTGGATTAAAGTAAGCACAGATGATGGAAATGCTTATTTAAGATTAAATAATGTTACATTAAAGTGGACTTCTGAGAAGGCGGAAGCAGAAAAAGAAAGTAGAGAAGCCGAGGAGAAGGCATCAAAAGAAGCAGAAGCTAAGAAAGCAAAAGAAGAAGAGTCCAAAAAGGCAGCAGAAAGTAAAGCAGCCGAAGAAAGCTGGTTAGCAGAATCTAAAGCACAGAAGGAAGCAGCTGAGGAAGCGTCTCGTCAAGCAGCTGAAGCGGCAGCAGCACAGGCAGCAGCTGAAGAAGCATCCCGTCAGGCAGCAGCACAGGCAGCAGCCGAGGAAGCATCTCGTCAGGCAGCTGAAGCAGCAGCAGCACAGGCGGCAGCCGAGGAAGCATCCCGCCAGGCAGCAGCACAGGCGGCAGCCGAAGAAGCAGCTCGTCAGGCAGCGGCACAGGCAGCAGCTGAAGAAGCAGCTCGTCAGGCAGCAGCACAAGCGGCAGCTGAAGAAGCAGCTCGTCAGGCAGCGGCACAGGCGGCAGCACAACAAGCAGCACAACAGCAGCAGCATCTCGGTAAATTCCGTATTACACATTATTGTTCTTGCCCAATCTGTTGTGGACAATGGTCTACTGGATCATCAACTGTAATTGGTGCATCTGGAATGGTTTTAACACCAGGACAGTCCATTGCGGTTAATCCAGCTCAGATTCCTTATGGTTCTAAGGTTATGATTAATGGACAGATTTATATTGCAGCCGATACTGGTGTTGGAAGTAACTGTATTGATATTTATACAGGAACCAATCATGCAGTAGCATCCGCTGGTGGTATGTATTACGCAGATGTATATTTAGTAAAATAATTAATCAATAGAAATACATAGCAAAAAGTTGTTGGGAAATCCCAGCAACTTTTTTTATCGTGATATGCAAAAAGAAGCTTCCGTAGAGGGGCTTTTTATTCGTTGTTGTGATATATAAAGTTATCATATTACTTGTAAGCCAGGAGGTTGAATGTTATAATAATATAAAAATCACTGAATGGGAGGTAAAAATGATTGATTTAAAGAAAGCACAAGGAGTGTTTCAAAATTATTTACAGCAATATGATAAAACAGATGATAAGATACGCCTAAAAATAGCACATACTTATGGGGTAGTATCTGCTTGTAAATATATTGCTCGTGTAATGAGATTAGGAGAAGAAGATGCGAAACTGGCAGAGTTAATTGGTTTACTTCATGATATTGGACGTTTTGAACAGCTGCGCATTTATCATAGTTTTGATGATAGCTTAATGCCGCATGCACAGTGCAGTATTGATATTTTATTTAAAGAAAATATGATTGAACAGTTTTTGGAAGAACGTCAATGGGATGAAATTATTTATTTGGCAATAAAATATCATGGCGTGTATCAAATGCCAAACGATATGCCAAAGCGTGGAGATATGCATACAAAAATTATCCGTGATGCAGATAAACTAGATAATTTTCGTGTAAAACAGGTATCCAGCATGGTTACAATGGTGGATGTGGATGAGAAAGAGCTTGGAACGGAGGCAATTACAGAGGCAATTTATGAAAAGTTCCTGAATCATATTCCAATTTTAAATTCGGAACGAAAGACGCATATGGATATGTGGATATCTTATTTAGGTTATATCTTTGATTTGAATTATCCAGCAAGTTTCCAGTATATAAAAGAAAAGGACTATATAAACAAAATTATTGATCGAGTTCCTTATACAAACCCAGATACACAGAAGAAAATGGAAGAAATACGAAGAGCTGCAAATCAATATGTAGAAGAACATTGTAAATAATCGGGGATCTTGTTTGGTATTTAGAAAAATGGTTGTAAGACTGCATTAACATGGAATACAACTTATAAAAATATATACAAAAACAAGTAAAAAATCGGAAGAAAAACAGGAATTTTGTTGAAAAATTTATATGTTTATACTATAATAGAAACAGAATCTTTATTATCATGTTTTTTATCAGATGGGGGATTGATCTCCCATCTGATAAACGCTCTGTAAGGATGTGCAAGGATTCGGAGAATATTATATCCCTTGATTCTGCGCTAAGATTCGCAAGCGAATTGGAATATAAAAACGTGATAAATAAGAAAAGTTGGAGGATAAAAATTCATGAGTAAACAAACAAAATCAAAAGCACAAGGTTCTGTGTTTGAATTGACTGGAACCCCTCCAATGGGACAGGCTGTTCCATTGGCTTTGCAGCATGTAGTAGCCATGATTGTAGGGTGTGTAACCCCTGCCATTATTGCAGGAAATGCAGGAAATCTATCTCCAGAAGATAAGGTATTATTAATTCAATCTTCGTTGTTAATTGCTGGGATTGCAACGATTATACAGTTGTATCCAATCGGAAAAAAATGGTTTCGAATTAGTTCTGGGCTGCCAGTTATATTAGGCGCTAGTTTTTCTTATTTGGCATTACTGCAAACAATTGCACAAGAGTTTAGCATCGCAACGATTATGGGAGCGCAGATATGTGGTGGTATTGCTGTAATTATTGTAGGTATTTTCATAAAGAAGCTGCGTAGATTCTTTCCACCATTAGTAGCAGGAACCGTTGTTTTTACAATTGGGTTATCCTTATATCCTACAGCAATTAATTATATGGCTGGAGGAACAGGTTCTGAAACATATGGACATTGGCAAAATTGGTTGGTAGCCATTATTACACTTGTGGTTGTTACCACATTGAATCATTTTGGAAAAGGAATTTTTAAATTAGCTTCTATTTTATTTGGAATTATTGTTGGATATATTGTGGCTCTTTGCTTTGGTATGGTAGATTTTGCAAAAGTAGCATCTGCTGGTTGGTTTCAAGTTCCAGAGCCATTGCATTTTGGAATTGCATTTGATCCATCTCCAATCGTATCTATGGTAATTTTATTTATTGTAAATGCGGTACAGGCGGTAGGAGATTTTTCTGCCACGACAATGGGCGGTTTGGATCGTGAACCTACCGATGATGAATTGTCAGGAGGAATTATTGGAAGTGGTCTAAGCAGTTTAGTTAGTTCCGTTATGGGAGGACTTCCATGTGCTACATATAGTCAAAATGTAGGTATTGTTGCTACTACTAAAGTAGTGAATCGAGTTGTATTTTCAATTGCTGCAATACTAATTTTAGTTGCGGGATTGATTCCAAAGTTTTCAGGAATATTAACTACAATTCCTCAGTGTGTACTTGGAGGTGCTACGATTTCTGTATTTGCCTCAATTACAATGACCGGAATTAAGTTAATAACAACGGAAGAAATGAATTATCGAAATACATCCATTGTAGGACTGGCAGTGGCAGTGGGTATGGGAGTTACATCGGCTCCAGAATCATTGGCAATGTTCCCAGATTGGGTTACTTTAGTATTTGGTAAATCAGCAGTTGTACTTGCAACAATCATTGCAATTACATTAAATTTAATTATTCCAAAGCCAAAAAAAACGAGCAAACGGTAAAAAATAGAGTGAATCGTTAGAGATTTTTCTTCTAGGATTCACTCTATTTTTATATATAACAGGGAAGGTGATTCACTATTATTTTTCTGTTAATTGAATGATTGTTCCAGTTTTTCCTGCAATGCCGTCTTTTGCCTTTTCTAATAATGTGATCAATGCCGTCCGCCCTGGTTTCGAAGAAGCAAAGTTGACAGCCGCCTGCACTTTTGGAAGCATGGAGCCAGGGGCGAACTGACCTTCTTCCATATATTTTTGCGCTTGCTCCACCGTTAATTTCGATAACCACTGTTCATCGGGTTTTCCAAAGTTAATTGCTACCTTTTCTACCGCAGTTAATATAATTAAATAATCTGCGTCCAGTTCCGTGGCTAAAAGACAGCTGGCAAAGTCTTTATCGATAACGGCGCTGGCACCTTTTAAATGGTTGCCGTTGAGTGTAACAGGAATTCCACCACCGCCACAAGCAATAACGACTTGTCCTGCTTCGACTAAAGCTCGAATTGCTCCAATTTCTACGATCTGAATAGGCTTTGGAGAAGCTACTACACGACGGTATCCTCGTCCTGCGTCTTCTTTCATAATATAATCATATTTTTGATTTAAATCCATCGCCTGTTCCTTGGAATAAAAACGACCAATTGGCTTTGATGGAACAGAAAAGGAAGGATCTTCTGCATCAACTCGAATCTGTGTAATCATAGTAGCCACTGGGATATCAGAGATGTTTCGGTTTAATAACTCTTCTCTTAATGCATTTTGTAAATCATATCCAATATAGGCTTGACTCATTGCGACACAGACGGAGAGAGGAGTGTTTGGCTGGAGTGGATCTTCTCGGCTTAACGCAGCCATGGCATTATTAATCATACCTACCTGCGGTCCATTTCCATGTGCAATAATTACTTCATGTCCCTGTTCAATTAAGTCCACAATTGCCTTAGATGTAATTTTTACTGCAATCATTTGCTCTGGTAATGTATTTCCTAAGGCATTGCCTCCGAGTGCAATTACAATACGTTTTCTTTCCATAATTGATACCAAAGCCTTTCCACTTTTTCATTACTGCATTTTTCTTTCTGCGGCACGCTCTTCCAATTTCTTTAAAATAGCAGCAGGATTCTCAAACTTGCTTAATAAGATCATAGCTGCAATGACATATGGTTTAAAACTAGCTTCTTTGTAAAGTGGAGTGCGATAGCGGTCAAATACGGATGCGTCCACTTCACCTGTTTCACAGCTCACACCTGTAATATCGGCTGGAAGGCAATGCAAATAGAGTGCTTTTCCGTCTTTTGTTGTTTTCATTAATTCTTCGGTACAAGCCCAGTCTTTATGTTGTGCATTTTGGGCCAGTAATTCTTTTTCCAAAGCCTTAATACCTTCAAAATCTCCCTCACCATATAAATTCGTTCTCTTTTCCATTGCAGCAAATGGAGCCCAGCTCTTTGGATATACGATATCTGCATCTTTGAAAGCATCTGCCATATCATTTGTTTTGCGGAAGGAACCGCCTGATTTTTCTGCATTTTTTCTAGCTACTTCTTCTACCTCTGGCATAACTTCATAACCTTCTGGATGGGCAAGTACAACTTCCATACCCATACGTGTCATTAATCCGATTACACCCTGAGGCACGGATAATGGCTTGCCATAAGAAGGAGAATAGGCCCAAGTCATGGCTAACTTCTTACCTTTTAAGTTTTCCACACCGCCGAACTCATGGATAATATGGAGCATATCTGCCATACATTGGGTTGGATGGTCGATATCACATTGGAGATTTACGAGAGTAGGACGCTGCTCTAAAATTCCTTCTTTATGTCCTTCTTCTACTGCGTTTGCAACCTCATGCATATATGCATTTCCTTTTCCAATGTACATATCATCACGGATACCAATGACATCTGCCATAAAAGAGATCATATTGGCTGTTTCACGAACGGTTTCTCCATGTGCAACTTGGGATTTTCCTTCATCTAAATCTTGTACTTCTAATCCCAATAAATTGCAGGCAGATGCAAAGGAAAAACGAGTACGGGTAGAGTTGTCACGGAATAAAGAAATACCAAGTCCGCTTTCAAATACTTTTGTGGAAATATTATTCTGTCTCATAAAACGAAGCGCATCGGCAATTGTCCAAACAGCTTCTAATTCATCATCTGTTTTTTCCCATGTAAGGAAAAAATCGTTATTGTACATTTCTTTGAAATTTAAAGAATTTAATTTATCAATATAGTCTTGTAATGTTTTCATCGTCAAACTCCTTTTAAAATAGAATGAATAATGAATAATAAAAATGGGATTATTCGCAGTAAATGGTTGGAAGCGCTGCATAGACAGCAGCACATTTTACCAAATCTTCTTTCCAGGTTTTTTCATTTGGAGCATGTGCTTGAGCTTCTGCGCCTGGTCCAAAACCAATACAAGGGATCTGATTCCGTCCCATGATGGACACACCATTCGTAGAAAATGTCCATTTATCGGTCAGAGGACGTGATTTCCTCATTTCATCGGTTTCTGCACTTCCGCTTCTTGTTTCTCCATAGAGATTATGATAGGCTGCCTCCAATGCTTTTGTTACTTTGTGGTCTTCTGGAATTACCCATGTTGGGAAGTAGCATTCGATTGGATAGACAAGTCCTTTGTAAGAAGGACGTGCGTATTCATACATGGATACCGTAACGTCGTCGCCATATTTTTTCACACTTGGAAGCATACGAATTTCTTCTAAGCAGCTTTCCCATGTCTCTCCAGCAGTCATACGGCGATCCAGGGAAACGGAGCAGGAATCTGCAACGGCACAGCGGCTTGGAGAAGTAAAGAAAATTTCGGAAGTCGTAATCGTACCACGACCAAGAAAACGAGCTTCTTTCCATTGTGGGTTATAGGTTTCGTCCAACATTTTAACAAGCCCTTTAATTTCACCCGTTGTATCATTTTCATTTAATGCACGAATGTCTTGAAGAATATCTGCCATTTTATAAATGGCATTGTCGCCTCGTTCTGGTGCAGAGCCATGGCAGGAAACGCCCTTTACGTCAACTCGAATTTCCATGCGTCCACGCTGTCCACGGTAAATACCACCATCGGTTGGTTCAGTAGAAACAACAAAGGCTGGACGTACGCCGTCTTCATGAATGATGTATTGCCAGCAAAGTCCATCGCAGTCTTCTTCTTGCACAGTTCCTGTTACAAGGACGGTATATTTGTCGCTTAATAATCCCAAGTCCTTCATAATCTTGGCTCCGTAAACGGAAGATACGATTCCACCCATCTGATCGGAAGTTCCACGTCCACCGATTTCTGTATCGGATTCAAATCCTTCATATGGATCAAAGGTCCAGTTTGCAATATTGCCAATTCCAACCGTGTCGATATGGGCATCAAATCCAATTAATGTTTCTCCAGTTCCCATATAACCGAGAACATTTCCCATTGGATCAATCTCAACCTTATCAAATCCAACCGCTTTCATTTCCTCTGCAATTCGATTGATATGGCCTTCTTCTCCTGCACTTTCTCCAGGAATTTTTACTAAGTCACGTAAAAATTTGGTCATAGCAGCCTCATAACCTTGAGCAGCTTCTTTAATCTTGTTAAAATCTAAGTTCATGACAATCTCCTTTCTATTTATCTAGTCCATACCAGACAATATTTTTGTAACGTTCTGGATCGGTATCTCCTTCGGTAGAGAAACAAAGAACTTGAGAATCTTCGTTCAACTCTAAATAATCACGAAGTTCTTTATACTCGTCCATCATCATAATACTCATTAAAAGTCCAAGTCCGACTGCACCTGATTCTCCAGAAATTACTTGCGGATCGCCCTTCAATGGAGCAGCACAAACACGCATTCCCTTTCTTGTTACCCAATCAGGAGCAGAGACAAACACATCGGCATGATTTTTTAAAATATCCCAGGAAAGCGTATTTGGTTCTCCGCAGGCTAAACCAGCCATAATCGTAGGCATGTCTCCGTCTACAATTCGAATTTTGCCATCCCCAGCAACGGCACCTTTATATAAGCAAGCAGCTTCGGAAGCTTCTACAACAATAACTCTTGGAGGTGCATCTGGATAACGATTTGCAAAATAACCTTGAACAGCTCCAGCTAATGAACCAACACCGGCCTGAATAAAAATATGAGTTGGACGTTTGCAGCCGTACTCTTCTAATTGTTCGTTGGCTTCCAATGCCATTGTTCCATATCCTTGCATAATCCAAGATGGAATGTCTTCATAGCCGTCCCATGCAGTATCCTGAACGATGATCCCGTTTGGAGTGTTGGCGGCAGCCGACGCAGCCATCCGAACGCATTCATCGTAATTGACTTCTTCGATTGTAGCGATGGCATTTTCTTTTAAAATGTTTTCGAGTCGAGTTTGGGTTGATCCCTTTGGCATATAGACGACCGCTTTTTGCCGCAGTTTATTGGCAGCCCATGCGACACCTCGTCCATGGTTTCCGTCCGTAGCAGTGAAGAATGTTGCCTGTCCAAATTCTTCTTTTAATTGATCGGAAACTAGTACGTCATATGGCAATTCAGAAACATCTTTTCCTAACTGTTGAGCGATGTAACGAGCCATGGCAAAGGAACCGCCTAATACTTTAAATGCGTTAAGACCAAATCGATAGGATTCATCTTTTATGTATAATCCCTTCAAATGAAGGAAAGAGGCCAAATTGTCAAGTTTGGCAAGTGGTGTTTGCGTATATTGAGGAAAGCTGCGGTGAAAGGTACGTGCTTTTGTTACGTTGTCAAGTGCCATAATGGATAATTGATTATCCTCTGTTTTTGGCAGATGATTGACTGCCCATTTGATTGTTTCCATAAATTAAAAATACCTCCCAAATTTTATTTATGTTACGTTTTTATTGACGTCGATATAGCTGTAAAGCGTATACTTAGAGATTCCAAAAAATTTTGAGACTTTGTCACTGGAGCGAGTAATTAAAAAAGCTCCCGCATCGTTTAGAAATTGAATGGCCAGTATCTTATCTTCTTTATTCATTAATGATACTGGTTTTCCAACTAGTTCAACGGATTTAATTAACAATTCGTCTAGTAAATCGTTAACATTGTGAGTAATTTTAGATGGATTTCTAGTAGCTTCTTCGGTATTGATAAAAGATTTTAGTGATCGGTCAATCAATAGTAATCCCGTGATATCATAATTTACTGCAAAAATATAATCAATGTTACCATCATCACCTCGAATAAACATTGTGCTGGACTTTAAAACTTTTCCATCGGAGGTTCGTGTCAAATAAGCCAGCTTATCATGAACTGCTTCAGGGTTGCGGCGAACGGTTTCCAATACAACAGTGGAGGGACCGTCTCCAACACGTCTGCCTGAAACGTGACCGTTTTCGATATATACAATTGAGTTATCTAAATTATTTTGAGTTAAATCATGAATCACAATCTCACAATCAGGACCGAATTGTTTCGTCATACCATTTGCAATTTGTTTTAAAAGATCTAACTTTGTATCCATAATCAGGAAACTCCTTTCATAGGATGATGAAGCAAAAATCAGTTTTATAATTCCACTATAACACAAATTTTTATAATTTCAATAGGATTTCAAAAAAAAATTTGATTACCAAAAAAAAAATTTGATTTTCGGTTGCATTATTGTTATTCTAGTGCTAGAATGATAATAAAGAATCCGAAATCGAAATAAAATTGTTAAAAATTAATAAAGTTTTGTTACGTATTATGTAAAATAAATATAAGGAGGAATGTTATGCTGATTATTGGAAATGGACGAATGATAACACGGAATCCAGAATGCCCATTTATAGAAAATGGGGCAGTAGCGATCCAAGATAATACAATTCAAATGGTGGGTACATTGGAAGAAGTGAAAAAAACTTATCCAGATGCGGAATTCATTGACGCCAAAGGCGGTGTGATTATGCCGGCATTTATTAATACGCACGAGCATATTTATAGTGCAATGGCAAGAGGTTTGAGCATTAATGGTTACAATCCACAGGGATTTTTAGATATTTTAGATGGAATGTGGTGGACGATTGATCGGCACCTAACGCTGGAACAGACAAGACAGAGTGCTTTGGCTACTTATTTGGATTCGATTAAAAATGGGGTTACGACAGTATTTGATCATCATGCGAGTTTTGGGCAGATTTCAGACAGTTTATTCGCAATCGAAAGTGCCGCAAATGAATTAGGAATTCGTACTTGTCTCTGTTACGAAGTATCCGATCGAGATGGAAAAGAGAAAGCAAAAGCGTCGGTTATGGAAAATGCAAACTTTATTCGTCATGCATTGGCAGATGAGAGTGATATGATTGCTGGTATGATGGGAATGCACGCTTCCTTTACAATTTCTGATGAGACAATGGAACTCTGTGCTGCCAATAAACCAGCCGAAGTCGGATATCATATTCATGTAGCAGAAGGAATTGAAGACTTACATGCCTGTTTGAGAGATCACGGAAAACGAATCATTGATCGGCTTATGGACTGTGGAATACTTGGGGAGAAGACATTGGCAGCGCATTGTATTTATATTAATAAGCATGAGATGGAATTATTGCGGGATACAAATACAATGGTAGTACATAATCCGGAATCCAATATGGGAAATGCATGTGGATGTCCCCCAACAATGGAAATTCTGCATACAGGCGTATTGACAGGGCTTGGAACTGATGGATATACGCATGATATGCTGGAATCCTATAAGGTCGCAAATGTACTGCATAAACACCATCTCTGTAATGCAAATGCAGCCTGGGCAGAAGTGCCAGAGATGTTATTTACAAATAATGCCAAAATAGCAAATCGCTATTTTAAAAAGAAGCTTGGCGTTTTAGAAAAAGGAGCCGCTGCGGATGTTATTGTAACCGATTATATCCCATTAACGCCGATGGATGCATCGAATATAAATAGTCATATTTTATTTGGTATGACGGGACGAAGTGTTGTAACAACGGTATGTAATGGCAAAGTTTTAATGAAAGATCGTGTTTTAGTCGGAATAGATGAAGAAAAAATCTTAGCAGATTGCAGACAGGAAGCGAGAAACTTAGCAAAATCAATTAATGGATAACGGGATTTCGGTATAGAAAATGAAGAAAAGAGAGGGAGGAGAAGCCATGAGCGATATTATGACTCCAATTCCGTTTTCAAATTTAATGAATTGGATTTTAACGGAACAAAAGAAAAACAATACCGTATTTGGTGTGCATAAAGCTTACTATGCAAAAGAGAAATTGACACAAACGATATTTGGACGGAAGCTGGAAACTCCGATTGGTCCAGCCGCAGGTCCGCATACCCAATTGGCACAAAACATTGTGGCAGCTTATTATGCAGGAAGCCGCTTTTTTGAATTAAAGACAGTGCAGATTATGGATGGAGCCGAACTGTCCGCATGTGTAAATAAACCTTGTATTTTAGCCGATGATGAATGTTATAACTGTGAGTGGTCTACAGAATTATATGTTCCTCAGGCGATGGCAGAATATATAAAGGCATGGGTTGCGTTATTTGTATTGGCAAAAGAATATGGTCTTGGAGCAGTAGATGGATATCAGTTTAATATGAGTGTTGGCTATGATTTGACAGGAATTCAGTCAGAAAAAATCAATCATTTTATTGATACGATGATGGATGCCAAAGAAGACGCCACTTTTATTGCATGTAAAAACTGGCTGATGGAGCATTTGGATCAGTTTGAACATATTACAAAGGAAGATATTGAGTCTATTTCTCCTAATATTTGCAATTCCGCAACAATTTCAACGCTGCATGGATGTCCGCCGCAGGAAATTGAAAGCATTGCAAATTATTTATTGGATGAGAAACAGTTACATACATTTATTAAATGCAATCCTACTCTGCTTGGATATGAGTTTGCAAGAAATACATTAAATGAAATGGGTTATGATTATATTCAGTTTGGAGAATTCCATTTTAACGATGATTTACAATATGAAGATGCAGTACCGATGCTGACTCGTCTGATGAAGAAAGCAGAAGAAAAGCAACTGGAATTTGGAGTAAAAATTACAAACACATTTCCTGTAGATGTAACAGCCAATGAACTTCCAAGTGAAGAAATGTATATGTCAGGAAAATCCTTGTTCCCACTTTCCATTGCACTTGCAGGAAAACTGGCAAAGGAATTTCATGGAATGCTTAGAATTTCTTATTCGGGAGGAGCCGATTATTATAATATTGATAAGATTGTACAGGCAGGTATTTGGCCAGTAACCGTTGCCACTACTTTGTTAAAGACAGGTGGTTATCAGCGTTTGGTGCAGATGGCAGAGTTGTTAGAGCCAGTTTATACAAAATTTGAGGCAGTGAATGCAGAACAGACGTTGGCATTGGCAGAGGCTGCTAAAACAGACAAACACCATGTAAAGGCAATCAAACCGCTTCCATCCAGAAAGATGCGTGAAACAGTACCATTACTGGATTGTTTTGTCGCTCCTTGTAAAGAGGGATGTCCAATTCATCAAGACATTCCAGCCTATATAGAACTTGCTGCTCAAGGAAGGTATAAGGAAGCACTGGAAGTAATTTATGAAAAAAATCCACTTCCTTTTATTACAGGTACGATCTGTGCACATAACTGTATGAGCAAATGTACAAGAAACTTTTATGAACAACCAGTGAATATCCGTGCGGTGAAGTTAGAAGCAGCAGAGAATGGATATAAAGCAGTTTGGGATCAAATGGAAGTACCAACGATTCAAGGCGGAAAGAAAATAGCGATTGTTGGAGGAGGACCAGCAGGTCTGTCTGCCGCTTATTTTCTGGCAAAAGCAGGTCAAGATGTGACAATTTTCGAGAAAAATGATAGCCTTGGAGGTATTGTTCGTTCAGTAATTCCAGATTTTCGTATTTCACGAGAAGCCATTGAAAAGGATATTGCATTAATCCAGAGATTGGGTGTAACGATTATGACAAATACGGAAGTGTATTCCGTTCAAGCATTAAAAGATCAAGGCTATGAAGCCATTATACTGGCGGTTGGAGCATCGAAACCTGGAATGCTTCATTTAGAAAAAGGAAATGCCATCAATGCATTGGAGTTTTTAGAACAATTCAAACAAAAAGATGGAGAAGTCAATTTAGGAAAGCAGGTTGTAGTAATTGGAGGCGGCAATACTGCAATGGATACAGCCAGAGCTGCCAAGCGTACTTTGGGAGTGGAGAAAGTTTCTCTTGTATATCGCAGAACGAAACGATATATGCCAGCGGATGAGGAAGAATTGATCATGGCATTAGAAGATGGAGTGGAGATGAGAGAATTATTGTCTCCAGTAAGCTTGGAAGATGGAATGCTTGTCTGTAAAAAAATGGTACTTGGTGCAGCAGATGCCAGCGGACGCCGAGGTGTAGTGGAAACAGAAGAGATGGAGACAATTCCAGCAGATACCGTAATTGCAGCGGTTGGAGAAAAGGTTCCGACGGAGTTTTTCCAATTGAATCAGATGTCTGTTAATGAGCGTGGAAAAGTAATGACCGATACGCAGACATTGGAGTCGAGTCAGCCAGATGTTTATGTAATTGGGGACGGATTGTATGGACCTGGTACTGTAGTAGAGGCAATTCGAGATGCACAAAAAGCGGCGAATGCGATTGTTGGAAAACAGTTGAGTATGGATACAGAGGCAGCTGTAAAACCTGAAGAAATTTATGCGAAAAAAGGAATCTTAAAAGAAGAAGCAGAAATTTCTCAAGAAGCGAACCGTTGTCTGACCTGTTCCAACGTATGTGAAAACTGCGTAGATGTCTGTCCAAATCGAGCCAATATTGCAGTGAAGGTACCGGGCATGGAAAAAACACAAATTATCCATGTGGACTATATGTGCAACGAATGCGGCAACTGTAAGAGTTTTTGTCCGTATGCAAGCGCTCCTTATCGAGATAAGTTTACATTATTTGCAAATGAAGCCGATATGGAAGCTAGTACAAATGATGGATTTGTAGTTTTAGATGAGACGAAGGTGAAAGTTCGATTGCTTGGAACGATAACCGATCAGGTACCGTTTGGAATCCAACGTCTTATTGATGCAGTAAAGAATGATTATTCTTATTTATTAATGAAGAATTCGTAAAGGATATGGTTCATGAAATGGTCAAATCATTACGATTAATATAAGGAAGGCGGGTATACCTCGAATGGACGAGGGATGCCCGTTTACCGTATTTAGCTTGTTTTTTGGATGAGAACCTGGTAGAATAAGGAGGGAAATTATGTTTGAGTTAATGGTGAATGGCAGAACGTATCAATATGAGAAGGATATTAAATTAATTCGTTATTTACGGGACGTGTTAAAACTAAAGTCGGTAAAAGATGGATGCAGTGAAGGGGCATGTGGAACTTGTCATGTATTAGTGGATGGAAAGGCACAAAAAGCTTGTACACTTCCGATTTCCAAATTTCAGGGGAAAAAGATTTTAACTGTGGAAGGGCTATCCGAACGGGAACGGGAAGTATTTGTATATGCGTTTGGAAAAGCTGGAGCAGTTCAATGTGGATTTTGTATTCCAGGCATGGTCATTAGTGGAAAGGCATTGATTGACAGTAATCCAAATCCAACGAGAGAAGAAACGGCCTATGCGATTCGCAATAATATATGTCGTTGTACGGGATATAAAAAAATTATTGATGGGATTATGCTTGCAGCTCAAATGTTAAGAGAAAATTTGCCAATTCCAGAGGACACGAGTTCTTGGAAAATTGGTGAGCGGGTTGCCCGTTTGGATGTAAGAGAAAAGGTGCTTGGCACAGGAGAATATACCGATGATATGGAAGTTGATGATATGGTTTATGCGAGTGCAGTAAGAAGTGCCTATCCAAGAGCGATTGTAAAGGCGATCCGTATGGAAAAAGCGTTAGAAGCAGATGGAATCTTAGCAATTTATACTGCCGATGATATTCCTGGCAGTGTCAAGACAGGGCATTTAAAACAAGACTGGGATGCGATGATTCCGATTGGAAAAATAACACATTATTTAGGAGATGCGATCTGTCTTGTTGTAGGAGAGACAAGAGAAGCGGTGGAAGCAGCCAAAAAACTAGTGGAAGTAGATTATGAACCATTGGAAATGATTCAAAATCCATATGAAGCGATGCGAGAAGGAGCGCCGCTCGTCCATTCGGATGGAAACTTGCTTGCACATAAGCATGTTTCACGTGGAAATGCGGAAAAAGCCATTGCGAATGCAAAATACGTCGTATCAGGACAATTTCATACCCCATTTACGGAACATGCATTTTTGGAGCCAGAAACAGCAGTGGCAGAGCCGACAGAAGACGGAGGAGTACAAGTATATTCTTCCGATCAGGGAGTTTATGATACGAGAAGAGAATGTGCCGCATTGCTTGGACTTCCGATGGAAAAAGTACGGGTTACAAATAAATTAGTCGGAGGCGGCTTTGGAGGAAAGGAAGATATGACGGTGCAGCACCATGCCGCATTGGTTGCCTACTTGTTAAAGCGTCCAGTAAAGGTTAGTTTGACAAGAAAAGAAAGTATTTTAATTCATCCAAAGCGTCATGCAATGGACACAAAAATGACGATGGGATGTGATGAGAATGGAATTATTCTTGGAGTAAAAGCGGAAGTAATTTCGGATACAGGAGCCTATGCATCGCTGGGAGGACCCGTACTAGAACGTGCGTGTACCCATGCGGCAGGTCCATATAATTATCAAAACTTTGAGATTGATGGGAAAGCTTATTATACAAACAATCCGCCAGCAGGAGCATTCCGTGGATTTGGAGTAACTCAGACTTGCTTTGCAATCGAAAGTTTAATTGATGAAATGGCGGAAAAAGTGGGAATTTCTCCATGGGAGATTCGTTATCGAAATGCCATTCGTCCAGGACAGGAATTGCCAAATGGTCAAATCGTAGATGAATCCACTGGTTTAGTGGAAACGTTAGAAGCGATTAAGCCAATTTATGACAATAATAAATATGTAGGATTGGCATGCGCAATGAAAAATGCAGGGGTTGGAGTTGGAATTGCAGATTATGGACGTTGTATACTCGGAATCAAAGATGGAAAGGTTCATATTCGTTCGGGAGCTTCTTGTATTGGTCAAGGACTTGGAACAGTATTGGTTCAGATCGTATGTGATAACACAAATCTTCCAAGGAATAAAGTAGTTTATGTCGCTTCTAATTCTTTTAATGCACCAGATTCGGGTACGACTTCAGGTTCCAGACAGACATTAATTACTGGTGAAGCGACAAGACGAGCATGTGAATTGTTAAATAAAGCGATGGAAGCGGCGACTCTGGAAGAACTGGAAGGACAGGAATTTTACGGAGAATATTTGGCGAAAACAGACCCGCTTGGAGCCAAAAAGCCAAATCCAGTGTCCCATGTAGCGTATGGATATGCGACGCAGGCAGCGATCTTAGATGAAGATGGAAATGTAGTAAAAATTGCTGCGGCTCACGATGTTGGACGTGCGATTAATCCGTTATCGGTAGAAGGGCAAATTGAAGGCGGTGTGATTATGTCATATGGATTTGCGCTAACGGAAGATTTTCCACTTCAGGATTGCAGACCGACAGCGAGATACGGAACGCTTGGACTTCCAAAAGCGAATAAAATACCAGAAGTAGAGTCCATTATTGTGGAAAAACCTGGGTTAAATGTTGGAGGAGGAGCAATTGGAATCGGAGAAATTACATCCATTCCGACCGCACCAGCCATCCGTAATGCTTATTATCAATACGATCACGAGGCAAGATATGTATTGCCGTTGGAACATACCCCTTATAGTAAAAAGAAAAAGTAATGGAGGAGAGAATGAAAATCTTATTAAAAAACGGAATGGTGGTGTCTGGGAATGGTTCTAAAAAACAGGACGTTTTAATACAAGATGGCATTATTATGGAAGTTTCGGATTCAATTCTGGCATCCGATGCAGAGCAAGTTGATGTAACAGGAAAAATTTTATTTCCAGGCTTTATTGATGCACATACGCATTTTGATTTAGAAGTATCCAATACGATAACCGCAGATAATTTTGCAACAGGAACGAAAGCAGCTATTTTAGGCGGTACAACGATGATTATTGACTTTGCAACGCAAAATAAAGGTGAGACATTAACCGAAGCATTGCAAAATTGGCATAAAAAGGCCGATGGAGTTTCTTCTTGTGATTACGGATTTCATATGGCGATTTCTGATTGGAATGCACAAACAGAAAAAGATCTCTCAGTCATGTTTGAACAAGGAGTTTCTTCTTTTAAGCTCTATATGACCTATCCTGCAATGCGAGTGGATGATGGAGTATTGTATGAATGCTTAAAAAAAATAAGTAAAATGGGAGGACTTGTCGGAGTCCACTGTGAAAATGGCGATGTAATTGATGCATTGATTGCAGAACAAAAGGCAGCAGGAAACAATACTCCTTGTGCACATCCAATTTCCCGTCCGTCGGCAGTGGAGGCAGAAGCAATTCATCGCCTTTTAACCATTGCTAAACTGGCAGGGGCGGCGGTAATGGTTGTTCACTTAAGTTCCAAAGAAGGATTGGAAGAAGTACTTCAGGCAGAGGATCAAACGGTATTTGCAGAGACTTGCCCGCAATACTTATTATTGGATGATTCCGTATATTGTCAAGAAACAATGGAGGCGGCGAAGTATGTTTGTTCTCCACCGCTTAGAAAAAAGATGGATCAGGATGCGTTATGGGATGCACTGAAAAACGATCAGATCCATACAATTGCGACGGATCACTGTAGCTTTTCCATGGAACAAAAATCAGTTGGAAGAGAAGATTTTACAAAAATTCCAAATGGAATGCCTGGGGTAGAAACACGAGGCAGTTTACTTTATACGTATGGATATCGCAGCGGTAAGCTTTCATTAGAACAATTATGCAGATTGCTGTCCGAAAATCCTGCAAAACTTTATGGATTATATCCAAGAAAAGGAGTAATCCGACCAGGAAGTGATGCGGATATTGTAGTATTTGATCCAGAAAAAGAGACTATCATATCTGTTAAGACTCACCATTATCATATGGATTATGCGCCGTTTGAAGGATGGAAACTGCATGGAGATGTGCAGGATGTCTATCTAAGAGGGGAATTAATTGTAAAAAATGGAACCATTCAAAAAGAAAATTTTGGACAATATATAAAGAGAGAAAAAGGAAGTTTTTTATAAGAGGACATTGAAATGGAAGAAAAAATTGTATTTTGCAAAGGTGGAGGATGTACGGCAAAGTTAGGACCTGGTGTATTGGATTATGTATTAAAAAAGATTCCGAAAAAAAAGGACGATCGATTGTTAGTTGGATTTGAAAGTTCCGATGATGCGGCTGTTTATCAATTAACCGATGATTTGGCAATTGTACAGACGTTGGACTTTTTTCCTCCAATGGTAGAAGATCCGTATTTATTTGGACAGATTGCTGCTGCGAATGCGCTAAGCGATATTTATGCAATGGGTGGAGATGTGAAGACCGCATTAAATATCGTTTGTTTTCCAGAAAAAATGGATTTAAATATATTGGGACAGATCTTACTAGGAGGAAGCGAGAAAGTAGCAGAAGCAGGAGGTGTGTTGGCAGGAGGTCATTCCATTGCAGATCAGGATGTAAAATATGGGCTTTCTGTGACAGGAACGATTCATCCAAAGAAAGTATTTACGAACAATACCGTAAAGGATGGAGATGTTTTGATTTTGACAAAACCACTTGGAGTTGGGATTGTTACAACTGCCTCTAGAGTAGGCGATGTATCCGAAGAAGCAATGAATCAGGCGATTACTTCGATGACGACATTGAATAAATATGCTTCGGAAATCATACGAAACTATTCAGTACATGGCTGTACGGATGTAACAGGCTTTGGATTTCTGGCACATCTTTGTGAAATGCTGGGAGACGACTATATGGCAGAAATTGAATGGAAATCGATTCCATATATTTCAGACGCATTTCGTTGTGCAGAAGAGTTTTATATTACGGCAGCAGGTCAGAGAAACCGAAACCATGTCGGTGATCAAGTAGAATTCCAAAATGTTCCATTTGCAATGGAAGAAATTTTATTTGATCCTCAGACATCGGGAGGACTTTTAGTAAGTATGCCAGAACCAGATGCTTTGCAAGCCTTAGAAAAGCTAAAAGATCAGAAGCTTCCATGTAATATTGTTGGAACGATTCAGAAAAGAACCGAAAAGAAAATTATTGTAAAATAACCAAATTAAATTTTATAAGAAGAAAGGTAGAAAGCTATGATAAAAGTAGATGCAAGGGGCGAGCAATGTCCAATTCCTGTTATTAAAGCCAAAAAAGCATTGGAATCAGCCAAAAAAGGCGATCTCGTTGTTGTTTTTGTGGACAATGAGATTGCGGTTCAGAATTTACAAAAACTGGCGACACAAAAAAACGCAGGTTTTCAGTGGAAAAAGAATGGAGACAGCGAATATGAAGCCGTTTTCACAGTTGGAAATTCAGATTCGGCACAGGAGGAAGAACTAGAAATTTCCTGTGAAATGCCAACATTAAATAGAAAAAAGAAGACGGTTGTTGCGGTTGCTTCCAATCAAATGGGAGTTGGCGAGGAAGCACTTGGAAAGGCATTATTAAAGGGATTTCTTTATGCATTAACCCAGCAGGATGTTTTGCCTGATACGATTTTATTCTATAATGGAGGGGCAAGTATTTCGTGCGAAGGATCCGATTCTCTGGAAGACTTAAAATGGCTGGAGCAACAGGGAGTAGAAATTATTACATGTGGTACTTGTCTGAATTTCTATGGAATTGCTGAAAAACTGGCAGTAGGAAAAGTGACCAATATGTATGAAATTGTGCAGACGATGATGAGTGCGGATTCTCTTATCAAACCATAAAAAATAGGAGCCATAAAAATGATAAAAGATTGGATTTTAGTGCGTGGGGGCGGCGATCTTGCAACGGGAACGATCTATAAACTTTGTAAGTCGGGCTTTCCAGTATTAGTTACGGAGATTGCGCATCCATCGGCAATTCGCAGATATGTGGCGTTTTCAGAAGCAGTATACGAGAAAAATGCAATTGTGGAAGATATGAGCTGCACATTAGTGCAGAATTGGGAACAAGCCTGCTCGGTAATGAATGAGGGACGCCCAGCTCTTATGGTAGATCCAAACGCTGAGATTTTAAAAGAGCACCGCCCATCCGTTGTCGTAGATGCGATTCTGGCGAAAAAAAACTTAGGAACAAATCGCAGTATGGCAGATTGTACGATTGCACTTGGACCTGGATTTTGTGCAGGTGTGGATGTGGATTATGTTATTGAAACGAAACGTGGGCATAATTTAGGAAGAGTAATTACGGAGGGAATGGCTGCAGCGAATACAGGAATTCCTGGGGTAATTGGAGGATATGGAAAAGAACGTGTCATTCATGCTCCTGTTGCAGGCGAGTTATTTCATCGTGCTAAGATTAGCGATTTTGTTCAAAAAGATCAAGTCATTGCAGTCATTCATTCTTCCGATGGTTTGGAGGAAGTTCGAGCAAGTATTTCTGGGATTTTAAGAGGACTAATCCGAGATGGTTATCCCGTTACAAAAGGATTTAAAATCGCAGATATCGATCCGAGAGAATCGGAAAAAGAAAACTGCTTTACCATTTCTGATAAAGCCAGATGTATTGCAGGAGGAGTATTGGAAGCAATTTTATACCATCGCAATAACAAATAAATAGGAGGTCGTTGTTTCGTTAATTATTGCTTGCAGTTATTGTCGTTTTGTGATAAGAATAAAATAGGATGTTTCTATGGGATCAAGTAAAATCTTGGTAGGAAGGTGTCCATCATCATAAAATTATGGAGGTTCATCGTGTTGAAAATTAAAAATTATGTAATGCCAACGACGATGGAGGAAGCGTACGAGTTAAATAAAAAAGCTTCTTCTAGAATATTGGGAGGATGTGGCTGGATAAAGATGAGCAAAAATCCAATTGGAACTGCAATTGACTTATCTGCATTAGGATTGGATCAGATCGAAGAGAAGGAAGATTGTTTTGTAATTGGAGCAATGGTTAGCCTGAGACAATTGGAGTGTCATGAAGGATTGAATCAAATGACACAGGGAGCGATAAGAGAATGTGTCAGACATATTGTAGGAGTACAGTTTCGGAATTGTGCAACAGTTGGAGGAAGTATTTTTGGAAGATTTGGCTTTTCCGATGTGTTAACCTGTTTTTTAGCACTTGATACAGAAGTGGAGCTTTATCCTTCTGGACGGATTTCATTATCTGAGTTTGTCTGTCAGCCAAAAAATAGAGAGATTTTAACTCATATTATTATAAAAAAAGAACCATGTGAAATAGTATATTTGTCACAACGGAATTCGGCAACAGATTTTCCTGTTTTAGCCTGTGCCGTGGCATGGAGGAATGGACGGATGATGGCCAGTGTCGGGGCAAGACCGATGCGTGCCAAAGTAGTTGTAGATGAAACACAGCTCATTCAAGACTATGCAAACGAAAAAGAGTGCGAACAGTTTGCCGAAATGGCAGCAGAAACGCTTTGTTTTCAGTCGAATATGCGGGCAAGTGCAGAGTACCGGAACTATATTACAAAAGTGTTGATAAAACGGGCTTGCCGTATTATGGCACAAAGGAGGAATGAGCAATGAAACTGAATGTTTGGCTAAATGGAAAAAAGATGCAGGATGAAATCGAACCAGGAATGATGTTATTGGATTATGTAAGACAAAAGGGATGTTATAGTGTGAAATGCGGCTGTGAAACATCGAATTGTGGTCTTTGTACGGTATGGTTGGATGAAAAGCCAGTGTTATCGTGTACAGTTCCTGCTGCCCGTGTGGAGGGAAGACGTATTACAACATTGGAGGGCCTTCAAGAAGAAGCTGCTGAATTTGGCGGATTTTTGGCGGACGAGGGAGGCGAACAATGTGGATTTTGCAGCCCAGGATTTATTATGAACGTATTGGCAATGGTACGGGAATTGGACGATCCGACAGAAGAAGAAATTTTAGAATATTTATCGGGTAATTTATGCCGTTGTTCAGGATATATGTCGCAGCTTCGGGCAATTAAAGCATTTTTAGCATATAAGAAGGGAGAACATGCAGTATGACCTATGTAAATCAACCAGTTAGGAAAAAAGATGCAATGGCACTTGTGACAGGACAGCCTGTTTTTATGGATGATATTGCTCCAAAGGAATGCTTAATTGTAAAGTTATTAAGAAGCCCACATGCACATGCATGGATCCGTTCTATTAAAACGGATATTGCGATGAAGGTGCCTGGAATCGAATGTATTTTAACTTATAAAGATGTACCTCAAAAGCGTTTTACATTGGCAGGGCAGACTTATCCAGAGCCAAGTCCATATGATCGCCTTATTTTAGATCCGCATCTTCGATTTGTTGGAGACCCAGTCGCAATTATTGCAGGCGAGACAGAAGAAGCGGTAGACCGTGCAATGAAGGTGATTAAAGTAGAATACGATGTATTAGAACCAATTTTGGATCTGAGAAAGGCAAAGGACAATGAGATTTTAATTCATCCAGAAGAAAATTGGATTGCAAACTGTCCAGTTGGAGCCGACAATCAGAGAAATCTCTGTGCAAGCGGCGATCAGATCGAAGGAGATATCGAAGCAGTTTTGGCGGATTGCGATGTAGTGGTAGAGGAGACGTATCATACAAAGGCAAATCAGCAGGCAATGATGGAAACGTTCCGTACTTATACCTATTTGGATACGTACCAGCGATTAAATGTAATTAGTTCTACACAAATTACGTTCCATGTACGTCGTATTTTGTCCAATGCACTCGGAATTCCAAAATCTCAAATTCGTGTTGTAAAACCACGTATTGGCGGTGGATTTGGAGCAAAACAAACCGCTGTCTCAGAAGTTTATCCAGCGATCGTTACAATGAAAACAAAAAAGCCAGCCAAAATTATATTTAGTCGTTATGAGTCCCAGATTGCATCTTCTCCAAGACATGAAATGGAAATAACGGTTCGAATTGGTGCCAATAAAGAAGGAAAAATTCGAGCAATTGATTTATATACCTTGTCCAATACTGGAGCATATGGAGAACATGGTCCAACTACGGTTGGATTGTCTGGACATAAATCGATTCCTCTTTATGGAAAGACAGAAGCATTTCGCTTCCATTATGATGTTGTTTATACCAATACGATGTCCGCAGGAGCCTACCGTGGATATGGAGCAACGCAAGGAATTTTTGCATTAGAATCAGCAGTAAATGAACTTGCAGATAAATTAAATATGGACCCTGTATATTTGCGTGAAATCAATATGGTACAGCAGGGACAGCGTATGCCAGCTTACTATAATGAATTGCTGCAAAGTTCTGCGTTAGATCGCTGTATGGCACGAGTAAAGAAGATGATGAATTGGGACGAAAAATTCCCATGCCGTGATATGGGAAATGGAAAAGTCAGAGGTGTTGGTGTTGCAATGGCAATGCAGGGATCTGGAATTTCCAATGTGGACGTTGGTTCCGTAACGATAAAGGTAAATGATGATGGATTTTATGCAATGACGATTGGTGCTGCCGATATGGGAACTGGCTGTGACACGACATTGGCACAGATTGCAGCAGATTGTTTAAACTGTGATTTAGATAATATCATAGTATACGGTTCCGACACAGATGTTTCTCCATATGATTCGGGTTCCTATGCATCCAGTACCGCCTATATTACTGGAGGTGCAGTTGTAAAGGCTTGTGACAGCTTGAAGAAACGTATTTTAAAAGAAGGTTCCCGATTGTTACAACTTCCAGAGGAAGAGTTGGATTTTGACGGTTCCTATATAGTATCACTGCATAATCCAGACAAAAAGATTACATTAAAAGATTTGGCAAACGAATCGCTGCACACGACGAATAATGCATTGCAAGTAACCGAATCGAATTATTCCCAGACGTCTCCGCCGCCATTTATGGTAGGAATGGCAGAAGTGGAAGTGGATACCGAAACAGGGGCAATTGAGATAATCGACTATGCGGCTGCTGTAGATTGTGGAACCCCATTAAATCCGAACTTGGCGAGAGTACAGACAGAAGGTGGATTGGCTCAGGGAATTGGAATGGCATTGTACGAAGATATTATTTATAATGAAAAAGGACAAAATCTGACCAATTCTTTTATGCAGTATAAAATTCCATGTCGTCAAGATGTTGGAAAAATACGAGTGGAATTAGAAAGCAGCTATGAGCCAACGGGACCATTTGGAGCAAAGTCAATTGGAGAGGTAGTTATTAATACACCTTCTCCAGCAATTGCACATGCTGTGTATAATGCTGTAAAAGTAAGAGTGAGAGAATTACCAATTACTCCAGAAAAATTACTGAAGGAAATGGGTAAATTTGCATAAAAATCAATATAGTCAAAATTTAAGAAAATGAGTAATAAATAGAAACCATTTTTGGAGAATTTCAACGTTTACTTTTTCGAGAAAGTTAAGTATAGTAAAGAACGGAGAAAGAACGAAGTTTACTATATAGCGGAAAAGGAAGGTCGGAAAAATGGAATCTTACAGTTATTTATTGGCACTTGCAGTTATATTAATATCTACAAAAGTATTAAGTATTATTACAAAAAAATTCCAGATGCCTCAAGTAGTGGGAGCACTGCTGGCTGGTTTATTGATCGGCCCAGCTGTGTTTGGTATTGTACAAGAAACTGATTTCCTAGATCAGGTATCAGAAATTGGTGTAATTGTTTTAATGTTTAGTGCAGGTTTGGAGACAGATATTAAGGAGTTAAAGAAAACAGGAAAAGCATCTGCGGTAATTGCCCTTATTGGTGTAATTGTTCCGTTGATTGGAGGATTTTTGACTGCAAGTTTCTTTAACCGTCCAGGATTGATTGAATCGAATGCAAGTTGTTCAATTTTCCTGCAAAATATGTTTGTTGGTGTTATTTTAACGGCGACATCAGTAAGTATTACGGTAGAAACATTAAAAGAAATGGGCAAACTGAATACACGAGCTGGTAATGCGATTTTGGGAGCTGCAATTATTGATGATATTCTTGGTATTGTAGCATTGACAATTATCACGAGCGTAGCAGATCCAAGTGTCAATATTTTCATTGTATTATTAAAGATTGCAGCATTTTTTGTATTTGCATTGGGTATCGGTCTATTATTTTATATTATCTTTAAGCGCTGGACGGCTGCCTATGAAAAAGACATGCGGCGATTTGTCATTGTAGCGTTTGTATTTTGCTTGTTAGTCGCTTATTGTGCAGAAACTTTTTTCGGTGTAGCAGATATTACAGGTGCGTATATTGCTGGTTTAATGATTGCGAATACACCACATAGTAAATATATTATCCGAAGATTTGATACATTGTCCTATATGTTTTTATCTCCAATTTTCTTTGCAAGCATTGGGCTAAAAGTAGAGCTTCCAAATATGACAATGGCAATTATATTATTTTCAATTACATTGACGATCGTTGCAATTATAACCAAAATCATTGGATGTGGTTTGGGAGCAAAACTTTGCAGATATGGTGGAAAAGAAAGCCTTCAAGTTGGAGTTGGAATGGTATCCAGAGGTGAGGTTGCGTTAATCGTAGCAAGTAAAGGTAACGTGATGGGATTAATGTCTACGAATTTAATGGGACCAATTATTATCGTCGTAGTAGTCACCACAATTGTAGCGCCGATCTTATTGAAACTGGCATTTGCAGGACCAAAAGCAGAGCCAGAAGAAAGTGCATTCACGGCTTCTTATGAAGAAATGCAAAACTTTAAGAAAAAGTAAGATAAATCTACATAAAAAGGTTTTTCTAATCATTTAAATTATATAAATTGATCGGCGGTGCATAAGATTCTGCACCGCCGATCAATTTTGACAGAATGGATAATTTAAATTGGATGAAAAATTTTAATTGACAAAATTAAGGAAATGGAGTAAAGTGAAAGATAAGATAACGTGATTTTTTGTAGTGCAAAAATAGCAGTCAGCAAAAGGTTACCATATCGAAATATGTGATGGAAGTTTATCAGAGTTTCCATGCAAATATTGTTAATTAGGCGTTAAGCCAAGTTAGCCGCCTTGGCAACTATAAGTTGCCTTATTGATTGAGGTATGATAATAAGTTTGGACAAAACTTTTTTAATACAAAACTCAAATTTTATAAGTTGGTTACTTTATAACCAATGCGCATATTGCGTATATCAACTTGTGAAACAGTCAATAAGAGTAGTAAAAGTGAGATATTTGCTATATAGACTCTGAACTTCTACATGATGAGAGCACAATTCCTCTTGAGAATCGTTTGTCTGAGGAAAGAGATATAAGAAAGGTAGAGACTGGTAAAACAGGTGATGCGCAATCGCACACTTGTTTTTTTTATGCGATAAACCTGTCATACTGTGCTTGCACAAGTGGACATTTGACGGGCAAGTACAGCGAACGGCTTTGCCGTGAGCTGTGCCAAATCGCATATCGAGTAGGTAGATGAAATCTTCCTTACTCGATTTCAAAATCGCCGATTATTAGCTCATTCCTGCAAAAAATCCCCCTGAAAACAGAAGATTTCCAAGAGGATTTTAACTCAGATATAAAACGATCATATTTGCATTATTTTATATATTTTGCAGCAACAAACCCTTTGAACTTATTGCTTGCCTCTCCCTGATCAATGAGATACCATTGTGTCCCATTGTTGTAACATTCTCCAATTACTTGAACTAGATTTCCTTCTTTCAGTGTTTTCGTAACACTTCCAGCGGAACTATTTGGAAAATCTCTGACGTTTAACACGTCATTTGCTGCAATTCCTGTTACTTTTCCTACTTTCTTTTTTTGATTGTTTTCTGTATATGCTACATAATTTTTATTTGCGGTAATATATTCTCCCGATTCTAGGCGATACCACTCCTGTCCGTTTGATAATTTCATTCCCTGTACGACTCTTCGTTTTTCTCCTTTATACAATGTTCCTACAATATTATTGTTTGTTATTTTCAGCCCAGAGCGTAAATTAACTCCATCTGCACCTGCATAGGTGATTTCTAACGTTCCATCGCAAAGCCAAAATGCTGTCATTGTGCTATTCGTCGCTTTTTTAATTCCTAAATACTCCATAATGAAATCAATTTTCGCTTCTGCCATGCGTTGTATATTTTTCTGACTCTTGAAGAAAGCACATTCTACTGGATTGGTATGGAACCCATGCTCAATAATAAATGCATAATCGGCTCCATTTTGATCGGCTTCTTGTTGTGTCTTTGCGTGATTCATTGCTCCACGTACCACACCCCACCAGTCCGCAGGATCGGCTGCACTAAGAGGCTGTGCATCCATATATAAAAAATGACTATTCATAACAGAAGCTGCCACATCTGCTAACTTTTGCAGGAAATCATACGTATTTTTCCGAAACTGAGAAGTAAAAATACAAATCCCTGTCACATTTGGATCTGGAGGATTTCCTCCTGGTGCATTCGTATGGTCAGACATAAACATAACGGTTTCATAATTGCCAGACTGTTTCATTTCAACTGCTTTATGACCTCTGCCTTGCTCCAAGGATGGATTATCATTCATTCCTCTTGTCAATATACAATCTACTTGATCCGAATAATTTGCATCGCAGTAGTTTTTTTCTGCTTCCGCTAACGAATACATCACATTTCCCTCATAGACCGTTGGATCAACTCCTGGATTATATCCTGGATAATGTCCAGGATCAATAACCAATGCTAGCTTTTTCATAGATAGAATCTCCTTTTACAAAAATTATTCTTACTTATTATCTATGCGAAAATTTCAGAAATCGTTAAGTTATTTTGCTTATAACTATTTCTTACGACATATTCTTCAATCAAAGAACTAGATAAAAGCCAAAGGGAGAATATCTTTCTGCTACACGTTCTTTTAGATATCTCCACTATTCTAAGGTAAACTTTTTACTTCTTTTCATGTCTGATGATTCCTGATAGATACCAAAGGAAACATAAGGTATTATC
>OERR01000066.1_pt1 | contig 28665 bp, 25 predicted proteins | sample 1540051 | NCBI WGS metagenome assembly OERR01 (sample SAMEA3891884, study PRJEB23780) | metagenome | biome: terrestrial biome; feature: animal house; material: Caecal content | place: Italy | collected 2015-05-05 | reverse complement strand
TACTCAATATACCACCGCCTGCATGCGGTGTCAAGAAAAATTTTATCTCGATAAAACAAATTTCTGACCGCCGCCCTTGACAAAACCGTCCCCCCGATGGTATGGTATCTGCAAGGTGATTTTTTATGAATATTGTCTATCTTGTTTCTGTGAAAGAAAACATCTGTTGTTGTCGCTGTTGAGGGACGGCTGCTTTTTCCGCGCTGGGCCAAATGGTCTTTGAGGGCGCGGCGGGCAGACGGCCCTGCTGGTGCTGTCTGCTGCCCCCTTCAACCGCGGCTCCGACGCAGAGCGAAGCAGGCCCATTTTGGGCTTGGCCCGCTTTAGGCAGGACCCTTTTGCAAGGCTGTGTGCGCAGGTACACAGCCTTTTTTGTTTGCTCCGCGCCTTTTTTGCCTCATTGCGGGCACACTCATTTCAAAACATGCAAAAGGAGAACTGACATGAAATTTTTTGAAGCGCTTTCGGGGAACACCCCTCTCATCCGTATCGACTACCGCCTGGACGGCCGCCCCGGCGCGGTGTATGCAAAGCTGGAAAGCTTCAACCTCTCCGGCAGTATCAAGGACCGGGTGGCCGCCCGCGTGATCGCCCGCGCCGAGGCCGCCGGCACACTTGTGCCGGGCCAGCCCATTGTGGAAGTGACCAGCGGCAACACCGGCATTGCCTTTGCCGCCCTGGGCGCTCTCACCGGCCACCCGGTGCACATTTTCATGCCTGAGCGCATGAGCCGGGAGCGCCGTCAGCTGCTGGAGATGTACGGCGCGCAGCTGCACCTGGTGAGCGACGCGGAGGGCGGTTTTGAAGGCGCGCTTGCCCTGGCGCGGGACGCCGCCGCCCAAATGAACGCTTTTCAGCCCCTGCAGTTCGACAACGAAGAAAACGTGCTGGCCCATTACCACACCACAGGCGCGGAGCTGCTGGCCGCCCTGCCCGGCGTGAAAGCCTTTGCCGCGGGGGTGGGCACCGGCGGCACCCTGATGGGGGTGGCCCGCCGCCTGAAGCCCCAAGGCGCTTTTATTGCCGCGCTGGAGCCAGACTCTGCGCCGCTGCTGAGCGGCGGCCGCGTCACCGGCCCCCACAAGATCGAAGGGATCGGCGACGACTTCATCCCCTCCATCGTGGACCGGCGGCTCATCGACACGGTGGTGGTGATGAACGGCGGCAAGATCCAGCAGATCGGCACCCCGGAGGACATCTACAACGAGCCCAAAAACGCCTTTGTGGCCGACTTCATCGGCGACTCCAACATCATCGACGGGGTGATGCACCGGGACTTCCTGGTCTCCTTCGCGGGGGTGCAGTTCCCCTGTGTGGACCGGGGCTTCAAGCCCGAGCAGAGCGTCCAGGTGGTGGTCCGCCCCGAGGACATCGAGGTGGTCTCGCCCATGGAGGGCCAGCTGACCGGCGAGGTCAACGAAGTGATCTTCAAGGGGGTCCACTTTGAGATGCACGTGGACTGCGACGGGCGGGAGTGGCTGATCCACTCCACCCGCGCCTGCACCCCCGGCGAGCGGATCGGGATGCGGATCGGCCCCAACGAGATCCACATCATGGCGCGGAGCGAGGGGTGATGCGGGATGAAAGTGTATGACAAGCGGCTCGCCTCCCCGTATCTGGTCTGGATGGCGCTTTTCACCGTGATCCCCCTGCTGATCGTCTGCTACTACGCCCTGACCGACAGCGAGGGGCGTTTCACCCTGGCCAACCTGGTCTCGGTCAGCGGGTACGGGTCGGTCTTTGCCCGCAGTTTGCTGCTGGCCCTCATCGCCACCGTCATCTGCCTGGTCATCGCCTTCCCGGTGGGGTACTTCCTGTCCCGGCTGCGGGTGAACAAGCAGCGGATCATGCAGATGCTGGTGATGCTGCCCATGTGGATGAATTTTCTGCTGCGGACCTACGCCTGGATGGGCCTTTTGAGCATCAACGGACCCATCAACACCCTGCTGGGGGTGTTCGGCCTGGGGCCCTTCAATATGCTGAACACCGCCGGGGCGGTGGTGCTGGGCATGGTGTACAACTACGTGCCCTATATGATCCTGCCCCTTTACACCAGCATGGTCAAGATCGACCAGAGCATCATCGAGGCCGCCCAGGACCTGGGGGCCAACACCACCAAGACCCTGTTCCGGGTGCTGATCCCCATGAGCGTGCCGGGCATCTGCACCGGCATCACCATGGTGTTCGTCCCGGCGGTGTCCACCTTTGTCATCAGCCGGATGCTGGGCGGCGGCGCCAACCTGCTGATCGGCGACCTGATCGAGATGCAGTTTCTGGGCAACAGCTATAACCTGAACGTGGGCTCGGCCATGAGCCTGGTCCTGATGATCATCGTCCTGCTGTGCATGAGCTTCACGTCCAGCTTTGACGAAGACGAAATGGAGGGGGTGTCCTGATGAAAACGAAGCATCTCCGCCTGATGCAGCGGACCTATATCATCCTGTTTTTCGGGTTCATGTATCTGCCCATCGCGTACATGATCCTGTTCAGCTTCAACGAGAGCAAGGGCTACGCCCTGTTCACCGGCTTCACCCTGAAATGGTACGAGAGCCTGCTGCACAATTCCTCCATCCTGCGGGCCCTGGCCGTCTCGGTGGAGGTGGCGCTGGTCTCGGCGGTGGTGGCCACCATCCTGGGCACGGCGGCCTCCCTCGGCATTGCCGGCATGAAGCGGACCAGCCGCCTGGTCATCACCAACGTGACCTACATCCCGGTGGTCAACCCGGAGATCATCACCGGCATCTCCCTGATGCTGCTGTTCGTGGCCTACCAGCGCTTTGCCGCCGGCGTGCCCTGGCTGCCCGACACCATCATGGGGATGCCCACCCTCCTGATCGCCCATGTGGCCTTCAATGTGCCCTACGTCATCTTCAACGTCAGCCCCAAGCTCCGCCAGCTGGACGTCCACCTGTACGAGGCGGCCCTGGACCTGGGCTGCGACCCCCGGCAGGCCTTCTTCAAGGTCATCCTGCCCGAGATCAGCCCGGCCATCCTCTCCTCCTTTTTGATCTGCCTGACCTACTCCATCGATGATTTCATGATCTCCTACTTCAACTGCGGCACCGTCGAGACGCTGCCCATCGCCATCTACTCCATGACCCGCCGCAAGGTCAGCCCGGAGATCTATGCGCTGTCCACCATCATGTTCGCGGCCATCCTGGCGGTGATCCTGATCTCGAACGCGGCCGAGGGCCGCCGCTACCGGCGGGACCTGACCGCCCAGCAGCAGGCCCAGATGTGAGGGAGGGAAAGCCATGAAGCGTTTGTTTGCATTTCTGTCCGCCCTGGCGGTGACGGCCGCCTGCGCCGTGACCGCCTGGGCCGCCCAGCCCATCCAGGTGGTGGAGGGCATCCGCGTGTCGGGAGATTGCGACTGGACCCGCTTTGCCGGCCAGAACGTGACCCTGAACGTCTACAACTGGGGCGAATACATCTCCAACGGCTCGGACGGCAGCATCGACGTGGTGGACGCCTTTGAGCGGCTCACCGGCATCAGCGTCAACTACACCACCTTCGACTCCAACGAGTCGATGTATGCCAAGCTCAAATCGGGCGCGGCCAGCTACGACGTCATCATCCCCTCCGACTATATGGTGGCCAAGATGATCGACGAGGGGATGCTGCTGCCCCTGAACTTCGACAACATCCCCAACTTTGCCCTGATCGACGAGGGCTACCGCAACCCCGACTACGACCCGCAGAACGCCTACAGCGTCCCCTATATGCTCTGCACCACCGGCATCATCTACAACACCACCATGGTGGACCAGGCCCCTGCCGCCTGGGCCGACCTGTGGGACGAGCAGTACGCCGGCAATATCCTGATGTTCAACAACAGCCGGGACGCCTACGCCATCGCGGCTTTCAAGGAGGGTAAGAGCGTCAATCCCCCCACCACCGCCGAGGTGGACGAGGTGATGGAGCAGCTCAAGGCCCAGAAGCCCCTGGTCCAGGCCTACGTCATGGACGAGATCTTTGACAAGATGATCGGCGGCGAGGCGGCCGTGGGAGTGTACTATTCGGGGGACGCCATCACCATGATCGACGACAACCCCGACCTGGCCTGGGTGTTCCCCGAGGAGGGCAGCGTCCTCTCGGTGGACTGCATGTGCATCCCCGCCGCCAGCCAGAACCAGGAGGCCGCCGAGATGTTCATCAACTTCATGTGCGAGGTGGACGTGGGCGTCGCCAACGCCGAGTACATCGGCTACACCACCCCCAGCTCCGCCGTCTGGGAACAGCTGGACGAGGAACTGAAGTACAGCGAGATCGCCTATCCCTCGGAGGAAGTGGCCGCCAAAGAGCAGGTGTTTACCGCCCTGAGCGAGGAAGTGAACAGCGAGCTGGACGTCAAGTGGAGCGAGATGAAGAGCTACGACGAGGGCGGCAGCGGCTATCTGTTTTTGCTGCTTCTGCTGGCGATGATCCTGCTGGCCTGCTTCAACATCTGGCGCAAGATGCGCAGAAAGATGCGTAACATGTATTGACGTGCGGCCCCGGAAAGAGGGCCGGAAAGGAGACATACCGATGGAAGACCACAGCTGCTATACCGAACGGATCACCCTGGACGAAGGGGATGTGGATTACCGCGGCCTGATGCGGCCTTCGGCCCTGCTGCGCTGTGCCGAGCACATGGCCACCGCCCACGCCTGGGAGCTGGGGATGGACAAAGCCTTTTACAGCGCGCGGCAGATGGTCTATCTGGTGGGGCGGCAGGCGTTCCAGTTCCTGCGGGTGCCCGCCATGCGGGAGACCGTCACCCTGACCACCTACCCCGAAAAGACCCGCCGCGGCGCCAACAAGCGGGTGCTGGTGGTGCGCAGCCTGGACGGGGAAGAGCTGGCCCGGGTGGACACCCGCTGGACCCTGGTGGATACCACCGCCAGCAAGATCATCCGGCACATCCCCGAGGATATGGAGCGCTACTGGAGCGGCACGGTGGAGTGGGAGCTGCCCCTGCAGGTGCCCAAAGCGTCCGCGCTGACCAGCGCCGGCCTCCGGCGGGCGGCTTACTCCCTCTGCGACACCAACCGCCACATCAACAACGCGGCCTATCTGGACGTGGCCTGCGACGCCCTGCCCCTGGAAGTGGTGGAACAGGGGCCCATGCGCTATGCCGCCGTCAAGTACCACCGCCAGGTGCCCCTGGGGGAGGAGATGGAACTGTTCTACGGCCCCGCCGAAAGCGAGGACGGCCCCGGCTGGTACGTCGCCGGCCGCCGGGAGGACAAGGCCGCCTTCGAGCTGTTCTGCCGGTTTTGAGGGGGCAGGGGAGGGGCACAACAAATTTTCACAAAAGAAATTACAAAAAAGTGACAAAAAGGTATTGCAAATTGGAGACAAAAGAGTTACAATATAGTTACAGCAGCGAGCCAACCCGGCGACTGTGAAATCTTTTTCTTCTTGCTTTTGGGATATCGGGCGCCGCCTGCCCCTCCTCCGGCTGTTCTCCTTCTCAGCTGTTAGGCCGGCGCCACACAGGCGATATCCCGCTTCGTGTGCAAAAAAGTCCGTCTTTCAAGGCGGGCTTTTTTGTTTGTCTGCCCGCGCCTGGGGGCGGCGGGTCCGGCGCGGGCCGGCGCACGGAGCAGTGTTGAGGAGTTTTCAGATACACCCTATGCAAAGTGACTGTTTTTTGCGAGCGGAATTTGGAAAAGTTTGTCGCCGGAAGGTTTTGTATTCTGGCCTCAAATGTGGTATTATTATAGCCAAGTATTTGTCCCCGGCGCCGCGCGGCGCGCAGGCGTCCGAGGTTTCGCACAGGTTGGCATGAAAAGGAGATTATCATGGCATACTTTTATGAAGAACCCTCCCGTACTTTTGGCGAATACCTGCTGGTCCCCGGCTATTCCTCCGCGGAGAATGTGCCCGCTGCAGTGAGCCTCAAGACCCCCCTTGTCAAGTACCGCAAAGGGGAAGAAAAATGCCCCCTGGAAATGAACATCCCCATGGTCAGCGCCATCATGCAGTCGGTCTCGGGCGAAAACCTGGCCATCGCGCTGGCCCGTCAGGGCGGCGTGTCCTTCATCTACGGCTCCCAGAGCATCGAGGATGAGGCCGCCATGGTCCGCCGGGTCAAGACCTACAAGGCCGGCTACGTGGTGTCCGACTCGAACCTGGGCCCCAACGCCACCCTGCACGACGTGCTGGAGCTGAAAGCCCGGACCGGCCATTCCACCATCGCCATCACCGACGACGGCACCGCCAGCGGCAGGCTGATGGGCATCGTGGCCTCCCGCGACTACCGGATCAACCACACCCCCGACGACGCGCCGGTGACCACCTTCATGACCCCCATGAGCAAGCTGGTCACCGCCCCCGAGAACACCTCCCTGCACGACTGCAACAACATCATCTGGGACAACAAGATCAACACCCTGCCCCTGGTGGACGAGGAAGGCCGCCTGAAATACTTCGTCTTCCGCAAGGACTACAACTCCCACAAGGAGAACGCCAACGAGCTGCTGGACGCCCGCAAGAGCTATGTGGTGGGCGCAGGCATCAACACCCGCGACTACGCCGAGCGGGTGCCCGCCCTGGTGGACGCCGGGGTGGATGTTTTGTGCATCGACTCTTCCGAGGGCTTCTCGGAGTGGCAGAGCCGCACCCTGGGCTGGATCCGCGAGCACTACGGCGACAAGGTCAAGGTGGGCGCAGGCAACGTGGTGGACCGGGAGGGCTTCCTCTTCCTGGCCAAGGCCGGGGCCGACTTTGTCAAGATCGGCATCGGCGGCGGTTCCATCTGCATCACCCGCGAGACCAAGGGCATCGGCCGCGGTCAGGCGACCGCCGTCATCGAGGTGGCCAAGGCCCGCGACGAGTACTTCCAGGAGACCGGCATCTACATCCCCATCTGCTCGGACGGCGGCATCGTCCACGACTACCACATCACCCTGGCCCTGGCCATGGGCGCAGACTTCGTGATGCTGGGCCGGTACTTCGCCCGCTTCGACGAGAGCCCCACCAACCGGGTCCGCGTCAACGGCCAGTACATGAAGGAGTACTGGGGCGAGGGCTCCAACCGCGCCCGCAACTGGCAGCGGTACGACCTGGGCGGTGCGACCAAGCTCTCCTTTGAGGAGGGCGTGGACAGCTACGTGCCCTACGCCGGCCCCCTGGCCGAGGGCGTCCAGACCACCCTGTACAAGGTCAAGAGCACCATGTGCAACTGCGGCGCCCTGACCATCCCCGAGCTGCAGCAGAAGGCCAAGCTGACCGTCGTTTCTTCCACCTCCATCGTGGAGGGCGGCAGCCATGACGTCCTGCTCAAAAACTCCACCCCCAACATCATGAACGGCTAATCTCAGTTTTTCAGGCCCCGGCGCAAGCCGGGGCTTTTCTGCATCCGGGACGGGCGGCAGACTTGACAGCTGACGCGACATTGCACCGGAATTTGACCGGAATTTTGCAAAAAGAACTTGCGCCGCGCCCCAAATGATGCTATCATATCGTTAATATACAAGTGCCGGCCCCGGGTCAGGGCCGGCCGCTACATGAGAGAACAAGAGGGGAAAGCTCTATGGAAAATAAGATCGAAGTGATCCCGTATATTCCCGACGAGGATTATGACAACCCTGCCATGGTGGTGGATTTTTACGAGTTCACCATGGCCAACTGCCTGTTTTTGCACGGCTACAAGGACACAAAGCTGGTCTTTGATATGTTCTTCCGCAAGAACCCGGACGACCAGGGCTATTCCATCAGCGCCGGCCAGCGCAAGCTGACCCGCTTTTTGCTGAACTACCACTTCAACGCCCAGGACATCTGGTGGCTGCGCACCAAGGGCATGAGCGAGGAGTTCTGCGAGTACCTGCGCACCTATCAGTGGAAAGGGGATATGTACGCCCTGCCCGAGGGGACGGTGTGCTACCCCAACGTCCAGATGGTGCGGATCGAGTGCGACATGGTGGGCGCGATCCTGATCGAGACGTACCTTTTGCAGACCATCAACTTCCACAGCCTGATCGCCACCAAGGCCACCCGGATCGTGGGCCTGAACACCCACACACCCCGCAGCGTGATGGAGTTCGGCACCCGGCGGGCCCAGGGCGAGAGCGCCGGCAACGACGGCGCCTATGCGGCGGTGCTGGGCGGCTGCGTGGGTACCGCCAACTGCCTGGCCGAAATGAAGTTCGGCGCAGAGGTCAAGGCGGTGGGCACGGTGGCCCACAGCTTCATCGAGTTTTTCCCCACCGAGTTCGAGGCGTTCAAGGCCTTTGCGGACACCTACCCCGAGTCGGTCAGCCTGCTGCTGGACACCTACAACATCATGGAGAGCGGCCTGCCCAACCTCATCAAGCTGGACGATTACCTGATCGAGAAATACCCCGACGACCCCAACAAGCGGGTCAAGTCCGCCCGCATCGACTCGGGCGACCTGGCCCGGGGCTCCAAGCGGCTGCGCAAGGCCCTGGATGCGGCCGGCAAGACTTATATCAAGCTGGTGGCCTCCAACGCCCTGGACGAAAAGAAGATCGCCAACATGGAGCTGTACGAGCACGCCCACTTCGACTCCTACGGCGTGGGCGAGAACCTGATCACCTCGGCTTCCGACCCGGTGTTCGGCGGCGTTTACAAACTGGTGGCGGTCAAGCAGGCCGACGGCAGCTACCAGCCCAAGATGAAGATCTCGGACAGCGTCAGCAAGGCCATCATCCCCGGCAAAAAGATGCCCTGGCGTCTGTACGACGCCAACGGCCAGGCCCAGTGCGACCTGATCGCCATGGACGGCGAGGTGATCGAGGCGGGCAAGCCCATCACCATGGTCAACCTGGACCCCGACGCGGTGGAGCGGGTCATCACCTTTACCCCCACGGCGGTCAAGCCCCTGCTGGTGCCCTATATCCTGGACGGCCAGCTGGTCATCGAGCTGCCCTCCATCAGCGAGCGGCGGGCGTATGTGGCCCGCCAGCTGACCAGCGAGGTGTGGGAGAGCGAGCTGCGGATGGAATGCCCTCACAAGCACTATGTCAACATGACCCCCGCCGTGGCCGAGTGCCGCGAAAAGATGTACGCCGAGTATCACGGCGGCCGGATGTGAACGGTTGACAAATGCCCGGCGCTATTGTATTATAGTATCTGCCCGCCGCCGCGCCCTCGGGGTGCGGCGGCTGCGGGCCGCTGTGGTGAAATTGGCAGACACGAGGGACTTAAAATCCCTTTCTGGAGACAGAGTACGGGTTCGACCCCCGTCGGCGGCATTGCAAAGCCTGTGAAGTGTGCGTTGGCACGCCTCACAGGCTTTTTTGCTGGGCAGGGGCGCCGCTGAAAAGGATAATCTTGACAAAACGAATGCAATGTGATATGATTTTAATATCAAAACGATGCTTCCCAAACCATTGTCAGGAGGATGATGTATATGACGGAAAAGATTTTGCAGACGAAAAAGAACGGGATGCCCGTGTTGCTGCTGGTGCTGCTGGGCTACGTCGTCGCCATTGCGGCGGCGGTCGCGGTCGGGATGGCCGGGGTGCCGGGCGTCCTGGGCAACGTGGTGATGGGCATCGCCATTGTGTACATGGTCCTGGCCTGGATCCTGCTGTGCGGGCTCAAGGTCCTCAAGCCCCAGGAGGCTCTGGTGCTGACTTTGTTCGGCAACTACATCGGCACCCTGAAAGGGGAGGGCTTTTACTGGGTCAACCCCTTCTGCACGGCGGTCAACCCCGCCGCCGGCACCCGCCTGAGCCAGAGCGGGGACGTCCAGAACGGCGACGCCACCGGGCTGGCCGCGGTGCTGGGCAAGGAGGCGGCCAACCAGGCCGCGGCAGCCGCCAACAGCGGCAAAAAGATCTCCCTCAAGCGGATGACCCTGAACAACGCCCGCCAGAAGATCAACGATTGCCTGGGCAATCCGGTGGAGATCGGCATCGCGGTGATCTGGCAGGTCAAGGACACCGCCAAGGCGGTGTTCAATGTGGACAACTACAAGGAATACCTCTCTCTCCAGTGCGACAGCGCCCTGCGCAATGTGGTGCGCATCTACCCCTATGACGTGGCCCCCGGCATCGACACCACCGGCGACGGCCAGCCCGACGACGGCAGCCTGCGGGGCTCCAGCGAAGTGGTGGCCGAGCGCATCCGGGCCGAGATCCAGGACAAGGTGGAGGAAGCCGGCCTCGAAGTTCTGGAGGCCCGCATCACCTACCTGGCCTACGCCCCCGAGATCGCCGCGGTGATGCTGCAGCGGCAGCAGGCGTCGGCCATCATCGACGCCCGCAAGATGATCGTGGACGGCGCCGTGGGCATGGTGGAAATGGCTCTGGAGCGCCTGAGCGAAAACAATGTGGTGGAGCTGGACGACGAGCGGAAGGCGGCCATGGTCTCGAACCTGCTGGTTGTGCTTTGCGGCAACCATGACGCCCAGCCCGTGGTCAATTCCGGCAGCCTGTACTGATGGCTGAGCCCAAAAAGCAGGTGCCGCTGCGCCTGTCCGCGAAGTTGTACGACGCCATCGCCGCCTGGGCGGAGGACGACTTCCGGTCGGTGAACGGCCAGATCGAATATCTGCTGACCGAATGCGTGCGCCAGCGCAAGAAAAACGGCAAGTATGTCCCGGAGGAATTGGATGTGCCGCCTGAACTGGACCTGAAATAAACGACGAAAACGGCCGCCGTGCAATGCTGCACGGCGGCCGTTCTTTGCAGGATGTCCAGGTGGTCCGGGGTCCGGCGGGGCGTCAGTGCCGTTTGATATGCTTGCTGCCCCAGCTGCGCTGCTCCCGGATGGCGTTCTGGACCCACCAGAGCCCGTACAGGGCCAGGGCGATGGCGCTGAGGGCCAGCACCACCTTTAAATAAAGGCTGCCCAGAAAGGCCTGGAACTGGGCGATGCCATAGAGCACCGGGTTCCGGTTGACGTCCTGGCCTGCGACCAGGTTGACCACGCCGATGGTCTCGCCGGCCAGGCGGATCTCCACCGTGCCGATGATGTCCCCCTGCTTGACCGGCGCGGCCGCCGACTCGGGCAGGTGGAAAAACTTCTGGGTCACCGAGTTGTCCGAGGAGGAGGGCAGGATGGTCATCATCTGGTCGTCGGGGTAGAGCAGGAGGGTGTCGGTTTCGGAGGAGTACTTGACCGGGATCTCGGCCAGGGCCTGGTCGGGGTCGAGGGCGGCCTGGACCGAAAAGCTGCTGTAGACCCAGTCCATCAGCTGGGTGGTCTCGTAGAGGGCGGGGCGGCGGTTGGCGTAGCCGTAGGCGTCGGCAGTGTCGGGCACCCCCATGACGCAGAAGATATAGGTCTCGCCGTCCTGGGAGGCCCAGGAGACATAGCTCTGGGTGCCGGTGTCGTTTTTGTAGGCCACCACGTCGCACATGCCCCCCTTCATGGCCGAGCGGTAGAATTTGCCCCCGCTGCTCTGGTTCAGGGCCATGTTCTGGTTGGTGAGGATAAAGGGTTTGGAGTGCTTTTCTTTGGCGGGCATCTGGAAGCTGGCCGACCCGGCGATCTCCACAAAGGCGTCAAAGCCCATCAGATACCGCAGGATCAGGTACATATCCACGGCGTTTGTCACATTGCCGGGGTCGAGGCCGCAGGCGTCGGTCCAGGTGCTGGCGGTGGTGCCGATCTGCTGGGACAGGCTGTTCATCTGGCTGACCCAGCCGGCCAGGTCGTTGCCCGACAGCTGGTAGGCCATGCCCATGGCGGCGTCGTTGGCGTTGCGCAGCAGCATGGCATAGAGGGCCTCCCGCAGGGTGAAGGTCTCGCCCGAGCGCATATCGGCGTTGTCGGTGCCATAGACATAGTCCGAGATGGCAAAGGGCATCTGAAAGGTGCGGGTGTCCAGTTCGTCGCCGTAATTGGTCAGGACCAGGGCGGCGCACATCAGCTTGGTCAGGCCCCCGGCGGACACCTGGGCGGCGCTGTCCTTGTCGTAGACGATGATGTTGGTGTCGGTGTTGACGATGTAGGCGCTTTGGGCCTTGACGTCGTAGACCGGGCTGGGGTCAAAGATGGCGCCTGCCGGCATGGCCAGGCAGCCAACGGCCAGCGCCAGGGTCAAAAGCAGTGCAAAAAGTCGTTTCATGTAGACAATTCCCTCAGAACGCGTTACAATAAGAGCGTCGATTTCTATCAAAAAACCGCATCGGATGCGGAACAGTCAAACAGGACCGGGCGCGTGGTCCGGTCTTACTCTAATAATATAGCAGGTTTGCAGGTGGGTGGCAAGGGTTTGGCACATCACTTTCACAAACCAAAAGAGGGAGACACGCATGATCTATATCACTGGGGATACCCACGGGGAGCTGGACCGCTTCAAGGGCAAAGAGCTGCGCCGCCTGGGCAAAAACGACGTCCTTTTCGTGCTGGGGGACTTCGGCTTTTTGTGGGACGGCGGCAAAGAGGAGCGCAAGCGCCTGGACTGGCTGGCCAAGCGCCCCTACACCATCCTGTTCCTGGACGGCACCCACGAAAACTACGAGATGCTGGACGCTTTGCCGGTGGAGGAAAAGTTCGGCGGGCGGGTGCAGCCGGTGGGCGGCAACGTCTACCACGTCTGCCGGGGCAGCATCCTGGAGCTGGAGGGGATGAGCTTCCTCTGCTTTGGGGGCGGCGAGAGCCCCGACAAGGAAGAGCGGGACCCCGGCGTCAACTGGTGGCCCCGGGAGATGCCCTCGGACGAGGAATACGCCTTTTGCGACGCCAACGTAGAGGCCCACGGCTTCAAAGTAGAGTATGTGCTGACCCACGACGCCCCAAGCAGGTTTCTCGATTTTACCATCCTGCCCTCGGGGGCCAAAAACCGCCTCCATGGCTATTTCGACAAGCTGGTGGAGAAAATGACTTATGACAAGTGGCTGTTCGGCTGCTACCACCGGGACACCCAGCTCTCGCCCAAGGTGCGGTGCCTGTTCAACGACGTGGTGTCGGTGGGGGAGAAAAAGAAAAGCTGGTGGAAACGGTAAAGTGTCATGAAAAAATTTGACCGTGTGACCGTCCTGCTGGGGGTGGGGCTGATCCTGGCCCTGCTGGCGGGGCTGAGCCTGGTGGCCGGCGGCGTGATGAAGCTGTTCGGCTTCACCTACGACTCGGTGGGCAGCCTGGTGCTGTATTTTGTCGCGGCGTCGGTGCTGTCCGCCGTGTTTGGCGAGGTGTTCAGCGCCCTGCCCAAGGTATTGTATGCGATGGGCAAGGTGAACCGTGCGGAGGGCGTCATCCTCTATCTGGTCCTGGACACTTTGGTCACCGCCGCGGGCCTCGGGGTGGTGGACCACTGGATGCCCTCGGTGGCGGCTACCGACAAGGCCATCGTGGCGGTGTCGCTGCTGTTTGCCCTGCCGGGCCTTGGCGATTTTGGAAAAGGGAAAAAATAGGCCCTGTGCCGTGCGGGAGAAGCAAAGCCCCCGCGCGGCGTTTTTTGCGCCGCGCCGGCGCGCATACTGTTTACAGATTGTTTACGCAGAGACACTTGTATTCCCGGCCAAAATCTGGTAGGATAAATCATACTTTTCACGGGTTGAAACGAACGGGTCTGTACCAAATCAAAGGAGAAGATCATGGAATATGCGTGGTATTACGACCTCGTGCTGATGTACGTGGTCTATTCGTTTTTGGGCTGGGTGGCCGAGACGGTGGTCTCGGCGGCCCGGGGCAGGGGCTTTGTCAAGCGCGGCTTTGCCGCGGGGCCGTTCTGTTATGTCTACGGCCTGGCGGCGGTCATCATGGCCGTCGGCTTTGACGACCTGCGGGATAACCTGGGCTACCTGTTCCTAGGCTGTACCGTTGTGGCCACCGTCGTGGAATGGGTGGCCGCCAAAACGCTGGAGCGGCTGCACCACCGCACCTGGTGGGATTGCTCGGGCCACCGCTTCAACATCGACGGTTATGTCTGCCTGCCCTACTCTCTGCTGTGGGGCGTGCTGGGCTGCCTCTCGGTGCTGTGGGGCAACGACCTGTTGCGGGCGCTGTTCCATCTGATGCCGGTGTGGCTGTTCCGCACCCTGGCGTGGGTGCTGGGCATCATGGCCCTGCTGGACCAGCTGGGCAGCGCCGCCCTGCTGCGCCACCGGTCCACCCCGCTGGAGGGGCTGAACCGCGCCCTGGAGCGCCAGACCCGCACCCTGTACGACCGCATCGCCCTGCGGATCGAGCGCCGGATCGAAGGCGCCTACCCCCATGCGGTGGAAAAGCCCGCCGCCCTGGAGCCGGGGGTGAGCCTGGCGGATGTGGTCTGGCTGTTCACCATCGGGTCGCTGGTGGGGGACCTGGTCGAGACCCTGTTCTGCCGGATGACCGTGGGGGTCTGGATGAGCCGTTCCAGCCTGGTGTGGGGGCCCTTCAGCATCGTGTGGGGGGCCGCCCTAGTGATGGCGTCGGTGCTGCTGCCCCGCAAAAAGGACGGCAGCGAGCGCACGTCCAGCGAGTTGTTCGTGATGGGCACCTTTATGGGCGGCGCCTACGAATATATCTGCAGCGCCCTGGGCGAGCTGGTGTTCGGGGTGATCTTCTGGGACTACAGCAAGATCCCCTTCAACCTGGGCGGGCGCATCAACCTGCTGTACTGCTTTTTCTGGGGCTTTGCCGCGGTGGCGTGGGTCAAACTGTGCTTCCCCCATGTATCCCGGGGCATCGAGTTCATCCGCCGGCACACCGGCCGCTGGCTGACCGTGCTGGTCGGGGTGTTCATGGTGGTGAACATGGCGGTGTCGGGGCTGGCCCTGATCCGCAGCGACGCCCGCTCGGAGGGCGAGCCGCCGGCCAACGCGCTGGACGTGTTCCTGGACGACCACTTCCCCGACGAGCGGATGGCCCGGATCTACCCCAACGCAAAGAAAACGTAAGAGAACGGGCCGGGCTGCGCCGGCCATGAGACACAAGGAGGCGACGCAATGCTGACGGCTGTTTTATTATTCTGTGTAGGGCTGCTCTGCCTGGTCAAGGGCGGCGACTGGTTCGTGGATGGAGCGGTGGGGATCGCCCGGCGGTTCCGCCTGCCCGACCTGCTGATCGGGGCCACGGTGGTGTCGGTGGGCACCACCCTGCCCGAGGTGATGATCTCGGCGGCCTCGGCCGTGGGCGGCCATGGGGAGATCGCCTATGGCAACGCCATCGGCTCCATCATCTGCAATGCGGCGCTGGTGGCGGCGGTCACCATTGCAGTCCGGCCCGGCAAAGCGGACGCCGCCGCCCTGCGGCTGCCGGTGGGCTTCTTCTTTGTGGCGGCGGTCTTTTACGCGGCGGTGGCCTACACCACCGGGATGTTCAGCCGGTGGGTGGGCATCGTCCTGCTGGCGACGTTCGCGGCCTATATGGCGGCGCAGGTCGCCGCCGCCCGGCGCGCCCCGGCGGCCCCCGCGTCCGGTGAGGCGGCAGAGGAGAGCGCCGGCGGAAGCCTGGCGGTGGAGCTGGTGCGGCTGGTCCTGTCCGCCGCCCTCATCGCCGTGGGCGCCAACCTGATGGTGGACAACGGCGTGGTCATCGCCGCAGGGCTGGGCGTGCCGGAATCAGTCATCGCCCTTACGGTGGTGGCTCTGGGCACCTCGCTGCCTGAGCTGGTCACCGCCATCACCTCCCTGGTCAAGGGCCACGGGGCCCTGTCCCTGGGCAACGTCATCGGCGCCAACCTGTTCAATCTGGTGCTGGTGAACGGCGTCTCGGTGGCGCTGGCCCCTTTCGGCCTGCCGGAGGGCTCCACCCTGGCCGGCTACAACGCCTCGCTGGTGCTGGACCTACCGGTGGCGTTTCTGGTGATGGTCCTGCTGGTGGCGCCGCCCTTGTGGAAAGGCCGGCTCTACCGCTGGCAGGGCGTGACCCTGCTGGCCCTTTACGCGGCCTACTGCGCGGTGCAGTTCACCCTGTGATCTGCTCCGGGCGGGGCCGGGTTCCACGGTACCTTTTATAAAACAACAAATCCCATCCGGCAGGCATCCGCCGGATGGGATTTTTTATCGTCTTAGAAAACCGGTAGGGGAGGGCGCTGCTTCATCAGAAGAGGGTGATGCGGCCTGCGCCGTAGGGGTTCTCGTAGTCCAGCAGGTAGCCGGGGTAGTCGGCCAGGGGGCTGTTGGCGCTGGTCATGACGGCGCCGTCGAACAGCATGGCGTAGCTGGACAGGACCAGGTAGTCCTCGGACACGTAGTCCTTGACCAGGGTAGCGCCGTCGAACATGGCGAAGCCGTCGCCCAGGCTGCGCAGGGTGTAGTTCATGCCGGCCATGTTGTAGGTACGGTTGGGGTCAAGGGGCTCGTAAGCGCCGGTGGCCTTGTTGTAGATCTTGACGTTCTGGACGCGGGGCGTGCCGGTGGCGGGGCCGCTCCAGACGCCCTGGTCGTCGGTCTGGACGGTGTTGGGGATGTCGGTGTGGATCTCATAGGTCGCGCCGGCCACCTGCAGGAAGCCGCCGTTCTCCTGGCCGGAACCGGCATACCGTGCGCCGAACTCCAGAGCGTTCTGGATCTGGGCGCCGGTGACCGACATCAGGCAGGCCACGTTGCCGAAGGGGCTGACCGTCTTGCAGGACATATAGGTCCAGTCGCCGGCGGGGATGTCGGAGCGGATGCCGCCGCCGTTCATGATGGCGATGTCACAGCTGAGCTGCTCGATCTCGTTGAAGTAGGCGTAGATGCCGTCGGCCACCAGGTCGCCCATGTTGGTCTCCTGCGAGCGGATGAGGCGGTCGCCGGTGACGGGGTCGTTGATGTAGAAGTTGATGGGGCTCTCGGCGATCTTCTCGCCCAGCATGTTGTCCACCGCGTTGATCCAGTCGGTCTGGAGGATCAGGGTCTCGTTGAAGGGGTTGACATTGCTGGAGGAGATCAGCTCGGTGGTGAAGTTGCGGTCGGTGTCGATGGTCATGCGGCCCAGATTGCCCAGATAGCAGCCGGTCTGGGTCAGGACGACGGGGTTGCCCTCGGCGTCGCGGACGGTCTCGCCGGGCATCTCGGTGTGGGAGTGGCCGTCGATGAACGCATTGAAGCCGACGGTGTGCTGGATGACCTCACGGCTGGTCCAGGGCGAGGAGGAGCCGTCCACGCCCAGGTGGCCCAGGCCGATGACAAAGTCGGCGTACAGCCATGCTTCGTCGATGGCCTTCTGGACGGCGTCATAGAGCTCCTGGCCGTCGTCGCCGCCGTCGATGCCGTAGATGTACTCGTTCTGGCCGGCGTCCATGAAGTAGGCGGGGGTGGACTTGGTGATGGTCTCGGGGGTGGTCACACCGATGAAGGCCAGGATGCGGCCGCCGCGGAAGAAGTACTTGATGGCGGGCAGCACCTTTTTGCCGGTGCGCAGGTCCTTGAAGTTGCAGCTGATGTAGGGGAAGTTGGCCTCTTCGTTGATGATCTCCAGGATGCGGTCCATGCCGTAGTCGAACTCGTGGTTGCCCAGAGTGGCCAGGTCATAGCCGGCGGAGTTCATCAGCTTGATGATGGAGGCGCCCTTGTCCATGGCGCCATAGGCGGTGCCCTGGATATGGTCGCCGGCGTCCAGCAGCAGGACGTCCATGCCGGCGTCCTCGTAGCTCTTCTTGAGGGCCTCGATGGAGGCGTAGGTCAGCTCCGGAGCCTCGTTGTCGATGTAGGTGTGTACGTCGTTGGTGTACAGGATGGTGATGGGGTGTTTTTCAGGCGCGATCGGGGGATAGAACAGGCCGTCCGCACTGACGGGGGCGGCGGTAATGCCCAGGGCGGCGGCTGCGCCGGTCAAAGCGCCGGCCGCTTTCAGGAAATTACGGCGCGAAATATAGCTTTTCATCGAAACGTCCTCCTCATTCTATTGACAGGAATGTGGTTTTTACCCTGTGCGGCGGGATGCCACGACCCCGCTGCACCATCACCATAACAATAGCACAAAAACCGGCCTAAAACAAGACCCAAACAGTCAAAATCTGACTTTTTGAGCGGATAAAAGAAAATATCTTGGGCAGGTTCGCTAAAAAATGGGAAAGATTTTACGCCGTTCATACGAAAAAACAAAACAAAGGCAGGACGCAGGGAGAAAAAACTTTTTTCTGAAAGTATACTTGTAATACAGGGGCTGCTTCGCTCACGACCCGCAGCGTTTGGCGGCCGGCGGGGCGGACCCCTGTACAATAAAAAGAGGGCCGCGGCCAAACGGACGTTCAGCAGCAGCCCCTTGTGGGGTCGTTTTTATGCGTTGGAGGCAGTGGCCTCGAAGTCGATCTTGCCCAGGTTGACGTCGGCCCGGACGATGGTGATCATCAGGCTGTCGCCCAGGCTCCACTGCTTGCCCGAGACGGGGTCGGCCAGGCGGACGCCCTCGGTCAGCAGGGCCCCGGTGGGGGTCAGGCTGGCCACCGGCACAAAGCCCTCCACGCCGTTGTCCAGCTCCACAAAGACGCCCCGCTGGGTGACGCCCGAGATGATGCCGGCCCGGTGCTCGCCGATGTGAGCGCGGGCATACTCGGCCTTGTAGCAGTCCTCGGCCTTGCGCTCGATCTGCATGGCCACCACTTCCTGCGCGCTGGACTGCTTGCTGACCTTCTCCGCAAAGTCGGTGTACCGGGCAAGGATGGTCTCCTTGTCCATGCCGCCCAGCAGGGCGGTCAGGATGCGGTGGATGGCCAGGTCGGGGTAGCGGCGGATGGGGCTGGTGAAGTGGGCGTAATCCTTCAGCACCAGGCCGTAGTGGCCCTTGGGCGCCGGCTGGTACTCCGCCTTGGACATGCACCGCAGCAGGCCGGTGTGGATGATCTTTTCGTAGGGGGTGCCGCGGACCCCTTCCAGGATGGCGCTCAGCTCCTTGGGCTGGGGCACCTCCTTGGCAAAGTGGTCGTTGATGCCGCAGGCCTTGAGCAGGGCGTGCAGGCGCTCCAGCTTTTCGCTGCCCGGCTCCTCGTGGACGCGATAGACAAAGGGGATCTGTTTGGTGCGGGCAAAGTGGGCCGCGCACTGGTTGGCCAGCAGCATGAACTCCTCGATCATGGCCTCGCTTTCGCCCTGCACCCGCTTTTTCACGTCGATGCAGCGGCCGTTCTCGTCCAGGATCAGCTTGACCTCGCCGCTCTCGATGTCCATGCAGCCCCGCTCCCGGCGCAGGCCGGCCCGCAGGGTGTACAGGGCCTTCATGGCGGGCAGCTGGGCGGCCACCTCGGCGTACTTGTACTGGGTCTCGGTGTCGGCGGTGCCGGCCAGCAGAGCGTTGATCTCGCTGTACACGCCCTTGACCCGGCTGCGGATGACCGACTTGACGAACTTGTAGTTGATGAGCTTGCCCTCCTTGTCCAGGTGCATCAGGCAGGAGAACGCAAGGCGCAGCTCGCCTTCGTTCAGGCTGCAGATGCCGTTGGACAGCTGCTTGGGCAGCATGGGCACCACCTGGTCGGCGTAGTATACGCTGGTGGCCCGCTCAAAGGCCTCGTTGTCCAGGGCGGTGCCGGGCTTGACATAGTGGGAGACATCGGCGATATGGACCCCCAGCTCGAAGCCGTCGGGGGTCTGGTTCAGGCTGATGGCGTCGTCGATGTCCTTGGTCTCGGCGCTGTCGATGGTAAAGATGGGCAGGGCCCGCAGGTCCATCCGGCCCTGGGTGTCGGCCTCGGTGACGGCGGCCCCTTCCAGCTTTTTGGCCTCCTCCCGCACCGGGTCGGGGAAGCGGACGTGGACGTCCCGGGCGTAGAGCAGGGCTTTGGCGCAGCGCTTGGCCTCCTCGCTGGAGCCGAACCGCATGACCACCGCCACCCGGTGGTCCTCCTGGCGCATCCCGCGGGAGCGGATCTCCACGGCCACCTTGTCGCCGTCCCGGGCGCCGCCCTCGCTGTCCCGCAGGATCTGCATCGAGATGGCGGGGCAGTCGTCGGGCACAAAGACCAGCTTGCCGCCCAGGCGGCGGGTGGTGCCCACCAGGCTGTTTTTCTGCTCCAGCACGGCGAGCACTTCGCCCTCATCGCTGCCCTCCACACGGGGGTGGGCCAGCTTCTCCACCAGGATGCGGTCCCCGGGCATCGAGCCCTTCATCAGCCGGCCGGGGATGAAAATATCGCCGGAGCCGTCCTCCAGCATGGCAAAGCCGAAGTTTTTGCCCAGCTTGACCAGGGTGCACAGCAGGGCCTTGTCCTTGCGGCCCGACCGCACCGTGAAAAAGACCCCCTGGGTCTGGCAGACCACGGCATCCCGGACCAGCTCGTCCAGCGCTTCCATCACCTTGCGGTCGGCGGCACGGTCGCCGCCGAACTTGGCTTTCAGGTCCTTGACGGTGCAGGGCTGCATCTGGATGGCCCGCTCGATCTTGTCTCTCATTGACATACAGGTAATACTCTCCTTCACATCCTCAGCGCACCGCCTGCTGCTTCGGGCGGGCGCGACTTCACAGCCGGGCAGCTTCTCCAATTGGCCCGGACACAAAAACAGCCCCGCTCAGCTGCGGGGCCCTGCACACGTTCCCATCCATCCGGCCCGGACGATATGCGGCTGCAGGCCGTCTGCCGGCAGGAAACGGATCGCGCGGTCGGCGGCTTGCCCTCTTGCGCTTAGCCGGTTTTTTCGGCGCGCCCAGGAGGGCGCTTGCAAAAACCGGAGCGCGGCTCCGGGTTGCCGTTGCCCAAATTTCCGGCGCGGGGCGCGGCCCGCTTGCAAATTTGGACGGCGGCCCCTGCTCCGTCTCGGCTGTTTCTGCCGCAGGCAGCGCCTCGACTGCGCAGCCTGAGCCGCCTCCCTGTTTCGTCCGCTGGACGCGGTCGGCGGCTTTGCCCTCTTGCGCTTAGCCGGTTTTTTCGGCGCGCCCAGGAGGGCGCTTGTAAAAACCGGAGCGCGGCGCCTGAGCCGCCTCGGCTGTTTCTGCCGCAGGCAGCGCCTCGGCGGCTCAGCCCAGGCGGCTGGACAGCACGCAGGCGGCGATGGCGACCACAAAGAAGATGACGCCGGCGATGCGGGTCACCTTGGCCAGCATCTGGTCGGCGGGGCTCAGCCGGGTGCTGTTGGCGCCCTGGACACCGCCGCCGATGGCGCTGGACAGGCCCTGCCCATGGGTGTGCTGCAGCAGGGTCAGCACGATGATCACCAGTGCGACGATCAGCAGGACAACGCCGCCTACAATCTCGTAAACCGTCATGTGTATAACGCTCCTTTGAAACTTATTCGGGGTGGCCCCCTGAAATTTGCATGGAAATACTTCTATAGAATAGCACAAGCGGCGGATAAAAGCAAGATGCGGGCCGGATTTTTTCGGCTTTTCACTGCTGCAGAAGCCACAGCGCCTGGCACACCTGGGCAAAGATGGCCGCGCTGGAATGCTCCGGCCCGGTCTGGCCGTCCTGCAGGACCACCACCGTGTATTCCGGGTCGGAGGCAGGGAAGAAGCCTGCGAACCAGAGGTTCATTTTTTCTTCCCCGCCGGATGTGAACTGGCCGGTCTGAGCGGTGCCGGTCTTGCCGGCGGCGTCTACAAAGAGGGGGGCGGCCTCCCGGCCGGTGCCCTCGGCCACCACCCCGGCCAGCAGCTGCTGCAGGCGGCGGGCGGTGGAGGCCGAAAACGCCTGCCGCGCCGCCGGCGGGGGATAGCTCTCCAGGACGGCCCCGGTGGCCTCGTCCAGGGTGTGCAGCACAAAGGAGGGGGCGCGGTAGACGCCGTCCGCCGCGATGGCGTTCATCATGGCGGCCACCTGCAGAGGGGTGGCCAGCAGCTGCCCCTGTCCAAAGCTGAAGTTGGCCAGCTGGCCCGCCGGCGTCAGGGACTCGGCTTCGGGCAGGACCCCTGCCGCCCCCTGCAACGTGCCTGCCACCCGCACCCGCTGCCCAAAACCCAGCCGGCGGGCGGCTTCCAGCACCGTTTCGGCCCCCAGCTCCTGGCCCAGGCGAATGAAATAGCCGTTGCAGCTTTTTTCCAGGGCGGCGGCCAGGTCCACCGTGCCGTGGGCGGTGCCCGAAGCGCAGCGGAACACCTGCCCGTCCACCACCGTGTAGCCCGGGCACTCCACCGTCAGGCCGTCCAGGCCGGCTTCCAGGGCCGCGGCGGCCAGCACCGGCTTGAACACCGACCCCACCGCATAGGCGGCCAGGGTGCGGTCCAGCAGGGGGCTGCCCGCCTCATCCAGGCTGGCGGCGATGTTGTCGGGGTCGTAGCCGGGCAGGCTGACGCTGGCCCGCACCTGGGCGGTGTCCACGTCCAGCACCAGGATGCAGCCCGAAGTCATGGTCTCGGCGGCCACCGCCTCCGCCGCCCGCTGGACGGGGCGGGAGATGGTCAGCTGCACCCCCGCACCGTCAAAGGAGGCGGGGGTATAGACCGGCTGGGTGCCTTCCACCAGCCGGCCCTGGCCGGTGACGGTGCAGGTGACGGTGTCCTGGCTGCCGCTGCCGGCCAGCACCGGGTCCAAAGCGGCCTCCAGCCCGGCCACCCCGCGGCCCTCGCCGTCCAGATAGCCGATCAGGTGCTGGCAGAGAGGGACGGCACAGTAGCGCCGGGATGCAGGGTAGGCGTACACCCCCAGCCCGCTGACGTCCCGGCTGACCTCCAGCAGGAAAGGGGAGGCGGCGTTCCGCCGCTGGTACAGCGCGGCCTGGCCGGCGGGGCCGGCGGCGTCGTAGAGGCGGACGTAGCTGTCCTCCCCGGGCAGGCAGAGGGCGTACCAGGTCTCTTCCAGGCCGGTGAGGGGCAGGCCGCTGCAATCGTAAAAGCCGCCCCGCCGGGCCGGCAGCCCCAGGGTGACGGCGCTCTGGTCCGCGGCACGGGCCGCGTAGCCGGTGTTGCTGGCCGTCAGATACAGCCGGCACAGCACCACCGCAAACCCCGCCAGCAGCGCCGCATACACGGCGGCCAGCCTGCGCACCTGCATGGACAGGCCCCCTCTCCCACCTTTTGGAGAAAGTGTGCGCACCGGGGCGGGGTTTTATACAGCGGGGCGGGCGGTTTCAGAGTGGGTCCGTCTGGTCGGGGCAGGGCTCGTCGTAGCCGTCGTACATGGCGGGGAAGGCTTCGGGGTGGAGGGCGTAGTAACGGCCATAGCGGTACATTTTCAGCCCCACCTCCTCGCACATATCCAAAGTGTTGAAGAAGAATACCTCCACATCCGGGTCATCGTCCCGGCCGGGGTGCAGCCGCTGGGACAGCCGGCCGTAGGCATCCAGCATCTCACCGTACAGGCGGTTCACCGCGGCGCCCTCGGCAAAGACGTTTTCGATCCGGCTGTCCTGCTCGGGGGTGAGGATGGAGCGGTCCAGCCAGCCCATCAGCAGCTCAAAAATATACATGGCTTGAACGTTTTCCCGAATGTGCATCTTATCCTTTTCCCGCATGACATTTCCTCCTGTGGTTGTATGTTGCTCTTATATGCTTGTTTTGTATGCGTAAATGATATGTTTGTTTTGTAATATAGTTTTATAATACCAGACCGGGTACAATTTAGCAAGGAGGATTGTGCCCTATGGAAAAATTTGTGCCCAAAAAGGATGAGAAAGAGGTCATTTCCCTTCGCATTTCGGTCCGTTTGCTGGAAGTGATCGACCGCAAGGCGGCGGAGATCGATATATCCCGCAACCAGTTTGTGGTCCAGTGCATTGAATACGCGCTCGCCCATATGGAGGACGAGCAGCCCGAACCGTAAGACCGCCCCCGGGCGGTCCTTTTTGATGGGCCGGCCTGCGGTTGACATAGTGTCAAAATGGTGCTATAGTAGGCACAGAGACACGCGGCGGCCGCCTGCCGCCCCGGCACCCGGCCGGGCCGCGGCCGCGCAGGAAAGCGAGGCAACTCCATGAAAGCAAAGGTCTATTTTACCCGTGAGCTGACCCCCGAAAAGGTGGTCGAGGCTTACCACAGGCTGGGCATCCAGCTGCCCGGCAAGGTGGCCGTCAAGGTCCATTCGGGCGAGAAGGGCAACCAGAATTTCCTCCACCCCGAGTTCTGGCAGCCTATGGTCCAGGAGGTGCACGGCACCATCGTCGAGTGCAACACCGCCTATGGCGACGCCTCCGGCGGCGTGCGGGACAACACCGAGTCCCACCGCAAGCTGCTGGAAGAACACCGCTGGACCAAGTTCTTCCCGGTGGACCTGCTGGACGCCGAGGGCCCCGACCTGGTCTGGCCCATCCCCAACGGCAAGATCCTGAAACAGAACCTGGTGGGCAAGGACATCGTCCACTACGACTCCATGCTGGTGCTGGCCCACTTCAAGGGCCACCCCATGGGCGGCTACGGCGGGGCCCTCAAACAGCTGTCCATCGGCTGCGCCTCCCGGGCGGGCAAGGCCCTGATCCACTCCGGCGGCCGGACCGACGACCGCTATGAGACCTGGCAGCAGCACGCCAGCAGCGTGGTGTTCCCCGAGGCCATGGCCGACGCCGCCATGAGCGTGGTGGAGCACTTCCAGGGCAAGATCGCCTTTATCAACGTGATGAAGAACCTGTCGGTGGACTGTGACTGCTGCGCCGTGGCCGAGGACCCCTGCATGAAGGACATCGGCATCCTGGCGTCGCTGGACCCTGTGGCCATTGACCAGGCCTGCATCGACCTGGTGATGCAGTCGGACGACCCCGGCAAGGAGCACTTTATGGAGCGCGTGAACAGCCGCAACGGCATCCACACCATCGAAGCGGCCGCCGAACTGGGCTACGGCACCCGGGAGTATGAGCTGATCGAGTTCTGAGCCGCGCTGCCCGGCCGGGGGAGGGGACCGGCGCGGATTTGACACTTCCCGCCCGATGGGTTATAATGACAAAAAGATCACATTCGGAAAGGAGGCTTGAACCGTGCCAAAAAGCTCTGAAGAACAGGCCCAGGCCCGCAGGGACGAGATCGTCAATGCCTGTGCGGAGCTGTATGAGACTATGAGCTTCCGGGACATCACCCTCAAGGAGATCGGGCAGCGGACGTCGTTTACCCGCACCTCGATCTACAACTACTTCCAGACCCGGGAGGAGATCTTTCTGGCCCTGACCCAACGGGAATACGAGGCCTGGACCGCCGACCTGGACGCTCTGTGCGCCCAGAGCGGGACCCTCTCCGCCGGCGAATTTGCCGGCGCCCTGGCCCGCACCCTGGAGCGCCGCACCCGCATGCTGAAACTGATGGCCATGAACCTCTACGACATGGAGGACAACACCCGGATGGAAAATCTGGTGGCCTTCAAAAAAGCGTACGACGGGGCGATCCGCGCGCTGCAGCGCTGCCTGCAGGCGTATTTCCCCCAGATGACCGGGGCGGAAGCTCAGAACTTCCTGTACCTGTTCCTGCCGTTCATGTTCGGCATCTACCCGTACACCTCGGTGACCGAAAAACAGCGCGAGGCCATGCGCCTGGCCCAGGTCAGCTATCCCAGCTTTACCGTTTACGAGCTGAGCCGCACCTTTGTGGAAAAGGTGTTGGCCCGCTACGCCGGCTGACCCGGCCCTGCCCCGCGCCCCTACAAAACAAAAACCGGCCCCGCACCTGTCAAAGGCGCGGGGCCGGTTTACTGTTTCAGGGGGTCAGGGGCCGGGGCTTAGTACATCTCGCCGCCGGCAGGAGCCGCTGCGGGAGCGGGGGGCTCGGGCAGATCGGCCACCAGGCTCTCGGTGGTCAGCACCATCTCAGCCACAGAGGCCGCGTTCTCCAGAGCGGAGCGGGTGACCTTGGTGGGGTCGACGATGCCGGCAACGATCATGTCGTCCACAAAGACTTCCTTCTGGGCGTCGTAGCCGTAGTTGGGCTTGCCGGCCGAGACGATCTTGTCGATGATGACGCTGCCCTCCAGGCCGGCGTTCTCGGCGATCTGGCGCAGGGGAGCCTCCAGGGCCTTCAGGACGATACGGCCGCCGGTGCGCTCGTCACCCTCCAGGGTGTCGCACAGGGCCTTGACTGCAGGGATGGCGTTGATGGGGGCGGTACCGCCGCCGGCGACGACGCCTTCCTCCACAGCAGCCTTGGTGGCGTTCAGGGCGTCCTCGATGCGCAGCTTCTTCTCCTTCATCTCCACCTCGGTGGCAGCGCCCACGCGGATGATAGCCACGCCGCCGGCCAGCTTGGCCAGGCGCTCCTGGAGCTTCTCCCGGTCGAAATCGCTGGTAGCGGCCTCGATCTGGTTGCGGATCTGGGCCACGCGGCTCTTGATGGCGTCCTTGTCGCCGTAGCCGCCCACGATGGTGGTGTTCTCCTTGGTCACCTTGACCTGGCGGGCGCGGCCCAGCATCTGCAGGGTGGCGTCCTTCAGCTCGTAGCCCAGGTCAGAGGAGATGACCGTGCCGCCGGTCAGGGTGGCGATGTCCTGCAGCATCTCCTTGCGGCGGTCGCCGAAGCCGGGGGCCTTGACAGCCACCACGGTGAAGGTGCCGCGCAGGCGGTTGACAATCAGGGTGGACAGGGCCTCGCCCTCGATGTCCTCCGCGATGATGAGCAGCTTCATGCCGTTCTGGACGATCTGCTCCAGCAGGGGCAGCAGGTCCTGGATGACGCTGATCTTCTTGTCGGTGATCAGGACGACGGCGTCGTCCAGCACAGCCTCCATCTTGTCGGTGTCGGTGACCATATAGGGGCTCAGGTAGCCGCGGTCGAACTGCATGCCTTCCACGATCTCGCTGTAGGTCTCGGCGGTGGCCTTGTTCTCCTCGATGGTGATGACGCCGTCGGAGGTGACCTTCTCCATGGCCTCGGCGATCAGGCGGCCGATCTCAGGGTCGCCCGCCGAGATGGTGCCCACGCGGGCGATGTCGTTGCTGTCCTTGACCTTCTGGCTGTGGCTCTTGATGGCCTCCACAGCAGCGGCGACAGCCTTGCTCATGCCGCGGCGGATGTCCATGGGGTTGGCGCCGGCGGCCACGTTCTTCATGCCTTCGGTGACCATGGCCTGGGCCAGGACGGTGGCGGTGGTGGTGCCGTCGCCGGCGGCGTCGTTGGTCTTGGTGGCGACTTCCTTCACCAGCTGGGCGCCCATGTTCTCAAACGGGTCCTTCAGCTCGATCTCCTTGGCGATGGTCACGCCGTCGTTGGTGATGACGGGTGCGCCGTACTTCTTGTCCAGCACGACGTTGCGGCCCTTGGGGCCCAGGGTGATCTTGACGGTGTCGGCCAGCGTATCAATGCCGGCGCAAAGTGCCTTGCGGGCGTCCTCGCCCTGTTTGATCTGTTTTGCCATAAGGTATCTCTCCTTTTCCTGCTATACATGCGGCGGTTTGCCTGCCGCGGGATGGTCCTGTTTTGCTCGGGGAGGGCTGCTTACTCTTCCACGATGGCCAGGATGTCGCTCTGGCGCACGATGGTGCATTCCTCGCCGTCCACCTTGACGTCGGTGCCCGAGTACTTGCTGGTGAGCACCTTGTCGCCGACCTTCACGGTCATGGTGACTTCCTTGCCGTCCACCATGCCGCCGGGGCCGACGGCCAGGACCTCAGCCACCTGGGGCTTCTCCTTGGCGCTGCCGGTCAGGATGATGCCGCTCTTGGTGGTCTCCTCGGCCTCCACCGTCTTGATGACGACACGGTCTGCAAGAGGAATAATCTTCATAATTCTTGCCCTCCTATTTTAAAATGCGATTGCAACATCGTTGTAAGGACCGCCGGCGGGGCGGCGGCTCCTGTTTAGCACTCCGTTTATCTGAGTGCTAAGAGTATTTTACTCATCTTGGCAGGAAAAATCAAGAGCTTTTGCACATTTTTTTGTTAAGTTTTTATGACAAAATGGCAAGGCGGCCCTGCGGCTGGTGGTTTCAGTCGCAGGACCGTCTTTTTTAAACAGTCGCCTGCCGTGCAGCGGCGTGCTGGCGGCGGCAGACTGCCGCCGGCAGGATGACCCGGGCAGCCAGCGGGGCAAGGCGGATCTCCAGCCGGGAGACTTCTGCGCACTCGCCGTCGGCGGTGGCGGTGATGGGGCCGCGGCCGTCGGCCAGTTCGATGGTGATGTGCCGGGCCTGCCGGTAGATCAGGTAGCGGGACAGGTCGGGCGCCAGAGCGCCGCCCGCAAAGTGGCGGCCCTGCTTGTAGCGGTTGAGCAGGCGGAGCAGGGTCGCCCGGCTGATCCTGCGCACCACGATCAGGTCGATCAGGCCGTCGTCGGGCCGGGCGGCGGGGGCTGCCCGGAAGCCGCCCCCGTAGTCCCGGGTGTTGCAGGCGGCGCACATCATGACCGGGGCCTCGAAGGTCTCGCCGTCCACCGTGAAACGCATCTGCCGCCCGATGGGCCCGCAGATCTCCCGGGCGGCCGACAGCAGATAAGCGGCCTCCCCGTGGAAAAGGGGATTGTGACGGAACCGGGCTGCCCCGGCGGCTACCTGGGCGTCCAGGCCCGCCGCGCAGACCGACACCGACGGGCCCAGGTCCGTCTCCATCAGGTCGAGGGGGACGACGCTGCCGGCCAGCTGGCCGTCCAGGTCCAGGAACTCCGGCTTTGAGCCAAAGGTGCGCAGAAAGTCGTTGCCGCTGCCGGTGGGGATGCAGCCCACCGCGGCCTCGGGATAGGGGCGGGCGCCGGCCAGCGCCTCGCTGAAGGTGCCGTCCCCGCCGGCCGCGTAGATGCGGACCGGCCCGCCCTCCCGGGCGGCGGCTTCGGCCAGGGCCCGGGCATGGCCCCGGTATTCGGTCCGCCGGATCGCCCAGGCCTCCCGGGGGATGCCGGCCCGGCGCAGTGCCCCTTCCGCCTGCAGGCGGAGGCGCTCGGTGCAGTCCTCCCTGCCGGCGGCAGGGTTGAGTAAAAACAGATAGCGCATGGGTTCCTTCTCTCCGTTTCGCCCCGTCTGGGGTTGATGCTCTTAGGGTGTATCTGAAAACTCCTCAACACTGTCCCATTCTACCAGAAAGGCGCATC
>OERR01000065.1_pt1 | contig 28688 bp, 25 predicted proteins | sample 1540051 | NCBI WGS metagenome assembly OERR01 (sample SAMEA3891884, study PRJEB23780) | metagenome | biome: terrestrial biome; feature: animal house; material: Caecal content | place: Italy | collected 2015-05-05 | reverse complement strand
AACCCAACCGCATGTTTTCACCAACAGCTCTTTCACATTTTTCCAATCATACCGTCCGCCGCAAAGCGCGTTGAAATCCAGGTGAACAAACGCTGGAATCCGTCCGCTGCGGGACGACGAACGAATGGCTCGTTTAAGCGGCGGGAACAGCTCCGGCACGCTGTGCAGGGCTTCCGTTACGTTGGACAAAAGTTCATTGGGGTATAATTTTTCTTTGATAGGGTTTCCTCCATAGGCAAGCTGCTTCATGGTCATCAGAGTGTGAAGCTGCCCTTTTTTCAAAGGAGGATGTAAAGTCAAAACCCGGCCTATGGAGATCAGAGCGTTTAAAAAGTGTCTCTTTTCAAAGGAATAGGCAAATTTAGGCGCCATGTGATTATAGAAAAGGCCAAGCATCTGCACCGGTTCATTTCCCACAAGAAAATATGGAACCCGATTTGCTACCATTTCGGGATAAAAGAGCACATAAGCCAGCGACGGACAGGCGCAGGTGTTTCCGTTGAGCGCATAGAGCTTCTGATAAATACGCGTCAAATCCTGCCGTTTTACAGTTCGGCTGATAAACTCTACCTGCTTCAAGCGCTGCTTGGCGTTCTCGATACTCTGCTTCGCATTTTCCGACATCCATGGAATTTCCCATGTCATAGCCAGAATGCGGAGTCCCATAACTTCCGAAAGATAATAAAGCAGAAAAGTGGAATCTTTTCCTCCTGTGTAAAAAAGCGCGGCATCAAAGCGGGAATGTTTGGCACGGGGAATTTCAGTTACCACAGGAACGAGGCTTCCCAGCCCCTTCTCCTCCTCCCTTGCCTGACAAAGCGGACAAAGACCTTTTTCATCAAATTCAATTCCGGGGATCATAAAATCATTGGCACAGCAGTTTTTACAGAAGGTTGCTTCCTCTACAGAATCCGGAATTTTTCTTAACTGGTTTTCGAGGACAATCTGTACACCTAAAAGAGGTTGAAGCCATTTTTTCTGGAGATCGTTAAGCTCTCCTGGGAGCGATGCAATCAAAGCCGCCTGTTTTGGGGAAAGACGAATTTCATTTTCAAACAGATGCTCTTTATTTCTCAGGCCATAGTAAACCAATTTTCTCCCTTGAAGCTTCCACCGGCTCTGCACATGATATTCCATATCTTCCTCCACCGCCAGGGCTTGTTTGAAAATACAGAAAATGCCGGATTCCGAGCATTTTGACGCAGAAAACAACCGCTGTTGGGAAAAAGACAACGTTTATGATTTTGCAAACAAGCCCCAGAGTGTCAGGAGTTAGAAGATGGACTTAAACGCATTTTTGGATCATTTGAACAGCGGAAAACCGGTGCAGGGCGGCAGCGAAGCGCACCTGTTTATGCACGGCGTCAGCCAGGAGGCTTTGCGTCTCACGGCGGAGATCAACGGCAGCTACCACGAACCGGAGGAGCTGCGCTCCCTCTTTTCCCAGCTGATCGGCCGCCCGGTGGACGAAACCTTTGGGCTGTTTCCGCCCTTCTATACAGACTGCGGGAAAAACATCCACATCGGAAAAAACGTGTTCATCAACATGGGCTGTAAATTTCAGGATCAGGGCGGTATTTACATCGGGGACGGCGCGCTCATCGGTCACAATGTGGTGTTGGCAACCCTGAACCACGCCATGTCTCCCGAGGACCGCGCCAGCATGATCCCCGCCCCCATCCGGATCGGGAAGCGTGTCTGGATCGGAGCAAACGCCACCGTGCTTCCCGGCGTAACCATCGGAGACGGTTCTATTGTGGCGGCGGGCGCGGTGGTAACAAAAGACGTACCGGAAAACACCGTTGTAGCGGGCGTGCCCGCTGTGCCGATCCGGCATCTGTAAGCACAAGGAGGAAGCTTCATGATCAAGCGGCTCCGCATTCTTCCCGCCGTTCTTGCCCTTTTGCTTCTCTCTGCCTGCGGAAGTCCGCAGGAAACGCAGTCTCTTGCATCCAATATGGAACAGGCTGTATCGAAATCATCCGAAGCCGGGCAGCCCGCGCAAACAGAAACCGAACCCAGTGAGGAGGAATCCGCTTTGAACATTACAGTGGGAGACAATACCCTGTCGGCCACCTTCGAAGACAACAGCTCCGCCGAAGCGTTCCGGGAGCTGCTCTCTCAAAACCCGATAACCATTGAAATGGAGGATTACGGCGGCTTTGAGAAGGTGGGCCCGTTAGGTACGGATCTGGTGCGAAATGACACGCAGATCACCACACAGCCCGGCGATGTGATTCTCTACCAGGGCAATCAAATTACCATCTACTACGGCACCAACTCCTGGCGCTTTACCCGGCTCGCGCGGATCGACGATCCCTCCGGCCTGCGGGAAAAGCTGGGGGACGGACCGGTTTCCGTTACATTCTCTTTGGAATAGGAGGCACTTTCAATATGGCAGTCAAGCAAACAGCCGGAAGAGACGCTCTGGGGGAGTTTGCCCCCAAGTTTGCCGAGCTCAATGACGATGTGCTGTTCGGGCAGGTCTGGAATCGTGAGGACAAGCTCTCCCTGCGGGATCGCTCCCTGGTGACAGTGGTATCCCTGATGTCCCAGGGGCTGGTGGACAGCTCTTTTCAATACCACCTGATCACCGCCAAACAGAACGGCATCACCCGGCAGGAGATCGCGGAAATTCTCACCCATGCCGCCTTTTACGCCGGATGGCCCAAGGCCTGGGCCGCTTTCCGGATGGCCAAGGAGGTTTGGGCTGAGGACGAGGGCGATGACGGCAAAGCGCTGTAACCTTCCAGCCAGGCTGCCGCAACAACTGGCACATTCACCATGCCAGCCAGGGCGGCGGACAGATTCTCATCTGTGTGGCGGGGCGGGGCTGGTATCAGGAGTGGGGCCAAAAGGCCCGGGAGCTGCATCCGGGCGACGTGGTCAACATCCCACCCGAGGTAAAGCACTGGCACGGCGCCGCATCCGACAGCTGGTTCTCCCATCTGGCTGTGGAGGTTCCCGGTGAAAACTGCTTAAACGAGTGGCTGGAAGCTGTCTCCGACGAAGTGTATCGTTGAATTTCTGCAACAATCCCCCTGATGCATGTTCTGCATCAGGGGGATTTGTATTACGATATGATGGGAGCAGGCCGCGGGGTTATGCCAGAGCGGAAAAGGGGTCTTTCACATAGGAGTAATAATCCTCCATGGTGAAATCAGAGGGTAATCCCACCAAATCCGCCTCGCCCGCCTGAATATGGTGTTTGTTCATCTTGAGCCATGCCGCAAACATCTCCGGGTCATTCTGTCTCTTATCTTCCACCCACTTCCTGCCTTCTTCTCGCAGGAACGTCAGCCGGTCGCCAAAAGAGAGATTCCGTCTGTCGGCTTCCTCCAGGCTCCATTGCAGATTCTCGTTGAAGCTTGTCATGGTTTCCCCCATAATCGTCCATGCTCTGGGAACTTCCACCGTGACGGCATCGGGAACATCCAGCGTGACCTGAGACTGCTCCTTCGACAATTCCAGCCTGTCATACGAAGGGGCCGATCCGGCTGCCTGCGTACCACCCTCCACGGAAGCCTGCAAACACGTTCCGTCGGAGAGACGGTTGGATGCTGTAAACTGTGTATACGATTGTATCAGGCCTGGGCAAGCATTATTTACTGTGTTGACCATCCAGAGCCACATCCTTTCTTGTTCGGTGTACTTATTGAAACATGGCAAAAGCCCGGTATACTTCCTCGCGGTTGATATACTCCGTGCGGATCAAACCGGCCTGCCAGGGCTTGTTCGCCACCCGTTCCCGGTTGTGGTCAATCTTTTGGTCCAGCGCGTCCAGGAATTTCCCGATAAACGGCTCGAAGGAGTCCTTCAGCAAATCCGACATCCGGCTGCCGACGTCCGCATCCTCCATCTTGTCCACGAGAGACTGATACTGCCGGGCAAGGTATCTGCCCAGATCCGCGTCGCTCTCCTTGATCTCGTAGGTATCCCATTCCGGCTTTTTGATTTGCCCGGAAAGCTCCTGGGCCATGGAAGCGGCGAAGGCCAGATCTTCAGCGCTGTAAGGAGCGGAATCGCTGACCGCCTGCGCGGCGAACCCATCCGCCGCCGAAGCCGCGGCCATGCTTTCCCGCAGTCTGGCCGCCATATATCCATCGTCCTGCTTGAGCCACTGCTTGTTCGGGTCGGTGATATCCGCATAGATATCGTTTTCCTCCAGATAGGCGGAATACGCGTCCGCTTTGCCGTCAATCGCGGCCAAAACGCTTTCCCGCATCTCCCCGGCGGCGCCGGACTGTCCCAGTCCATCATAGAACCCGCCGATGTTACCGGCATAGGAATCGGCCATTTCCTCCTTGGCCTTCGCATACATGCTTTCGAGCGTCTGCATTTCCTGATCCAGCTTCTCGCCGCTGTACTGCGTCTGGATACGATCTTTCAGCACGGCATAGCGGGAAGCGAGATAGTCGGCTTTCTGCTCAAAGCTTTCGGCGTTGTCAAAGCGGATATCCATATGGATCCAGTCTTCCTCCACGCCGCGCCAGTCAATTTCATCGCCCAGCCCGTTCTGTTCCAGCTCGGCGCGGAATGCGTCCAAGCTCTCCTGGCTGACCTGCCCTTCAAGCATCAGCTTCACCGGCTTGGAGGTATCCAGAACAAAGGAATCCCCGTCCTTGATAAAATTCAGCCGGTACTGCTTCCTATACTGATTCATCAGCGCGTCCTCTTCGGTGTACTGCTCCTTCTCCGAAGCGGGACGAAGATCCGCAGACAGGTCAAGCTTGGCGTCAATCTGTGTGGCTTCCGGCGTTTCCAGAACCTGTAAGCGGTTGGGCAAACGCAAACCGGAACTGCTGATTTCCACCCGATCCCTGTTTGTAGCGCTCGACCGCGCCTGCGCCTGCGAAAGAACGGAAGACAGAGCCGCAGAATTCCGCTTCCCGCTGACATTGCTGAGCCAGGTGCTGTTCCGCCAAGGGTTCTGGCCTATCTGACCAATATACATGCTTACTCCCCCACAACATTTTCCCGTATTATGATTTCTTGTCTTTCTATTTTCTATATCGGCTGTTTTATCTAAAAAATTAAGGAACACAAAAATTCCATTCAAACTATTTTTTCCCTGACAATCACGATACTGGATTCCCGCCAAGCGCGCAGATCCAGGTTGGCAAACACGGCGGACGCCTTTCTGCACAGCACCGTCACCGAAAAGGTTGCGGAAATGTCTCAAATTCTTTGTGCGCGGCGATTGACAGAGCGATAAGGCGGATCGTATCATAAAGGCACGGAACATTCTTTTTGAAAACCAGCAGAACAGGGGGCCGATACGATGTTTTTCCGAAAAAAGCAGAACCCCCATCCCTATGACAGGGAAACCTGGAAGCCCGTGATTCGCTCGAGCATCTGCACGGGAGAAAAGGTGGCGGGATTTCAAAACCTGCACACCGGAAAATTCAGCGACGTGATGCTGATCCGCACGCCGGGGGATTTGGAGGAATTCCGCCGTCTCTACGGCATCGGAGAAGGAGAAATCTCCACGGAATATTGAAAGGAGAGCCATGATGCGCATTCTCATGCTGGGCAACAGCTTTATTTTCACCAACGATATGCCGCAAATGCTGGCCGAACTGACCGGCGCGGAGGTGGTCCACCACACGCGGGGCGGGGCGCGGCTGTCGGAGCAGCTGAATCCCGAGACCCAAATGGGCGCGCGGACGCAGACCGCCCTGCGGGAGGAACACTGGGATTATGTGGTGCTTCAGGAAATGAGCCACGGACCCATCACCTCCCCCAAAAGCTTCTTTTCCAGCGTCGAACAGCTCTGCAAACAGATCCGGGAAAACGGAGCCATCCCGATCCTGTACGCCACCTGGGCCTATCAGAAGGACGGAGCTGAGCTGACGGCCAAGGGCTGGGACTATGAGGAGATGGCCCGGGGGCTGTTTGAAGCATACCACAAAGCCGCCGAGGAAAACCATACCCTGATTGCGGACGTGGGACAGCGTTTTTATGAATTGTCCAAGACCCAGAATCTTTTTGGAGACGACGGTTACCACCCCAACGAAGCAGGCTCCCGCATCGCGGCCCAGACGATTGCGGCCGTCATTCAAAAGCACGAGGAGAATCAAGCATGATACGAGACATCTGCAAGAACGAAGCGTTTCTGGCCCAAAAGGCGGAGCCTGCCGCACCGGAGGATCTTCCCATCGCCGCCGACCTGCTGGAAACGCTGGAGCACCACAAGGACGGGTGCGTGGGCATGGCCGCCAACATGATCGGCGTGAACAAGCGCATCATCGCCTTTGACAACGAGGGCGAATACATGGTGATGCTGAATCCGGAGATCGTCAAACGCTCCGGGTCTTACAGCACGGAGGAGGGCTGTCTCTCCCTCAGCGGCACACGCCCGGTTAAGCGCTGGAAATCCATCAAGGTGCGCTGGCAGAACGAAAAATTTCAGGAACGACTGAAAACCTTCACCGGCTGGACGGCACAGATCATCCAGCACGAGATCGACCACTGCGAGGGCATTCTCATATGAAAAACCCAAAATCCGCCATGCTGTCCCGCTGCGACGGTTTCCGCCCGGTCCGTTTTGGGATGGAAACCATGGATGAGGACGCGGAGTGAGGAGGAAACCGGATGTTTGAACATAAAATTGCCGTTGTCACCGGCGGAGCCAAGGGCGGGATCTCCGCGCTGACCCACGCTCTCGCGGTCAGCCTTGCGGGCAGGGTGCGGGTAAACTCCATCTCTCCCGGCTGGATCGACACCGCCTACACGGTTTATGAGGGGCCGGACGCGGTTCAGCAGCCCGCCGGACGCGTGGGAAACCCGCTGGACATCGCTAAACATGGTGCTGTATCTGTGCTCGGACAAAGCGGGATTTATCACAGGGGAAAACATCTGCATTGACGGCGGCATGACCCGCCAGATGATCTACCACAACGATTTCGGCTGGACACTGCAGGAATGAAAAGCGGGCGGCATTCGGTTCCGCACAACCGAACCGCGAACCATACCGTAAAAATGGGAGGAAACAAAGACTTGAACACGGAAGAATGCCTGATTTGCGGGGCGCCGCTGGAATATCTGACGCAGGATGAAACAATGGAATGCGCCGTCTGCCACAAACAGGAGGCGAGCAAAACCCACTGCGTGAACGGTCACTATGTATGCAGTGACTGCCACGTGGCTTTCCTCTGCGTCCACAACTCCTGCCGCAGCCAGATCGCGGAAGCCCTGGGCCGCAAACTGGCCGGAGATGTGTTCGACAGCTTTTCCGCCGGTACGGAGCCCGGCTCCCGCATCAATCCGGACGCGGTGCGTCTGATGAAGCAGGTTTATTGTAGACTTCCTTCCTGGGAAACGCTATAATAGAAAAAAAGGAAAGGGGCGGATGAATATGTGCGGCGGCATCCTCTCTCAAAAGATTGCAGCATCCCATGTAAATAGCCAAAAAGCACTCTGAGATATTTACATGGGAGGATCACAAGATGAAAGAAAACAAATACGACAACGAAATCTTTTTCCAAAAATACAGTCAGATGCTGCGCTCCCAAAAGGGCCTGAAAGGCGCGGGAGAATGGTCCGAACTGCAAAAGCTTCTTCCTGATTTTCAGGGAAAGAAGGTCCTCGATTTGGGCTGCGGCTATGGCTGGCACTGCAAATACGCGGCCGACAACCAAGCCTCTTTTGTGCTTGGCACGGACATTTCCCAAAAAATGATTGAGACGGCAAAGAAAATCAACTCCGCCGCACAGATTGACTACCGGTGTGCCGCCATGGAGGATCTGGATTTTCCGGACGAGACATTCGACGTGGTGTTAAGCTCTCTGGCTTTTCATTATATCAAAGATTTTGACCCGCTGGTTTCCAATATTTCCAAATGGATCAAACCGGGCGGCAGCTTTGTGTTCTCCGTGGAGCATCCCGTTTTCACTTCCTACGGAACGCAGGACTGGTACTACGATGAAAACGGAAAAATCCTTCACTTCCCGGTGGACAATTATTACTATGAGGGAAGCAGAGAAGCGATCTTTCTGGGAGAAAAGGTCATCAAGTATCACCGGACATTAACGACATACCTGAATACGCTGCTCCAAAACGGATTTGAGCTTCAACACATTGTGGAACCGCAGCCGCCAAAAGAGATGATGGACATGGACGGGATGAAGGATGAAATGCGCCGTCCCATGATGCTGTTGGTTTCCGCCGTAAAAAAATAACCATTGCTTTCGCGACAGCGGCTGTGCTTTTGGCACAGCCGTTGTTTTTTCCCTACTCCATCCCGCCTGCGTTTCCTCTTTCGCCTTATGTGCCAAATACTTTGCAAGAGGTTTCTAAAAAATTTCTAAAGCTTTTTCTTCCCTCCTCTCCAGACACTTTACAAAAGCGCTCTATCCGATTTATAATAGGAATATGCTGACAAATGCTTCCGGAATCCGGAAGCTGCTTATCTCCCGGCGCGCTTTGACAAGCCGCGGGAGTATCTTATGAAAACAAGCAACTTTGAAAACAGGGATGTGGTGTTGTGAACAAATCGCTGCCTTCTGATCTCCCGAGATCCAAATCCATCACAATCTCCGCGGATACCCAAAAGCTTGACACGGTTCTCGACTTTGTCAACGCACCTTTGGATGCTCTCGGTGTACCGGAGGAAGAAAAAACGGTTCTTGATATTGCTGTAGAAGAAATCTATGTGAACATTGCCCTCTACGCCTATGAACCAGGGCGTGGTCCCGTCACGCTCGAGTGGAAGCTGGAGCAGGATCCTATCAGCATCCAGATTGATTTCAAGGATCGCGGCACGCCGTACGATCCCCTCTCCCGAAAGGATCCCGATATCACGCTGAGCGCCGAGGAACGCCAGATTGGCGGCCTTGGGATTTACATGGTGCGCAAAAGCATGGATAATGTTTTTTACGAGTATCGGGACGGGCAAAACTGCTTTACCATGAAAAAAATTCTTTTCCCCTCTCAGCCCAAAAACGAAAAGGAAGATCCGGACCAGTAACCGAGCGTCCGCGATCTTCCTTTTTGGAATTTTATCACGTCTCTCCGTGGTTAGCCGCCGCTGCGGCTTTTTCACTTTACCGCGCCGCCTAACCAAACAGCATCCCCAAAACATCGTTTGCTTTTTGGACAGTCTTTTCTCTGTCCGGTTCATATAGAAAGGAACTGCCGCCTATGATGGAACAGATGTTATTTCCCCTCTCCTATGCTCAGCAAAACATAGAAGCCCAGGAGCTTGTCGCTTCCGGTACGGACGTCAACGTGCTGTATTTCGTCCTGAAAGCCGGGGAACCGCTCCGCCACGACTGCCTGGAGCAGGCAGTCAATCTTTTCCTGCGTGAAAACCCCGGCGCCCGCACCCAGCTCACGGAGCGCGACGGTTCATACATGCAGTACATCGCCCCCTATGCCAAACAGCCCCTGCGCACGGAGGATCTGCGCTCCCTTCGCCGCGAAGAGCAGGAGGAATCGTTCCGCCGCTGGGGACACCGCCCCTTCCGTCTGCTGGACGCTCCTCTGGTGGAGTTCCGTCATGTCCTGCTCTCCGACACCATGGACGGATTGTTCTGCAAGTTCCACCACATCTGGTGCGACGGCTGGGCCACCGGCCTTCTCTGGTCGGAAATCTTCACCAACTATCTGGAAATCCGCGACGGGAAAACCCCGGAGCATCACCATCCTTCCCCCGTCGATTTTCTGCCGCAGGAGCAGGAATACGCGGGAAGCGCGCAGGAACAGGAGGATCGCGCCTTCTGGCAGGAAACGCTGCGGGATCTCTCGCTGGGAGAATCCTACCTGACTCCCGATATGACGGCGGATCGCTCCGCGACGCGGCGCGTGTTTCATCTCTCCTCCTCCTTCTCCCAGAGAGTCAAGGAGTTTGCCCGTTCCCTCAAATTACAGCCCTACATCCTGTTTACGGCGGCTCTCTGCCTGTCCTTCTACCAGCGCGCGGACTGTCAGGACGTGGTGATGGGCATGCCGCGCCTGAACCGCGACACGGAAGCGGAGCGCGACACGGTGGGCATGTTTGTGATGGAGCTGCCCCTGCGGTGCACGCCGGACCCGAAACAGACCTTCCCCGAGCTGTGCCGGGCGGTTGCCGCGCGCGCCGGAGAAGCCGCGCGGCATAAAAAATATTCTCTGACGAAAATTGTGGAGAATATTTCATCCAGCCAGGATCTGGGCCGGGATCTGATCGACGCTTCCGTTTCTTACCAGAAAACGCGGATCGAAACGGGAGAATACCAGTTCCCCATCGACGTATGGTTCGGCGATCCCTCCTCCATGATGGGAAACCTCATCCTGCATGTGCTGGATTTGTTTGACGACAGCTATACCGTTTTCTACGATCACCGCAAAGTACTGTTCAATGAGGATGAAATCCGCCGCCTGCACGAGGGTGTGATGCAGATTCTGGAAACAGCCCTCTCCTCACCCGAGCTTCCGATCGGCTCCTACTCGGTGGTTGCCCCGGAGGAAAAGGATCTGCTCGATCGTTTGGGACAACTGGAAAATCTGGATCCTCCCTCCCCGAAAACCGTTGTGGATCTGTTTGAGGCGCAGGCGGCCAAAACGCCGGACCGCTGTGCGGTTCGCGGCGCGGACGGCGCTTTCACCTATGCGGAGCTGTCCCTGCGCGCCAACGCTGTGGCCAACGCCCTTCTGGCACGCACCGGCCCCGGCGAGCGTCTGACAGCGGTGATGCTGCCGCGCGGAACCGGCGTGCTGGTTTCCGTTCTCGGCATTCTCAAAGCCGGACAGGGCTTTTTGTTCCTGGAACCGACCTATCCGCAGGACCGCATTGCCTACATGCTGGAAAACGCCGCCGTGTCCTGCGTGATTACGGAGGAGGAGTTCCTTCCCCTTTTGCCGCAGGGAATCTCCATTCTGCCCTACTCCGAAGCCGTCTCGGCTTCCCAGGAAAAGCCGCAGGCGGAAATCCTGCCGCAGAATCTCTGCTACTGCATTTACACCTCCGGCACCACGGGCCGTCCGAAGGGCGTGCTGATCGAGCACCGCGGCCTTGTGAATCTGGCGCGTCCGACAAGCTGCCCGCTCATCGGCGCGGTTGCCCGCTACGGCAAATCGGTTCTGGCGATCGGCTCGCTCTCCTTTGACATTTCCGTGCTGGAAATTTTTACGCCGCTGCTCAACGGTGTGACCGTGTGCTTTGCGTCTCAGGAGGAGATCGACAATCCCGCCCTGCTCGGCAGAAAAATGCAGGAGGAAGGCACCAACGTGCTGTTCGCCACTCCGTCCCGTCTCATCTCCTACCTTGGCTATGAGGATTTCCGCCAGGCCGCGAAAAATCTGGAGGTGCTGATGAGCGGCGGCGAAGCTTTCCAGCCGCTTCTGTGGGAAAAGCTGCGCGGACTTTCGCCCCGCCTGCATGTGTTTAACGCCTACGGCCCCACAGAGGTCAGTATCGTCACCACCGTGCAGGAGGTGTTCGGCCCGAACGCCAATCTGGGACATCCCGTCCGAAATCTGCCTGTGCGGATCCTCGGGCGGCGCGGCCAGCTTCTCCCCGCCGGATGCCCCGGCGAGCTGTGCGTCGGCGGCGTCGGCCTTGCCCGCGCTTATCAGAATCTTCCGGAGGAAACCGCCGCGCGCTTCATCACCGCCGACGGGGAGCGCATGTACCGCACCGGCGATCTGGTGCGCTGGAGCCGCAGCGGAGAGCTGCTCTATCTGGGCCGCATGGACGATCAGGTCAAGCTGCGCGGCCTGCGCATTGAGCTGGGCGAGATCGAAGCTGTGCTCTCCTCTGTTCCCGATGTATCCAACTGCTGCGTCCTGCTCAAAAACGATGGGAAAACGCAGTTCCTGTGCGGATACTTCACCGCAACCCGCGAGATCCCGGTGCAGGAGCTTAAAGACGCTCTCTCCCGCAAGCTCCCGTATTACATGGTTCCCTCCGCGTTCCTGCAAATTCCCGAAATGCCCACCACCTCCAGCGGAAAGACGGACAAAAAGGCGCTGGCCGCTCTTAAAGTGTCCGTCCATGTGGAATACCGGGCTCCTGAAACCAAGCAGGAGGAGCTTTTGTGTGAGATCATTGCCCGCCTGCTGGAAAAGGACCGGATTGGCACAGAGGACAATTTCTTTGAAATCGGCGGAGACTCCCTCCTGGCGGCCCACCTTGCAATTGAGGCGGAAGCGGCCGGAATCTCGCTGAAATACTCCACCATCTTCTCCAGCCCGACCGTCCGGCTGATGTGCTCCGGTCTGAAGCAGGAGGAAGCCGTTCAGGAGCGGCCGGAAATCGCCGCCTTTGATTACGATTCCCTCGCGCCGCTGCTCACATGGAAGCAGGACGCCTCCTTCGAGGCTCCGCCCAAGCGCATTCTCCTGGCCGGATCCACCGGCTACCTGGGCCTGCACGTTCTGCGGGAGTTGATCGAAACAACGGATTCCTTCATCATCTGCATGGCGCGCGCCAAAGGAAAGCTCACCGCGGAGCAGCGTCTGAAAACCATGCTCTTCTACTATTTCGGCGACAGCTTTGACGAAGCCTTCGAGACCCGTCTGGCGGTGCTGGAAGGCGATCTGACAAAAGACGATATGTTTGCCGGTGAAAAGCCGGAGTTCCAGCTTGCAATCAACTGCGCGGCCGACGTTTCCCACTTCACCTATGGCGAAGCGATGTACCAGATCAACGTGGACGGCGTGCGCCGCCTGGCGTCGCTTTGTCTGGAACAAAACGCCGCCCTTCTCCATATCTCCACTCCCACGGTCGGACAGTTCGGTCTCAAAGGACGCACGGAATACCGTCCCTACCTGACGGAGGAGGACTTCTATTTCCATCAGGATCTCAGCAACGATTACGCGGCAAGTAAATTCCTGGGAGAACGCGAGGTGCTGTCTGCCATTCAGCGTGACCTGAAAGCCCACATTCTGCGCGTCGGAAACCTGCAGGGACGTTTCTCCGACGGTGAATTCCAGATCAACCATGCCACCAACGCCTTCACCGCTCGTCTCAAAGCTTACATCCGTCTCGGCTTCGCGCCCCGTTCCGTCTGGGAAAGCGACGTGGACTATTCGCCGGTGGACTGCACCGCTCAGCTGATTGTCAAATTTGCGGGCGCGACCTCCGAGCAGCCTATTTTCCACATCTTCAATGACAAGCGCACTTCCTACCGCATTATCTTTGAAAGCCTGCGCGACATTGGATACGAGATCGCCTGTCTGGAGGACAGCGAGTATGAAGCGCGCATCTCGGAAATCCTGACGCAGCCGGACAAACGCGAGCTTTTGGTGGACATCATCTCCGAGCTGGAGGGTTCCGCCGAAGGCCACTATGAAATCGGCTATGTATGCCGCCTGACCGCCGGTATTCTGGGCCGCAGCGGCTTCCACTGGCCGGAAATCAGCCGCGATTATCTCGTCACCTGCCTGACCAATCTCGACATGCTGGGAGCGTTCGGTCTGTAAGGCCCGTTCCATTCAGAGGAGGTATCTATTTTCATGAATATTTTGACGGAAAATTCTTTCTGGTATGCAGCCGCCGGACTTGTTTCCGCCATGCTCGCCGTCATTCTGACGCATATCACGCTGGAATGCAAACGGAAACCCATTTTTGCCTGGCTGAGCTGGGGACTTTCCCTCGCATGCTATTTTGTCTTTGCCTGGCTTGGATGCCGGCTTACAGGTCCGCAATGGTACGATTATTTCATCTTCTTCGGATGGATGATTTTCCTGCCGCTTCCCTGCTTCTATCTGTACAAGGAGCCCATCAGCACCAAACTGTTCACCGTGGTGACCGTCATCTTTCTCTCAAATGTCGGCTCCTTCCTCACGGGCCTTTCCACGACAGCCCTCATCAACAACATTGACCCCTACGGTCCGGAGGGCTACCGTTTCCTGATTCCCTTCACGATCATGAAGGCGCTGATCGCGGCCGCCATCGGCATTATCTTCGTCGTATTCCTGCGGCGCACGGTGATCGATGTGTTCAACATCCTCTCGCACAAGATGGGACGGTATGTGCCGATCCCGTTCATCGCCTGCTTCGGTTTCTTCTGCATCGTGCAGATCGTGCAGTCTGTGGGCCTTCTTCCGCAGACGGGTATCCTGTTCGTGCTGTTCTATCTGGTCATCTGCCTGATCTTCGCGGTCATGTACTGGCTGATCTTCTCCAACGCGATCTGGTCCTCCCGCGCGATGAAAACGCAGGCGGAGCTGAACGTCGCCCGCAACATCCAGCGCGACATGCTTCCGTGCATCTTCCCGCCCTTCCCGGATCGCCAGGAATTTGATATTTACGCCACGATGGATCCCGCCAAGGAGGTCGGCGGCGACTTTTACGATTTCTTCCTGGTGGACGACAAGCACCTGGCTCTCGTCATTTCCGACGTATCCGGCAAGGGAGTTCCCGCCGCGCTCTTTATGGTGATTGCCAAAACGCTGATCAAGAACCAGACGCAGCCTGACATTTCCCTGGGCGAGGTGTTTACCCGCGTCAACGATCAGCTCTGCGAAAACAACGGAGAAGGGATGTTTGTCACCTCCTTCATGGCGGTGCTGGATCTCGATACCTTGGAACTCACCTATGTCAACGCGGGCCACAATCCCCCCGTGCTGCGCCGGAACAATGGTGAATTCTCCTTCCTGAAAATCAATCCCGGCTTTGTGCTGGCCGGTCTGGAAGGGATGATGTACAAAGAAGATAAGATTTCCCTCGCCAAGGGGGATCGCCTTTTCCTGTACACCGACGGCGTGACGGAGGCCAACAATCCGTCCGGCGAGCTGTTCGGCGACGATCGCCTGCTGGAATCCCTCAACAAGAACGCCACACTGCCGCTGGATCAGCTTCTGGGAGGCGTAAAGGCTTCCATGGACGCCTTTTCAGCCGGTGCGGAGCAGTTTGACGATATCACCATGATGGTTGTGGAGGTTCGCTGAACCGCAGATTTCACGAAAAACAGAAAAAGCCGTATCCGGCTCCATCCTCACCTGATGGAACCGGATACGGCTTTTTCTGTTGGAACAGATGCAAAAACCGTGCTCAGCGGATGGTCAGAATATCCGCGAACCCGACGGATTGCAGAATGGTCATCACCGCGGGGCAGACATGAATCAATTCCATGATTCCCCGTTTGGAATTGGCCGTTTTCTGCCCGATCAAAAGAGCGCGCAAGCCGGCGCTGCTGATGTACGGAACCTTCTGAAAATCCAGCACAATGTGCGAGGAGCGCTGGAACGCGTCCAAAATAGCGGCCTGAAGCTGCGGGCTGGTGTTGGTGTCCACCCGTCCGTCAATCTTGAGCACCGCCTGATTCTCCTGCATTGTAGATGAAATCGTCATAAAGCCGTTTTCCTCCTTGCGTTTTACTGTAAACAAACCAAGCCGTTAAGAGCTGCACTGTCTGCCCTGCCGGGCTCAGGCTCAGAAACCGCCGCGTTTAAATCCAGACACGCAAAGGAGTCCAGACGTCCGCAATTATCCAAAAACACCAGGCTTACTCTGCTGCGAAGTGGCTTGAATTGATTGATCAAAAATTTCAACCGGGAATACAACCGTTCATCCGGCACACACTGGAGCAAGACGGTAAAGTCATACGGAGCCTCTTTTCCCTGAGAGGACTGACGCTCCAGCACATAAACGGGGGCATCCGTCAGAATTCTGACCACTCCGACGATGGCTTTCCTGGTTCCTTTGGCACAGATCAGGGAAAATGCGTTTTTCAAAAGGAGCCGCAGCTGGCTGTCATCGAGAAAATTTCCATCCAGTTCCAGCCCAAGCCAGTGCGCAAACACCGGCAGCAGGGCGGACGGCGCTGTATCGAGATCAAGATACTGATCCAAAGCGTCAATCTTTTCCTGGAAATCCGCATACATAACATTGAAAATCGAAAGATACCGCCGGAAAAAGTCCCCATCCGTGCGGTACACCTCGGGAAAGCTGTTGAAGAAATTGTCCTCCGGGGAATACACGCGGAAATTCCGAAGCACCGCGCTTCCCGCGCCAAGCACCTCCACCGAAATCCACAGATAACGGCCGGTCAGGCCGTTGAGCAGCAGATCCGTCACACCAACCGCTTCCAGGCAGCCCGCCGCCAGAAACAGCGCGGCTTTCGGCTCCTCCCCCACCGATTCGTCCAGCAGGAAGTCGTCCACCTGCGTGAGGACGCCCTTGCGGACAAAACGAGCTTCATTGGATGCGAAGATGCGCACGCCCAGCGCCATGCCGTCTCCCAGCTCCGCCTCAAAGGCCAGACGCCCCCAGGCGAAATCCTTCTGCACCCCATCCAGGGCGCCCAGATAAACAAGACGGCGCGAAGCTTCTCCGAAGGTCCTGAGCTCTCCGCTGTCAGTCAGGGAAAAGCCTTTGAGCAATCCCTGTGCCAGCCGGTTCTTTCCGATTCGATATTTCTTTACCAGTGCGGCCATGCTTTCTCCTCTCCCTGTTCCGTGATCAATCGCTTCCGTCCCGCGTGCTCAATTCGAGCAGATACTGGCCGGGCCGGCAAATGCTGTGGTTTCCCATCCTGATATCATGGCCTACATACATCATATCACCCTTTGCCTGCGGAATCAAGAAAAGTTCGTAAACAGATTCCACACAAGGCAGCTGTTCGAGCTCCCGAACCAGGCGGTGATAGGAAACCGTCTCCCCAAATCCGCGGTCCGCCGCGGAAAAATCCAGATGCCGGTCCAGAACCGACTCAATTTCCTTCCGGGCTCCGCTGTGATAGCTTTTGACGTAGATCGTTGCCTGTACGTTCATTTTAACATACTGAGGCTGCCGCAGAGTGATCTGAACCGAAAGCAGGCGGTGCATTTCCAGCCACTTGTGGATCTGGTTCAGATAAACGGGGGAAAGCTGCGGATCCGGTTTTTCGGAGCGCGGCTTCACCGCGATGCTCACGCTGTTGGCGGTTTCGTCGACCACAGCCTTGACCTTGTGGATGCAAAGTCCCGGCGTGCGGCGGACAATTTCCTCGTAATCCTTCTCCGTCACCGCCGTGGTGGGGCGGCGCATCTCCGCGGCAAAGCGCAGGCGCACCTCCTCCATCGTCTCATACGTCTCCCCACCCTGCCCGGCGGCCGGATTGAAAAGGGAGAGCTTCGCCGGAAGCCCTTCTCCCGACTCAGGTTCAAAGTGGTTCTGCTCGCGAATGTTGCCCCGCTTGCCCTCTGTAACGGCGCAGGAGGCCAGAAACAGGCGGCATCCCGCTCCGAGACCCGGCGTGCGGATCCGGATTTGTCCGGGAGAGGGAAGAATCTCATAGCACAGATCGTCCGGATCGGTTCCTCCGGGAGCAATCAGACGGTAGGTAGTCCGGCCATCCCTCTCCGTCATCTCCGCCAGCAGGGAAAAGTTGTCGGAAATCATGTGCCCGTAGGGATCAAGCGGAATCAACTGGCCGTCATACCCGTAGACCGCCCCCAGCGATCGGTGATAGGTCGTCTCGTCATCCCAGCACAGGACCAGCACCGCCTCCGGCTCCCCTTCCACCGGACCGTAGCCCCAGCTTTCCCGATCAAAATGCAGCAGGAGGGTTCCCCCTTCCTGCTCCATCCGGTAAAAGCGGCCTGTCTGTTCCTTGGCGGGCTTTGGCCGGTAGGCAAGCAGAGGGCCGTCCTTTTCCTCCCGGCAGCAGACAAAGAGGTTGCCGTACCGGCTCATGGCGCTGTTTACCGCGACCGTGCCGCTGCCCGCAAACCGGAAGCAGGCGGAATGGGTCCGGCGCTGCACCAGCTCCAGCAGATTCCCGGTAAAGGAATGGATGCGCGGCGCGATATCATACTCCGCCCGCGCCAGGACACAGCGGACCGCATACGCGGGCTCCGGCAGCCGATCGCACAGCTCCAGCGGCTCCTGCGGGAAGGTCAGGCGGACAGCTCCGCTCCGCAGAAAAGCGTCCGTCTCGTCCACGGCCTGCACATCCGTCCAGCCGGAAGCCGTCCAGGCCTGCCACCTCAGAGCGGCAAAGCTGACGGGAACCCGCGCGTCCACCGGGTTTCTCCCGGTGTTTTTGGCCGCCTGCACCCAAAAGACGCTTTGGGATCCGGGCGCGGGCCTGCCGCTCAGCGTGCAGCACATTCCCATCCCCGGCTCCGGATCCGTCCCGAAAATGGCGGCGTCCACCGGGATGGAGCGTCCCAGAAGATAGGTGACGTCCCGGTATTCTTCGCCTACAGCGAGAGTATAAATTTTCCCCACGCGCCAGGGCTCCACCGTGACGGGGTGCTCCGTCTCAAAGCAAAGGTCTCCCACACGGCATTTCCAGTGAGCGGGCAGCGAGAGCGGCTCCTGTATGCCGCACGATACATAGACGCGCGCGGGTTTATCCTTTGCCGCTTCGAAACCGAGCAGACGGAGCAGGCTGCGCTGAATCGGCTCCGTGATCTCGTTGATCGCCGACTGCTGCAGCATGGAAAAAGCGGACAGGTTTTGCAGCACTGTGATGCCGGGGTCCGAATGGTTGAAATTGGTCCACTCATCGGAATAGAGGGGGATCTGGGAGATCGCCTCCGCCAGAATATCCTCAAAGCTTCTATCATCCAGGTTGATGCTGTTCAGCATTTCCGGTTCCTCCCAGTTCCCAAAAGTCTCGGCGCACCCGCGCCGGAAAAATCACTTCAAACGGACAGAGACCGTGTGCGTCCCGCTCACGCCGATCATAAAGGGCGTGGGGCGCATATCGCTCAGACTGCACTCATGCACGCCCCGGCGATCGGTATACCGGGCCGTGGCGCAGAACCGCTTCACCACCAGGCCGCAGTCCACGGAATGCAGCATGCGGCTCAGCTGGGCTTCCTCCGGCAGCACGCCGATCGGCCAGCCCCTTCCGCTGCCGCCTGTGAACGGATCGAGATAGTCCTTGATCTGCTGCCGCAGGATCTCCTGCAATTCAAACGCATGATCGGGATCCTCCGTCCCGGCCCACACGCTCACGGAAATCTCCACATACGACGGTTCCCCGATCAAGAGCTCTTGCAGGGTAGCCTCGCTTTTCTGCATCAGATGCGCGCGCAGCCGATCCCGCAGGTTCGCGAAGGCGTGGTCGTTTTCCCGGTAATCCTTCGTCATCACGGCGATGCTCACCGCGTCCGGCATCGGGTAGCCGTCAAAGTCGCGGCCCACTACACAGCGCACCTTGCGGATGGAGGAAGCGAACGCCTTCACCTCCCGCACAAAGTCAAGCTCGCTGACCAGCCGGTTCTTGGAGCAAATCAGGTTGGCTCCGCGCTCCCGCGCGCTTTCCACGCTTTCCAGATCGCTGCCGGAGGCAACGGGAAGCGGGTTCGTCAGGCTTTCCACATACAGCAGCTGCGAGAAGGATTGACGCACCCTTCCGGCCGGAAGGTTTCCGGCGCTGCCGTCACAGCAGACAGCCTGCACGGTAAAAGCGGGGCCGGGCTGGGCCGGCGGGATCATCACCGAAACGCCGTCCCCAAAGCGCAGGACATTGTTCATGCGATCCAGCATATAATGCCGGTCGCCGGGCGAGGAATGGTCAAAATTGTCCACCTCGGTCCAGCGCACATAAAATTCGGTGATCTCTCCCAGAAAGTCGTATTCCACCCTCACGTCGTCGGGACGCTCCTCCAGCATGGCGCGCATGGCGGGAACGGAAAGGCGGCTCTTCTCGCTGACAAACACGTCGGCGGAGAGAATATTGCGGGCGGAAAGCGAAAACTCCATATTCGGCACGGAGGCGGTGACATAAAAGACCTCCTCCGGCATGGTAATCCGGTTGCGGATCTCCACCGCGTTCGGCAGAATCCGGCGGATGACGGGATGATACCGATCCGGGTTGTCAAACAGCCCGCGCTCATCCACCAGACGGATCCACCAGCGCTTCTGCCCCTCGATCTCCCGCCGCGAAAAATGCACGGGAGGGATAAACAGGACCGTGCCCGATTCCGAAAGATTCCGCGTGTGGTCCACCACGCGCAGCGGCTCAAAGCCATCCTTCGTGGAATACTCAAAGCGCAGAGGGGCATCGACAAAGTTGGCGTTTTCCTTCACGTCAAACAGCAGACTCACCGGCGCGCCATCCATCGGGCGGTCAAAGCCGAGGTACAGCGCGTTTCCGCCATAGGGAAGGGCACAGAAGCCCTCAAAGGCCTCCCCCGCCCATAGAGAACGCGTCAGATCCGCCACCTCGGTGCCGCAAAGCCGCTGCACCTTCTGCGGCTGCTTCCATTCATCGGCGTAGGAGTACGACAGTTTGAGGTTTTCCAGACGCGGCATGGTGTGGAGACAGGGCTGCAAATAGCAGTCGTCCGCCCTTGTGACGCGCAGGCGGAGCGAACGGCCCTCGTAGCCGCCCACAATCAAAGGCCGCCAGTCTGCGGGGCAGCGGAAGCGGATGGTAAAGTCCCCGGAGTGCGTTCCGTCGAACAGGCTGCTCCAATCCTCCTCGCAGGCCAGCCTGCGCCAGCCCGCCCCGTTAAAGTATTCCAGCGAAACGATCTGGGGGGATGTGCGCGCCGCCTGATACTGGATGGTGCGCGGCTTGCGCTTGATGATCCGCAGCTCCTCCTGCTCCTGTGCAAGCGACAGGGTAACCAAGTGCTCCTGCGTGCGCAGGCGGAACGAGATCTCCACCGAAGCGTCCCGCTGGCTGAACACGCTGTCGGCACACAGATAGCATTCGTCAAAGAGCGACACGGTTTCGCCAAACGGCAGGAACGAGGCCGGTTCCAGCTCGCTCACGCCATCGTAGACCGTGTCGGGAGGAACGCTGTCGCAGCTGGAGGAGATCGTCAGGGTTTGCATGGTGAGATTCTCTGTGATGGGGCGCAGCGCCTCCACGCAGATCTCCGTACACTCGTGCGCCGTTTCGTTCTCCGCCGTCCCGGCGGGGGCCTGTGTGCGCCAGAGCGACACCGCTCCATCGCGCGCTTCCACACGGGAGAAGGGAACATAAGCGCCGTTTTCCAGATAGCTCCACCGGAAGGCGAGCGGATCGGCAAGCTGCTTGGAAAGATCCTCCCCCTGCGGCCCGCGCACGGCCACACGAAGCTCGATGTTTTCCCGCGTGCGGAACAGGGTATCGTGCGTCAGGACAAGAGCCCATCTCTCCACTCCCTGCGCGTTAAAATCAAACAGCGGGATCTCCGGCATCCGCTCTGTCTCCAAAGGCTCCTCCTCGGCGGCGGTGCGCTCCTCGCGCGCGGCCGTTCCGGGAAGCTCCTGACGGGGGCGGCCTCCCCTGACGGGAAGCAGCTTTCCAAACGAGCCGGAAGCCTGGAACACATCCGTCAGCTTCGCGCCCGTCACATAGAGGTCGGAAGCCGTCTCAAAGAAAATCTGCCTGGCGTCCTCGCCGTCGTCCTGGCCGATCAGACGGGTCCCCGCTGGCACCTGCACGCCGGAAACGCTGCCCTCGATCAGGTTCATCACCACCACGCCGCAGGCCGGATAGGCCGGACGCAGGGAGAGGTTCAGCATATTCACAAACTCGGTGTGGTATTTTTCCATCACCAGATTCATCCGGCGGATGTTTTCCTCCATCTGATTGGCAAAAATCAGACCGACCACCGAGCCCACGTCAGGGTTCACGTCGGAAAAGGCCCATTCGGGCGTGTAGGAAGCCGCCAGCCGCCGGATCTCGCCGCGCAGATCCTGAACACTGCGGGAATCCAGCTGCACATTATTGTGTTTCATTGGCTTCCCCCTCCATCCTTCCGGCATTCAGGTAAAACGGGAACACAAGGTTATCCCGCGTGTTGCTCTCCGTGACACGGTACTGGATATTGACCACCAGACAGCCCTCCTGCACCTCCGGGTCGATGTCAATCTGCACATCCGAAATCCGGGGCTCCTGCTCCAGCAGAATGCTGCGCAGGCTGTTGGACATCACATTCAGCATCGTCACGGACGGATCCATAAAAGTATAGCTCAGCAGATCGCTTCCGAACTCCGGGATCACCCATCGCTCCCCCCGCTGCGTCATCAGGATCAGATAGACGGATTCCTTGACGCTCTGCTCGGCGGAGGACGTCAGAAAACGCCCTGTGCCGGGATCCACACTGGGTGGAAATTTGAACCCCGTGCCTAAAAACATTTTCTTTTCCACAAGGACGCTCCTTTCCGTTATTTGCCCAATTTCATCGGCGATCCCGAGAAACTCATCATGCCGCTGGACTCTGCTTTATACATGGAGGACGCGGTGTGGCTGACCTGCGCTCCCTCCTGCTTGAGCATGCCGTCCGTCTTGAGCTGCATGCCCTTGCTCGTCTTGACGGAAAACTCGTTTGCCGTGATTTGAATCGCCCCGGAATCCCCATTGAGGATCAGCTTGATGTTGTCTCCCACCTCAATGGTCAGCTTGGATTTTGCCCGGAGCACCATCTGTCCGCTCTCCGTGGAAAGCTCCACCATGTTTTCCTTTTTCTTATCGGAAACACGGATCAGCTTGTTCTCGTTGTCCATGAGGATCTGGTGGGTTTTCCCCGCCGTCTCCATGGTGATTTTATCCTTTTCGCCGTCCCCCTCCTTGTTGTCCTCAAAGAGGATGGTGCTTCCATTTCTCGTCTCGATGCACTTGAACTGGTTGTTCTCGTCCGTTCTTTCCCGCAGAAGGGGAGCGTTGTCTTCCAGCACAGAGCCGATGATATAGGGCTTTTCAATATTTCCGCCCTCAAAGGCCAGCAGGACCTGATCGCCCACCTCGGGAACAAAATAGTGCCCTCCCTTTTTTCCCCCGCTGGGGAAGGCCTTGCGCGCCCATTGCAGCTCATTGGCACGGTCGTCCCGCGTGGGAATGGTGACGCAGACGCGCCCGGGCATATCCTTATCATAATTTTTGGCCACAACCCCGACAACTACCCCGGAAATCCGCGTATCACCCGTCTCCGTTTTCGTGACCTGCTTCTCGGAAATTTCTTCCACCATATCATAAAGACTCATTTGCGCACCTCCGAGGCCTTGGCGATCAGCCTGGTCCGGTATCCCGTGTCCTCCCGGAACTCATGGATCACACTGGTAATATAAAACGTATTGTCCACCGGAACCCCCAGCCCCGTGACCTTGACGAAGCGCCCCGGAACGAGATCCGGGATCCCGGGACAGGTGCACTCCAGCGAGCCGAGACGGTAGGAGATCTCCTCCGCCAGATAGGCCGCCCGCGCGTCGGCCTGCTCCTGGGTCATCACGGTGGGATCGATATACACCTTTTTGCTGCTGGAAATGATCCCCTTGGCCCGCGTGCCGGTGGAAAGATTGTTTGTGAGCTTCTTTTTGGCCGTGATGACTTTGCCCGTGCCCGGATTCATCGACCGTACCTCAACATTTCCCACCAGACCGGTGATGTCGTATCCAATCTCAAAATCCACCAGACCGGAACCGACGCCAAGCTCCATGAGAATCGAAGCGTCGCTTTTCGCTTTGCGGAAATAGACCTCCCCGCGATCCACAAAAAATTCGTAGTTGAACTTTTTCGCGGCCTTCACGACGAAATCATAGTCGCTCTCCTCCACCATCTCGATCGTCTCCGCGCTGGCCTTGCTCCCGCCCGTATTTGCTTGCTTATCCGGTGTATCGGTCACATAGATGGCCGTGATGGCGTTGGCGCTGCGCAGCTTCTCATAGGAGGTGCGCTTGAGGATCTCGGAAACGGCCTCGCCGTAGGAGTGAGAGGTCAGCTGCTGGGCGTAGCTGTTCGCCATCATGACGCCCTTGACGTCCATCGCGGTGACCTCGATGTAGGGCAGATCGGAGGATTCAAAGCCGAAGCTGATATGGGAAATGAAGCCCACGAAGACCGGCTGCACCGCGCCGAGATACCCCAGCTTCAGCACAAAGGAAGCGCCCAGAATCACATTTTTTTCAATCTCGCTGTATCGAAACTTTCCGGTATGAATGTCAAAAACACCGTACAGGCGCAGCGTCGCGACGGAGGCTTCAAAGCCGCAGGTCGCTTCCACGCTGATATCCGTCACCACCATGGTATCGCTCTGGAACACCTGGCCGTTGAACTCCACCACAGCCTCGGGCTGGGAAAAATCCTGATATTTACTTTTGAGGTTCTGATAGGACAGCCCTACCGCCGCGCCGCCGAGAGCGCCTCCCAGCGATCCAAGCGAGGACATCAATCCCGCCATCCGGATTCCTCCTTTGTCAAATCCCGATATTCAGAAGGTTGCTCAGCCCCTCCGTGACCTTCTTCCCGCCCGCGACGGCGCTGCCGGAGGCGGTGAAGCACTTGTCAAACGCGCTGTTCCACATCTGCTCGTCTCCGCTGTCCGTCAGTCTCTGCGAAAGGTTCAGCATGACCTCGCTGTAAACCGGACGGCCTTGAATGGAAAACATCTTGTATTCCGCCCGTGCCTCCGAAACCTCGCCCGTAAAACTCATGCCGGCCCACTGGAACGTCACCGTGCGCGTGTCCTCGCTCATGAGCATTCCGATGAAAGCGTTTGTGACGGTCTGCACGGAATACACCTTCTGATTCAGGCCCTTGTTCAAAGCAAGCTGCGCCACATCCTGCGTGGACACCTTGAATTTTTCCAGCATGAAGCAGTCCTTAATGTTGATCTGTTCAAAAATCAATCGGACGGACATCACGATCGACGCGGGCTGGGTATGCTGTGCGGGAATATCCGGGTCCATGTTCTGCTGTAGGTAGCGGAACTCGGTATCGCTCGTACTGGCACGGAAGGAGATGGAGGAGGGATTATACTGCACGGGAAGCTGAAGCACACGGCCCGCGCCGGGCTGCCCCGCCGACGCGCCCGCGCCTGCTACCGCCTGCACTCCTCCGGAAAGCGCCGCCGACGCGCGGTCCGACAGACTGTTTCCTCCCGCGGCGCCTGTGCCTGTGCTGGGCGCGGTCTCCACCAGAAGCAGAGCTTTGCTCGTCTTTCCTGTGATCGACGCCTTCGCGTCACTGGTATAGGAGGAAAACAAACTTTTTGCCGTTGTACTGAACGCCATCCTTTTTCCTCCTTTTTAAATGCCGATGTTAATCAGATTCTTGGCGGAACGGAGCGCGTTTACCGCCCCCGTGGCCGGGGAAGCGCCGAATGCCGTCTGAAAATCCCGAATCCAGGAATCCATGCTGGTCTGGGTCTGCTCCTGACGAATCCGCAGGGACACTCTGGCCCGGATCGGACGTCCCGCCACGGAAAACATGGTGTACTCCGACGCCATATCCCGCAAATGGCCGCGAAAATAAAAATCTCCCCAGGCAAACGCCGTTTCCCTGGTGTGCGAGTTCCGGATGGCGGCAAGCAGTCCCTCCACCTCCGCCTGCACGGTGCGCGGCGTGCTGCCCTTGATGGCGTTGTTGATACCGTTTGCCACAGCACCCCCGACGCCCTGCCGGAGCTTATCCCACATAAAAGCGTCCGCGTTGTTGACACGGTCAAAAATGAGATCGACGCTCAGCTCCACCCAGGGGCGCACCGCGGAATCCACATGAACCCGCTGCTCGCCTGTCTGCTCATCCCGCACCGCATTCTGTCTTTGCACTTCAATGGAATTGGAATACAAAGCCAGTGAGGAGGGATTGAACTGGACAGCCAGAATTCTCTGCACACCGCTGGACGACGTCTGTGCCGCCGCTGTGCCGCCTGTCAAAACGCTGCTGGCCGCTGCGGCCAGCCCGGAGAGCGACGATCCGGTTCCTCCGCCGGAAGAGCCTGCCGAGGCGCCTACACCGGTCTGGCGGCTGTCCCAGATAATCAGGCGCGCGCCGTTGGCCTTTCCCATCAGAGCGCCTGTGGTGTCCGACGACGTCAGCTTACCCTTTAGGACTCCCATTTGATTTTGCAGAAAATTCGGCATAGTCTACCTTCTCTCCTCTCTTGCAGGCATCCGGCCGCAAACAGCTTATTTCCAGCCGCGCCGGGCACGCTCCGATTGCAGACGGCGTTCCATCTGGCCGTAAACCTTATCGGAGATGGTACCGATCTGTCTGGCCAGCGTGCGGTTGACCAGCTCGGCGATATCCTCCGCCGTCCTCTCCACCACCTGCTGGCGGATGTTGTTGATCTGTGTCTCGTTCACCGTCTCCTGTGTGACGGTGTGCGTCTCCTCCGTCTGGCGCACCTCGTTCGTCCGGCGCTGCTCCAGCTGCTCCAAAAACTCCTCGCTGAACAACTGCTCCGGCGCGCGGTGCACGATTCTGGCGGAGGAACGCCGTCCCTCCTGCGGGACGGGAGCCTGCGCGGCCTGCTCCGGCTCCAGATACCGATCCACCACGGAGTGGACCTGTTCGCGGACGGTATCCTGTATCTCCACTTGTTCCCGGCGCAGGTGCGTCAGCTCCTCCCGCTCCGTGCGGGAGATCGGCTGTTCCCGGACGGCGGCGTTCAGCTCGCCTGTTCCCGCCGGGCGAAGGACTCCACTGGCAATCGCGGCGGCAGGATCCCGCTCATACTGCATCAGCGCCTGGTAGACCTCTCGCGTGCGCTCATCGGCGTGCTCCAGAATGGTTTCCACCGCCGGGTTTTCCGCCTGCGGATGTGTCAATTCGACCGGCTGCTCCTGCATTTGGCGCAGGAACTGCTCCGGGTTCTGCATCGCCAAAAGGGAATCGCGGAAGACCCGTTTTGGATCGGGAGGGAGCGCGCTTCTCGCTCTCCTCTGTTCCTTTTGCTCCGCATTCTGCAATACCTCTTTGAGGATTTCCCGGTTCCGCTCGTCCACGCGGTTCAGCTCCCGCACCAGCTCCGGGGTTCCCGGCTCTGCGGGGGATCGATCCCCGTATGCTGCCGGACCGGATTCTTCGCTTTCCCCGGAAACACCGGTTTCCGGGTGCGTCAGCCACACGGGAGGTTCCGCGCCTTCGCGGCTTTCCCTCGGCATGACAGGCGGAACCGCCAGCGCTTCCCCAAATAGCTGCCTGGAATCGGGGGAAGCGGATTCGGACGGCTCTCTCTCTGCCTGCCGGTCTTCCTCACGCACTTCCTTGACCAGCTCGCGGTTCTTTTCGCGGATCCGGTTGAATTCCTTTACCAGTTCCCGGGTGCGGATCTCGGCGGGGGACGGCTCGGACGGAGAACGGCGAACCGTCTCCTCCTCCGCGCTGTCCGCCGGTGCGTCCAGGCGGTGAATCATCTCCGCATCCGGCCTTGACGGATCGATCGGCGGGAACGGTTGACCAGCCTGAACGTTCTCATACGGTTGGAGCAGCTGGGTGAACGAGGTTTCCTCCTGACGGTACAGCGCCGTCATCCAGTGATTTTCCGCTCCCTCCGCCGTATTGCGCACATACTGCTCCGTGTGGTATTCCTGATACCGCGTCAGCGCGTTCTGCACCGACTGGCTGACAGCGCCGCGAATGTCAATCCACTGCTGGTGATGGTGCTTGGCGGTCAGGCGGTTGATCTGCGTGGACAGCACCTGATCCGTCAAAGCCAGCAAAATCGCCTGCGCTCCCTGGGCCAGCACCTGCTCCTCCGTCTGGGGCGGGGGCAGAAGCTCTCCCGTCTCATACCGGTTGACATGGTGGTGCAGCGTCAGGTAGGTGCGCGGTGCGGCGGACAGCTCGACACGCGCGGCGGGAGCCGTGGGCGCACGTTCCTGTGTTCGGCCCGGAGCCGCGTCCTTCCGCATAGCGGAGCGCTCCTCCATGGCGGGCGTTGTCTCCGTTCGTCCGGGGAGAACCGCTTCCTCCTCTTCGGTTTCCTTTTCCGGAGGAAGCGCGTAGACCAGCCGCGTTTCCTGTCCGGCGAATACCGTCTGCTTCTGGTTCCACAGGCTCAGCTCCTGGCTGACGCGCGACTGCTCGGACAGCTTCAATTCATTGTGAAACAGGGAATCGGAGTAAAGCTGCCGGTTTTGCATCAGCGAGCAGAAGGTTTCATAGACCTGCGCCGTTTGCAACCGGTTATATATCTCATTGTGCAGGTAGTACCGGGGAGCGGGCAGAGCGGGAGACTGCGGCGTCTGCTCTTTCCCGGAGGATCGTTCCTCCCGGTTTACCTGCGCAAAAATCTTTTCCAGACGGGAGGAATTCTCCCGGTACAGCGTGTTCAGACGGCCAATGCTCACCGACTCGTCATACAGCTCGCGGACCTGCCGCATAAATTGGTTCACGTCCGTGACTCCCAGCTTGTGCAGGACGGTGGAAACATAGACGCGATCCTGATAGGTGAAATTCTGCTCCTGAGAAAGCAGGAGACGGTTGACCACGTTGTTGACCACGTTCAGGGAAAGCTGGTGGACATTGCTCTGGCTGTTGTTGACGGCGATTGTCGTCATCCCGCCCAGATCCCCCGGCAGCTCCGCCGGAGCGGTGGTCAGATACAGCAGCTCCTTCGGCGTGATTCGGGACGGCATCAGCTCATAATTGGACAGCAGTTTTTCCTCAAACACGCTCGAGATCGTCAGAGGCGGCAGCCCCATGTTCAATTGGATCGGTTTTTTCAGAATCACGGGACAGCTCTCCTCCTTTCTCCGTCATTCGTGGGGGTCAGACATCCAGATGAAGCAGGTTTCCATATTCCTCCGGCTCCGTCTGCTGAACTTCCTGCTCGTCGCTGGGTGCAGAGGAACTCTCGCCACCAGCCTCGCTTCCGGCGCTGCTTTCCTCTCCGGTTTCACTTGTGGCTCCGGCTGCATTTTCAGTACCAGTTCCACTTGCGGTACCGGTGTCGCTCTCAGCCCCGGTTGCGTTTCCGGTGCCGGCTGCACCTTCGGTTCCGGTATTGCTTCCAGCCCCTGTTCCACTTCCGGTGCCGCTTCCAGTGCCGGTTCCGTTTCCGGTGCCGGTTCCGTTTCCGGTGCCGGTATCGCTTCCTGTCCCGGTGCC
>OERR01000063.1_pt1 | contig 29152 bp, 23 predicted proteins | sample 1540051 | NCBI WGS metagenome assembly OERR01 (sample SAMEA3891884, study PRJEB23780) | metagenome | biome: terrestrial biome; feature: animal house; material: Caecal content | place: Italy | collected 2015-05-05 | reverse complement strand
CAGCTGACGAACAGCGGGATTTTTTGCAGGCCATGGAGGACAGCAAGCACCCGCCGTCCCTGTCTCAGGCTCAGCGTATTAAGAAACTGAGCAAGGCGGGTGAGTGCAGCTATGATGCCATGCTGGATGTCATGAAGAACGCCCAGCTGGACCGGCTGACTCTGAAAAACGAAGCCATCCGGAAATACTTTCCCAGGTCCTACACGCCGCGCCAGATGGAGGAAACCATCCTGAAGCTTTTGGAGCAGTGGCACAAAAAGCGCCAACGCAGCCAGGAGCGCTGAAAATCACAGTTCCGACATCCTTCCTTTCCGTACAGCGGCCCTGCTATAATGAGACTGAAAGAAGGCAGCAGCAAAACAGAAAGGAGCAGACTATGGAAGAACTGAGACAGACCGTCCAGGAACACGGCATCCAGTATCAGCTGGAAGGAGACTATTATCTCCCGGTCCTGGAACTGCCGGAAGAAAACCGCCCCATTGGCCGCTGGGGGCGACTCCATAAAGCATATCTAAAAAATCAAAGGCCGATCCTGTATCAGTCACTGCTTTTGTCCGGGAAGCTTTATACAGTGCTGGCTGACCTGAATGAGCAGGCCACTGAGCGGTGCAGCCTTATCATCAGGCAGATGGCAGAGGCCGAGGGCATCACCGAGGAGCTGAAAGCAAACGACCCGATGCGCTGGGTGCAGGGGATGAATTCTATCCGCAGCCGGGCGGAGGAGATCATCCAGACCGAGATGATCTACTGTTGAAGGAGGGCAGGACAATGATTCTGGAAGCGATTTATAACGGAGACTTTTATCCCAGCGAAACGGTTGTGCCGAGGTCCGAAAAGTACCGGAACGCACTGAGAGCCTGCGAGAAGATTATGGACCAGTTGGCCCAGAGGCTGACAAAGGAGGACTACGACCTGGTGGAAACGCTTTTGGATCAGTCCTCCATCGCCCAGTGCGAGGAGAGTGAGTGCCACTTCAAGGTTGGCTTCTCGGCAGGACTGCTGGTGCAGCAGGAGGCGGAAAAGCAGATCCAAACAAAGAGCTATGATGAGTGACATAAAAGCGGCAGGTGCTTCAGTGAGAAGTGCCTGCCGCTTTCTATTTATTATAAGTGAAATTCACTGCAGTACCAGTGAGTTTCTAAGACAAAAATGTTCAGAAGTGCTGACTAAAGTGTTAGCTAAGATGAAAAAAATCGATCTTATAAGAATTATTAGAACAAAAATAAACCATACTCTTGATTGAATTTTTATAACTATAGCAGAAAGACAGGCGGCAATACTTAGGTATTGCCGCCTGTGGTATATAATGGTTCTCTAGTCGGGATTAATGGGGACCATGGATCAACCCTTGGGAGGACAAGGATCTCCTCCGTGGCTGTCCGCAGACTGAATACGACCATTCAATCCATGAATAACAAACTCGGTGCCCTGATTCCGGCTAATTTGTCTTCCAGCATTTACTGCCTGTTCTTTGGTGGAATAGTGGCCGCTGGAGCGTTGAGCTCCGCTGCGTTTTACGTCCCAGCCACCGTTAGAATTATGAACGACATGGTGAGAAGAACGAGCCATACAATCACCCCCTGTGTGCCCGAGGACAGCAGATAGCGCAACCATCCGCATTAGCATAAATTTTCTTCGCACAAGCTACTGCATCAATTTCATTGGTAAAGAAGCCCAACTCTTGTACGCTGTGAATTCCAAGCTCCTTCGCGTGCTCCTGCGTATGGACTTCATGATGGAAACCGGGGTTCAGGGTCGGATTGTTATTGACGACATACTTAGTATACATATAATCCTCCTTGGGACTTGATTATAAAAGTGATGGATGATACAATTAAACCGTACAGTTGTGAGTGAGCGGTTAATCTGTGCCAGCAGATTGCCGCTCTTTTTATTTGCGCATAAGCTACCACCTCCATAGGCTGCAGTCTTAAGAGATCTTATATGCCCTCTGTCGCTTATCTTTGCGGCAGGGGGCTTCTCTGTTGACGATCCCATTATACAGCATGGATTTATATTTTGAAAATTATAGTATTCGATATATGGTGGCAAATAAAAAATAAAGTAATAAAATATTTGATTTTTGGTGGCAAATGGTGTATAATAATAAAATGGGGGGAGTGTACGTTGGGAAAGGCGTTGTATACAAAGAAAGACGTTTCCAAAGCCAAGACTGAATGGCTGGGGATACCAGAGCTAGCAGTATTAAAAGGCAGTAGTGATGATGAGACTCACTTCGAAGTAGTCCATAGTAGATACTTTGAAGGTGACAAAGTATCCTGCCCTGCGTGTCAGTCATTTAAAACGCGCTGCTCTAAAATTGTGGATCGAAAACTTAAGGACTTAGTGTGGCTCGATGATAACCACAAGGAATTTAAAATTGTCCAACTACTTTTCCATCAACGTTACCTGCGCTGTGATAACTGTGGACGGAGTGTTTTTCCCGAGCCGATAGAATTTGCGGAAAAAGGGTGTAGATTTACAAACCGGTTATCAGATGCTTTGGCAGATGGAACATTTCATTTTTCATATAAGAAGGTATGCCAACATTATAAGGTGCCAGCGTCAACTGCTTCAGTGGGTGAAATAATGCGGCGAAGAATACAATATCGTGAGTCATTGCTAGCACCGGTAAAAACACCACATATTATTAGCATTGTCGAGGTGGTGTTTTTTGGAGAATTGTATCCGGCCATTTTAGGTATTTGGGATAATGAAGTCTATTGCCTAGACATTTTAAAGGATTCATCTGAGGAAACTTGTGGTAAATTTCTGAAAACATTGGATGCGAACCAGGTTGAAACGGTATATGTAGACCCTGTTGATAGCTTATTCAATGCAATGAATCAATACTTTCCGATGGCTTCGATCGTAGTAACAGATGAGGCAATTCAACGATATGCCAGAAATGCCATGCTTGAAATTATTCATTCTGATGGCAAGCGATTTCCGGTGGTACATAAGGACCGACGATTGACAGTGTTGTATAAAGATCTGGATGACAAAACAGTCATGGACAGAATAGAGGAAGGGATGAAGAGCAGACCAAGGTTAAAACAGGCTTATGAGCATCATCAGAGGCTGTTAGAACTTTTGAAAACAAATTGGTCACTAGACGAACTTCGGACATGGGTAAAACAGATCCCCACAGAAGTGGATGAATTTTCAACTGTTAGTGATATTGTAGATGTCTTTAACGAACAATTGGAGGGCTTCTTGGCACTCAGCAAGAAGCCACCTAACAATTATCAGTTTGCAGTACAGGGAATCTGCGATGCGATCAGAGAAATGCCGCATTGCATTTTCGATGTAATGCGTGGCCGCTGCATTTTCTCTATGACTCACGACACTGTAGAAGAAAATGGAAAACTACAGCGATATGGTATAAAGTCGAGTAGATTAATTGAACAGATCAATAAAATCTCGAAGAACATCAGGGAGGAACGAGATTATGGACACGAATGATAAAATCAAAGAAGTGGGAATCAACATTCAGGAAAAAGCAACCCTAATATGGAATGTAGCAAACAGCCTTTTTGGAGCATATAAGCCTCATGAGTATGGACTGGTTATTTTGCCGATGGTTGTAATCAAACGATTTCATGATTGCTTGCTGCCAACTAGAGAAAAAGTGCTAGACACTTATGAAAAAGTGAAGAAATTAGCCGTTAAAGATGGATTTTTATATACGGCATCTGGATATCATTTCTATAATATCAGTCAGTATACCTTTGAACGCTTAAAGACAGATCCGGAAAATATTAGAGCAAACTTTGAGTCCTATATCAATGGTTTCTCTGATAATGTCATTGATATTCTGGCTAATATGGGATTCTTCACACAAATTGAACGAATGGCCGATGCAGGAGTTCTGTATCAGGTTATCAGTGACTTTACTGCCGATAATGCAGATATGAATCCAGAGAAAATTTCTGCAATTGATATGGGATATATCTTTGAAAACCTTGTACAGCGTTTTTCTGAAAGTTATGATGAAGAAGCAGGTGCACACTTTACTAGTCGCGATATAATTTATTTAATGTGTGATTTGTTGACTATGAATATAGATTTTACTAGTGAAGATGCCCCCGCAAAGACTGTATACGATATGGCGATGGGAACCAGCCAGATGCTTACTTGTATGGAAGAGCGTATCCACGCCCTTGACAAAGAAGCAGAAATTATTTGCTATGGACAGGAAATCAATCCATTTACGTTTGGTATTGCGAAGGCAGATATGCTAATCCGTGGTGGGGATCCCAACAATATGCAGTTTGGAGACACTTTGAGTGCAGACAAATTTAAGGGTTATACTTTCGATTATATTATTTCCAATCCCCCGTTTGGTATTGATTGGAAGCGTGAAGCTTCTGATGTAGAGAAAGAGCACAAATTGGGCGAGGCAGGCCGGTTTGGTGCCGGCTTGCCACAAAAGTCCGATGGTCAGATGCTGTTTTTACTAAATGGTATCGCAAAGTTGAAGGACACCGGCAGAATGGCTATCATTCAAAATGGTTCGTCCTTATTTACAGGAGATGCTGGAAGTGGCCCGAGTGAAATTCGTCGCTATATTATTGAAAATGACTGGTTGGATGCCATTGTTCAACTTCCCAACGACAGTTTTTATAATACTGGTATTGCAACCTATATATGGCTTGTCTCTAAAAATAAACCCGAAACACATAGAGAACGTATTTTACTGATTGATGCTAGTAAATGTTGCGAGGCTCGTAAGCGGCCTATCGGCAGTAAGCGTGTAGATATTACAGAAGTTTGTCGAAACTTAATCGTACAGGCATATGGCGAATATAGAAGCGCAATTTATACAAAGACTCTGGAAGATAAGAAAACATTGTTGACGTGCAAGAGCAAGGTGCTTGACGCTATATCTTTTGGTTATAATAAAATTACAGTAGAAAGTCCCGTTTTGGATGATAACGGCAATCCAATTATAAAAAAAGGAAAGCCGGTAGCCGATACTTCCAAACGTGATACTGAAAATGTTCCTCTCGATGAAGATGTAGATGCCTATTTTGCACGAGAGGTTCTCCCTTATCGTCCTGGTGCATGGATCGATAAAAGCAAGACAAAGGTCGGATATGAGATTCCATTTACTCGTACTTTTTATGAATATGAAGAATTGGAACCAGCATCCGATATTGCAAAACGTATTGCAACTCGTGAAAAGGTACTGATGGAAGAATTACGGACATTATTTGGAAATGGTGGTGAGCGAGATGAGTAATAATATAGCCAGCTACGAAAAAATGAAAGATAGTAAAGAGCGGTGGTTAGGAGATATTCCCTCTACTTGGAATACTCGTTTGCTAAAATATATGTTTTGTATCAAAAAAAATATTGCGGGTGAAACAGGCCATCAGGTATTGTCGGTAACCCAAAAGGGTATTGTTCCAAAGAATATGACCGAAAGAGGCCAATTTTCTTTGGATTATTCAAAATACCAGTTAGTTCAAGCTGGTGATTTCGTTATGAATCACATGGACTTATTGACAGGTTGGGTAGATATTTCAAAATATGATGGTGTTACAAGTCCGGATTATCGAGTTTTTGTAAATATTAATCCGAATTTGTTTGATTCAAAATACTATAATTATATTTTTCAGTATTGTTATTCAAATCGTATTTTTTATGGTCTTGGCCAAGGTGTGGCTGGGTATGGTCGTTGGCGATTGCCGGCTGACATGTTTTTAAACTTCGTACTGCCAGTTCCTTCTATTAGGGAACAAAAAGAAATAGCATTATTTTTGGATGATCAATGTACTCGGATTAATTCTCTTATAGAAGAAACAAAAAAGACTATTGAAGAATATAAATACTGGAAAAACTCAATTATTCTTGAAACTGTTACAAAAGGAATTCATCCAAATAGGAAAATGAAAAAATGTAACCTAGAATGGATTGCTGAAATTCCTGACACATGGAAAACAGAGAGGCTTAAAGCTCGGTTTACTTTTGGCAAAGGACTCCCAATTACAAAGGAAAATCTAGTAGATCGAGGCATCCCGGTTATTAGTTATGGACAAATTCATGCAAAGTATAATAGTGGAACTTCAATTACAAAATCACTATTTCGATATGTTCCAGAATCTTATATTGAAAGTAATCCAGATTCATTAGTACACAAAGGGGACATACTTGTTGCCGATACATCTGAAGATATTGATGGATGTGGAAATGGCGTATATATTGATAAAGAAATACCGTTATTTGCTGGATATCATACAATTATTTTGAGATCGATTAATCGAGATGACAACAAGTATTTAGCATATCTATTTAAATCCTCGATTTGGAGAAGCCAGATAAGAACAAGAGTTTCTGGTGTTAAGTTGTTTAGCATTTCAAAAAAAATACTCAGTTTTGCAACTATTATTCTTCCGCCTAGAGAAGAACAAGACGAAATAAATCAATTTTTAGATGAAAAATGCAAACTGATAGATGCGATAGTTGAAAATAAGCAGGCTTTGATTGCCGATCTAGAAACTTACAAACGATCTCTTATTTATGAGGTAGCGACAGGCAAAAAAAGGGTGGTGTGACCATGAATGAAACAGAAAAACGGTTTGAGGAATTTATAGAGTCCTATCTTATTTCTGAGGATGGCGGCTGGGTTAAGGCAACGGACGCGGGTTATTGTAGTGATGAAAGCAAAGATATGTTTCTGGACATCGTCACTCTGACAGACTTCGTAAAAAGCACCCAGCCCATGGCATGGAAACGCTTTGAGCGGATGTGTACGATCAGCCCGATTCGGCAGTTTTACAAGGCATTTGAAAATGCCGTCACGCAAGATGGTTTGATTTCTGTTCTACGTCACGGTTTTAAGCATCGTGGCATTAATTTTCGGGTGTGCTATTTTAAGCCGGAGTCTGAGCTAAACGAGGTGTCTGTCACCAACTACCAAAAGAATGTGTGTCAGTGTATCCGGCAGTGGCACTATTCTAAACGCAATGCAAATACAATTGATATGATGCTAGCTGTCAATGGCATCCCCGTTGTGGCGATTGAACTGAAGAATCAGCTCACCGGGCAGTCAGTGGATGATGCTATGCGTCAGTGGCAGTATGACCGCAACCCGAATGAACCGGTATTCGGATTTAATAAGAGGATCCTCGCATACTTTGTTTGTGACCTTTACAATGTATATATGACCACCCAATTGAAAGGTCCAGAAACTACTTTTCTCCCTTTTAACCAGGGCAGTGCTGGTGCAGGCAAAGATGGTGGTGCAGGTAATCCAAAGAACGCTGATGGGAGCTATGTTACTTCATACTTTTGGGAGAAGGTGCTTCAAAAGGATAGTTTGTTGGATATTCTGCAAAAGTTCGTCAATTACGAAAGGACAGAGAAAAAAGAAACTTTCCCTGACGGTTCCACAAAGAAAACGGTTAGTAGTAAAATTATCTTCCCTCGATACCATCAGTTAGATGTCGTCCGCAAACTAGTTAATCATGTTAGAAAAAATGGTGCTGGACACAACTATCTCATCCAACATAGTGCTGGTTCTGGTAAGTCTAATTCCATTGCTTGGACAGCCTATCGTATGGCTAGTCTCCATAACGAAAATAATGATGCCATTTTTGACAGTGTAATCATTATTACAGACCGGCGTATTCTTGATCAACAGCTACAAGCTACTGTTTCGAGTTTTGACCACACTTTGGGTAGTGTGGTTACAATTGATGAGAAGAAAAACTCTGGTGCCTTGCGCGATGCCATTAATGAAGGAAAAAGAATCATTGTTACAACTTTACAAAAGTTTCCCGTGATTTACAATGAAATTCAATCTGCTACTGGCAAGCACTATGCGATTATCGTAGATGAGGCACACAGCAGTCAGACTGGACAAAGTGCGTTGAAACTTAAGGCAGCCCTTGCCGATATAAGTGATGCTCTTGCAGAATACGCGGAGCTCGAGGAAAAGGCTATTGAGGAGGTTGAGGCAAACGATATTCTTGTGCAAGAAATGCTTAGTCAAGGCAAGCACAGTAATCTAAGCTTCTTTGCTTTTACAGCAACGCCTAAAGCTAAAACCCTAGAGATTTTTGGTGAACCTTATCCAGATGGCTCTTTTCATCCTTTCCATATTTATTCGATGCGACAAGCCATCGAAGAAGGCTTTATTTTGGACGTTTTGGCGAACTATACCACGTACAAAATGTGTTATCAGATTGCAAAAAGTGTGCCCGATAATCCAGAAGTCCCTACTTCTAAAGCTATTAAGACGATTCGCCGATATGAGGAATTACATCCCCATAATCTTCAGCAGAAAGCGGCTATTATTGTAGAGACTTTCCGTGAGGTTACAAAAAAGAAAATTGGTGGACTGGGAAAAATGATGGTAGTTACTGCGTCTAGGCTAGCAGCAGTACGCTACTATCACGAAATTAAACGTTATCTTGATAATAATCATTATGATGATGTGGAGATCATGATTGCTTTTAGTGGAAGCTTGAAAGATCCGGATGATCCTACAGGTGTAGAATATACCGAAAGTGGGATGAATGTAGATCGCAATGGAAATCGAGTGAAAGAAAGTCAAACTAAGGCTGTGTTTCACGAGGAAGGGGATATCCTTATCGTTGCAGAAAAGTATCAAACAGGGTTTGACGAGCCACTTCTCCATACAATGATTGTGGATAAAGAACTTCGTGATGTAAAGGCCGTTCAGACATTGAGCCGTGTAAATCGAATTTATCCTGGTAAAGAGGATACCTATATTCTTGACTTTGTAAATCCGATTGAACGTATCCGTGAGGCCTTCCAGCAGTTCTATCAGGAAACAAGTTTGGATGAAGAGATTAACTTTGACTTGGTCTACACAACGCAGAAAACACTGCATAACTTTGGCATTTACACAAAGGAAAATGTCGAAGAAGTATCTAGCATTTATTTTGATCCAGATATGCGTAAGGCAAATCTGACGCAAGGAAAAATATCTAATGCTTTAAAACCTGTAGCTGATAAGTACAATGAGCTCAATCAGGAGCAACGTTATCAGTTCCGTAGAGAGGTTCGTGCACTTGTAAAGTGGTACAATTATATTTCACAGATTGTACGTATGTTCGATAAGGAACTGCATAAGGAGTATATTTTCTGCTCCTATTTGTCAAAGTTATTGCCTTCTGATCCAGAGCTGCCTTTTGATCTTGATAATAGAGTTAAGTTGGAATACTATCATCTAGAAAAAACATACGAAGGTGCAATTGAACTCGAAAGCAAAGATGGCTCTTGGAAGCCGACTCAGCCGAAACGAGCTGGGGGGCAGAAAGATCGTACCAGTCCATTGGACGAAATTATTCAGCGCATCAACGAAGAGTTCTATGGTGAATTTACAGATGCAGACCGAGTTATGGTTGATACGCTATATCAAAAAATGCGTAAAGATGATAAAGCAAAGAAGGCTGCTAAGACTGACGATCGTCAGGTATATGAACGAAGCCTTTTTCCTGAGATTTTTGATACAACGGCCCAAAAGGCTTATATGGAAAATACCGCGGCATATGAGCAACTTTTTCTGGATGCAGATAAGTATCAGGCTGTTATGAAAGCTCTGGCAGATCGTTTGTATAAAGAACTACACAATTGAAAATAAAGAATTGATTTTCTAGGAATCTGTCTGACATAACAGAGCAAGATCTGTATAGGCGCAGAAAATACCCTGACACTATCATTGACTGGCTCATAGATGGGTTTTGGGCTGGCCGTACAACGCAAGCAATGTTCGTGGCTATCCATTGCCACGAACCGCTTGTTGGGGCTCCCCCAAACCCCAGTATACGCAGAAAGTATTCTGCGGCTACGCGTTCAGAGAACGCTTTTTATGCATCATAGAATCTTCAAAATCACTTGATTCAGAAAAGAGTCAGGTGATTTTTTGTTCAATGAGAAGGCGCATCATTTGATTTGTCGCCTCTCACATAGAATTCAATTCTAAAAGTTTGAGATCACGATATGTTACGCTGGATGTTATGTGGTGCATGGTTCTATGCTAACTTAAGAAAACTTCTTGCCATGTTATGGAATTTTAATTATACTGAAGATACGATACTTCTATAAGAATTCCATGGAAAGTGTGAAAGATATGCTATCGCCCGGCCTTTACGAACAGATCATCAATCAGGCTTTAAATAGCGAGCTTTCGGAAATTCCCGAGGCCTGCAAGTCCATTGCACCCATTGATAGGGCAGAGGCATCGAAAGCGTTAGCACAATATCTGGCAGATGTGGTGCAGAAAGGAATGGAGAATCTGCTGGACAACGGGGGAGATATTTCTGCGCAGATCGGGCTTGCCAACCAGATCGTAACCTTGATTCAAAATACCACACAAGAAGCTGACTTTGCTGCGCTGCATGTTGACCAGCGGGCAGAGCAGCTTCTTGCGCTTTTAAGGCAGCAAGACTCTCGGCTGGCAGCAGGGAAAACGGCTGCCAGCTTGAGCCGGCCGGAGACATCCATTGCCCGGAGCAGTTTGTTTACAGGCGCCATCAAGGAACCTCAGATGTACACAGAACTGAAAAAGGAGATCGTTTCTGCTGATCGCATTGATATGCTGGTCTCCTTTATCAAATGGAGCGGCCTTCGGCTTTTAATGGAGGAACTGAGAGAGTTTACCCAAAATGGCGGCGAGTTGCGGATCATCACCACTTCCTATATGGGAGCTACGGATCTAAAAGCCATTGAGGAACTGCGTGCTCTGCCGAATACCCGGATTAAGGTCAGCTATGATACCAAGCGCACACGACTTCACGCAAAGACCTACGTCTTTTACCGAAACACGGGTTTTACCACTGCCTATGTGGGCTCCTCCAATCTGTCCAACGCAGCAATCTCCAGTGGTTTGGAATGGAATGTAAAGGTCACCCGCAGAGATCTGCCGGAGACCATCGACAAGATTGCTGCAACCTTTGAGAGCTATTGGAATGCAAGCGAGTTTGAGTACTACGCAGAAGAACAAAAGGAACGGCTGGCTCGGGCACTGAAAGCAGAGAAATACATTGATTCCAACAACGCTGCAATCTATACCATGGATATCACGCCCTACTCTTACCAGCAGGAAATTTTGGATAAGCTGGAGGCAGAGCGAACCATCCGAGGATATACCCGCAACCTGGTGGTAGCTGCCACCGGTACGGGCAAGACGGTGATTTCGGCGTTGGATTATAAACGGTTTTGCAAGCAGAATCCCGGAACGCCCCATCGGCTGCTCTTCATTGCTCACCGGGAAGAAATTCTGCGACAGAGTCTGTATACCTTTCGAGCGGTGTTGAAGGATGCAAACTTCGGTGAGCTGTTCGTGGGCAATTATAGGCCAGAGAGCATCGACCATTTGTTTGTTTCTATTCAGACGTTTAATTCCCAAGATTTTACTGCAAAGACCACCGCGGATTTTTATGACTACATTGTAGTGGACGAGTTTCATCACGCAGCAGCGCCCACCTATCAGAAGCTGTTGTCCTATTATAACCCCAAAATTCTGTTGGGCTTGACCGCTACCCCGGAGCGTATGGACGGCAAAAGCATTCTGCCCTACTTCCATCATCGCATAGCGGCGGAGATACGTCTGCCGGAGGCCATCGACCGCAAGCTGTTGTGTCCTTTCCAATACTTTGGGGTCACCGACACGGTGGATCTGAGTACGTTGAAGTGGAGCGCCGGCGGCTACGACAAAGGAGAGCTTTCCAATCTCTATACCCTTAGTGGCACTGTGGCCAACCGACGCGCTGATTTGGTAGTGAACTCTCTGCTCCGATATGTGACCGATATCGACGAGGTCAAAGGGCTGGGCTTTTGCGTGTCTATTGAGCACGCTGAGTTCATGTGCCGCTATTTTAACCAGCGCGGAATTCCGTCCATTTTTCTAATTGGTAAATCCACTGATGAGGAAAGAAACACCGCTAAGGGCAAGCTGGTAAGCGGTGAGATTCGGTTTATTTTCGTGGTGGATATCTACAATGAGGGCGTGGATATTCCAGAGGTCAACACGGTCCTGTTTTTGCGGCCCACCGAGTCTTTGACTATCTTCCTCCAGCAGCTGGGCCGTGGGTTGCGCCTTGCGGAGGGGAAAGACTGCCTGACAGTGCTGGATTTCATCGGCCAGGCCAACAAGCGGTATCGTTTTGAGGATAAGTTTGCAGCGCTGCTCTCGAACACAAGTCGCAGTGTGACCCGTGAGATCAAGGACGGATTTGTCTCTGCTCCGAAAGGGTGCTATATCCAACTGGAAAAGAAGGCCGCCAGATATATTTTGGACAACATTCGAGCCTCCTATGGCAACACCGCAGGACTTGTTTCCCGGGTGGCTAGCTTCACCGAAGATAGCGGTCTGGAGCTGACCTTGGCAAACTTTCTGGACTATTACCACCTGGACCCCAGGGCGATTTATAAATTCTTGTCTTTCTCCCGACTTTGTGCTCGTGCAGACATTATTGAGGATTTCAGCGAACCGATGGAGGATTTGCTTACAAAAGCTTTTGCACGGTTGGCTGTCATTGACTCCCGGCGGTGGATTCGCTTTTTGCTGGACCTTCTCCCGCGTCTAGATGATGTGGATTTTGCGGCGCTGAGCGAACGGGAGCGGCGGATGCTCCAAATGTTCTATGTGACAGTTTGGGGCAAGGCTGCAGAGGACTGGGCGGCAGATGAGGTGCTGGACAACCTGTATGCTCTTTCGGATAGCTCTGTTCTGCTGGGGGAGCTTTTGAGCCTATTCCGCTATCGGTATGAGCAGATTGATTTTATAGACGAACCAGTGGAGCTGGGGTTTGACTGCCCACTGGATCTTCACTGTACCTATACTCGGGATCAGTTGCTGGTTGCAATGGATTTCCTGAAACCGGCAACTGTGCGTGAAGGGGTCAAGTGGCTGCCAGAAAAGCAGCTAGATGTGTTCTTTGTGACGCTGAATAAAGCTGATAAGGACTATTCGCCAACCACCATGTACAAGGACTACTCCATCAACGAGAGCCTGTTCCATTGGCAGAGTCAGAGCACTACAGCAGCAGATTCTCCTACAGGGCAACGGTATATTCACCACCGGGAACGCGGGAGCAAAGTGTTGCTGTTTGTCCGAGAGTTCAAAACGGATCGGATCAGCGGTGTAGCAGAGGCGTATACCTTCCTGGGAACTGCAAACTATGTAAAACATGAGGGAAGCCGGCCCATGAATATTACCTGGAAACTGGATCGGCCGATCCCGGCGAAGTTCTTGAAAAAGACAAACAAGCTGGTTGTAGGATAAAGGAGAATCGCGATGACCGAGCTGGAGAAGATTGCCTATGCAAAGAGTTATATAGAAAAACTTGCCAACGGAATCAATCCATTGACAAATCAAGAGGTGCCAGATTCTGATATCATAAATAATGTGAAGATATCTCGCTGTCTTTTTTACGTGTCAGACCTCTTGAGGCAAGTTGTAGAAAATAAAGGGATTTCTCAGTCAAAAAATAAATCTTCCAAGGTTCCGTTCCAGTTGGATTACGAAAGTCGAGAAAAATTTGAATATTCGGAGCTGCCTATTCCAATCAGTGAAATTGAACGTAGAATTAACGCGTTGATTCAGCCGGAGGAGATGAAAAAACTGACTTATAAGCAGATCGCGGATTGGCTTATGGAAACTGGATTTTTAAAATTGGTCGTGAAAGATGATGGAAAAACAGTCCGGAGACCAACGGATCAGGGAATTGATATTGGTATTTCCACGGAGGAGCGGCAGAGCCTAAGAGGACCTTATACAGTTGTGGTTTATAATAGATCGGCGCAGCAATTTATCTTAGACAATTTAGATGCTGTCATTGCGTTCATTCAAAAATGATCGAGGAAAATTATATGACTGAAGTCGTCGCAGCCCTAATCTGGGACAAAGATAAATTTATGATCTGCCAGCGCCCGGCCCACAAGGCCAGAGGGCTGCTCTGGGAGTTTGTGGGCGGAAAGGTTGAGCCGGGGGAGACCAAAGAGCAGGCGCTCATCCGAGAGTGTCAGGAGGAGCTGGCCATTACCCTGAATGTTGGCAAAGTGTTTATGGACGTGGTCCACGAGTACCCGGACTTGACGGTGCATCTGACTCTGTTCCATGCGGCCATCCGGGAAGGAACTCCTCAGCAGCTGGAGCACAACGATATCCGCTGGATCACGGTGAATGAGATCGACCAGTATTCCTTCTGCCCGGCGGACGAGGAGATTTTGAGGAGGCTGAAAGATGCCGGTAAAAACCTATCATAAGCTGGTCCGCGACCGTATCCCGGAGATCATCGAAGCGGACGGGAAGACCTGTGTCTGTGAAACGCTGTCCGATGAAGAGTACATCCGGCTTCTGGATCAAAAGTTGAACGAAGAGCTGGCGGAATATCAGGAGAGCAAATCCCTGGAGGAATTGGCCGATCTTTTGGAGGTCATGCAGGCAGTTGTCCGGGCGCGCGGATGGACATTGGATGAGCTGGAGCAAGTGCGGGCGGAGAAGGCAGCCGAACGCGGCGGATTTGCAAAAAAGGTTCTGCTGAAGGAAGTGTGGGAATGAGCGCAGCAACGATACAGGAAATGGTCGCAGAAAAAATTAAAACCCTTTATCGCGTGTCGCACGAACTGGAAGAACTGTTTCCAGGAAGACACTATACGCCAGATGGACATATGATCGGGAGCATCGGCGAGGCGCTGGCGGCCTGCTGCTATGGGCTGACGCTGTTTGAGGCGTCGGCAGAAACGCATGATGCCAAAGCACCGGATGGTCGGCTGGTTCAAATCAAAGCGACGCAAATTGACCGGGTCGCACTCTCGAGTGAGCCGGACTGGCTGTTGGTGCTGCAGATCCATCTGGATGGAACCTTTTCTGAGGTATACAATGGTCCGGGCAAATTTGCCTGGGAGCATTGCTGGGAAAAACAGAAGAACGGCCAGCGACCCATCTCTTTGGCAAAGCTGCGAAGCCTGCAGGCCGAGGTTCCGGAAGAGAACCGGCTGAAACGGATCATGTGAGGTGCCTCTATGCCTACTTATCGTTCGATCTCTGGCAGCAGTGCCGAGGATTTGTTTATTGAATTGTTTTCTGACACCTTTGGTGCTGAAAAGGCGGGTTATCTCTACTCCCAGTACCCTTTCTTTGATATTTATCAGAACAGCCGTTTTGCCGATTTTATGATCGAAAACGGTGGGCGGAAAGTGGCCATTGAGATCGATGATGAAGCCTCCCATAACCCCAAGCTGGTTTCTCAGAACAAGTTCTACGACGATCTGCTCAAACAGAACAGCATGATCTACCTGGGCTGGGATGTGTACCGCTGGGCGGTGCGGCAGATGCAGCAGCAGCCGGAAACGGTCAAGGATGAGCTGCGGGTCTTTCTGGGCCAGTATCCCAGCTTCAAAGAAATTGAGGACTATCTTCCCACCCAGCGGGGCAAGTCTCTGGATGGCTCCCGTCTGGAACTGAAGGAGCACCAGAAGCAGGCACTGGCTGCACTGGAGGAGATGCGCAGCCGTTTTGAGACCATTGCCCTGCTTTACCATGCCACCGGCACTGGCAAAACGGTGACCGCTGTCATGGATGCCAAGCGCTTTGGCAAGCGAACGCTGTTCCTGGCCCATACTGTGGAGCTGGTGGACCAGGCGGCCAGAACCTTCCGGGATCTGTGGCCTCAGGCCACAGTGGGCCGCTATGTGGAGAGCGTAAAGGAAAAGGATGCCTTCGTCGTCTGCGGCAGCATCCAGAGTGTGGCGCTGAATCTGGAACAGTTCAAGCCGGACGAATTTGGCTACATCATTGTGGATGAGGCTCACCATGCCTCCGCTGATACATACCAGAAGGTCCTGGCCTATTTTACACCAGAATTCACCCTGGGTCTGACCGCCACGCCGGAGCGGGCCGATGACAAGAACATTCTTGATATCTTCAAACATACCGCCCACAAACTAGACATCCAGACGGCCGTAGAGATTGGGGAATTGGTACCTGTGCGCTGCATTCGTATCCATACCAACATCGATTTGACCAAGGTGCGCTTCAACAGCATCCAGTACAACATCCGGGATCTGGAGAGCAAAATTTATGTGCCGGAACGGAATCAGCTAATTGTAGACACATGGCTGCAATATGTGAAGGATAAACGCACTGTGATTTTCTGCGCATCTGTCCGGCATGCAAAGGAAATTGCAGGGCGGCTTCATGACGCCGGCGTGGCTGCCGAAGCAGTATCTGGTGAAATCAAAGCAGCCGACCGGCGGGAAATTCTGGCCCGCTTTGAAAAGGGACAAACAAAGGTCCTGTGTGCCTGTGACCTGCTCAACGAGGGATGGGACTGCCCGGCCACCGAAGTGCTTTTCATGGCCCGGCCCACCATGTCCAAGGTGCTCTATACCCAGCAGCTGGGCCGTGGTATGCGGCTGTCGCCCGGCAAGGAAAGCCTGATGGTGTTTGACTTTGTGGACAACGCCAGCCAGTACAATATGCCTTACTCGATGCACCGGCTGTTCCGTCTAAAGGAGTACAGACCGGGTGCGCTGGTATTAGGCACCAAGAAGCAGAAAATGGCTGAGCAAGGCCTGTATGAGCGCGGCGAACGCCCCGACGCGATCATTGACTGGCCTGTGGATGCACTGGATTATGAGCTGGTGGATCTTTTCAACTGGCAGGAAGAAGTCGCCGGCATGATCTCCCAGATGGAGTTTGTGCGTCGTGTGGATGTGCAGACCGAGACCATCGAGCGATATGTGCGGGAAGGCCTGCTGGTGCCGGATTTGGTTGTCCCCATGAGCGAGCACCGGACCTTCAAGTACTTCAAAGAGGAGACCCTCAAGAAGTACGCTGAGCAATATGGCTGGACACTCATTGACGACTCCAACCGCAAGGATCTGTTTATGGAGATGGTTCGTCAGATGGATATGAGCTACTCCTATAAGCCGGTGCTGCTGAAAGCAATTCTTTCTTTAGCTGACAAGAAAGGCCGGGTGAAGCTCAGCGATATCGTTGACTACTTCCGGAAATTCTATGAAGCACGCCGGGCCGCTGGTCTGGTGGTAGAGAAGGCCAACAGCATCTATGCCAGGGGAGACTATACCGACGCCCAGGCCCAGCGGAATATACTGTCCAACTCCTTCAAGCGGTTCGAGGATATGCAGATGCTCCACCATACCAGGACCTTGGGAATCATCCAGGTGGATGAATCGGTCTGGAAAAAGCTGACCCAGGAAGAAAAACGGGAGATCCAGCGGATCTGTGATGAAAAGCTGGAGAGTTACTTTGAGCGGTTGAAATGAAAAACAGTTCGCCCGTTGCCTGCAAGAAACTTGCATAGGGCAAAGATAACACTCGGATTTTATGGGATTACTTTGTGACGATAAAGAAAACCCTATACGCAAGGATAGATGAATATGAACAGCATAGGAAAGGCGCTTTTTGAGGCAATCCACAAAGGCAAATGGCTGAGTATCGTTTATAAGAATCAAAGCGAGCAAATTACAAAATACTGGATTGCGGTCAAAACTCTTTCTCCCCAGAATGGACAGATGCAGGTAGACGGACTGCATCTGGGCAGACTGACGGTGCAGGAACTCTATATCCGGGTGGAACGGATCATTTCTGCCGAGGTGATCGAAGGCTCCTGGTGCGAGATCAACGAGACCCTGGTTCAGGATGTCATGGAAAACCCTCGCAAATATGAAGCCCTTTTTGGGAATACCGCAAATCTTCGGGTTTTGGAATATTTGACAGATTGCCACAAACTGGACAGTACACCCTATAAGACAGAATACTTTCTGATCTCGCAGCTGGATCAGGACCGGTTTCAAGATGGTACGATTGCCCTGAATGGAGTGCAATTTGCGGAGATCGTGCGGAATTTTCAGAACCGCATTGAGTCCCAATCAAATCGAAAAAAACGCCAGATCCGGCAGCTGGGGATGAATTTGCTCAGCGTCCATACAGACCGCGGATTGTATGTGCTGGCCTATCAGCCATTAGGACTGGATATTGAAAATCGTACATTGCGGCCGGTGGACAAGGTTGTGGTCTGCCGGGAGTTCACGGTGGATGGGGTGAAAGTAAGTGCACACGCTTTCCTGGACGCAGAGGACTATGAGTTGCTGGATGAATTTGAAGAGAACGCAGAAGAGATTAAGGATCGCATGACCCAGACATGCAGCTGGATTCAGGGCGTGGATGATATGCCCTATCTTGTAGCCATTGGACGGGAAGTTTTGGTGGACCTGGAACACGAGTACCGCGGAATTTCCCGGATGTTTGATGCACCTGAGGGAGAGGGAGTGACGCCCCCGATCCAGGCATTTTTTCGTCAGATGGTGGCGCGGCCCCGCAGAAGAAAATCCTTTCCTCTAGCGCTGCTCAACAACAAGGTCAATCTGGATCAGATGCTCGCCATCAACAATGCGATGCGGTATCCTATTGCCTATGTGCAGGGGCCACCGGGTACCGGCAAGACAAATACCATCGTAAACACCATGACCACGGCGTTTTTTAACGAGCGGACCGTTTTGTTTGCCTCTTACAACAATCATCCCATCGACGGCGTGGTGAAGAAACTGAAAAGCCTGGAATATAAAGGCCAAAAAATTCCGTTTCCCATCGTTCGTTTGGGAAATAATGACTGCGTCGAGCGGGCGTTAAAAGAGATCCGCCAGATGTACGAAGCTTGTCAGAGAATTACCGTCTATGAAAAGACGCTGGATCGCAACCACGAACAGCGGGTGGAACGGGCAAAGCGTCTGACCGAACTGCTGGAACGATACGACGAGATCCTGGATTTGCAGGAACGCCGGGAGACCATTCAAAGATTGCTGGAAGCCCGCAACCACATGAATTTCCAGTTTGAATTGCAGACTGGTCAGCTGCCGAAAGTGGAAGACGAACTGAAGCGCCGGGGAACCGTGACAACAGAGGATGCTCTGGCACTGTTGGACCAGAATGAGCAGGAATTCTTAAAATACCTCTACTACACTTCGGCCAAGTACATTCGCCGTTTGGGCGAGCCGAAAAATGAGGAGTTAAAGTCCATCATTTACAGCGAGGCCGATCCGGCTGCCAACGTGCTGGCTTTTCATCGATACCTGTCCAAAGAAGAAAACCTGAAAAAGTTCTTGCGGATTTTCCCCTTTGTGGCAACGACCTGTATTTCGGCACAGCGTCTGGGCGACCCCGAACCAGCCTTCGATATGGTGATTATGGACGAAGCCAGCCAGTGCAACACGGCAGTCTCCCTGGTTCCGATTGTACGGGGAAATTCGTTGATGCTGGTAGGGGACCCACAGCAGCTCCGGCCGGTGATTCTGCTGGACCCCAAGGACAATGAGGTGTTGAGAAAGAGATACCATGTGGGGGAGGAGTACGATTATATCCGAAATTCCGTCTATACCTGCTTTTTGGCCTGCGACTCAGTCAGCGACGAGGTGCTTTTGCGGTATCACTATCGCTGTGATCCGAAAATCATCGCCTTCAACAATAAAAAATACTACAATCAAAAATTGCAGGTGGCCAGCAAAGGAAAAAGCAAAAGGCCCTTGGTCTATGTGAATCTGCCCCATGACACGAGCACAGAAAAGAACACGGCCCCGGCGGAGGTAGATTTGATCGATCGGTATCTGAGCAAATACCCGGAAAAATCTGTCGGGATCATTACACCCTTTGCACGTCAGAGGGAACTAATCCAGCAGATGCTGACCGAGAAGCATTACAGCAACGGAACCTGCGGGACGGTTCATTCCTTTCAGGGCGACGAAAAGGATGTGGTGATTTTTTCGCTGGCCCTGACCGACAAAACCCGCCCGCAGACTTACCAATGGCTGAAGAATAACAAGGAATTGATTAATGTGGCCACCTCTCGGGCGAAAGACCAGCTGATCCTGCTTTCCAATAACCAGGAGTTGGAGCGTCTGCATGGGACGGAAACAGACGATGACCTGTATGATCTGGTGAAATATGTCCGGAGCAATGGTGTATCAGAGGTGTCCCCCAAGCCGGCAGCATCCCGGGCGCTGGGGATTAAGCCCTACAGCACCGAGACGGAAGAAGCCTTCCTGCAAACGCTGAATCATGCGCTGGATAATGTGTTCCTCTCAGAAAAACGGTACACGGTGCGGCGCGAAGTAGCGATTTCCCATGTGTTTCAGAATAACCCCAGTTACTGCGATTTGTTTTATACCGGCAGGTTTGATTTTGTGGTGTATCAGCGGGAGGGCCGCCAGCAGCTCATCCCGATTCTGGCCATTGAACTGGATGGCCAGGAACATAAAGATGACCCGATCGTCCAGCAGCGGGACCGCAAAAAAGAGAAAATTTGCCGGGACCACGGCTTTGAGCTGATACGAGTAGAAAATACCTATGCCCGAAGATACCACTACATCAAAGAGATTCTGATTGAGTATTTTCGGAGGAGGGCCTAAATTCAACAGAATGTCAAGGAGATTTTGACCGGGCCATTTTTTCATCCTAAATACAAAAAGGCTGCTGCGATGTGTTTTCGCAACAGCCTTTTTCAATGCGCAAATGTTTCTGCAAAAGCAGCGATGCTCTGCTTCGCATCCAATAGATCAATCCACCTCAGGTGGACGGTCAGCCCATCCTTAGACGTGAAGGAGACAGGCTTAGACAAATCAACAGAGCTGGATCTTGGATAAAGAAGGGTAACATTTTGGGCGTGGTACTTATACTGATAGACAGCCATTTGGTAGAGATCGGACTGTGAGACGCCATAGTGCGGTTTTCTTACATCCAGCAGCTTCCACTTGGTATCTGCTACAAAAACGGTATTGTCCGTTTTTCTTCGGATCACAAGGTCCGGCCGTAATTGGAATGCTTTTTGGGGGCTGTCAAAGAGATGGTGGGTCGTGTCTTGTATGGAAAGGGAATAGGGTTTTCCAGCAAGTTGCTTCTGAAGAAGCACGGCGATATAACTTTCAAAAAGCTTTTCCATCGGGAAGAGAAGGGCTAATGCCAAGTGAGACCCCGAATAAGAAGTAAAACTCTTGCCCTCCAGAAAAACGCGGCTCCACAACAGAGAATTTTGATATTCACGAGCTGCCCGGTCAGAACTGCATAGGGCGAAGTCGGAGATAAAATCAGTGGAGGGGGACACGTTCAGAAAGGACTGAAGAAGAACCTTGATATCGGCGCGATTTTTCAGAGAGCGGGAATAGCGATATAAATACAAAAGGGTGGCCTTGAGGATACGGTTTTCTGGGCGATTGGCGGTGAACCGGTCATGCTGGATGTAACTTCGCTCCTGATGGGCGAAATTGAGTCGAATGTGCTGGGAAACCATTAGCTTTCCTCGAAAAAATGCGGAGTTTTCCTCTGCAACCTCATATCCACAGGGGAGCCCCCGTTTGACCAGCGGAAACACTTCATCCAGGAACATCCGCACAAAAATCTCGAAGAGATTCATTTGGGCGGAGCCAACAGAGGAAATTTGAAAACTCTTGAAGGGAGCCTCCCGTAGGGTCTTCAGCATCTCAATCAGGAGTTTTTTGGTCCGAGCCCCGTCCGGGTCACAGTCCATGGCCGAGTGAATTTTGGGAAGGATCTCTATCAGAGTGCCATCCTCCATTAAGATGACGCCGACGTAATTCTGGACCGTAATGACTTTGCCGAACCCTCTGCGAATGGATAAGGTCATCCAAAAAGTTTCCTCTGACCCGGAAGAGCTGCGCTCCAAAAGAAAATGTTCAAGCTGAGAAAACACAGCAGGGGGCAGGGCATGGTATCCGGGCATTTCTCTGCCGGAGCCTTCTGAGAAAAAAGATTCAAATTCACAGATTTGATAAACCCTTGCTTTCATGGCTCATCCTCAGATTGCCCTTGGGACAGACAGATAGAAAGGTAGGCTTCTGGGTCATAGAAGGCGGCCGAATTGATGCGGTAGAGGCAATCCTCTTCTGTGCCGAGCTCCGCATTGCCAAACAAGGCCGTGTAGTTGACAGGCTCGGCCTGGATAAATTGCTTTGCAGAATCCGGCTTGCGGTTGTCGCCCAAAATCAGTCGTATTTTTTGGTAGTCATCAAAGAAGTATTCCTGCAGTAGAGGAAAGACTTTGTCTTCAAAGATGCGCCCCAGGGTATCCATACTGGGGTCGTCTTTGAGAGGAATAAAATAGGAGTGACCGATGGTGTGCTCGCGGTCGTACAGAACGGCGATCCGCTGGTTCATGGTGGCCAGCATTTCCTGAATGGACATTCCCTCTACGCTGATGCCGGAAAGAAGCTTTGGGTCAGGAAGCATCTCCCGGAAGGAAAAACGACGGCGCAGCGCTGTGTCCAAAGCGGTAACAGACCGGTCTGCGGTGTTCATGGTGCCGATCAAATAAACATTTTTGGGTACGCCGAAAGGTTTCTGAGAATAGGGAAGAAGAGCGAGGATACCCTCTGGCTGTCCCTCCCGCTTGGAAGGCTCAATAAGGGTGATTAGCTCGCCGAAAATCTTGGAGATATTTCCGCGGTTGATTTCATCAATAATGAACACATAACGGGTTTCATCGGGCGAGGCGTGGGAAGTTCCGCCCGACTGGACGGCCTTGGGAGAATATTTTTCAATCATCCGATATACGTCTGCCAGCGTGATGTTGGGCATACGGTAGACGGTGGACAGGGTCATAGATACCCCGCCGTTGCTCTCTAGAATGTTTTCCTGGATGTTTTTCACGATCCAGTTCACCTTTCGCAGCCGCTTGTATTGTTTGTATTCATTGTGCCATTCATAGTCGCCCGTTATAACGCCGATGGCGTCAATGGTAGAGGCGCTGTAGCAAGAGAGAACCACGTCGCCGATCTGCATTCGGTTGATAAAGGCATTCAGAGGATTTTTTCCGCCATATGCGGAAAAGTCGGTTTGGTCTGTGATTTTTTCTTTATACTCATCCCATCCGATTCGGATGTGCCCATTTTTCAGACACTCGGTTCGGGTGGGGTTATCCCCGGTTCCTTCGAGCGAAACCTTCCAGATGTTGGGGAGGGAATTCATTCCAAAATCTTTCACCTGGACGGCTGAAGCGGCGGTTGCCTGACGGGCGCGCTCACAAAACGATTTAAAGATACCGGAGGACACTTTGTAGCGGATTTCTGACGAGCTGCCATCGGAATCATCATCAAGAACATCGGGTTTGATTCCCTCGATAAATTCCTCATATCCATAGGACTGATGGAAGGTTGTAAAGGCGATTTGATGATTTTCTTTGTAGCGGTTGTAGCGCTTGATAACCTCGCTGTAAGGCTCGGAGCGAACTGTATCCAGTTCCTTGTCCTCAATGATTGCGACAGCATAAATGACTGTATAATAGGTTTTTCCGGTACCCGGCGGCCCGTACAGAATGGTATTCAGGGGAATATCCGTCCCGGATGTGGCCGTATCATCGAAAGAATTCTCAGGCACAGCTGCAGCTACAAGTTCTTCCGATTCATCGGAAGCAGCAAATAAGGCAAAGTCGCTCTCCTGCATATAGTTCGCCCCATAAAATGCGATATCAGCGGCAAGAATGTGCAGGTCGGGATCGTTGTAGGTATGAAATTCTGCGGCGCGTTTCTGGTTGAGCGCAAGGAGTTCCGGGTCTTTTTGAACCTCTTCCAAAATGCGCTGGTGAAGGCGGTTGTTTGCTTCCAGTCTCCAGACGGAAGAACTGCGCTTCGGCTTTTCTTCATGATAGCCAACCCGGGCGCAGAATGCAGTGTAAACGCTGTATTTGTAAAAGAAATACCGGTTTGGATATTCAAATGTAAGATAGACGGAGATGGCATGAAGATCCTGGTAGTGGTTTTTTCCTAGTGGTTTTACATAGCTGTCGAATCCTCTGCGAAAAATTTCATACCGTTCGGCAAGAGGCCGGCTCTCATCGTACAACACCAGAAAGGCTTCGCGGGCCTTCTCTGTCATGTCTCGGGCAAATTCGGTTGCCATGGGATAAGCATAATACATCCGCGCTGCCAGCAGGTTGCCGGATTCGCCCAGCGCAGTTTCAACCATTGCTGGAAATTCAGACAGAGGAACGCTGAGATCCCATTTTTGCCGGTACCAGTCGATGGCTTTCCATTTATAATGTTCCTGTAAATCAAGCTCAGCAAAATGATCTTTATAATGGCGAAGAATAAAACGGATTTTTTCGCTCACCAGATCGGATGAGACGCGTGGGGAGGAAACGGCGTTCTTTTCGTCTGTCATCGTGTCATCTCCTAACAGGAAATAAGAAACCAGATGTAAATGTGGTTTTATTATACTATTTCTTAATGATCCCTTCAAGAAAATCTCCGGTAGAATAGGCACACGAGCAGAATTCGATGATAAGGGTATAAGAAAAATGTGATATAGCTTGCATGGTTCCCTAATTTTCGGTATGATTTGGGAAACAGGACCGTTTTGCAGGATGCTGTTCTTATACAGGACCGGGCAAATCGGTGAAGGCTCAAGATTGCATCGAATTCGTGGAGGCCGCCATGATCAATATTTTATTGGATACACTGGATTTTTCCGTCGATTTTCTCTATGAACAGCTCAAGCGCTACATCCATCCAGAGGACAAAGTGGCTGTTCTGGCTTTTTCCTATCGGGACAGGGATGTCAGCTGCCTTGCAGACTGGAATGCGCTTTATAGAAAAAGAGACGGGCTTTATTATCAGAGTATGGTGTCCCCGTTCTTACGATACGGGATTCCAGAAGACCATATTAAATGGATCAATTATTACACAGATTCAAAATCCAAGGCGGCAGAGCTCATTCGTGGCGCGGACATTCTTTATCTGCCGGGAGGCCTGCCGGACCGGATGATGGAGCGGATCGACGAGTTCAATTTGAGAAGCACGCTACTTGAGTTCCAGGGAGTTGTGCTGGGATACAGTGCCGGTGCACTCATTCAGTTGGAGGAGTATCATTTGTCCCCAGATCAGGATTACCCGGAATTCTGTTATTTCAAAGGACTTCCGATTCTGAAAGATTTTTATTTGGAAGTGCATTATGAGGGCAGCGATGCCCAAAATGAGGCGATCCAGCGTGTTCTGAAGGAACGCAGGAAAACTGTCTATGCGATGGTTACAGACCGCGCAGCCATCGTTATTGACGGACCAAAAGTGAGGCTGCTGGGGGATGTAAATGTGTTCACCCCTCAGCTTGAGACTATTGAATGAAAAGGAACCTTCTATGCAATACAAAACCATCCTGGATGCTACCTTTCTCTCCCGCCCCAACCGATTTATCGCCAAGGTCCTGTTGGACGGCAAAGAAGAGACCGTCCATGTCAAAAACACCGGCCGCTGCAAAGAATTGCTGCTGCCAGGGGCGGATGTCCGGCTTGAAGTGTCGGATAACCCTGCCCGCAAGACAAAATATGATGTCGTCGCCGTCCGCAAAGAGGGCCTGGGCTGGGTGAATATCGACAGCCAGGCTCCCAACAAGGTGGTAAAAGAGTGGCTGGAAACCCAGGGCTTTGACGCGATTCACCCCGAGTTTTCCTATGAAAAGTCCCGGATTGACTTCGCTATGGAAAAGGCAGGTCAGCTCTATTTGCTGGAGGTGAAGGGCTGCACTCTGGAAGTGAATGGCGTCGGCTACTTTCCGGATGCCCCCACCGAGCGGGGCGTCAAGCACCTGCAGGAACTGACCCAGGCCCAGCAGACCGGAGTCCGCTGCGGGGTGGCCTTTGTGATTCAGATGGAAGGAATCGCCGAGGTGCGGCCCAATGTGGACACTCACCCGGCTTTCGGGGAGGCTCTGGCACAGGCAAAGGCGGCTGGGGTGAAAGTTCTCTTTTTGCTCTGCCGGGTAGGCAGAGATTCTCTGGACATTGTGGATCAGAGAGAAGGATAAGACAAAATGCTGCCCGGTAAGGCAGCATATGAAATACCGGCAGATAGGGAGCAGTTTGGACAAGGCTGCGACTGTCTGCCGGCATTTTTTTGTGCCTGAAGGATGAAAGACATGGAAGGTGTGACAACCAGTCACAGTAAACTGGTAAACGTCTCACGAAATAGTGTACTTTCCAAACTTAGTCTCCCAGTGCAAAAATTGTTCCATGTAGAGAGCATGTGGTTTTGAAACCGATCTCAAAAATACACGTTCTCGCCGAGAAAATCTATTGAGGAGGCAAACATGGAAAAGAGAGCAATGGCAGTCCGAGAAGAACAATGGATTCAAGCCATCGCCGCTGCAAAACAGAGCGGCCAGCCCATCAAAGCCTGGTGTGCAGAACATGGAGTTGCTGGGTCTAGCTTTTACAAGTGGCAGCGAAAAACGAGAGATGCCCTGCCGACTGCGCAAAATTCAGAAGTTCAATTTCAGGAACTATTTCAGGAACTAAAAGTATAGATAATACAGAAACTTCAGGTCGAATCCTCTTACATATCCAGAATATGCTGGTAGAGCTTCCAGCAGGCACAACTCCAGAACAGATTAACGTTGTTATCCCGGGAATCCGGCATGCTGAGTGACATCAGCCGGGTAGATCCATATCCTATCTGGCTTGTGGATACACGGATCTGCGGCGCAGAATAGATAGATTGGCGCAGATCGTGCAGCAGCGATTTGCGCTGGACCTGTTTTGCTTTTGCGGCAAACGGCGGGATTGAATCAAAGCCCTGCTATGGGAGGGGACCGGCTTTGGCTGGTCCTTTTCTGTTGTCAAGTACAGGGTCTCGTGAGGCGCTTACTTCTGTTGACTCTTTTTCCAAAAATGATATCATTATATCATTCAGAGGTGAAGCAAGTGGTGCAGAAAGTCAATCTAAAGCGTACCGCGATAAATAGGTGCAAGTGCGATTACCTGCGTCACTCCATAAACAGTTGAAGCTGGCGCTGATACAAGATAATAGCTCACTTGCTGATTTTTTTAACGAAGCAGATGAGACTTATTAAAAAAATCCTGATAGATACAAAAGAGTAGTGGGAAGTATAAACAAAGAACCACTGAGAAGTTCTGCAAGACTTTTGATTGTAGAGTCAATGACATTTTAGAATTTACAATAGAGGACGAACAATGAGTAGCGTGAGAGATATTGAAATAATAATTGATGAAGCACATAAAGGACATGAGATTCTCAAACTATATAAGAAGCAGGCAACACATGATATCCTTGCTACTTTTGAAGATATGTGTAGTCTGGTGCTTATGGGGAGTATATTAAATCCATTTGCATTGAGGAAAATTGTAGACCAAATGGACGCTTTAAATATAGCACTTGGGTGGATTAATCAATCATGCCCGGATAAAGAAGACGAAGTTGTTGTGTGTGATGTTTCTGAAACCCGATATGAGCAGTGCCTTGATTTTCTGAATCAATATGCCTATCCTTATTCTGTTATTTGCAGTGGATATATTGCATATTCAAGGAAGCGTTTCGATGCAACTGTTGACGGAACCTGCGTTACATTTAACTTAAACGCAAAACAAAACAGTTCTGTGTGGAACGATATTCTGAGGGAAGGAACCAATAATGATTTTCTGGAATTTTTGGCTTCATTTAATTCCGACGAATTATTACAAGCAAATTCTGAACTAAAGGAACATACTAGCATAGAGAATGAAATGATCTGCTATTCGTTGACTGATGGCATATTGGATGCTTTTAAAAAAATTGCTCAGGCCCAATGGGATGCCACAAAGACATTACCGAGTTCATGGAAATTTGATTTGTTTACTATGGAAGAATATAAAATGTTTTGGATATCATTGACTACTTTGTGCTATATTCATTTTTGTAGTCTTTTCTCAATTGATAATCGCTCAATTCGCCTCAAAAATAATCTTATCGTTTGTTCCCCTGAAAGCATTACAAAATATATAATGTCACAAACGGCATTGAGCAAAGATAAAATTGAAACAATACTGAATTATATCACTTTTGATCCTAATAAAAAGAATGTTGACATTATGTATCAGCCAATAGTGAAAGTTAGTGATGATCAGTTACTCATAGCTCCAATGCTATTTATGGGTTCACGTCCAGAACGAAATCTTTTGGCAGTTGTCAGTACAATGCACGATGCTGCATATTCTAGAGAAGTAAATGATTTGGAAGGGTTAATGGTTTCAGAACTTGAATCTTTTGTGAATTCAAAAGATATAGCAAAGCACAAACATTTGCGTGATGATTTACCAGATCTTGATTTTGCAATTTTAGATAGAGGAACTAACTCAGCTTTGATTTGTGAAACAAAATGGTTTGCGGCCGCTGATTCTTCAAAAGAGGTGTATGCGAAGGAAGATGAAATAAATCATGGCTGTCAGCAAGTTGAGAACATCATGGCATATGCTATGGCTGATAAAAATCATTTCTTTAGACAAGTGTTTGGTATTGAGGATGGAGAGATGGTTGATCTGTTTTGGTGCGTCGTTGCGAAACATAATATCCGCACACAGAATCAACATGTTCCTGTAATTGATTTAAAGCGAATAGAAGAATTGTTTTCTTCACATTCTCTTAATACTGTTTTTCATTACATTCGCAACCATGAGTACGAAATCAAGATGCCTAAAGATGTATCTATTACACACCAAGAAATTAATTATGCTGGCTTTAAGTTCAAAATCCCTGCTCTTTGTTTTGGAAACACAGCAGAATAAAGAAGCTAGGGCCAAGTGTGTGATCTACAGCTTGGTGGAAACAGCTGGCGCCAACGGTCTTTCTGAGCGGGGATATCTGCACATTGTACTGCCCAATCTTCCCTCCATGGACTTCCCGCCAGCATCCTGAACTGCTCAAGGACCTGATGCCCTGGAGTGACTACATGCGCAGTTGTTTTGAATAGGAATAACCTAGGGGACCGGCTTTGGCTGGTCTTTTTTCTGTTGTCAAGTATACCGTTTCGTGAAGCGCTTACGTAAACTGTGACAGATAGTCACTCCCGTCAAAGAGGAACCTAAGTTATCATTGTAATGGGCACTTTCACAAAAATGTGTACTAAGAGTACCCAAATTGGATGAAAATGGGTACAGCTAGTTACTCCCCAAAAGAATCGTTTTAATGTATAATTTTATCACAACGGGAATCTTCCCCCAAAGGGGAGAACTAACCTGAAGCTAGTGGACCGTGAAAACTGAATAGCTCAACCTTCTGGTACTTCCAGACAATGATACTTCCGTAACTCGCGGCCCGGCCATGAAGAAGGCGGGGCGGCCGAAAGGCCGATGGAGCGGTGCAAATCCGCCGCCAGAAG
>OERR01000062.1_pt1 | contig 29228 bp, 24 predicted proteins | sample 1540051 | NCBI WGS metagenome assembly OERR01 (sample SAMEA3891884, study PRJEB23780) | metagenome | biome: terrestrial biome; feature: animal house; material: Caecal content | place: Italy | collected 2015-05-05 | reverse complement strand
TCGCCATCTGCGGCGCCTTCAGCGGCTTCTCCACCATCCTGGCTTTCAGCATTTTGACTGTACCAAGTATAGCAGATTTGGATTTACGGCGAAAGGGCAGGACTGCGCCAATGTATGGGCAATCCTGTGCCAATTCAATGTGTTTAATTAAAAACAAGAACGACAAGCACACATTATCTTAACTGAAGATAATGTGTGCTTGTCAAAGCGATAAAGATGATTTTTTATATGGGGACTAGCAAGAAGTCCTATGCATATTTACAGGAGTGATTCTACCAACTGATAGATGTCGGTGAATGGATTCACAGCGATTCCGAAGGGTTTATTGCTGCCATTTTGAATATGGTATTGTTCTATACGCTGGGCGTTCTGGATCGCATCAGTTGTATGTCCAGATAACTGCGCATACACATCGCCGGCTTTTTCATAATCAGGGAGGTAGGCATTCAAGGCTGTTTTCACTGCAGGGTAGTCTTTAAAAAATTTTGTCGTGTAATGGAAATGCAGCAAATACCAGAATTCAAAGCAGGGATTTGAAATCGCAATGTGAATCCCCTTTGCATCTGCCAGTTTTCTCGCTTTGGAGAGTAAGTTGTCTTTGGCAGCGACAGGATCAGGATTATTATAGTTTACATCACCGTCAGCAACGACCCACACCGCGTCTCCATTTGATGCAGAAATCTGGTTTTTACTTTGATATTCCACGGCTTTCCGAATCAGGCCAAGGTAATCGGTCTCGCCACCGCTGGTACGGCTGCCAATGACACGAATATCAATGTTGGTCTGCCGGCTGCGGTAGTGCTCGAAATATTTTGGCTCTGTCTGAGATCCCTCTGTTACAATCAGAATGACAGGCTTAATTTTTCTACGCCGTTGTCCACGCTTTTCTATTTTTCCACGTGCCATTTTACATCCCTCCCTTGATAAAGGGGATCGCTCCATACCGGCCAATCAAATAGCCCTTCTCGACCTTGGCATCTTTGCGGATGGAAAAATCATAAAGGGAAAACAAATCAGTGGCCGCGGTCTGTTCATCTTTCTCGGTAAACCAGATTTGGTCTCTGCGCAGCACATCCAAATCCAGAAGATTGGTATTATGTGATGTGAAAATCAACTGTGCCCCATTGGGATTGAATTCCGTGCTGTTAAACAAAGAGACCAGATGCTTTGTCAGAAGAGGGTGCAGGTGGGCGTCCATCTCATCGGCAACAAGAAGCGTTCCATGATCCAAAGCTTTTTTTACAATACCAATCAGCTTGAAATAGCTGTTGGTACCGTCGGATTCCTCTGTCATGTTCAGCGTATAGGAGGCAGCGTTTCCCTCTGTATCCTGTACGGTGTGGACAGCTTCAACATTGGGAAATATGTCGCCGCTTTGGGGAGGCATGGGTTCCGAATCACGCACCTGGAGGGACTGTATCCCAAAATCTGCAACACGCAGCATAGAAGCAATTACGCGCCGGTAATCATCGTCTTTGAGCTGTTCTGCTTCTAAACCATAAGCATTCGCAACCGAATGTTTGGTGATGATCTGGCAGGAGGCAAACCATTCCAACACAGGGATCACCTTGGAGTAGCTCCAGTTCGATGCAACAGACAGATAAAGTTTGTTGGCCGAGGTACGCTCTTTGAGCGTACTTTGTTCCTCAATATCCACCGTGAAACGAAAGTCCGTTGTATCTTTCCGCTCAAAAATAAGTGCCTGTCTGCCGTTGGGGTAGTAATACAGATATTCCTCCACAACAGCTTTATCCGTCACAGAAAAGCCATAGGCATACCGGATACCATCTGCGGTGAAGATGACCTCGAAGCTGCTGGGGCGAGCAGGGGTTTCCCGGTCAAACTTGAAAGGAGAGCGTTCAATGGCTTTATGGACCTGCTGGTTATGTGAAGTCAAAACATAATTAACCATAAACCAAAACGCATTCAGAACATTGGATTTTCCAGAAGCATTGGCCCCATAAATGACGGTAGACTTTAAATAATTTTTGCTCCCATCCACAATGAGGTGTTCGGGATGCTCATTATCTCTGCTGGCGAGCAAAGACAGCACAACTTTATCTTTGATAGAGAGATAGTTCTCTACACTAAACTGAATCAGCATAAAGCGACCTCCTAAATCTTTAATTTACTTATATTATATCCTTGTTTTTGTGAAAAATCAACGTAAATTGAAAATAAAAAAGTTATATCAAAGATTTGAGGAGATGTTGTGCTGGAGATGGAATGGCGAAAAGACAAACTCAGAAAAGACCGCCTGGGGTGAACTGAACCAGTAAAAACGGACAATAGACAAAACGCCCCCTGATGTAGGAAAATGGAAGTACTACATCAGGGGGTATTATTATGGCGAGAAAATATGAAAAAGTAAAGGTACTTCTTCCAGTTGTCCAGCAACTGCAAGAGGAAGGGAAAACCCGGAAAGAGATTGCCAGGGAATTAGGGCTGCAAAGCGAAAGAACAGTAAAAGATCTGCTCTACCGTGCACGGCACAAGCAGGAAAAGACTATTCCCAAACAGCGAGGAAGAAAGCCTGCCAAGACATTGGCGGAGTACAAATATGAGAACAAAAGGTTAAAGATGGAGAACGAACTGTTGCGGGATTTTCTGCAATCCATCGAAGGGAAGTGAGGCCAAAAGTCAAATACCATGTGATATATAGGCATCAGGCAGAATATCCCGTATCCGTCATGTGCAGATTTTTTGGTGTATCTCGCAGCGGCTACTACGCTTTTGTCCATCGTCTGGGCAAGCCGGAAAAGGACGCAGCTCTTGCTAAAGTTATCGCGCAACAGCGGGAACGCAGCTACCGCACCTACGGATACCGGCGGATGTGGTTGTGGCTGAAAAGCCAGAATATTTTCTGCAACCTTAAAACCGTGCTGCGGATCATGAAGAAATATGATCTGCTCTCAGAAATCCGCCGACGCAGGAAATGGCAGCAGATGGGACAGCAGGTTCACAAGTACAAAAATCTGCTCAATAGGGAGTTTCGTGCGGACAGGCCCAACAGCAAATGGGTAACGGACATCTCTTACATCCACACCAAGCAGGGCGTATTGTACCTGTCCATGATCCGGGACCTCTATGACAACAGCATCGTGGCCTATAAGACTGGAACCCAGCAAACGGTAAGTCTGGTTCTGGACACCGTCCGCCTGGCCATGAAGCAGGAGAAAAAGAGGGTCGCTGCAGAGTTGCACCTCCACAGCGACCAAGGCTTTCAATACACCTCTCAAGCATATTTCCAGCTAACTAAACAATACGGCATTACACCTTCCATGTCAAGGAAAGGAAATCCTTATGACAATGCCATGGCGGAAAATTTCTTCTCTATCCTCAAAACAGAGTGTATCTACCGCCACAAACCGGCCTCATTCTGTGAGGCCAATGAGATGATTGACCGCTACATTGATTTTTACAACCACGAGCGCATCCAGCTAAAAACCGGAGAGGCGCCGCTGGCGCGACGCCTCTCCACCTAAAACTTATTTTTCCTACCAGGGCGCTTTTTTGTACTGTCCGCATAACTTGGAGCAGTTCAAAAAACCGGGGCGGTTTGTCGAGTTTTTTCAAAGAGGGTATGGCGCTTCCCGCAAAAAACGGCGGCGTGGAAAACGTGCCGTACAGCGATTTTGAATGTGCCGTCGAAACAGAGGATTTGTTTCTTTTCGTGTATAAGGAGCAGGTCATCGTTTTGCAGAAAAAGGATTTGGCGGCAGAGGATCGGCGTAAGTTTTGCTCCATGCTCACGGAGAACATCACGAAATATGCGGTTGTTTCTTTTGCAGAACAAAGCCGAGCAGCAGAGTGAACAACTCCGAAACGGGGAAGGCGAGCCACACGCCCGGCATACCGAACAGTCTGGACAGCAGGAAGGCAAAGACCACAATCGCGACCACACCTCTTGAAATCGCGATGATGGAGGACTCTTTCCCTTTTCCGACCGCGCTGAGAAAGCCTGATTTCACAATGTTGACGGCGGCGAAGAGAAAACCGCAGAAGTACACCCGGATACCGGGGACGGCATAAGCGGCAAGCTCCGCCGATTGTTCTGAATTAAAGGCGCTGACGACTGCGTCGGCAAACAACACCACAAAGGCGACCAGCAGCACGGCGATCAGGAGGGCAATTTGCAGCGAGTGCCGGTAAATTCTCCGCTGTGCGTCCTGATCCCCTTTTCCATAGTTTTCGCTGGCCAGCGGCTGCAAGCCTTGCGATACGCCGTTAAGCAGGCCTGTGCCGACCAACGCTGTGTTGGCCACCACGCCATAGGTGGCCACGGCCAGATTACCTCCCAAGCCGAGCAAGAGGAAATTGAATACCATCGTGGTAACGCCGCTGGAGATTTCTCCCACAAACGCCGCCACACCCAGCTGGCAGGCAAGAAACAGCTTCCTGACGGACGGAACCGCCCACACAAAGCGGACGGTGTTTCGTTTGGAAAGATAGTGCGCCATGGAGATCGTGATGCTGACAATGGGGGAAACGCCGGTGGCAAGCGCCGCGCCCACCATACCCATGCCCAGCGGGAACATCAGCAGGTAATCGAACACGATATTGAAAATACCGCTCAACAGCGTGGCCGTCATGGCGATTTTGGGGGAACCGTCGTTGCGGACAAACGCCGTGAAGGTGTAGCTTGTGAGAAAGAAGGGGGCAAAGCAGAGAAAGATCCGCGTGTAGGGAAGACCCACCGCTAAAATCGCATCGTCCGCGCCCAGCATGCGGAGCAGCGCGTCCGGGCAGAAGATGCCAATGAAAACAAAGATCAGGCTGAACAGAAACGCCCACAGGATCGCATTCGAGAAATACTTGTCATGATCCCCGGTGCCCAGAGATTTGCTCAGCGAATACCGTGTGGCAGAGCCGATTCCGATCATGGAGCCGATCGCAAACATCAGTCCATAGACAGGCAGAACGAGATTTAGCGCTGTGATTCCGTCGCTTCCCTGCGCGGCGGAGATGAAAAAGGTATCGGCGAGCACATAGCAGGAGGTTCCCGCCATTGCCAGAATATTGGGCAGGAGATACCTGCGCAGCTGCTTTTCGATCATCAAAGTCTTCCTTTCTCAAAAAATGCATCCTCATTTACGGCTGCTCAGACCTAACGCCGTAAACAAGGATGCGAAGCATCCGACTACCCGGTGGCAGTGATATTTCGATTTGTGTTGCAAACTGCTTTTTATTGTAGCATAGCAGCGACTTTGATGCAACCTGCGGCAGCATGGTTTTTCTTAGATCCGCCAATACCCTCTGGCGTCCCGCTCCATCAGATGTTCCCCGATCATGTCGCGGCGGATGGTGCAGAAATCCTCATGAAAATCCGCGATGATCAGATTTACCTCGCGCTCGGGATAGATTTTTCCACGCTCGAACTGTTCCGCGATGACCTCCAGCACGATGCGCCGCTTTTTCTGCTGGGCGGGAATGGATTTCAGTTTTCCGTATTCAAAAAAGGCGTCGATCACCTTTTGCCGGTACTTTGCGTCGCGCTGCTGCTGGAGATCGGCTTCCTCGGATTTTTCCTGTAACACCGAGAGAAGCGTGATGTCAAACAGGGCGCGGTTCAACGAATACATGGTGTAATATTGGCTTTTATAGGAGCTGACCGCGCCCGCCTCGGTCAGCTTTTTTAAGTGAAAGGAGACGGTGGGGGCGGATACGTTCAGACGCTCCGCGAGCCGCTCCACATACATGTCCTCGATGGCGAGCGATTTGAGAATTTGCAGCCGCGATTTGTCGGACAGGCATTTGAATAAACGGATGGCTTCGCTCTCGTTCATGCGGTTTCCTCCCAGATCTCGGTGAATTTCGTGCGGATTTTCTGCGCGGTGTTCCGTTTCAGGCTCTCGATCCGCATTTTTTCCGCGTCTCCGTGCTGCTTGGCTTTCTCGTAGGACGCGGACCAGGCGGAGGGAATCTGCTCAATCCGCAGCAGGAAAAAGCGTTTGGCTGCGCCGTTGTCTCCCTTGCTTTCCTTTGCGGCGGTCTTTAGAACCGTGCGAAAAATGTCGTAAATGTTTGCTTTGATTTTCTCAAAATCCGCCTCGTCCGCGCGATCGTCCGCCAGAAGGGTTTCGCGCTGTTTGGCACAGGCGGCGATCTGCGCGTCGAACCATGCGTTCATGCGCTCCAGCTTTTCTTCCATATGATTCCTGCCTCCGTTTCTGTTGTGACAATTTTGTTGCCGGGATGCGCTTATTCGCGCCCCGGCTTTTTTCATAGGAGGGGAAGGCCTTTTCTCCCTTGATATGATTATATATGTGTAATATTAAAAAGTCAATTCTAATTAGATAAATATTTAAATAAATTAAGAGGAATGATGATCTTAAAAACCGACGCATCCCGCAAAAGAAACAGGATGCGTCGGTTTAACAAAACGTTACTCAATTATGATGCTTGTTTGGGAAATTACTTGGAAAAAGACGTCCGGAAAAAATCGCTTCGCTCTTTTTCCTGGCTTTTTTGGCTTCGCGCACTTCTTGAAGGGGACGTTGTCCCCTTCACCCCTACAAGCCTTTTGAGAAAAAGGCTTGACCGAAAACTTCATGTTTGCACTTTTTTAGCTTTCCGATTTACCCCATAAAGCGCATCTGCTGCAAAACATCATAGACCTGCTGGAAAGCCTGCGCCTTGTGGTCGCGTACCCAGTTGCTCTGTTCTTCATCGTAATACAGCCAGCTCTTTTCCTCCTGTGCCCAATAAAGAACATTGACATAACGCGCGCCGTTCGTGAAGGTGGGGACGGATCCTCCTGGAGGGAGCTCCGCGCCGTTTGCTATCTTGGGGCGCAGCATGGCGGCTGTAATCTTGACCCATTTGGGCGCATATTCCGAGTGCCCCAGATCCTCGAGATCGGAGGTGTGCAGCGCGCCCATCTCCACCAGATCTTCCAGGAAGCTGTCATACTCCTTCTGCGTCATGCAGCTGGGGTTGTATTTGTCAGCCAGTTCTTTCCATTCTTCACCGCTGAGAACATCCGACAGATTCGGCAAAGGTTCGTAATCCTCAGGGGAAGGACCGGGGTTCCGTTCCAGATAATCAGCGAACCAGGCATTCATCAGCGCCCGATCTTCCTCGTCCTTGGGAACAATAATGTCGCCTGTTTTGCCCGCCATGGCTTCCGACCAACCGATGGTGGTCAGCTCACGATCCGCCGGCTGAGTTTCGGTTTGCGCCTGCGCTTCCTGCCCCTGCGATTCCCTCGCCATGAGATCCTGAAACGCGGTTCCCTGTGCGGCGCGAGACGATTGCAGCGCGGAGGATGCGATGTTTCCCGAAAAGCGCACTGCGTTCATGAGATCCATCATAAAATAATCCCTCTTTTTCCTGCTCCCTCATATAAATTTCTGAATCCTTTCTTTTGTTTTATCGGCCAATTTCTGAGAATGGTAAGCGAAGGAGAGAGGGGAAAGCGCAAAAAAGGGGCGTACCCCAGAGCCGAAGCTTCTGTGGTACGCCCCTTTCCGACGCCCGGGGAGAGGCTTTCCGGAAAACCTCTCCTTCGGGTGTGCGATGCGGGTTTTGCGATGACCGAATTACTCGGACATCTTGGCCAGGCGCTCGTAATTCTCCTTGGCAACCTTTTCGGCTTCCGCGAACAGCTTCTCAGCACGCTCGGGGAAGGCGCGGGTCAGGGAGTTGTAACGGACCTCACCCATGATGAAGTCACGGTAGCTGGCGGTCGGAGCCTTGCTGTCGAGGTGGAACGGATTCTTGCCTTCGTCAGCGAGTCTCGGGTCAAAGCGGAAGTTCTGCCAGTAGCCAGCCTCAACAGCCTTCTTCTCCTCCATCTGGGAGATACCCATGCCGCCCTTGATGCCGTGGTTGATGCACGGTGCGTAGGCGATGATGAGGGACGGGCCGTTGTAGCTTTCCGCCTCGGTGATAGCCTTGATCGTCTGGTTGTAGTCGGCGCCCATTGCGATGTGCGCAACATAGACATAACCATAGCTCATGGCAATCGCCGGCAGATCCTTCTTCTTGATGCCCTTGCCGGTGGCGGCAAACTGGGCAACGGAGCCGATCGGGGTGGACTTGGAAGCCTGTCCGCCGGTGTTGGAGTACACCTCGGTGTCGAACACCAGGACGTTGACATTCTCGCCGGAGGCCAGCACATGGTCGAGGCCGCCGAAGCCGATGTCATAGGCCCAGCCGTCGCCGCCGAAGATCCACATGGACTTCTTGGCGAGGTAGTCCTTATCCTTCAGAGTCTTCGCGGAGAGCTCGCAGCCCGCGGCGGCAGCCTTCTCCAGCTCGGGAATGAGGGCGTCGGTCGCTTCGCGGTTTGCCTTGCTGTCCGTGAAGGTGTCAATGTACTTCTGGCAGGCCGCCTTCATCTCAGCGGAGGCGTTGTCGGAAGCCATGATGTTCTCAATATACTCGCGCAGTCTGCCGCGGATGGCGTTCTGAGCGAGCGTCATGCCCAGGCCGAACTCGGCGTTGTCCTCGAACAGGGAGTTGTTCCAGGCCGGGCCATGGCCCTTCTCGTTCGTGGTGTACGGAGTGGCCGGAGCGGAACCGCCCCAGATGGAGGAGCAGCCGGTGGCGTTCGCAATGTACATACGATCGCCGAAGAGCTGGGTGACGAGCTTTGCATACGGAGTCTCGCCGCAGCCCGCGCACGCGCCGGAGAACTCAAGCAGCGGCTGCTTGAACTGGCTGCCCTTCACGCTCGTCTCCTTGAACTTCTCGAGGACCTCGGGCTTGACGGACAGGGTGCGGCCGTAATCGAACTTCTCCTGGCTCTCGAGCTGAGTCTCCATGGGCTTCATGGTCAGAGCCTTGTTGCCCTTCATGCCCGGGCAAACCTGCGAGCAGGATCCGCAGCCGGAGCAGTCATAGGCGGAGATGGTCATGGCGAACTTCATGCCGGGCATACCGGTCATGTCCTTCATCTTCATGCCGGCGGGAGCCTTGGCGGCTTCTTCCTCGGTCATGACAACCGGACGGATGACGGCGTGCGGGCAGACATAGGAGCAGAAGTTACACTGGATGCAGTTGTCGGGATTCCACTCCGGAATGTCGATGGCGATGCCGCGCTTCTCGTAAGCAGCGCTTCCCGGAGGCACAGCGCCGTTTGCCATGTCGACAAAGGTGGAAACCGGCAGCTCGTTGCCCTTGTACTTGTTGGCCGGGATCAGGACTTCCTTGACGTACTTGACGGTCGCGGGGTTGCCCTTAATCTCCTTCTCCTCGACATTCGCGTCGACGGCGTTCTTCCAGGACTCCGGCACGTTGACCTTGCGGTACTCCTTCGCGCCGCGGTCGATAGCCGCATGGTTCATGTCGACGATCTTCTGGCCCTTCTTGCTGTAGGACTTCGTGGCAGCGTCCTTCATGTACTGAATGGCCTGCTCCGCCGGAATGATGTTGGCGATGCTGAAGAACGCGGACTGGAGAATCGTGTTGATGCGGTTGCCCAGGCCGATCTCCTTGCCCAGCTTCACACCGTCGATGGTGTAGAAGTTGATGTTGTTCTCCGCGATATACTTCTTCATCTTGGCCGGCAGGTGCTGATCCAGCTCCTCGTCGGTCCACTGGCAGTTCAGCAGGAAGCTGCCGCCGGGCTTCACATCCTGCACCATGTCGTACTCATGGACATAGGAGGGCTTGTGGCAGGCAACAAAGTCAGCCTTGCTGATGTAGTAGGTGGACTTGATCGGCTTGTGGCCGAAACGCAGGTGGGAAACGGTCAGGCCGCCGGACTTCTTGGAGTCATAGGCGAAATAAGCCTGCGCGTACATATCGGTGTGGTCACCGATGATCTTGATGGAGTTCTTGTTCGCACCGACGGTGCCGTCAGCGCCCAGGCCCCAGAACTTGCAGGAGGTGGTGCCGGCGGGAGCGGTGTCGGGGTTCTCCTTGATGTCCAGGGACAGATGCGTCACATCGTCGACGATGCCAACGGTGAAGCGCTTCTTCGGCGTCTCGCTCTCCATGTTGCGGTACACGGCGATGATGTCGGCCGGAGTGGTGTCCTTGGAACCGAGGCCATAGCGGCCGGTGAACATCGGCACGCAGCCGAACTCGGTGCCGTTGAGGGCGGCCAGCACGTCGAGATACAGCGGCTCGCCGATGGAGCCGGGCTCACGGGTGCGGTCGAGCACGGAGATCTTCTTGACGGTCTTCGGCAGAACGTCAACCAGATACTTCGGCACAAACGGACGATAGAGGTGAACCTTCACGAGGCCGACCTTCTCGCCTGCGGCGTTGAGGTAGTCAACGACTTCCTCGGCGCACTCGCAGACAGAACCCATCGCGACGATGACATACTCCGCGTCCGGAGCGCCATAGTAGTTGAAGGGCTTGTAGTCGGAGCCGATCTTGGCGTTGACCTGGTTCATGTAATCGACCACGATCTCCGGCAGAGCATCATAGTACTTGTTGCCGGCCTCGCTGGCCTGGAAGAAGATGTCGTCATTCTGAGCGGTGCCGCGGGTGCAGGGATGCTCAGGATTCATGGCGCTGCGGCGGAATTCCTCCACGGCGTCCCAATCGAGCATCTCGCCCAGATCGTTGTAATCCCAAATGTGGATCTTCTGGATCTCATGGGAGGTGCGGAAGCCGTCGAAGAAGTGCAGGAACGGAACCTTGCCGCGGATAGCGGACAGGTGCGCGACGGCGCCCAGATCCATGACCTCTTGCGGGCTGTTGGAGCACAGCATCGCATAGCCGGTCTGGCGGCAGGCGTACACGTCGGAGTGGTCGCCGAAGATGCACAGAGCATGGGAGGCGAGGGAACGGGCCGAAACGTGGATAACGCTCGGCAGGAACTCACCGGCCATTTTGTACATGTTCGGGATCATGAGCAGCAGGCCCTGAGAAGCGGTGTAGGTGGTGGTCAGAGCACCGGCGGCCAGAGAGCCGTGCACGGCGCCGGCAGCGCCGGCCTCGGACTGCATCTCCGTCACCTTGACCTCGCGGCCGAACAGGTTCTTTCTGTTCGCGGCGGCGTACTTGTCCGTCTCATCCGCCATCGGAGAGGAAGGCGTGATAGGATAGATGGCAGCAACGTCGGTAAACGCATAGGAAACATGCGCGGCCGCGCTGTTGCCATCCATGGTTTTCATCTTTCTTGCATCCATTATGATGTTTTTCCTCCTTTTAAGGATTATTAGGATACGCCTGGCAGACCGGACCCGCATCCAGACTGCACTGAATAAATTCTATCATTTTTTCCACGCCCTGTAAAGGGCTGTGCGGGCGATTTTCGCCAGAATTCTGCGCGCAGCGGACAAGCCTTCACCACACAGGGGTACGGCGGCGGAAACAGGCGGAATTGTCCCGTTTTTCCCCGCCACGGGGGATTTTTCCGGGTTTTGGGTGTCTGCCGCGCCCGCCGCGCGCCGTTTCGGACGCTCGCAGGGGCGCACGCGCGCTGGCGCGGCTTGCATGGGCGTGCAAAATACGGTAAAATAAAAAGCAATACGTTCTAAAAAAGGCGGGGGCGGCTTTTGGCCGCGTTCCGCCGGAAAATTTTACTGTGAAAGGGGAAACCATATGCCTCCCGAACCTGAGGGGTCCATGCTGCCGCCGTTATTCCGCCTGCTCAGCGCCGCGCCTGACGCGGCTGCCGCTCCCGCCGCTTCCGATACCGCGGGAGGGGGTGTGCTGTCGCTCGTGCTTCTGCTGGTGCTGATCCTGATCAACGGCTTTTTCGCTGCGGCGGAGATCGCCGTGATCACGCTCAACGACAACAAGATCAAGAAAATGGCGGAGGACGGCGACAAGAACGCCGCCCGCATCCTGCGCCTGACCGAAAACTCCAGCCGCTTTCTGTCCACCATTCAGATTGGTGTGACGCTGGCCGGCTTCCTGTCCTCGGCCTCCGCGGCGCAGAGTTTTGCCCCGCAGCTGACGGCGGCCATCCTTTCGGCCGCGCCGAATCTGCCTCACAGCGTGGTGGACGGAGTTTCCACCTTTTTGGTCACTTTGCTGCTTTCCTATTTCTCGCTGGTGCTCGGCGAGCTGGTCCCGAAGAAGATTGCCATGCAGAAGGCGGAGGCGCTGGCCTTCCGCTTTGTCGGCATCCTTCAGGCGATCGCCGTGGTGTTCCGTCCGTTCATCGCCCTGCTGAGCGTTTCGACCAACTTCGTCATGCGCCTGCTGGGCCTGAATCCGAACGACGGTGAACAGACCGTCACGGAGGAGGAAATCCTCATGATGGTGGACGCCGGAGAGGAAAAGGGCGTCATCGGCGAGAACGCCAAGGACATGATCTCCAACATTTTCGATTTCAGCGATACCACCGTCGTGGAGGTTATGACGCACCGCACGGACATTCACGCCGTGGAGGATACCAGCTCCGTGCAGGATGTGGTGCGCCTTTCCATGAAGGAGGGCTGCTCGCGCATCCCGGTGTACCATGAAGATCTTGATACGGTCGTCGGTATTCTGTATGTCAAGGATTTGCTCCGCTTTGTCGTCCCGGAGGCTTCGCCGGATGTGCCGATCGCGCAGCTCATGCGCCCCGCTTATTTCATTCCCGAGGGCAAAAAGTGCAGCGATCTCTTTAAAGAGATGACCGAGCGCAAGGTGCAGATCGCCATCATCGTGGACGAGTATGGCGGTACCGAGGGTCTGATCACCATGGAGGATCTGCTCGAATCCATCGTGGGCAATATTCAGGACGAGTATGACCATGAGGAGGAGGAGATCCGCAAGCTTGCGGAGAATAAGTTCACCGTGGACGGCATAACGCCCATCGACGAGATCGAGGATCTGGTCGGGGTGGAGCTGCCGGAGACGGAATACGATACCATTGCGGGATTGATGATGGAGCGTCTTGGACGCGTGCCGTCGCCCGGCGAGCATCCCAGCGTGACCATCCCGCCGCTGACGCTGACCGTCGGCGCCGTGTCCGATCGCCGCATTACAAAAATTCTGATCGAGAAAAAAGTACCCGCTCCCCAGCCCGAAGAGGAGGAGAATCGCAAGGACGATTCCCGCGGACGAAAAGGGAAAAGGGACTAAAAAACAGCGGGAAACCGCCGTGTTTTGCTGCGCGGCTGTGTTTTTCGCTTTTTTCGTGGTTTTTGGATCGATTTGTGCGGGATTTCCCTTGCTTTTCCTTCCTCTTTATAGTATCGTAATAAGGTTCCCCCAAAAGGGGAGCGGTCAGTCGCAAACTCCTGACCTTAAAGAAAACTACGGAGGAATGAAAAATGAAATCCATGTCAACCAATGTCCGATTCCTCGTGCAGGGAGCCATGATTGCCGCCCTGTACACCGCCCTGACCCTTGTGGCCGTCATGCTGAACTGGGCCTTCGGTCCCGTGCAGTTCCGCTTTTCCGAAGCGATGACGATCCTGCCGGTCTTTACGCCCGCCGCGATCCCCGGCCTTGCTGTGGGCTGCTTTCTGAGCAACCTTTGGAGCAGCATGGGCGTGATGGATATGATTTTCGGCACGCTTGCCACGGTTCTCGCGGCCATTGCGACGCGCGCCGTGCGCCATGTCCGCGTCAAGGGAATCCCGGTGCTTGCCCCTCTGCCGCCCGTCCTCTTCAATGCCCTGATTGTGGGCCTTGAGATTACGATAATTTCCCCCGATGGCTTTTTGTGGCCCGCTTTCCTCGCCAACGCCCTTTCTGTTGGGCTGGGTGAGCTCGCCGCCTGCTATATTCTCGGCCTGCCGCTCGCTATCCTTTTGGACAAGCTTGAGGCAGAAAAACGTCTTTTCTCCCTGCACGCCGCCCGCTGACACGCGGGACGCCCGGGCGCGGAGATTCTGAAGAAAGAACTGGTGTTACATGCTATGATAGGCTTCGGCAGTCTGTTGAAAAAAGTCAAAGCCATCGCCCCCGTGCGGTTGATTGTGAGCAGCTTTGTGCTCATCATCCTTCTGGGGACGATCCTTCTCATGCTTCCTGTTTCCGCCCGGAACGGGCGTCCCACCGCGATTGTGGACGCGTTCTTCACGGCCGTTTCCGCCACCTGTGTCACAGGTCTTGTCGTATTTGACACCTGGACGCACTGGAACGAGTTCGGCCAGGCGGTGATTCTCCTGCTGATCCAGGTCGGCGGGCTTGGGGTGATCACGATCACCACCGGTTTTACCATCCTGGTGCGCCGCAGGCTCGGCCTGCGCGACATGCAGCTGGCTATGGAGAACACCTCGGGGAACACGGTGAATATTTATCACCTGGTGCGGACGATCCTCGCTTTTACGCTGTCGTGTGAGTTTGCCGGCGCGCTTTTGCTGAGCATCCGCTTTGTTCCTCAGTTTGGCCCGTATGGCGTCTGGATCGCCGTCTTTGAAGCGATCTCCGCCTACTGCAACGCGGGCTTCGATATCCTCGGCTTCCGATGGAGGGATGGAAGTCTCATCGGCTACACCGGCGATCCGCTGGTGAGCTGTGTGATTGCCGCTCTGATCATCACGGGCGGACTTGGCTTTATCGTCATCACGGATGTGTTCAACGCCAAGATTAAGCCGTGTGTACAGAAGAAAAAACCGGGCCATCTCTCCCTGCACAGCACCATTGTTCTGCTGATGACCGCTATTTTGCTGGTTCTCGGCACAGTGCTGTTCCTGATTATGGAGTATTCCAATACGCTGGACGGCTTGAATTTCTTCGAAAAGCTCAATGCGTCGTTTTTCCAGTCCGCGAGCATGCGCACAGCGGGCTTTGCGTCCGTCAACATCGGCGCGGAGCATGATGTCACGAAAATCCTGACGATCATCTTTATGTATATCGGCGCGTCTCCGGCCTCGACGGGCGGCGGTATCAAGACGACCACCTTTGTTGTCCTGGCCGCAACGGTGATCAGCGTGATTCGCGGCCATGAGGATACGATCATTCTCAAACGCCGCATTGATAAAAGTGTGGTCTATCGTTCGCTGGCGATTGTTACGGTTGCCGTGCTGATTGTTGTGCTGAGCGCGGGAGTCATCCTTCTCACAAACAATGAGCGAATCGGCGCGATCGATGCGCTTTTTGAAGCGGTTTCCGCATTCGGTACGGTGGGGTTGACCACGGGTATCACCCAGATCCTCAGCCCGGTGTCGAAGATTTTCCTTTGCCTGACCATGTTCATCGGCCGCGTCGGCCCTGTCTCGCTCGGTCTTGCCATTGCGGGCAAGAAAGGGCGCAACAAGGCGATGGCTGTTCGTCCCGAAGGGAAAATTATTGTCGGCTGACAGGCCGAACCGGGATAAACGAGAGGGTTCCTCTCAGCTGAAAATTGCAGCACACCTGCCGCGCTGCTCCGTGAAAACAACGCGGGACACATGACAAGGCCCTCTTGCGACGTGAGATCGCAAGAGGGCCGATTTCTTTTTCCGTGCCGGGCGGCAGGCTTGCCTGCCGCTTGCGCGTCATGCATGCAGACTTAGTCTGCTGCGCGTCATGCGTGCAGGCTCAGCCTGCTGAGGGCGGTTTGGAGGACGGAACGGGGGCAGCCGATGTTCACACGGACAAAGCCCTCGCCGCCGGGGCCGAACATTTCGCCCTCGTTCACCCACAGGCGGGCGCGCTCCGAGAAGAATTTCCCAAGCTCTTCCTGAGAGAGCCCCAGTCCCCGGCAGTCAATCCAGAGAAGATAGGTTCCCTCCGGCTCCACCAGACGCAGCTGCGGCAGATGGTCGCGCAGGAAGGAGCGAACCAGCGAGACATTTTCCGCCAGATAGGGGATCAGTTCATCAAGCCATGACGCGCCGCCGCGATAGGCCGCCATGCACGCGGTCAGTCCGGCGAGGTTCGGCTGATCGTAGTGGAGCCGTCCCATGAACTTCCGCATTTTTTCGCGCAGCTCCGGGTTCGGGATAAACAGGTTCGACGTTTGCAGCCCGGCCAGATTAAAGGTTTTGCTCGGCGCGGTGCAGACAATGCAGTTCTGTTCCGCTTCCTTGGAAAGCGATGCAAATACCGTGTGCTTGTGTCCCGGGAAGGTAAAGTCGGCGTGGATTTCATCGGAGATCACCACAACGCCGTGGCGCAGACAGATGTCGTTCACCGTTTCCAGCTCCTCCCGCGTCCACACGCGTCCGACGGGATTGTGAGGGCTGCACAGCAGGAAGATTTTCACGTTGTTTTCCACGATCCGGCGTTCTATCTCGTCGGGGGATTCCATACAATACCGGCCATTTTCCTCGTGCAGAGGGCTGTTGACCAGGCGGCGGCCTGTGTTCTGTAAGGAGCCCGCGAACGGCGGGTAAACCGGCTGCTGAATCAGCACCGCGTCGCCCTCCTGCGTCAGAGCCTGAATGGCGGCGGAAAATCCATATACCACGCCCGGCGTGCAGACGAGCCATTCCTGTTTCGGTTCCCAGCCAAAGCGCGTCGCAAACCAGTTCCGGACAGCCTCAAAATATTCGTCCCCCGTGAAGCTGTAGCCGAAAATTCCGTGGTCGGCCAGACGGTGCAGGGCTTCGCGCACGCTGTCCGGCGCGCGGAAATCCATGTCCGCCACCCAGAGCGGAATGGTGTCCTCCGGGCGGCCCGAGCGGGCGATTCCATCGTATTTTTCACACATGGTGTGATGCCTGTCAATGATTTCATCAAAACGGCTTTCCATATTGCTTGATCTTCCTCCATCCTGATTTTCCCGGGCGCGGCGTTCCCGGAATTTTCCGTCTGCCGCTGCTCTCTGAAGGTATGGTAATCCTCCGCGCGAAAAAAGTCAAGACGGGGCGGATTCCAAAAATTTCGGTAGACTCCCGGCACGGTTTTGCGCTATAATAAACAGGAAAGCAGCCGGAGCAAAGACGCGCGGCATGGGTTCGGAACCTTGCGACGTTTCGAAGCCATGCCGCGCAAAGCGTTTGCCGAAGGTGCGGCGCAAAACGGCAGTGACGGAAAGGGGATCGGAACATCCATATGCAGGAAAGACAGGAAGATCGGCGGCGGCGCGCGGAGCTGAGCATCCAGAAAAAATATAGAAAGCCTATCTGGAACAAATTTGTCGGGGGCCTGCGCGATTACGGCATGCTGCGCGACGGCGACCGCGTGGCCGTGTGCATCTCCGGCGGCAAGGATTCGATGCTGCTGGCCAAGTGCATGCAGCTGCTGCAGCGGTTCAGCCCCACACGCTTTGAGCTGGTGAACCTCGTGATGGATCCCGGCTACAGCCCGGAAAATCGCGCGCGGATTGAGGAAAACGCCGCCCTGCTTGATCTGCCGGTCACAATCGTCGAAAACCGGCTGTTTGAGGCGGCGGCTTCGGCGGAGAAATCGCCGTGCTATCTCTGCGCCCGGATGCGCCGTGGGTGTCTGTACAAGCACGCCCGCGCGCTCGGCTGCAACAAAATCGCCCTCGGCCATCATTTTGACGACGTGATAGAGACGGTGCTTATGAGCATGCTGTACGGCGCGGAGATGAAAACGATGATGCCGAAGATTCACAGCACGAATTTTCCGGGCATGGAGCTGATCCGTCCGCTGTACCTCGTGCGCGAAGCCGATATTATCGCCTGGGCGCGGTACAACGATCTCGAATTTCTGCGCTGTGCCTGCCGTCTGACGGAGGGCACGGCAAACGGCACGCTTGATTCCAAGCGCCAGGAGATGAAGGAGCTGATCCGCACGCTGGAGCAGACCAACCCGAGCGCCGGGCAGAATATTTTCCACAGCTTCCATAACGTCAACCTGGGAACGCTCGTCGGCTACCGGGGCGACGGCGGTGTGCACCCTTTCCTGGAAGAATACGATCGCCCCGGCTCGCCCTACTGGCTTACAGCCCAAATTTGTGGTCAGCAAGGCCCGGACCTGCGGTCAGCAAGGCCCGGACCTGCGGTCGGCATGGCCCGCGCGGAAGCGGAAAGCGAATGAGTACCCTGCGCGGCGCGGGACGGTTCGGATCAGCTCCCAAAGAGCACAGCAAATACAAAACCTGAAAGTTTTGATCAAACTTTTTCAAAAGTTTGCGGGAATTCCAAAAGGGCAGCGCCCTTTTGGCCGCTTTCCGCAGAAAGCGGAACTCCCCCCGCGTAAGGAGGAATTGACATGTCCCTGACAGAAACGCCGAGAGCCAACCGGCTGCATATCGGCATTTTCGGAAAACGAAACAGCGGAAAATCGTCGCTGACGAACGCGCTCACCGGCCAGCAGGCGGCGCTTGTCTCCGACGTGGCGGGCACCACAACAGATCCCGTCTATAAAGCAATGGAGGTACACGGGATCGGGCCGTGCGTGTTCATTGACACGGCGGGCTTTGACGATGAAGGAATGCTCGGCGGACTGCGCGTGGAGCGCACGCAGGAAGCGGCGAAAAAAACAGATGTGGCTCTCCTGCTCTTTTCCGGGGATGATTTCACGCAGGAGCTGGCATGGCTGGAGCAATTCCGGGCGAGCAAAACGCCGGTCATCGCTGTTGTAAACAAGGCCGACGAGCAGGACGCGCCCGCGCTGGCCGCTCGCGTGCTGGAGGAGAGCAAGCTCACGCCGATCGCCGTGAGCGCGAAAACGGGGGATGGCGTGGAGCGTTTGCGCGCGGCCATCATCCGGGCCATGCCCGCCGACTTTGAGCAGGAGAGCATCACCGGCGATCTGTGCGCGGCGGGCGATCTGGTGCTCCTTGTCATGCCGCAGGATATCCAGGCGCCAAAGGGCCGTCTGATTCTGCCGCAGGTGCAGATGATCCGCGAGCTGCTCGACAAAAAATGCCTGGTTTCCTGCTGTACCGGCGACAATCTGGAAGCTTCGCTTGCTTCCCTGGCGCACCCGCCGAAGCTGATCATCACGGACAGCCAGCTGTTCCGCACGGTCTATGCCAAAAAGCCGCCGGAAACCCCGCTGACTTCCTTCTCCGTTCTTCTGGCCGCCTACAAGGGCGATATCTCCTACTTTACCGAGAGCGCGAAAGCCGCCGACCGTCTCACGGAACATTCCCGCGTGCTGATTGCGGAGGCGTGCACCCATGCGCCTTTGACGGAGGACATCGGCCGGGAGAAGATTCCCCGGATGCTCCGCGCGCGCGTGGGGCAGGGACTGGCCATTGAATTTGCGCGCGGTACGGATTTTCCCGCCGACCTCACGCCCTATGATCTGGTCATCCACTGCGGAGCCTGCATGTTCAACCGTAAATACGTCCTTTCCCGTGTGGCGCAGGCGAAGGACCAGAACGTGCCGATGACGAACTATGGTCTTCTGATTGCGCATTTTCAGATTGACGCGGAGCCGCGCCCCCGCACCACTCCCGACGCGCTTCCGACTTGGTAAGGCGCGCTGCTTGTATTGCGAAATATACAAAAAGCCCTTCCGCGAGAAATCGCGGAAGGGCTTTTCTGTAAACCTTACTCAATCAAAGACTTACCGTCCATCTCGGCGGGCTGAGGCAGGCCGAGAATCTGGAGCATGGTGGGAGCAATATCGGCAAGGCGCCCGCCGGTGCGGAGCTTGCCCTCATAACCGACCATGCAGAACGGCACAGGATTGGTGGTGTGAGCAGTGAACGGAGATCCGTCATCGTCCACCATGCGATCGGCGTTGCCGTGGTCGGCGGTGATCAGCGTCACGCCGCCTTCCTCAGCGACAGCGTCCGTCACACGGCCCACGCAGGTGTCAACGGCTTCCACAGCCGCGACCGCCGCGTTGAACACGCCGGTGTGGCCGACCATGTCGCAGTTGGCGAAGTTCAGAATGATCACGTCATACTGCTTGGAATGGATTGCTTCCACCAGCTTGTCCGTTACTTCATAAGCGCTCATTTCCGGCTGCATGTCGTAGGTGGCAACCTTCGGGCTCTTCACCAGGATGCGGTCCTCGCCGTCATACTGCTTTTCCACGCCGCCGTTGAAGAAGAACGTCACATGGGCGTATTTCTCCGTCTCGGCAATGCGGAGCTGTTTGAGGCCCTTCTGGGAGATGTACTCGCCGAAGGTGTTCACCAGAGACTGCGGCTTGAAAGCCACCTGCACGTTCGGCATCGTGGCGTCATACTGCGTCATGCAGACGTAAGTAAGCGGGAAGAAGCCGTTTTTGCGCTCGAAGCCGGAGAAGTCCGGGTCAACAAAGGTGCGGGTGATCTCGCGGGCGCGGTCGGGACGGAAGTTGAAGAAGATCACAGAGTCGTTCGCCTGGATCTTGCCGCTTCTGGAGCACACAACCGGCACGACAAACTCGTCGGTCACGTCGTTGGCGTAGGAGTCGGCCACAGCCTGCACCGGGTCGCCGCCCTGCACGCCCTCGCCGTATACCATCGCGGCATACGCCTTTTCGACGCGATCCCAGCGGTTGTCACGGTCCATGGCGTAGTAGCGGCCCATGACCGTCGCGATCTCTCCGACGCCGATCTCGCCGAGCTTTTCGCAGCAGGCGGCGACGAAGTCCTTGCCGGAGCTGGGCGGCACGTCACGGCCGTCGAGCAGGGCATGGATGTAAACCTTCTTCAGGCCGTGACGCTTGGCCAGCTCCACAAGGCCGTAAAGATGGGTGATGTGGCTGTGCACGCCGCCGTCGGAGAGCAGGCCGATCAGGTGCAGAGCGGAGTCGTTTTTCTTCGCGTTTTCCACGGCGGAGAGGAACGCCTCGTTCTCAAAGAAGGGGCCGTCCTGGATCGCCTTCGTGATGCGGGTCAGCTCCTGATACACGATGCGGCCCGCGCCGATGTTCGTGTGGCCGACTTCACTGTTGCCCATCTGGCCGTCCGGCAGGCCCACGTCCATACCGGACGCGCCGATCTGGGTCAGCGGGTTCGAGGAAAACAGGCGGTCAAGGTTCGGTTTCTTGGCCGCGGCGATCGCGTTCCCCTCCGGCGCGGCAACGCCGAAGCCGTCGAGGATCATAAGCAGAAGCGGTTTCTTAGCCATGGTAATCAGTCCTCCTGTCTGATAAGAAGAAGGGGACGCCCGTCCAACGCAGGACTGGACGCCCCCTCCTGTACATTCGTGTGAATCGTGTGGGTTGGCTCCCGATTAGCGGGAAGCCGCCTTGACGATCGCGGCGAAGTCCTCGGGTTTGAGGGAAGCGCCGCCGATCAGGCCGCCGTCCACGTCGGGCTGATCCAGCAGCTCCTCCGCGTTCTTCGCGTTCATGGAGCCGCCGTACTGGATGGTCAGAGCGTCCGCGTCGGCCTTGCTGTACAGGTCGGCGATCGTGGCGCGGATCAGAGCGCAGACCTCGTTCGCCTGAGCGGCGGTAGCGGTTTTGCCGGTGCCGATGGCCCACACGGGCTCATAGGCGATGATGACTCTCTTGAGCTCCTCGGCGGAAACGCCCTGGAGATCGATCTTGGTCTGCATGGCGACAACCTCACCGGTAACGCCCTGCTCGCGCTGCTCCAGATACTCGCCCACGCAGAGGATGACGGTCAGGCCGTTCGCGAGAGCAGCCTTGACGCGCTTGTTGACGGTTACGTCGGTCTCACCGAAATAGGTGCGGCGCTCGCTGTGGCCGATGATGACATACGGCACCTGCATCGCGGCGAGCATCGGAGCGGAAATCTCGCCCGTGTACGCGCCGGAGGGCTCCCAGTGGCAGTTCTCCGCGCCGACCTTCACATTGCTGCCGGCGGTCGCTTCGAGAGCGACGGAGAGATCCACGAAGGGCACGCAGGCGACGACGTCGCAGTCCGCATCCTTCACGAGGGGCTTGATAGCGTCAAGCAGCTCTTTGGCCTCGGCGGGGGTCTTGTTCATTTTCCAGTTGCCGGCGATGACGGCCTTGCGGTTGGCTTTATCCATGGTGTGTTACCTCACTTTTATCGTTTGTTGGCTGGCCGCAAAAGGCCTCAGCCGCCGCGGCGACTGAGGCGCATGGGCTCAGAAATCAGGCGTTCTGGATGCAGGCGATGCCGGGCAGCTCCTTGCCCTCCAGGTACTCCAGGGAGGCGCCGCCGCCGGTGGAGATGTGGGTCATCTTGTCGCCCAGGCCCATCTGCTGGACGGCTGCCGCGCTGTCGCCGCCGCCGATGACGGTGGTGGCGTCGCTCTCAGCCATAGCCTTGGCCACAGCCAGGGTGCCGGCGGCCAGGGTGGGGTTCTCGAACACGCCCATGGGGCCGTTCCAGACCACGGTCTTGGAAGCCTTGACCGCGTCGGCAAACAGCTTCATGGTCTCGGGGCCGATGTCGCAGCCTTCCATGTCGGCGGGCATCTGGCTGATGGGGTAGACGGTGGTGTCCACCGCGGCGTCGATGGGATCGGGGAAGTCCTTGACGCAGACGGTGTCCACAGGCAGCAGCAGCTTGACGCCGTTGGCCTTGGCCTTTTCCATCATCTCCTTGCAGTAGTCGATCTTGGAGTCGTCGCACAGGCTCTTGCCGATCTCATAGCCCTGGGCCTTGATGAAGGTGTAGGCCATGCCGCCGCCGATGATGAGGGTGTCCACCTTCTCCAGCAGGTTGGAGATGACGTTCAGCTTGTCCGCGACCTTGGCGCCGCCCAGGATGGCGGTGAAGGGACGGACGGGGTCGTTGACGGCGTTGCCCAGGTAGCGGATCTCCTTCTCCATCAGGTAGCCCACGGCGGTGTCCTTGATGTAGTCGGTGACGCCGGCGGTGGAGCAGTGGGCGCGGTGGCAGCTGCCGAAGGCGTCGTCCACGTAGGCGTCGGCCAGGCTGGCCAGCTCCTCCGAGAAGGCGGGGACGTTCTTGGTCTCCTCCTTGCGGAAGCGGGTGTTCTGCAGCAGGACCACGTCGCCGTTGTTCATGGCGGCGACAGCGGCCTTGGCCTGCTCGCCCACCACGTTGTCATCGTCTGCAAAGACGACCTCCTTGCCCAGCTTTGCGCTCAGGGCCTTGGCGACGGGGGCCAGGCTGAACTTGGCCTCGGGGCCGTTCTTGGGTTTGCCCAGATGGCTGCACAGGATGACCTTTGCGCCGTCGTTGACCAGCTTCTGGATGGTGGGCATCGCCGCATTGATGCGGTTCTCGTTGGTGATGACGCCGTCCTTCATGGGGACGTTGAAGTCGCAGCGGACAAGGACTTTCTTGCCGCAGTAATTCTCGTCGTCGATGGTCTTCTTACCTAAACCCATTGTTCTAAACTCCTCTCAAATCGTTTTACTTGCCTGAAGTGAGTTTTGCATCGTCGGGTTTCCCCGTGGATACTTCTATTATATACAAATGCGGTGTGCAAAGCAAGAAGTTCTTGCCCGGATTGTCAAAAAAGTCTCATTCTGCGGGGCAAAGGCGGGCCGCCTAAAATAAACAGCAAAAAACCATATTGCCACTGCCCGGCCCCCGGGGCTATAATAGGCGTATCGGATATCCCCTGCAAGCAAAGGAGGACGCTTTTATGGACAAACCCGTATTGGTCGTGTTGGCTGCCGGGATGGGCAGCCGCTACGGCGGAATGAAGCAGCTCGACCCCGTGGGCCCGGGCGGGCAGATCATCATCGACTATTCAATCTACGACGCCCGGCGCGCCGGTTTTGAAAAGGTGATCTTCATCATCCGCAAGGAGAACGAGGCCGACTTCCGGCAGGTGATCGGGGATCGGCTGTCCCACCTGATGGAGGTGGAGTACGCCTTCCAGTCGCTGGAGGACCTGCCCGCCCCCTACGCCGTGCCGGAAGGCCGGACCAAGCCCTTTGGCACCGGGCAGGCGGTGCTCAGTGCCCGGGAGCTGATCCATGGGCCCTTTGCCGTCATCAACGCGGACGACTACTACGGCCCCGAGGCCTTCCGGGTGATCTACGACTACCTGTCCACCCACGCCGACGGCGACAGGTACCAGTACTGCATGGTGGGCTACCAGGTCAAAAACACCGTGACCGAAAACGGCAGCGTCTCCCGGGGCGTCTGCGAGGTGGGCCCGGACGGGATGCTGACCAGCGTCACCGAGCGGACCAAGATCGTCCAGGCGCCGGACGGCGTCATCCGCTACGCCGACGGCGACGCCTGGGTGGACCTGCCGGGGGACACCCTGGTCAGCATGGGCTGCTGGGGCCTGACGGCCAGCTTCATGCAGGAGGCGCAGGCGCGGTTCTCCGCCTTCCTGGCCGGGAACCTGCCCACCAACCCCCTCAAGTGCGAGTATTTCCTGCCCACCATCGTCTCCGACCTGATCGCAGACGGCAAGGCCCAGGTCAAAATGCTGCACAGCCACGACAAATGGTACGGCGTCACCTACCGGGAGGACAAGCCCGGCGTGGTGGCGGCCCTGGCCCGCCTGACCGAGGAGGGCGTCTACCCCAAGACCTTCTGATCCCCCGCCTGTTTCCCGCCTGTGCGCCGGCCGCTCAGACGGGATTTTTTGCTGCCCCGGCGGCCTGCGGCGCGGGGCAGATGCCGTGGGCGGCCAGGATCTCCTCGCAGCTCAGGCCGTATTTGCGGGCGATGTCCCGGGCGTAGCTCAGGCCGTCCGGGGTGGTGCGCAGCACCCGGTAGCTGCGGGTGCCGTCGGCCACGTTTTCCATCTGGGCCACCAGGTTGTCGATGCAGCCGGTGCGGCCGGGGACGGCGTTGAACCGGGCCACCTGCTGGGTCAGCTCGTGGATGTGGGTGACGTACACCCCGCCGCAGCCGATCACCGCAATGGCCGACAGCACCTCCCCGGCGATGAAGCTGCCCTCCAGGAGGCTGGTGGAGCTGAAGCTCTCGTCCATCAAAAGCAGGTCGTCGCCCTGCAGCTGGGTCAGGATCTGGCTCATCCGGGCGCACTCGCTCTCCAGGCGGCCCTTGCCGTAGTTGTCCTCGTCCGAGGCGGGGAAATGGGTGAAGATGCACCGCGCCGGGCTCATCACCGCGGCCCGGGCGGGCACCAGCAGCCCCAGCTGGAACAGGGCCTGGGCCATCCCCACCGAGTAGCAGAAGATGGATTTGCCCCCGTGGTTGGGCCCGGTGACCAGATAAAAGCGGCCCCGGTCGTCGTAGGTGAAGTCGTTGGCCACCACCGCCTGGCCCTCGCTGCGCAGCACCAGCATGGGGTTGTAGACGTCCTGCAGGCGGAGGGCCTTGTCCTCCATGGGGCGGATGGCGGGGCGGCAGAGGGCGCAGCCCCGGCCCCGCAGCTCCAGCAGGAAGGCCGACGCCGCCGACAAAAACCGGAAGTCGTCCAGCAGCCCGATGAAGAAGGACGTCTCGTCCCGGAAATACTGGTCGATGACCGGCTCCCAGCTGCGGATGGTTTTGGCAAAGGCGTTGTCCAGCGCCCGGCAGACCGCCTGGTCCAGGGCGTGTTTTTCCTCCTCGCGGGCGGTCTTGGCCAGGTTGGCAAAGCCCGAGATGCAGACCATGGGGTCGCTCTTGTCCCGGCCCAGCAGCTTGTCCAGCACGCTGCCCTGACGGTATTTCTCGGTGTTCAGGGCCAGCAGCCCCACCTCGGTCACCCGGAGGGTGCCGTCCAGGTTGACCCCCAGGGCGATGCTTTTGACATGGCCGATCTGGTACTGGGTCTTTTCCAGCTGGGCGGTCAGGGCGCGGTAGTCCGCGCTCTGGCGGCGGGCCTCCACCTCGTCCCGCAGGGCGGCAAAGCCGGCGCTGCGGATGGGCGCGTCCGCCAGCCGGGCGTGGAACAGCTCCACCAGCTCCAGGTACAGCTCCAGATAGCGCACCGAAGCCAGGCTGCTTTCCACCGTGGAGGAGGAGCTGTTCAGCACCTTGCGCATCTCGGCGGCGTCCCGCAGCAGGGGCAGCGCGTCCCGGATCAGGCCCCGCAGGGCCTCGCTCTCCACCAGGTCGGCCACCACGTCCAGCCGCCAGGCCAGCACCTCGGTGTCGGTGGTGTAAAATTGTTCCAGCCGCAGATCGGGCAGGCCCCGCCAGCTCTCCCGCCGGACCGAGACCATCTGGTCGATCTGCAATGTGTGGAAAAAGCTGGAGTCGGGCACCGGCGTGCCCCGTGCGGGCTTGTGCGGCGGATACAGCAGGCGGAAACTCTCCCGCCCGCCCTGTGTTTTGTCTGGCATGGCCATTCCCCTCCCCTGTTGCCTTGCGGCCTTATGTCTTGGATACAGCCCTATTAAACACCCGCCGGGGCCAAAAGTCCAGCGCAGGGGCAACAAAAAGGGCCGCCAGCCCGAAAGCTGGCGGCCCTATTCAGGTCTTTGGTGTACCCTCCGAACTTAGCAGTTCTCGGCGAAGTACTTGATGGTGCGGACCATCTGAGAGGTGTAGCTGTTCTCGTTGTCGTACCAGGACACGACCTGAACCTGATAGGTGTCGTCGTCGATCTTGGCGACCATGGTCTGGGTAGCGTCGAACAGAGAGCCGTAGCGCATGCCGATGACGTCGGAGGAAACGATCTGGTCCTCGTTGTAGCCGAAGGACTCAGAAGCGGCAGCCTTCATGGCGGCGTTGATGGACTCCTTGGTCACGTCCTTGCCCTTGACGACGGCCACCAGGATGGTGGTGGAGCCGGTGGGGACGGGCACACGCTGGGCAGAGCCGATCAGCTTGCCGTTCAGCTCGGGGATGACCAGGCCGATGGCCTTGGCAGCGCCGGTGCTGTTGGGGACGATGTTCTGGGCGCCGGCACGAGCGCGGCGGAGGTCACCCTTGCGCTGGGGGCCGTCCAGGATCATCTGGTCGCCGGTGTAGGCGTGGACGGTGGTCATGATGCCGGACACCACGGGATAAGCCTTGTTCAGGGTATCGGCCATGGGAGCCAGGCAGTTGGTGGTGCAGGAAGCAGCGGAAATGACCTGGTCTTCCTTGGTCAGGGTCTTCTCGTTGACGGAGTAGACGATGGTCTTCAGGTCATTGCCGGCAGGAGCGGAGATGACGACCTTCTTGGCGCCAGCAGCGATGTGAGCCATGCTCTTGTCCTTGCTGGTGTAGAAGCCGGTGCACTCCAGGACGACATCGACGTTCAGCTCGCCCCAGGGGCAGTCCTTGGCGTCCTTAATGGCGTAGATCTTGATCTCCTTGCCGTCGACGACGATGGAGTCCTCGGTGGAAGAAACGGTGTGCTTGTTCTCGCCGATCTTGCCGCAGAAGGAGCCCTGGGCGGTGTCGTACTTCAGCAGGTGAGCCAGCATCTTGGGGCTGGTCAGGTCGTTGATGGCGACGACCTCGTAACCCTCAGCGTCGAACATCTGACGGAAAGCCAGACGGCCAATGCGGCCAAAACCATTGATAGCAACTCTTACAGCCATTTTATAGTACCTCCTAAAATTTTTACCCTTGGAATCCGGATAAATTTCACGGTGTCTTTATTATAGAACAAAAATCCCAAACCTTCAAGTGCCTGCCAAACAAATAACAAGCCATTTTCTATTTTTGTCAGTTTTATATTTTTTTGTTCCATAATTTTGAGCAATTTTAGCAAATCAACCAGCGGCGTGGTTGCCGCGCCGCAGGGGCCCGGGCTCTGCGCAAAACAGAGCGCACGCCCCGCCCAGCAGCCCCAGCGCCGCCAGGCCCCAGTCCCCCGGGCCCGCCGGCAGCAGGACGCACCGGGGCAGCTGCCAGGCCAGGCACAGCACCCAGGCCAGCAGCCCGCAGCGACACAGGTTTTTGGGGTTGGGCGCATCGGGCAGGCAGACCGCCCGCAGCAGCGCCCCCAGCAGCAGCAGGGCCGCCAGCTGCTGCCACACCGCCGAGGTGGGGATGGTGCGGTGCCAGCTGGAGCCGTTGGTCATAAAGCTGGCCAGCACGTCCCAGGCAAACACCAGGCTGCCCAGCACCCCCAGCCAGGCCGGGGGCGGGGCAGAGGCGCTGCGGCGCTGGCTGCGCAGCCCGGCCAGCAGCCAGTGCTGGCCCAGGCACTCCAGCCAGAGGGCGCACAGCACCCCCAGCGCCCCATGGACGGCGCCCGCAGGCCCCGTCCCGCCCAGCAGGTCCAGCCCGCCCTGGATCAGGTACAGCGCGCCGGCCGCAAAAGCCGGCAAACTCAGGGCCAGAGCGGCCCCCCGGGTGCGGGGGCTCTCCGCCGCCGCAGCGGACGCGCCCGGCAGCCCCCCCGCCAGCAGGGCCAGCCCTGCCACGAGGGCCAGCGCAAGGTACCGCGCCCAGACCGGGCCGACGGTCACAAGACCGGTGTCCAGGTCGGTCCACAGGGCCAGGTCGGCCCAGCGCAAAGCCCCCAACAGGATGCCGGCGGTCAGCACGCCGGCCACATAGTTCCGCATGGCTTACCGCTCCTCAAGAGGCTTGTAGCGCTGCCGGACGCCCAGATACTTGTAGGCCGGGCGGATGATCCGGTTGGCAAAGACTACTTCTTCGATCCGGTGGGCGCACCAGCCGGGCAGGCGGGCAATGGCGAACAGCGGGGTGTACAGGTCCTCCGAGATGCCCAGCATCTGGTAGATCAGGCCGCTGAACAGGTCCACGTTGGCGCACACCGGCTTGGCGCTGCCCTTTTCCTCCGCAAAGATGGCGGGGGCCAGCCGCTCGATGCTGCACAGCATATTGTACTCCGCCTCGAAGCCCTTCTCGTAGGCCAGGTGGCGGGCGCGCTCTTTCAGGATGACCTCGCGCGGGTCGCTGATGGTGTAGACGGCGTGGCCCATGCCGTAGATCAGGCCGCTGCCGTCGCCGGCCTGCCGGCGCAGGATGCGGCGCAGGTACTCCCGCACCTCGTCGTCATCGTCGTAGTTTTCCACATGGGCCAGGATGTCCTTCAGCTGGCGGTTGACCTGCAGGTTGGCGCCGCCGTGCTTGGGGCCCTTCAGGGCGCCGATGCCCGCCGCAATGGCCGAGTAGGTGTCCGACCCCGAGGAGGACACCACCCGGGTGGCAAAGGTGGAGCAGTTGCCGCCGCCGTGGTCGGCGTGCAGCAGCAGGCAGGTGTCCAGCAGCTTTGCTTCCTCGTGGGTGAACTTCTGGTCCGGGCGGTAGGTGCTGAGGATGTGCTCGGCGGTGCAGTGGCCCGGCTGGGGCAGGTGGAAGAACATGCTCTGCTTGTCGTACACCCGGCGCTTCATCTGGTAGGCGTTGACCATCATGGTGGGCATGCAGCCGATCAGGGTGATGCTCTGGTGCAGCAGGTTCTGCAGGCTGAGGTCCTCGGGGTTGTCGTCGTAGGAGTACATCCCCAGCACACAGCGCTGCATCTTGTTCATGATGTTGGGCGAGGGCGCGTTCATGGTGTCCATAAAGCCGTCGGGCAGGGCGCGGTGCTCGGCCAGGATCTGGCAGAAGCTGTCCAGCTGGGCCTTGTTGGGCAGGCTTCCGAACAGCAGCAGCCAGATCACTTCTTCAAAGACGAAGCGGTCGTTGCGGTAGGCCTCCTCCACGATCTCGGTGATGTTGACGCCCCGGTAGATCAGCCGGCCCGGGATCGGGATGATATGGCCTTCCTGATCCTTGCGGTAGCCCACGACGTCGCAGACGTTGGTCAGGCCGGCCAGCACGCCGGTGCCGTCCGGGTTGCGCAGGCCCCGCTTGACGCCCAGCCGCT
>OERR01000061.1_pt1 | contig 29544 bp, 21 predicted proteins | sample 1540051 | NCBI WGS metagenome assembly OERR01 (sample SAMEA3891884, study PRJEB23780) | metagenome | biome: terrestrial biome; feature: animal house; material: Caecal content | place: Italy | collected 2015-05-05 | reverse complement strand
TTTTTAAGAACCCTTATATAAGTGCGTCCAAAAATCCACTTTATTTTTCACTCTTCTCCTTTCTAATACAATGCTGCAATCCCCCTTTTATCATCCGCTAATGGACATCCTACATTATTAAAACCTGTTGCACGCATAACTGCTTCTGAATTATACTGAGCTTGGCAATGATCCAATCCCAACATATGTCCTGTTTCATGTACTGCTACTTCTTGTTTTTTTGTTATATTCAAACTTTTCCACGGTCTATAGAATGTAATTTCCTTCTTATCTGGCTCTGTCCCTGCATACGCTGACGAATACATCCCATTATCTTGATTTAAACGAAAGTAGAAATTCATATCCGCATTATTGCTGTTAGAACGTACTATTTTCAATTCTGGACAATGGATTTGCCAACTTGGTATTGCCGATATTACAGCATCAACTTCTGTATATGTTGCTGTTGCATTATTAGTTTCCACTGAGTATGTAACTGATTGAGGATTCGGTACTCGCAATCCATTCAATACATATGCGTTTACAGATAATGGAGATATCATAAAACATACTAATAAAATTAAGATTCCTATTTTTTCATTCTCCCACTCTTCTTTCTATCCACAAAAATCACGTCCAGTTCAATCTACAACATAAAATTTATAACTCTATTTGTTATGAAACGTTCTACCCTCCTTTTACAAATATATTATATTTTTTATATTATAACTGTAACATATTTTATCGATTTTTCTATTAATATGTAAAAATTATCCATTTCTATGTAATTTTTTGCAAAATTATTCTCTTAATTTAAACCCAATTCCCCAAACTGCCTCAATATAGTCTTTTCCATTGACTTCTCTCAGTTTTTTTCGTAAGTTGCTAATATGCACTTTTAGTGAACTTTCCACGCAATCGGGTGTATCTTCACTGATTTGTTCTAACATTGCTGATTTTGTAATTACTTGTTTTGGATTTTGCATTAGCAATTTTAAAATTGCATATTCTGTCTTCGTTAATCGTACTAATATTTGCCCCACATATAATTCATGCAATGCCATATCTAATTTCAAATCACCTATTACGAGACTTGTAGTTTTTATTTCTTTCTTTTTATTTCGAAATTGTACCGTAATTCTTGCAAGCAGTTCTTGAATTTCAAACGGCTTTGTCAGATAATCGGAAGCACCATTTAGCAGTAGTTTCACTTTATCCTGAACATCTACTTTCGCACTAATTACAATGACAGGAATGTCTGAAATCTTTGGCAAAATGACTTCTCCCGAAAGCCCTGGAAGCATCAAATCCAATAAGATCAAATCAGGTCTTTTCTGATCCAATAGTAACAATGCCTCTGTCCCAGAGTATGCCCGAAGTACCAGATACCCTTCCTTCTTCAAAACCCGCTCTATCATGTCCCCGATATAAACATCATCATCAATTACCGCAATTGTGCGATTCATTCCACCACCTACTTTCTTCTTAATTTTTTCTCATCAATTATATCCAAAATACATTAATATGATTGTTTTTCAATTGAAAAATGGAACGAGTTGTCTTGCTTTTCTCCTCGTATTATAACTCCATATTCTGTAAATTCAAAATTTTGAAAAGGTTCTCTTTCTATTTGTCCAATAATATGATTTAATCGAAAAGAAAATAGACTATATTGCTGCTGTGCTTTCACAAATGATAAAATTGCCAGAATGAATCTTGATTGACAAACTGATGTTGCCTCTTCACTAGAATCAATTGACATCTCTAATTTCGTCATAATTCCATCATTTTCACTAAAAACAAATTCTGGGGCATTAAATTCCATCATATATATAATTACTCCCCCTGTTATCATACGTCTTTCTTCTACAATCCCAGAATCATTATCACTTGTAATCCACTGTCCCTTTTCATCTAAATATCCAGTATACATTTCATAATAGTCAGAAAGCTGATTATAATTTTCACAAAATTGTGCTACCGTAATATCGCCCCGATGTTTTGGCATTCCTGTTATGGAGATACCGAATACTATCACTCCCAACATAGTGATACAAGCTCCAATATAAACTCCAATTCGCCATTTTCTTTGATCTTTTAGATGAATTACAGAGTCATACTCCCATCCTAATGTCTTTCCATCCCTACAATCAGAAAAACTTTTCCATAAACGCACAACATTATAAATCGGGATATAGAATCCGTTTCCTCTCCAAAGCATAATTACAACTCGGCTGCGTGCTTTTGCATAGCTTAGTCGCCTGCCATTAAGATCTGTAATTCGTATTCCTAAAATCCATTTTCCTATTGTTGTACCAAAAGCAGAAAGTAAAACTGGCTCTATCAATAGAACAAACACTATTCCTACAACTATATCTATTATTGTCATCCATTTACTAATGCTTAAAACACCTATTGCCATCCATCTACGAATGCTTAAAACATTTATTTTCATTACAACCGTTAAGAAAAACAGCCAAATAGTAGAATAAACGAGACTGTCCAGCCATCTGGCAAAAAAACGTCTCACTGGAATGTTGCTGCCTTGGTCTTCATTTAAATTTGATTTTTGTACAGAATTTGTCTCTCTATTCATATACTCCCCTCCTCCTACTCACATCATTCTTCTTTTTCCATTGAAAACTCAAACGAGTATTCTCCTTCAACCTCTTCGTCCCGATAAAGAATTCCCATATTTTCTATTTCAAGATATCCCAAAGGTTTGATTGTACAAGTAACTTTTACCCCGCATTCTTCCCATTCAAAATTTTCAAATGGAGATTTTTGAATTTTCCAAACCATGCCATCTGCTTCATTAAAAATTAGAGAGCACGATGGTTGTGCTTGAACAAAGGCTAAAATTGACAAGATTCGTTCCTCTTGATAGGATGAAACAATCGTTCGCCCGTCTTGAACATGGATGGAAAAATTAAGTCCTGTCATAATACCATTTTCTTCGGTAAAATTCATTTCAATTGGATCTTCTTCGCCTATCACACTGGTATCCAGCTTAATCCATTTTCCAGTTTGATCCAAACGATAATTTTCCTGTAATTTATAATATTCGGCAAATTTATTATAATTTTCACAAAACTGTGCCACAGTGATGTCTCCTCGATTCTCTGGCATTTTTGCTATGGCAATACCGAATACTGTCGCTCCAAACACTGCGATACAAGCTCCAATATAAGCTCCAATTCGCCATTTTCTTTGATCTTTTAGATGAATTACAGAGTCATATTCCCATTCCAATGTTTTTCCATCTTTACAATCATGAAAACTTTTCCATAAACGCACAGCATCGTAAATTGGAATATGGAGTCCATTTCCTTTCCAAAGCATCACTGCAACTCGGCTAAATCCCTTTGCATAGCTTAATCGTCTGCCATTACGATCCGTTATTCGTATTCCTAAAATCCATTTTCCTATTGTTGTACCAAAAGCAGAAAGTAACGCTGGCTCTATTAACAGCATAAGCACCATTCCTACTACTATATCGAATATTATCCTCCCTTTACTAGAATCCAAAACATTTATCTTCATTACCACCGTTAAGAAAAGCGACCAGATTGTAGAGTAAATGAGACCATCCAGCCATCTGGCAAAATAACGTCTCACAGGAATATTACTGCTTTGTTCTTCATTTAAATTTGATTTTTGTATAGAATTTATCTCTCTATTCATATCTTTCCCCTCCTTTTCATTCAAAAAATTCCCACGGAATATCTTTTGTATATCTTAATAGAAAAAGACCCGCAAAGGGACATAGGGCATACCGTCCTAAATCCATTGCAGGTCTTACTTTTTCTTATTTAAAGTATTCTACACCCGATTCAAAAATCTTCATATCTTGTTCTCCATAGATATTAATTGCTACCGATGTACCAATACGTTCGGAATGTGCCATCTTACCAAGAATACGCCCATCAGGACTTGTAATACCTTCGATTGCGGCATAGGAACCATTGATATTCCATTCTTCTTCTTGTGCCAGGTTTCCATTCACATCTACATATTGTGTAGCAACTTGTCCATTTGCAAACAGTTTTTGAATCCATTCTTCGTTTGCTACGAAACGACCTTCTCCATGAGAAGCTGGGTTACAGTATACACCGCCAAGCTTTGCCTTTTGCAGCCATGGAGATTTGTTCGTCACTACTTTTAAGTAAACCATCTTAGAAATATGACGGCCTACGGTATTCATTGTCAATGTAGGAGAATCTTCTGTTTGTGTACAAATTTCACCGTAAGGAACCAAACCTAATTTAATCAACGCCTGGAAGCCATTGCAGATACCAAGCATCAAACCATCTCTTTCATTCAGAAGTTTGTTCACTGCTTCTTTCATTTTTGCATTACGGAATGCGTTTGCGAAGAATTTTGCAGAACCTTCTGGCTCATCACCTGCGGAGAAACCGCCTGGGAACATAATGATTTGAGACTGGCTAATTGCTTTTTCAAATTCATCTACCGAATCACGAATGTTTTCTGCTGTCATATTTTTCATAACCTTAACAATAACATTGGCGCCTGCACGTTCAAATGCTTTTGCACTGTCATACTCACAGTTCGTTCCTGGGAAGACTGGAATAAATACAGTTGGCTTCGCTATTTTATTCTTACATACATAGATATGATCGGTTTTGTAAATTGGAGTATCTACCTTTGGCTGTGCTTCTCCTGATACCGATGGGAATACTTTTTCCAAAGGTGTTTTCCAAGCAGTTACTGCTTCCTCTACCGTAATAACCATATCTCCATAAACCAATTGTGCTTCTTTTGTAACTTCACCAATTACGCTGCCCTTTGCAATTAAGGAATCCACTTGATCTGCTGGAACTTCTGCAATAATATTTCCAAAACCAGGTGCAAACAGAAAATCTTTTTCCAATGTATCATATAAGGTTACACCCATATCGTTACCGAATGCCATCTTACTAACTGCTTCGGCTACACCATGTGCACAAATTGCATAGGCAGAAACAATTTGACCTGCTTGAATGGATTCATAGATATCACCATATAACTTCATAATCTGCTCATAATTTGGCAAGTCATATTCATCTTTCTCAATCGTGAACAGAACTAATTTATTTCCTGCCTTCTTTAATTCTGGCGTAATCATTGTCTTATCAGTAGCGACATCTACTGCAAAGGATACCAATGTTGGAGGTACACTAATATCATTGAATGTACCTGACATAGAATCTTTACCACCAATGGAAGGAAGACCGAATCCAATCTGTGCCTGATAAGCACCCAATAATGCAGACAATGGTTCTCCCCATGTCTTTGGATCGGATGTCATACGCTTAAAGTATTCCTGATAAGTCATACGGATTTTACTAAAATCGCCTCCGCCTGCTACAATCTTGGAAATGGATTCTACAACTGCATAGATTGCACCATGATATGGACTCCAGCTTGACAAGTATGGATCGTATCCATAGCTCATCATTGTTACAACATCGGTCTTACCGTTCATAACAGGAAGTTTTGCAACCATGGACTGTGTTTCTGTCAGCTGATATTTTCCGCCATAAGGCATCAATACCGAACCTGCTCCAATGGAACCGTCAAACATTTCAACCAATCCCTTTTGAGAGCATACATTCAAGTCTTTCAGCATATCCATCCATGCACTCTTTACATCCGCAACTTCCTTCTTTACAAAATAGGAATCTTCCTTTGCAGGAATCGTCACGGTAACATCGGTTTCCTGATGTGCGCCATTGGTATTGAGGAATGCACGGCTTAAGTTTACAATATCCTTTCCTCTCCAGTTTAATACAAGACGAGGTTCTTCTGTCACAACGGCAACTGGAATTGCTTCCAGATTTTCTTCTTCTGCATAAGCTAAGAACTGATCCACGTCCTTTGGATCTACAACGACTGCCATACGCTCCTGAGATTCGGAAATAGCGATTTCCGTACCATCCAAACCAGCATATTTCTTTGGAACTTTATCCAATTCTACGACTAATCCATCTGCTAATTCTCCAATTGCAACGGATACTCCACCTGCACCAAAGTCATTACATTTTTTAATTAAATGGCTGACTTCCTCACGGCGGAACAAACGCTGAATTTTACGTTCTGTTGGTGGATTACCCTTTTGTACTTCTGCACCACATGTCTCAATCGACGCTTCTGTATGAACTTTAGAAGAACCAGTTGCACCGCCACAGCCATCACGTCCTGTTCTTCCACCTAATAAAATAATGATATCCCCTGGATCGGAAGTTTCACGAATGACTGCACGACGAGGAGCCGCTCCCATAACTGCACCGATTTCCATACGTTTTGCCACATAATTTGGATGATAAATTTCCTTTACATATCCAGTTGCCAGACCAATTTGATTTCCATAGGAGCTATATCCGCTTGCAGCACCACGCACAATCTTTTTCTGAGGCAGTTTTCCCTTCAATGTTTCCTTTAAAGACTTTGTTGGGTCAGCTGCACCTGTGATACGCATTGCCTGATAAACATAAGTACGTCCCGACAATGGGTCACGAATCGCACCACCCAGACAAGTAGCAGCTCCACCAAATGGTTCAATTTCCGTTGGATGATTATGGGTTTCATTTTTGAAATTAACTAACCATTCTTCGACTTTTCCATCTACTTCTACCGGTACTACAATGGAACATGCATTGATTTCATCGGATTCTTCCTGATCCTCTAATTTGCCTTCTTTTTTTAATTTACGCATTGCCATTAATGCGACATCCATTAAGCAGACAAACTTATCCTCTCTTCCCTGAAAGATTTCTTTATGGGTATTATAATAATGTTGGAATGTTTCTTCCATAACAGGACGATAATATCCATCTTCAAATGTAATATTTTTTAACTCTGTTTGGAATGTTGTATGACGACAGTGGTCGGACCAATACGTATCCAATACACGAATCTCTGTCATAGATGGATCTCTATGCTCTTCATTCTTAAAATAATTCTGAATATGAAGGAAGTCTTTAAATGTCATAGCTAAATTTAAAGAATCATACAGTTTCTTTAATTCCTCTTCTGGCATCGTTTGGAATCCTTCAAAAATTAATATATCGGCTGGCTCATCAAACACGGTAACTAACGTATCTGGAATTTTTGCATCTGCTTTTCTGGAATCCACTGGATTAATACAATGTGCCTCCAAACGTTCTATTTCTTCTTTGGTCAAAGATCCCGTAATTACATACGTGGTAGCAGAACGAATGACTGGCTCTTCATTCTCATTTAATAACTTTACACATTGCACAGCAGAATCTGCTCTCTGATCGAACTGACCTGGCAGATACTCAACAGAGAATACAACATCGTTCTCATCATGCGGAAATTCTGTCTCATATAACCGATCTACTGGTGGTTCCGAAAATACCGTTCCTTTGCTCTTTTCATAAGTTTCATCCGAAAGATTTTCAATATCATAGCGAATCAATACCCGTACATTGGATACGGTACGAATTCCCAGATAACTGCTGATCTCTTCCTTCAGTTCCTTTGCCTTTACTGCGAAAGGTTCCTTTTTCTCAACATAAACTCTCTTAACGCTCATGATTTCCTCCATTAGAATTTGATAATTGTATCATAAACTACATTAGAACGATTTAGCAGTCATAATATCAATATTATTATACCATTGATTGAAATCCAAAGGCAATAGAAATTCACAATCCTACACCAATTATTTTCACGAAAAATAATCAAGAAAATTACAATTGATTTACATTTATTACAAAATCTCTACCATTCAATCTCTTCTACTGGAATTGGCATTTCATTCAATGTTGTTTCCAATACCCTGCCACTTTTGAATCGAATTACCTTATCTGCCATTGGTGCAATTGCAGAATTATGTGTAATAATAATAACCGTAATATTATCTCTTCTACAAGTATCTTGAAGCAACTTTAAAATCTGTTTTCCTGTATTATAATCCAATGCACCAGTTGGTTCATCACAAAGCAGCAATTTCGGATTTTTTGCAAGTGCTCTCGCAATTGCAACTCGCTGCTGTTCTCCACCAGAAAGTTGTGCTGGAAAGTTGTTCATTCGTTCTCCCAATCCAACTTTTTGGAGAACTTTGTCTGCTGGAAGTGCTTTTTTACAAATCTGTGACGCCAATTCTACATTTTCCAAAGCAGTTAGATTCGGAACTAAATTATAAAACTGAAAAACAAATCCAATATCTTCTCTGCGATAGCGAACGAGTTCCTTATTACTTAGCTTTGTAATTTCTTTGTTATCCACCCATACCTCTCCACTTGTAGCAGTATCCATTCCACCTAAAATATTTAATGCAGTCGTTTTTCCAGCTCCACTTGACCCAAGAATAACTGCCAATTCGCCCATTTCCACTTCAAAGTCTGCCCCATCTAATGCACGAATACGAACTTCTCCCATTTTATATTCTTTTACTACATCATCAAATTCAATATATGCCATTTTCGTTCCTTTCACAAATTTTCTATTTGTCACTCTGATTACTTTCTTTTCATACGTCGTTTTCCAGTAACTTGCTCTACAACAAGCCGAAATACAAAATGGCAGAGATAAAATTTTCTAACCTGTCTTTTATCTCTGCCTGACTTCTTATGCTTCCTGTTCTGAAATTTGAGGTACTGGACGACTTAAAATTTCCATAAATTCATCACCAGTAATCGTTTCTTTTTCATATAAGTATTTTGCCAGTTCATGCATTTTCGGCATATTGTCCTGGATTAACTTCCTTGCTTTATCATGCTGTGTTTTTACTACTTCTACTACTTTTTGATCAATTAATGTAGCAGTATCGCCAGAACATGCCAAAGAAGTATCTCCTCCTAAATACTGATTGGATACGGTTTCCAAAGCTACCATATCAAATTCATCCGTCATACCAAAACGAGTAATCATCGCTCTTGCAAGTTTCGTTGCCTGCTCAATATCGTTGGATGCACCTGTCGTAATTGACTGGAATACTAATTCCTCAGCTACACGACCTCCAGTAAGCGTCGCAATTTTATTTTCCAGCTCTTCTTTACTCATAAGATTATGTTCCCCTTCATCCACTTGCATCGTATATCCAAGCGCACCAGAAGTTCTTGGAATAATCGTAATTTTCGTAACTGGAGCCGAATGTGTTTGCAGTGCGGCAACTAATGCATGTCCAATCTCGTGATAAGCGACAATTAATTTTTCCTTTGTTGTCAATACTTTGTTCTTCTTTTGATATCCCGCAATGACAACTTCTACACTCTCTTCCAAGTCTGCCTGTACGACAAACTTTCTGCCATCTCGAACTGCACGAAGCGCTGCTTCATTAATAATATTCGCTAAATCTGCTCCCGATGCTCCAGCCGCTGCTCTCGCAATCGCACTGAAATCAACCGTATCGCTAATCCGAATCTTCTTTGCATGCACTTTTAGTATTTCTTCCCTGCCTTTTAAATCAGGAAGTTCTACTGGCACACGACGGTCAAAACGTCCTGGTCGAAGCAATGCAGGATCCAGAGAATCTGGTCGGTTTGTGGCAGCTAAAATAATTACACCTTTTCTTCCGTCAAAACCATCCATTTCTGTTAAAAGCTGATTTAATGTCTGCTCCCGTTCATCGTTTCCAGTAAAACCTCCGCCATCACGTTTCTTACCAATCGTATCAATCTCATCAATAAATACGATACATGGGGCCTTTTCATCTGCCTGTTTAAACAAATCTCTTACTTTAGCAGCACCCATACCAACAAACATTTCTACAAACTCAGAACCTGAAATAGAAAAGAATGGTACATTCGCTTCTCCAGCAACCGCTTTCGCCAATAATGTCTTACCAGTTCCAGGAGGTCCTACTAATAACGCTCCCTTTGGCATTGTAGCACCAATTTCTGTATACTTTGCTGGATTATGCAAAAAATCCACTAGCTCTGTTAAAATTTCCTTTGCTTCATCTTCTCCCGCCACATCTGAAAACTTAATTCCAGTTGTAGATTGAACATAGATTTTTGCATTACTCTTTCCAAAACTCATCGCATTTCCCATGCCGCCTCCCATTTTTTTAGTCAGAGAACGCATCAATAACTGTCCAAACGCAAAGATTAGCACAAATGGTAAAATCCAGGAAAACAGAAAACTAATAATAGGAGACGCCTGTTCTATAATCGGGCTATCGAAAATGACTCCTGCATTATAAAGCCGCTCAGAAATTGTTGTATTATCCTCCACTTTTCCTGTTTTATAATAGTTTGGCGGATTTTGCTTATCAATAAAAATCACTTGTTGATCTTGAATTTCTGCCTGTTTTACTTGATTGGATTCAATCATATCCAAAAATTGATTATACGGAATTTCCTCTACTTTTTGTCCAAATAACATTGGAGAAATAATTGTATTAAAAATCATTAACACAAGTACAGCAATTAAAACATATATAATCATCGGTTTCTTTGGTGTTTTAATTTCTTTCATACGCCAACCTCCATTGATTTGATTTTTCCTTTCTAGCAGTTTGTCTGCCATCGTATAAATTTAGAGATAGAAAATTATTTTTCTCCTCTATCAGAACTATAACTCTTAGAATTAGCACTGTCAAGAGGAGAGTGCTAATTCACTGAATTTTAAGATAGTTTATTAAATTTTTAAATTGCTTTTGTGCTTCTTGGTATCCATGTCGATAAAAATGTACTAAAGTATCATAGTCTCCTTCCAAACGGGATACCTCTGGCAGTCTTGGACGAATAACAAATATTTTCCCCTCTGCTTCTAACCGTTCAATCCAATCCATTGTTCGATTATAATTCAATGGCCTTTTTTGCATTGTTTTTCTCAACTCTGGATACTCTCGGTACATCATCCAATAAAATGGATCAAGTTTATGACTGACTTTTTTTCGATACCCCTTTCTTCTTGTCAAAATTAGCACATTTTTCTTATATCCTCTTTGCATTGAACGGCGTAACGGAATCGAATCTGCCAAACCTCCATCTAAATAAGGAATTCCATCCAAGTAAACCATTGGAGAGACCAGAGGCATACTACTGGATGCTCTTACAATTTGAAGGGACCGTTTTTTATCTTCTCTCTCATCCATATATTCTGCTTTTCCAGTCAGACAATTTGTAACAACAATATCTGCCTTTATTTTGGAATGACGATAGGTTTCAAAATCGAATGGATAAATCTCGTTTGGATATTTGTCAAACAAAAGATCCATATCCAGTAATCCTTTTCTTTTCATATCTCTCCACTTTGTATAACTATATTTAGGGAGAAAACATCTTTTTGTTCTTCCAACTTGTTTTGAAATATAATCCACTAAGTTACAAGAACCTGCGGATACACCTACTACATATTCGAGCCAAATTTCTTGCTCCATCAAATAATCTAAAACTCCAGCAGTAAAAATTCCTCGTTTTGCTCCACCTTCTAAAACTAGTCCTGCTTTTATCATCTCGATTTTCCCTCACTTTCCTATCAACTAAAAGAATAGATTCCATTTATTCTCAGTTTTACTATACCTCATTTTTCTAAGAAAAGTAAAGAATATTCTATTTTTATAATAAATTTTTAAGATGTTTTTTATAATTCCTTTCCTTGACACCACCGTTTCCTGACACTATACTGTAATTAGTATACGAATGATACAAAAATGAAACGATCATACCTTCTCACATAAGAATGTATCTGTTTTCATCTCGCTTTTAATTTTTCACGACATCATACTATTGATCTAGAAAGGAGGGGCAAGGATATAGAGAACTAACATTCGTTCCAGCGAATCTTATTTTCAAAGGAAGATCCTTGCCAAAGTAAATGAGGGAATTTTATATTGAATGTAATATGGGAGCATCTGGCAATCGGCTAATGTCTGCATTCTATGAGCTATTATCTCAAGAAGATCAGCAGCAATTTTTGGATACAATGAATCAGCTTGGCAGTTTCAATACTTCTATTTCTGCCATCCCATCTTCGAAATGTAACGTACAGGGAACAAAACTCACAATTTCTACTTCAAATGAGTTTTCCTTTTCTCAATACGATTTATCCAGTATAAAGGAATTCATCCTATCACTTCCTTTTAGTAAGAAAGTAAAAGAAGATGCTGCTACAATTTATGAAATGATTGCAGAAGCAAAAATGACCGCCTGCAATTGCTTTTCTCTGGAAGAAACGGTCTATCCAGAACGCATTACTTCCATTATCGGAGTTTGCATACTGATTGAAAAACTAAAACCAGAACGTATTATTGTCTCTCCAATCCATGTAGGAAGTGGTTTTATAACAAGGGATTATGGTTCAGTTCCAGTTCCAACTCCAGAAGTCGCTTATTTACTTCAAGGTGTTCCATCCTATGGAGGGCCGATTTCAGATGAATTATGTACCACAGAAGGAGCTGCGATTTTAACTTATTTTGCAGACGAATTTGGCTATCTTCCTGTTATGACAACAGAAAAAATTGGCTGTGGAATTGGAGAAAATGACTATGATATGGCAAATTGCGTTCGTGTTTTTTCAGGTACCGTCGTTGAAAATACCGATCCTGCATTGCCTGATAGCGCCCAGCTTCCAGCTTCTTTTGATGATCCAAATGATACCGTTGTTCAACTTTCGTGTAATTTAGATGATATGAGTGGAGAAGATATCAGTTTTGCCTGCGACCAACTTTGGCACAATGGTGCGGTAGATGTATGGACAACCCCAATTCAGATGAAGAAGAGTCATCCTGGACAAATGCTTTGCTGTATTTGTCGTCCAGAGTACGCCAATCACCTCGCCAAAGTTTTATTAAAACATACAACGGCTTGGAATATCCGAAAAACAACTTGTGATCGTTATTGCATGACCGCATCTTTGGAAAATGTGAATACACTATATGGACCAGTTACGATACGCAAAGGACATGGATATGGCGTTACAAAACAAAAACCAGATTTCTCTTCTCTCGCCCAAATTGCGGTAGAAGAAGACATCTCATTACAACAATTAAGACAGGAATTATTCGTTCCAGCGAAAAATCCATATGAAAAATAATTTTATCCTTAAACAATGTAAATAAATCCATAAAATAGAAAACGCTCTCTTATCGGTAGAAAAGTAAAATCACAGCGATTGATTCGTTCTCTTCTCCCAAAAGAAAGCGTTTTTTCTATTCTTGTTTTTTGTTGCGTTCTTTATACAGCTGTATTGTTCCATTTTGGTGAAGTGTTAATAAAATCTGAGCTAAAATTGGAAATAAAATCATTCCCATAACTCCCAGTAATCGATATCCCATATAAATCGAGATCAGCGAAACAACTGGATTTAATCCAAGCTGATCCCCTACTACTTTCGGTTCAATCATATTTCGGATTACTGTCACAATAATATATAAGATAGCAAGACTAAAAGAAATTTTGTAATTCATTTGAAATAGCTCTATGATGATCCATGGAATCATAATTCCCCCTGTACCAAAGACAGGTAATGCATCAAAAATAGCAATTCCTGCGGCTTTTCCGATTGGATTACTAATTCCAATTACAAAAAATCCAATACTTAACTCCACAAAGGTACAAACCATAAGAATCATCCATGCCTTAATGTACTTAAAAATCGTATCTTTACAAAGCATTTTTAACTCATCTGTTTTGGAAATAATCTTATCTGGAAATTGTGTTCTAAAAAATCCCATCATCTTATCGTATTCCAGACTAATAAAAAACGACAATAAAATGGCAAAAGCAATGGAAATCAATAAGCCTGGAATTCCACCAATTAGATCCGTGACAAATGCAATACCATAATCCGAAATCGAACTAATAAAATTTGTAAGAGCATTGGAAATGCTATTTCCAATACTTTCAATATTTTGAAGCTGCTCAATTGGTATATTTACAAGCCATCCTTCGGTCCATCCTGCAAAATTATCTAACGCAGGTTTTAACGTTTCTTCGTAATAAATCGGAAGCTGACGAAACACTTCTTTAATTCCAAAAATAATTTTTGTACAAACAGCGAAAATCAAAAATCCAACACCTGAATACAAAGCGACTAAAATAATTACCGATGTTACTTGCTGATTTATTTTTAATTTTCGATAAATAAATCGTACGAGAGGATTAATGCATGCCACAAGCAGCAGTGCCAAAAAGAATGGCCAGACTAATATAGCAATCCGTAGTCCTATATAACAAAGCAATAACACAATCGCTACATATACAACCTGAACAATAAAATCAATTTTTTTCTTTGTCGTATCATGCATTCTCATCACCTCATAACATTCTGATGGAGTTCGTCCACTCCATCCAATTCTTTTGCAATGTGCCTACTCGATTACTAATTTTTCCATATGTTTTTTAATAGTTTTGCTGGCACACGAATATTGTTTTTTCCAGTTCCCATCTGAATGGCAGGCTTATTACTTCCATGAAAATCCGATCCGCCTGTAATATAAAGACCAAATTTCTTTGCAAGTTGACGTAAATACTGTTCCTCTTCTTTAGAATTATTGGAGTAAATTGCCTCAATTCCTTCCAATCCCAATGAAATCAAATAGCGAACTAGCACTTCAATTTCCCTTCGTTCCATATGATAGAGCATTGGATGAGCCAATACAGGATGTCCGCCTGCAATTTGAATACACCGCATTGCTTCTTCTGGTGTAATCTCCTTTTTCGGTAAATAACACGGACACCCTACTCCAATATATTTTTCAAATGCTTCCCTTACAGTCGAAACTTGACCTTCGTCGCATAAATACCGAGCAAAATGTGCTCGTGTCATTACGGCTCCTGGAAAGCGTTCTTCTATCTTTTTCTTGCTAATGGAAAACCCATGTTCCGCCAACAATTGAATCATCCGATCGTTACGATTTTCTCTCTCTTTTTGATAATGATCCAACTGTTCTAAAAACTCTTCGTTATGAATATCTACATCATATCCTAGAATATGAATATCTTTGCTCTGATAAACTGCTGAAACTTCAATTCCTGGCAGTACCAAAACTCCACTTCCTTCTGCTGCCTTTATTGTTTTTTCCACACCTGCAACGGTATCATGATCGGTTAACACAAATGCTTTTAAATTTTTTTCCTGTGCAATTTGTACTAACTCTTCTGGAGTGCAGGTACCATCTGAAAATGTAGAATGCACATGCATATCAATATATTCCATTTCTGCACCATTCCTTTCCCGTATCGTTTCTTGTTTAAAATGTTTTCTTTCCAAGCCGTACTTCTTCCATTAAATCGGTAATTTCCTCGGAGGCATGGTCTAAAAAATAATTTTTCTTATTGGAAGGCTTATTTAAATACTCCTTCCGAATCTCCTTTTTCATTTCCTCAATTTCTTCTTTTAACCCAAGCGAAGAAAGTCTCTGGGCTCCCTGTCCCATAATAATTACCTGTTCCAATCCATCTGACGTCGCCACCGTTACCTTATGCTGTCTTCCAATTGCATGAACTGCTTTTTCAATATACTGATCCGCCGTCTCAGCCTCCTTCGTATAAATCACATGAATATTATGGTACTTTATGACAGAACCTGGATTTCCCTTGACTTTATAGGCATCAAACACCAGTATTACTGTCATTTTTTTATAACCTTGATAATCACAAAGAATATCCATTAATTTATCTCTTGCACTTTCAATACTAACTTCTGCCAGCTCTTTCAGTTCTTCCCATGCAAAAATTACATTATACCCATCTACAAGCAAATACTCTTCTGGAGCTTCCTTATTTGAATTTGGTTTTGGGGTTTTGTTATACTCTCTTGTAATTGGACCCGTTTCCCGTCCCCAGCTGCGTCGTTTTGAAGAATCCATCTTATAAGTACGATTAAAAATCTCCTCCAGCTCCTTGTCATCTCCCCAGCTTACAGAACTTTGAACTGGCGGCAATGGAGAACTCTTCCTTTCCTCTTTTGACTCCTCCTGTTTAGCTGGCTGCAATACCGATTCTAAATGCATATAATCTTCTACCTGATCCCAGTTTACAACAAAACCAGCTCCATGCGCACAAAATACGGAACCTGTCGGATTTTCCAAATCCGCCTCGGCATCATATCCAATTTTCTCAATTACTTCTTCTGCATTGTGACATGGCTCATACCCTTTTAAATCACAAAACAGTCTTCCTTCCCCCTTTGTATAGGCCGTTACTTCGGTCTGATAATTTCTCATCGTTGCAACTGGAACGATACCAGTAAGAATACTCCGATCTTGATCTATGATCGGAGGCTGAAATCGTCCATGCATTTTTTGAATATCCGTCATCGCACGTCCAACCATATCGGATGGCAATTCCAAACGAAATTCATAAACTGGTTCTAATAAGACCGATTCTGCTCTTTTTAATCCATGACGCACCGCACGATAAGTTGCCTGCCGAAAATCTCCACCTTCTGTATGTTTGAGATGCGCTTTCCCTGAAGCAAGTGTAATTTTCATATCGGTAATCTCCGATCCTGTCAATATACCCAAGTGTTTCTTTTCTTCCAAATGAGTTAAAATCAATCGCTGCCAGTTGCGGTCTAGGCGATCTTCACTGCATATGCTATCAAATGTCATTCCACTTCCTGGTTCCCCAGGTTCCAAAATCAAATGAACTTCCGCATAGTGACGAAGCGGTTCAAAATGTCCAACTCCCTCTACTGTATTTTTAATCGTCTCTTTGTATACAATGTTTCCCTCTCCAAACTCTACCAACACTCCAAATCGTTCTTGAATCATATGCTTTAAAATTTCAATCTGCACTTCTCCCATGACTTGAGCATGAATCTCATTTAATGATTCCTCAATATGAAGCTGTGGTTCCTCTTCTTCTAACTGACGAAGCTTAATAAACATATCGTGAACATTACTGCCTTGCGGAAGCTGAATTTTATAAGTAAGAACTGGCTCCAATATTGGCATATCAGAAGCTTCTTCGATTCCAAGTCCTTGCCCAGAATAGGTTTTTGTCAACCCAGTAACCGCACAAACCATTCCAGCTTCTGCTTCATCCACTGTTTTAAACTGGCTTCCTGAATAGATTCGTATTTGATCCGCTTTTTCTTCCCAGATCCCATTGGACGAATGAGAATCCCCAACCGTATTCGTCAATGCCATCTTTACTTTTAACGTTCCTCCAGTAATCTTCATATAAGTCAAACGATTTCCTTGTGCATCCCTTGCTATCTTGTAAATTTTTGCTCCAAATTGCTCTGGATACTGTGGACATTCCGTATAGGATTTCATTTCCTTCATAAATTCTTTAACCCCAGTCATTTTTAATGCAGATCCAAAATAACAAGGAAACACCTTCCTTTCCACAATCATTTTTACAATCTGTTTATGAGAAAGAAATCCTTTTTCCAAATAATATTCCAATACCGCTTCATCACAGACTGCCAAGTTTTCCATAAATACTTCCTGATCTTGCTCTCTTCCAAATGCAATACAGCGTTCATCTAAACTTTTTTGGAGCTCTTCCATAATCTTTTGAGAATCCGTACCTTCTTGATCCATTTTATTGATAAATAAAAAGACTGGAATCTGATACTGCTCCAATAGTCTCCATAAGGTTTGAACATGTCCCTGTACTCCATCTGCACCACTGATGACTAAAATAGCATAATCCAACACTTGCAGCGTGCGTTCCATTTCTGCGGAAAAATCGACATGTCCTGGTGTATCCAGCAACGTCACTTCGGTTGTCCCAAACATTAACTCTGCCTGCTTCGAAAAAATGGTAATTCCTCTAGCACGTTCCATCTCATTCGTATCCAAGAAAGCATCTTTATGATCGACTCTCCCCAATTTCCGAATTGCTCCGCTCAAATAAAGCATACTTTCCGCTAATGTTGTCTTTCCTGCATCTACATGAGCAAGAATTCCGATTACTAATCTCTTTTTTTTCATTTAATTTCAAACCTTATTTCTCTTTGTTTATCACTTCTCTTGTCACCATAATCTGGACACTTTGGGGATTTAAAATCACGCCCTTTACTTCTGGTGCCAAAAGCTTAAAAATACTTTTTAAATCTAAGATCATTGGATGAAACGTTTTTACATTCGGGAATTTTAACACTTCATTTAAATCCGTAAAGATCGGATGAAAAATCTCCCCATTTTTTAACTTTACAGATGGAAGTTCAATCTTCTCTGGGCTCCCTTCCTCATTTTCTGATTTACGATAGATCAGGAAGAACTTTCCACTCTTTAAATTTGCATGGATTTCTTCTAACATTTCTGTCAAATCTTTTTTTTCACCATTTTGAATCTGTTCTCTTAACTGCTGAACATAATAAATGGAAGTTAATTGCAGTTCTGGATTCGTAACTGGGCGCTTTTCTTCTGGTATTTTGGAAAAATCGGGTTCTGTACAAATCTCTTTTAATTGAATACGAATTCGTTTTTCTCCCGCACTTACGATGAGAGCATTAATACCAAGCGGATATAAACTTAAATAAAAGTTTTTGAGTTGATTTTTTTCCAATTTTACAACGGATTGAAACTTATTACTATCTTTTTTCGCAGCTGCCTTGTCTTCTTCCATAAAAAGATAAATTTGATCATCAAACGTTTTTTCATCACAGACTACATATGGAAGTTTACTTACATTGGAAAACAAAACGAATATCTGATCTACCGTCATCATTCGCTCTAAAATTAACATATAAAAGACTTGAGCACGACTCTGAAAAAACTTTGCTCTTCTCTCCTGCCCTTTATTCCGAATCATAGAATAGAGTGCAGCTTCATACAGTTCTATTAACTCGTCAAATGTTAACGCATCCATTTTTGCTTTATCAAACTTTGTTCCTAATAATATATCATTTAATTTTTCTTTGTCCATAATTACCTCCTCATCTATTGATATACCACAATCCCTGCCTAAAATCAATGATTGGGGCTACTTCTTTATACAAGCAACGTCCTATCACAAATACTACTTAATAGCAGAAAGCTGCTGCATCTGGAAGTTTTCCTATGCAGCAGCGAGAACCATTTAATCTAATTCTGCTTTTCCCGTATAAAGCTGATAATAACGTCCCTTCTTTTCCATTAACTGTTCATGCGTACCACGTTCAATAATCTGTCCATGCTCTAATACAATAATTGCCTTCGAGTTTCGTATTGTAGAAAGGCGGTGTGCAATTACGAATGTAGTACGGCTTGCCATCAATGCATCCATTCCCTTTTGAATTAACTGTTCCGTACGAGTATCGACAGAGCTCGTTGCCTCATCCAAAATTAAAATCGGAGCCTTCGACAATGCGGCACGGGCAATATTTAAAAGCTGCCTCTGACCTTGACTTAAATTAGAGCCATCCCCTTCCAGCATCGTCTGATATCCATTTGCTAAATGCCGAATAAATCCATCTGCATTTGCAATCTTGGCAGCTGCAATTACTTCTTCATCGGTAGCATCCAATCGTCCATATCGAATGTTTTCCATCACTGTTCCTGTAAATAAATGAGTATCCTGTAACACAAGTGCAATATTTCTTCTCAATTCATCTTTCGCTATATTTCGAACATCAATTGTATCAATAGAAATACGCCCTTTGGATATCTCATAGAAACGACTCAACAAGTTTGTAACCGTCGTTTTTCCTGCTCCAGTGGAACCAACAAATGCAATTTTTTGTCCTTTTTTGGCATAAAGTGTAATATCTTTTAGAATCACCTTATCTGGGTTATAGCCAAATGTTACATTTTGCAGTACAATTTCTCCCTCCACATGATCCAGCTTATAAATCAACTGATCGGTTGGACTCTGATCTTCTTTTGGAATTGTACCAAACTCTGGCTCTTCTTCCATATCCAAAATATCAAATACTCGTTCAATACCTGCCAGTGCAGAAAAAATTGTATTTACCTGCATGGAGATTTCATTGATTGGTCTTGAAAACTGTCTGGAATAGTTTACAAAGATTAACAAACCACCTTTATCAAATCCATGCATGACACATAAAATACCACCGATTGCAGCAGTCAATGAATAGCTTACTTGGCTTAAATTTCCCATGACTGGTCCCATAATTCCACCAAAGAACTGAGCCTTCATCTGCTTCTCTTTTAAATCATAATTCAGCTCTATAAAATCTTCGATTGCCCGATCTTCGTGATTGAATACTTTTATAACTTTCTGTCCAGAAATCGTTTCTTCAATATATCCATTCAGTTTACCAATCGCTGCCTGCTGTTCTCGATAAAATTTCTGGCTATGTCCTGCTACAAAACCTCCCGCTTTGAGCATAATTGGCGTCATGACAAGTGTTAAAATCGTAAGCCATATATTGGTGTAAACCATAAATCCAAGCGTTCCAACAATTTGGATCATTCCCGCAAATAATTGAATTAATGTATTATTCAGCATTTCTCCAACTGCATCCACATCATTCGTATAACGGCTCATTAATTCTCCATTTGGCGTTGTATCGAAAAAGCGAACTGGCATTTTTTGCATTTTGACAAATAATTCTTCTCTTAACTTCATCAATGCTCTCTGGGAAATACCAATCATAATTCTAGCTTGAAAATACGCAGCAACGACTCCTGCCAAATAAACACATCCCATAATCATCAAAGCCTTGGCAAGTCCTGCAATATCACCAACCCCATTTTCTGGAACGATATAATTATTTAAAATTGGACGAAGCATATAAGAGCCTAACAGCGATGCCCCTGTATTGACAACTACACAGATCATGGCAATTCCAAACAACCATTTATCATCTTTAATATAAGAAAGCAGCCTTAAAATAGATCCTTTAACATTTTTCGGTTTCTTTCCTATTATCACTTGTTTTCCTCTTGGTCCTGGCATTATGCAGTCACCTCCCTACGCATTTGTGAATCATAAATTTCACGGTACTCAACGCATCGCTCCATTAACTCTGAATGAACGCCCTGATCTACAATTCTGCCATCTTCCATTACCAAAATCTGATCCGCATCCATTACAGATGTAATTCTTTGAGCAATAATAATTTTCGTTGCATTTTTCAAACTCGTAGAGAAAGTTTCTCTGATTTTTGCCTCTGTTGCCGTATCCACAGCACTTGTACTATCATCTAAAATCAAAATTTTCGGTTTTTTCAGCAATGCACGGGCAATACAAAGTCTTTGTTTCTGTCCGCCTGAAACGTTACTTCCCCCTTGTCCAAGCTCTGTTCTATACTGATCTGGAAACGCCATAACAAAATCGTGCGCCTGTGCACGTTTGGACACTTCAAACACTTCTTCATCCGAAGCATTTTCATCTCCCCAACGTAAGTTCTCCATAATGTCTCCAGAAAACAATACGTTTTTCTGAAGCACCATACCGACACCTTCACGCAGGTTTCTCAATGAATAATCCTTTACATTAACGCCGTCCACCAAAACTTCTCCTTCATCCACATCATAGAGACGAGGAATCATGGACACAAATGTACTCTTTCCACATCCAGTCGGTCCAATAATTCCAACCGTCTGTCCCGCTTTAATTCGAACATTAATATCGTTTAAAACCCATTCACTCGAATCTTTATAATATCGATATTTTACATTTCTAAATTCAACACTTCCATCTTCCACATCACGGTTTTTACAAGATGCGTTTTCATCAGTAAGATCAATTTCCTTATCCAATACTTCTGTAATACGCTTTAACGATGCCATTGCACGGGAACTATTCAAAAATACCATAGCCAACATCATTAATGACATTAGAATCTGCACAATATATGTAGTAAATGCCATTAAATCTCCAACGGTCATAGTTCCAGCCACAATCATATTGCCGCCAAACCATACAACTGCTATCGTTGTAATATTCATCGCCAGCATCATAACCGGCATATTGAAAATTACAACTTTAAATGCACGCATACTCGTTTCTTTTAAGTCTTTATTTAATTTTTGAAATTTTTCTTCTTCAAAATCGCTTCGAACAAACGATTTAATTACACGGATATTTACAAGGCTCTCCTGAATACCAGAATTTAATCGGTCAATTTTCTTCTGCATTAATTCAAATCTAGGATAACCAATCTTAATAATAATCGAAATGGCAGCCACAAGAATTGGAATTACGACTAAAATTACAATTGCTAATTTTGCGTTCATAACAAACGCCATAATTAAAGCTCCAATCAGCATACCTGGTGCCCGAAGACAGAGCCTTAAAAAAAGCATAATCAGGTTTTGGACTTGTGTAATATCATTTGTTAAGCGAGTTACAAGAGAACCAGTACTAAATTCATCAATATTTTTAAATGAAAACTGTTGAATTTTCTTAAAAATATCCAAACGCAAATCCGCTCCAAATGACATTGCTGCTTTGGACGCATAATAGGCTCCCATAATGCCTCCTGCTGCCATACAGATGGCTGTAATTATCATACAAATTCCAATTCCAACAATAAATGTCACATCTTCATTTACGATTCCTTTATCCTGAATCTGGGATAAAAACCATGGCAAGAAGACTTCTCCCAATACCTCTATAATCATACCAACTGGACCTAATACAAAACAAACCCAATATGGCATAATATACTTTTTATAGCGTTTCACCTGTTTTTTCCTCCATAATTTTCCCTAAGTTTTCATAAATACGATCCAAAAAGTCACCTAACTGCATGAGTTCTTCTTCTGAGAAACCATCATACATTTCTTCCGTCAGACTCTTTACAATTTGTTCGCTCTGCTTTACAACAGATGCCCCTTTCTCGGTTATCATTACTTTATTAAAGCGGTTATCGTTTCCATCTACAACTTTATTAATATAACCGCCTTTTTCCAACCGTTTTGTTGCCACAGCAATTGTTGCAGTAGAGACTTTCAGGCAATTTGCGATTTCAGTCTGTGAAGCATCGGAATGATGCGCTAAATACATCAAAAGATAATGTTGTCCTCGATGAATGCCTGTTTCTGCCAATTCCTTCTCCATTACTTTTTTATAGCGATGTATCATAAATATAAACTTCTGTGTCACATTATAATCACTCATTTTTACCTCCTATTGCTGCGGCATCAATGTAAATCTTGACCTTTTACATACGTTCTGGTGCGTCAAATCCAAGTAAATCAATACAAGTTTCTAATATTTGCTGTGTAAGCAAAATCAAAGCAATATAACCTTCCTGCTTTTGCTTATTTTCCTCTGATAAAATCTTTGTCTCATGATAGAAACTATTAAACTGATTTGCCAAATCATAAATATAGGCACAAATTTTATGTGGTGCCAGTTCCGCAATACTCTGTTCCAATACTTCATTGAGCTTTGTAAGTTCCAACATCAACTTCTTTTCACTTACACTCACTGGAGGAAGAAGCCGGAATAGTTCTTTCTCTCCATTTAACTCGTTATATTTCTTTACAATTGACTTAATTCTCACAATTGTATAGAGAATATACGGTCCAGTATTTCCTTCAAATGAAGTAAATCGATCTACGTCAAACACATAATCTTTGGATGCCTGATTGGACAAATCTCCATACTTAATTGCTGCAAGTCCAATGACTTTCGCCGTCTCTCTTGCTTCCTCTTCTGAAATCGCACGATTTTCCATAATTTTCTCATACACAGCCTGATTAATTTCTGCAATCAATGTTTCCAGACGCATAACACCGCCATCTCTTGTTTTAAACGGTTTTCCATCTTTTCCATTCATTGTACCAAAACCGAGGAATTTCAACTTTGTATCTTCCTCCACTGTACCAGCCTTTCTAGAACAGCGGAACACTTGCGTAAAATGCATTTCCTGACGTTTATCTACGACATAGATGATTTCTGTCGGATGAAATAATTTCATACGTTCCACAATTGTAGCAAGATCAGTTGTAGAGTACAGCGTAGCTCCATCTGATTTTACTAAAATACAAGGCGGTACTTCTTTTGTATCGTTTTCTTCTTTTACATCTACAACTAACGCCCCTTCACTCCTATATGCCAGACCTTTTTCTTTCATCATTTCAATCATATCTGGAATATATGGCTGTGCATCACTCTCCGTCTTCCAAAGATCAAACTCTACATTCAAGTTCTTATAGTTTTTCTTTAAGTCCGTAACCGATACATTCATAATATGATTCCAAAGCGCTTTATATCCACGAGCTCCATTTTGCAATTGGAATGTCGCTTCATGTGCCTTTTGTGCAAATGACTCATCCACTTTGGACTTAGCGCTTGCACATGGGTAGATCTCCTCCAACTCCGATATCGTAAAAGGAGCCTCTTTTGGATATTCTCCTGTATAATTCTCATCAAAATAACATAAATCTGGTTTGCGTTCTTTCAATTCTTCAATGATTAATCCCATTTGAAGTCCCCAGTCTCCTAAATGTACATCCCCGATCACATGATGTCCCTGATAACGATTCATTCGCTTAATACTTTCTCCGATAATCGCAGAACGCAGATGACCTACATGCAGCGGCTTGGCTACATTTGGTCCGCCATAATCAATAATGATCGTCTCAACCGTTTCAGGTGCCTCCAATCCAAATTTATCCGCTTCTCTCATCTGTTTCAAATAATCGGTTACAAAGTCGCCTGACAGCTTTATATTAATAAATCCTGGTTTTACTGCATTTACTTCCTCAAACATATCATCTTCTTGTAAATACGTTACTACATCATTTGCAATCATAATCGGAGCTTTATGATACCTTTTTGCACCTGCCATTGCGCCATTACACTGATATTCACACAAATCTGGCCGATTGGAATCGCTCACTTTTCCATAGGAAGCATCATAACCAGCTTTTTCAAATGCCTCACTCACTTTATCCGTAATTAAATCGATAAGTTTCCTCATTCTTTCTACCAATCCTTTCTAATGTCCATTTACAAAACTTCTATCTAATCTGTATAAGGGATAAAGAAAAGGCTGTTTCCTTCCCCAGACATATTCCTCTCATCCGTGAGCCATATGTTTCTGAGTGAAGTGACAACAGCCTCACCGTTCCTTCTTATTTTACATCTTTAATACTAAAACTTACTCTGCCCATTTTATCTTTTCCAAGGCAAACGGCTGTTACAACATCTCCAAGCGTTAAGACATCTTCGACACGGTTAATTCTCTGCTTTGATATTTTAGAAATATGCACCATACCTTCTTTTCCAGGTGCAAACTCTAAAAATGCGCCAAATTCTTTAATACTTACTACTTTTCCTTGTAACACTTGTCCCTCTTCAAAGTCATGACCAAGTAAATCTACTGCATTTACTGCTTTTTGAATCATCTCTGCATCGGTACCACAAATAGAAACTAATCCATCTTCGGAAATGTCAATCTTTACTCCTGTCTCATCGATAATACGATTAATTACTTTTCCTTGCTTACCAACAACATCTCCAATCTTATCTGGATCAATCTGAATTTGTTCAATCTTAGGTGCGTACTTTCCAACTTCTTTTCTTGGTTCTGGAATACATGGAGCCATAACATGATCTAAAATATAAATTCTCGCTTCTCTTGTACGTGCGATTGCCTCTTCAATAATTGGTCTTGTTAAGCCATGAATTTTAATGTCCATCTGGATCGCTGTAATACCTTTATGAGTACCCGCCACTTTAAAATCCATATCTCCAAAAAAGTCTTCCAATCCCTGAATATCTGTTAAAACAATATAATCATCATCCGTCTCTCCTGTAACAAGACCTGCTGAAATACCTGCTACTGCACTATGAATTGGAACACCTGCTGCCATTAAAGACAGGGAAGAGGCACAGATCGAAGCTTGTGACGTAGAACCATTGGATTCAAATGTTTCCGATACCGTACGAATTGCATATGGAAACTCTGCTTCAGTTGGAAGAACTGGCACAAGTGCACGTTCTGCCAATGCTCCATGTCCAATTTCACGTCTTCCTGGTCCTCTGGACGGTTTTGTTTCTCCAACCGAATAAGATGGGAAGTTATAATGATGCATATATCGTTTACTTGTTTCATTTTCATCCAATCCATCCAGGCGCTGTGCTTCGGATAATGGTGCCAACGTCGTAACCGTACAGATTTGTGTTTGACCTCTTGTAAACATTGCAGAACCATGAACACGTGGCAGTAAGTCAATTTCTGCGGCCAATGGACGAATTTGGTTAATTGCACGTCCGTCTGGACGTTTATGATCTTTTAAGATCATTTTACGAACTGTCTTCTTTTGATACTTATATAACGCTTCTCCAATCAGAGGCATCCATTCTGGATGTTCTTCCTCATAGCGCTCTTCTAATTTTACTTTTAATTCATGAATATTGGCTTCTCTTTTTTGCTTTTCATCGGTAAACACTGCTGTTTCCATTTCATCGGAACTAATTACAGAAGTCATATCTTCCCATAAATCAGCTGGAACATCACAACTCTCATAAGAATGTTTTGGTTTTCCACATTCTGCTACAATCTTCTCGATAAATGCAATAATTGTCTGATTCACTTGATGAGCAGCAAAAATCGCTTCAATCATTTTCGCTTCTGGAATCTCATTCGCACCCGCTTCAATCATAATTACCTTCTCTTTTGTGGATGCTACCGTCAATGCCAAATCTGAAATCTTCTTTTGCTCTGAAGTTGGATTGAAAATAAATTCTCCGTCAATCATTCCAACCTGTGTACTGGCAGTTGGTCCATCAAATGGAATATCCGAAATTGCAACTGCAATCGCAGAACCAAGCATGGCCGTTAACTCTGGACTACATTCAGGATCTACAGACATAACCATATTGTTTAATGTCACATCGTTTCGATAATCCTTTGGGAATAATGGACGCATTGGACGGTCAATAACACGGGAAGTTAAAATAGCATTCTCGGATGCCTTTCCCTCTCTTCGATTAAACCCTCCTGGAATCTTTCCAACCGAATATAACTTTTCTTCATACTCTACACTTAATGGGAAAAAATCAATTCCTTCTCTTGGTTCTTCCGATGCAGTCGCAGTAGAAAGTACAACGGTATCTCCATAATGCATAAATGCTGCACCATTTGCCTGCGCTGCGACTCTTCCAACATCCACTGTTAATGTTCTTCCAGCCAGCTCCATAGAAAAACTCTTATACATAGTAAACTCCTTTAACTCTCAAAAATTTTGTAATAACTTAAATTGTCGATTTGAATTGCTCTATTTTATTTCTTCTGCAGATAGAAGATGCCGAAACTACTGAAAACAACACAAACGAACGCTTATGTTGTTTTCAGCGGTCTCGGAAAATCCTCCTATCAAAGTAATTCAAACACCGTAGAAACTTATAGAGCAAAGATAGGGTGGATTCCTCCACCCTAACGTGTCTTACTTTCTGATTCCTAATTTGTTAATTAAAGCACGGTATCCTTCGATATCTTTAGACTTTAAGTAATCAAGCAAACCTCTTCTATGACCTACCATCATCAGAAGACCTCTTCTGGAGTGATGATCCTTTGGATTCTCTTTTAAATGCTCTGTTAACTCTGTAATTCTAGCTGTTAATAAAGCAATCTGTACTTCTGGTGAACCAGTATCTCCAGGTTTCTTTCCATATTCAGCAATAATCGCTGCTTTCTTTTCCTTTGAAATCATAGTGATTTCCTCCTTAAATTTTATTCTGACCAAATCCCAAGCGATGGTTGGAGTATCCAAGAGCTGAGGATTGGCGTACACGCATTAGATAATACCACATTTTTCACGGATTGTAAAGAGGTTACTTCTATTATTTTTCTTTTACAAGATCCGCTTCCTTCGCATCCACATAAGAAATAAGCTGTTCTGGACTGATTACAATTTGCGCTCCTCTTACTCCAGCACTAATATAAATCTGATCAAATAGAATTGCCGTCTCGTCAATATAAGTTGGATATTTCTTCTTCATTCCAATTGGAGAACATCCTCCACGAATATATCCCGTTAATCCAAGCAATTCCTTTACATGAATCATTTCTACTTTTTTATCCTTCGTCAGTGTGGCAATCTTTTTCATATCCAGTTCTTCTGCAACTGGAATGCAACATACCATAATTCCATTCTTTTCTCCTCGTACAACAAGTGTTTTAAACACTTGCTCGACAGGCTGACCAAGCTGTGCTGCCACATGTTCTCCCGATAAATCAGACTCATCGACTTCATATTCCACCGTTGAAAACGGAATTTTTGCCTGTTCCAGAAGACGCATTGCATTTGTTTTTCCCTTCATTTGCTTATCAATCCTCTTTTCTCTGCTGTTTTAGCAATGCCTCAATATAGAGCAAACCCTGTGCAATAATTCTGGCATGATCACAGGCGAATCCATCATTTTCAATAATTTCCAGATGTTTTTGGCGAATCAGTGAATGACAATTCTGAGACAGTACAAGCGTCGCAGAAAGAACCGTTTCCTTCCCTTTATTGGAAAGTGCAAGATGATAGGTATCATAACGCTTCTCCTTATCCTGCTCTTTTTTTATAAGATTAAATTCCACATCAAAGAAACATGCATCTGCTGCATCATCCCCTGCTTTTGGATGCAATCCCTCTTCCACTAAAGCCAAATATGCAATGGTTACAATACGAGAACGTGGATCTCGTTTCCATTGATCCCAGGCATGAATCTGCTCAATTGGAATTCCCGTCAAACCTGTTTCTTCCTGTAATTCTCGTTTGGCTGACTCAATTCCATCCTCTCTCATCTCAATAAATCCACCTGGCAGCGCCCATTTCCCAATGCTTGGATGATTGCCTCGTTGAATCATTAATACTTTTAATCCTTGATTCACTGTATCAAATTGGTTTGGATGCTGTACAACCAATGTATCCACTGTCACACTTGGCTGCTCATAACGTTTTGGATCGTATGCCTCCAAAAACTCCTCCAACGTTTGTCCCATATCATTGCGTTCTCTATTTCCATAAAATGGACGAATATCTTCTAAAAAAGCTGGCATAATTACCTCCTGTTTTGCAATGCTTTATCAAAATTTTTTCCATTGCGTTTTATTATACCATTTTCCATTTTATATGTCACCATTATAAACGCAATCTCTTACCACTTTCTTTATGATTTCGGAAACTGTGCCAGAAGCTGCTTTTTCAGCTCCATAAATCCATCCAATGTTTTCTGGGAAGTTACAAAAAACTCATTGTCTTTCACCAATTCATAATCTATATATGTAGATATACTTTTTGAGACATCTACAATCTTATTTTCTCTTTCTTCATATCCAAACACTGGTGTAATTACCGATTCCACCACACGATAAATCGCCTGCTGCTCTCGTTTATCTAATGGATCAATCTTTTTTTCCAAAAAAATAAGATAGTCCTTTCCTTCTTCCATTTCATTTACAAAATGTAATTCTGCTATCTTTTCATCCGCTACCATCCCCTCAATCGTTTGTGCATTAATCGTAAATTTTGTATTTAAAGCAATCTGAACCTCATCACCTGGTTCGATTCCCTCTCCCCGATATACTTGCTGAACGGATACTTTTTGCAAATTTAGACTAAATAAATAATCTTTTTCTGCCATAGCAGTCGCACGAATAATAATTGGAGATTCTGGAAGTTCTTTTAACGCTTGTTCTGCCATTGTTGGAACCAACGCTTCTGGAAACTCTGCGACTCGAAGCATATTCAACGCTTCTGGTTGAGTTAGAAGATTAATATAAGTCTGTTTTTGGCAA
>OERR01000059.1_pt1 | contig 29867 bp, 25 predicted proteins | sample 1540051 | NCBI WGS metagenome assembly OERR01 (sample SAMEA3891884, study PRJEB23780) | metagenome | biome: terrestrial biome; feature: animal house; material: Caecal content | place: Italy | collected 2015-05-05 | reverse complement strand
TTGTTATGGTTTGATTATAACATGCACAGAAACGATGTCAAGGGATTCACAAAAATTTAAGATTTTACAATAAATAAAAAACCTACTTTGCTATAAAGTAGGTCTGAAGAATATAAATATTATATTAAAGCTCTGCAATCAATTCTACTTCGCAGAGGACGTTTTTTGGTAATGTTTTTACTGCTACACAAGAACGAGCTGGTTTACCCGTGAAATATTTGGCATAGACTTCGTTGAATGCAGCGAAATCGTCCATATTGGCTAAAAAACAAGTAGTTTTTACTACTTTATCATAGGAACTGCCAGCTGCCAATAAGACTTCTCCAAGATTTTTCATGACTTGTTCGGTTTGTTCTTGGATAGTGGTTCCAGCGATTTCTCCAGTAGCAGGGTTAATCGGGATTTGACCAGATGTAAATAATAAATTTCCAGTTGTCATGGCTTGGGAATAAGGTCCAATTGCAGCAGGTGCCTTCTCTGTATAAATTACATTCATGTAATTGTCCTCCTATTTTTGCTATTTTAATTAGTATAAAATAAATAAGCGAAGAAATCAACTCAAAAACGAAAATCAGAAAGGAAGGATATTTTACTATTTCTTTATAAAATTTTTATTGCTTCGATGAAATACTGACGTTATACTAAAGATAAGAAGAAATAGAGAAAAGAAAGGTGATTAATTATGATAAAAGAACTAGTAAAAAAGAGTCGCTCTGTGCGCAGATTTCATGAAGAATGTCCTATAACAAAAGAGCAGTTAGCAGAATTGGTTGATCTGGGGCGATTGTCTCCATGCGGTGCTAACAAACAGTATATCAAATATGTTACGATTTGTACCCCAGAAAAAAATGAACAAGTATATCGCTGTGTTGGATGGGCAGGGTATTATAAAGATTGGGATGGTCCTGAAAAGGGAGAACGTCCTGCGGCATATATTATTCTTTTAAGAGATAAACGAATTCAGTCAACTCTAACAGTAGACGAAGGAATTGCTGCACAAAGTATCTTCCTTGGAGCAACGGATATGGGGCTGGGAGGATGTATGATGATGAATTGTGATCGTAAAAAGTTAATGGAGTATTTGGAATTAGATGAAGATCAGTTTAGTATTAGTATGGTGATTGCACTTGGAGTGCCAAAAGAACAAGTTGTAATAGAGGAAATAAAAGAGGATAATATTATTTACTGGAGAGACGAAAATGAGGTTCATCATGTTCCAAAAAGAAGTTTAGAAGAAGTTTTAATAAAGCAGGAATAACAAGAGGTAAAAATGAAAAAACGGGCATTGCATAAAGATTTCTGGCAAGAAATTAAAAAAAGCAAAAGCAGATTTTTTTCCATTTTGTTAATTGTGGCACTTGGGGTTGCATTTTTTTCAGGGGTGCGTGCTTCCGAGCCAGATATGCGTCTGACTGCAGATCGTTATTATGATGAATCAGAATTGATGGATTTACGTATTATTAGTACATTGGGCTTTGCTGAGGAAGATATCGAAGCGTTGGAACAGATATCTGGCGTATCCGAAGTGGAGGCGGGATATATGATTGATGTACTATGTGATACACAAAATTCACAAGAAGTAATTCGATTTTATTCCTCCCCTGAAAAAATGAATCATTTGCATGTGACGGAAGGAAGAATGCCAAAGGATGAAAATGAATGTCTTTTGGATACTGCGCTTTCTTCGAGTCATCGAATTGGAGAAACGATTACTGTTTATTCAGAGGATGAGTTAACGGATTCGTTAGCTGTAACAGAATTTGAAGTAACAGGTTTTGGAAATAGTCCTTATTTTATTTCATTTGATCGTGGCAGCACTACGGTTGGTAGTGGAACAATTAGCGGATTTGCAATTGTACCTGAGAAAACATTTGTAACAGAAGCATATACGCAGATAGAAATGAGAGTGGATGGAGCAGTAGATGTAGTAAGCCATTCAGAAGAGTATGATGAGATTGTAGATATAGTAAAAGAAAGAGTTGAGGCAATTCAGCAAGAACGATGTGAATGGCGCTATGAAACGCTTTATGAAGATACAGAAAAACAGATTCGTGATGCTAAAAAAGAATTAGAAGACGGAAAAAAAGAATCGGAAAAAGAGTTGTCTGAAGCAAAACAGCAGATCGAAGATGGGGAAAAAGAAATCCAGGATGGGAAACAAGAACTGGAACAAAAAAAGAAAGAATTAGAAGACGGAAAACAACAGATTGAAGAGAATGAAAAACAATTGTCTGAAGCAAAAAAAGAAATAGAAGAGGGAAAAACGCAGCTTGCACAAGCGAAGATGACAGTAAATGCAGCAGAAGTGGAAGTGGCGAAAGCCAAGGCCGAGATTGCGAATGCAGAAGCGGAACTGGAGCTTACAAAGGCTAAGGTTCCAAATGCATTGCTTTCTATAGAAGACCTTCAAAAAATGATTGCAGAAGGGGAAGCACAGTTAAATCAAGGAAAAGCACAATTGGCTGCGGCAGAAGCTCAAGTAAAAGCTGGAAGGGCGCAGATTACAGCCAATGAAGCGGAAATTACAAGGGGAGAACAAGAGATTGCGGAAGGTGAGAAAGCATTAGAAGAGGCAAAACAGCAGATTGAGGATGGAGAAATACAAATCAGTGATGCAGAAAAACAACTAGAAGACGCTGAAACAGAAATTGCAGATGCCAAGAAACAGTATGAAGAGGGAGAAGAAGAAGCAGCCAAGCAGATTCAGGAAGCAGAAGAGCAGATTGAAAAGGCAGAAAAGGCATTGGATGAAATGGAACCAGCAGAATGGTATATTTATGGAAGAGAATCGCTTCCTGCTTATTCTGAGTTTGGGCAAAATGCAGATCGAATTGGAGCAATTGGAGAAGTGTTTCCTGTTATCTTTTTCCTTGTAGCAGCTCTTGTCAGTTTAACAACAATGACTCGTATGGTAGAAGAACAGCGAACGCAGATTGGTACATTGAAAGCGTTAGGATATAATAAAAAAGATATTGCAATGAAATACATTGGGTATGCATTACTAACAACATTAGGAGGCAGTATTATTGGAGTATTGGTAGGAGAGAAGATTTTACCATTTATTATCATTATATCCTATAAAATTATGTATCCTTCTTTAGAAGGAACGGTAATCCCATATAATTTGTATTATGCTTTGCTTGGAACTGGATTAGCGCTAGCCTGTACCGTAATGGCAACAATTGCAGCGTGTTATAAGGAACTGGCGGCACAACCAGCACAATTGATGCGTCCAGCTGCGCCGAAATCAGGAAAACGGGTCTTAATAGAGCGAATTGGTTTTATATGGAAACGATTGAGTTTTAGCCAAAAAGCAACAATACGAAATTTGATCCGGTATAAAAAGAGATTTTTCATGACCATTTTTGGAATTGGGGGATGTATGGCTCTTTTAATTGTAGGGTTTGGTTTGAGAGATTCGATTATACATATTGCAGAGATTCAATACAATCAAATTCAGCTCTATGATGCCATGCTCAGTTTACATAGTGATGCCTCAAAAGAGGATAGAGAGAAACTGGAAGAGTATTTAGGAGAGCAGAGTGAGATTGAAAATGCAGTAGCTACATTTATGAAATCCGTTGATGTTGTACAAAATGAGGTAACACGTACTGCCTATCTCGTTGTTCCAGAATCGAATTCAGAATTGTCTCAATATATTAAATTTCAAAGTCGTACTTCTGACGAAACTTATGCGCTTTCGGATGATTCGGTTATTATAACAGAACAGATGGCAAATGCTTTGAATGTAAAAGAAGGAGATGAGATTGTTCTAAAGAGTGGAGAAGAATCAGAAAAGACGGTTACTGTGGGGCATATCACGGAAAATTATATGATGCATTATGTTTATATGACAAAGGATTTGTATAAACAGTTGTATGAAGAAGAACCTTCTTATGATATGATGCTGATTGACCTAGCAGAAGATCAGGTAGAAAATGAAGAAGCAATTGGAAGGACAATTCTCGATCAGCCTGCGGCATATGCAATGACTTATGTAAGTACAAATCGTGAAACAATTGAGCAGATGCTTGGAAGCTTAAATATTGTCATTGTTGTACTGATCATTTCAGCAGGATTGTTGGCATTTGTTGTGCTCTATAATTTAAATAATATTAATATTACGGAAAGACGCAGAGAGTTGGCAACATTAAAAGTGCTGGGATTTTACGATAGCGAAGTGGCTGCCTATGTATATCGGGAAAATATATGGCTTACGTTAATTGGAGCAGGATTTGGAGTATTTTTAGGAATGATTTTGCACCAATTTGTTATCGTAACTGTAGAAGTAGATATGGTTATGTTTGGAAGACAGGTAGCGGTAATTAGTTATATCATGAGTGCAGGATTAACATGCCTTTTTTCCTTATTAGTAAACTACTCTATGTACTATAAGTTAAAGAAAATTGATATGGTAGAATCATTGAAAAGCATTGAGTAAAATATAGGAGAAAAAGAATCTTCACCAGAGATCTTTTGGGCAGATTATAAAACAAAAAACACCGCAGTATTCGGAAGCTATACTGCGGTGTTACTCTCTGGATCAATTGACAGTTTAAATACTGAAGGGAGATTCCAGAGAAAGGGGGAAAAGGTATAATAGTATGTGTATATTAAACTAGTAAAAAAAACTAGAGTCGTCGGCTAGTGAAAACGATAACAAATTATTTGCCTGCAAGCCGTCTTGACTTAGAGATGAGCGACTTACATCTTTGTGCAGCTTCGTATTGTTTTCGAAACGTATCCATCGGAGCTACAGCAGAAACTTTTTTATCACTCATCAATTCCTTACTCATATACTTCATTGAGTTTAAAATAGTTGTTAAATCTTGTTTCATTATATTACCCTTCTTTCAAGTGATATTGAAATGCTGTGTTCTTTTTGGTTACACCCATATTATGCACGATAGGGGTGTATTTGTCAATACTCAGAAAAAAACGTCAAAATCATTGAAAAAACACAAAAATTATGGCAATGTATACAAGAGTACAATCCTAAATAAAATAAAATTTAGAAACTCAATGAAAAATCCGAACGTATGAATGGAAAAAAAGGATTTTTTGAAAAAAACCTTTCCAAAAAACAAAATAAAATTTGTTAATAATGGATGAGAAGTTTTGGAAAAAATTATTGGAAAGATGATGATATTTATGAAAACGATTTCATTTTATCATACGTTCGAACAATAGTCCCGCTCCAAACCAAAATGGAGCATAGTCTAAACGGATAAGACCTCCAATATTAAGAGGAGTGCCGCTGTAATCCCATGGACAAATGCCCTTCTTTTTTAAAAGGCTGCCACTAATGTATTCCGTTAAAAAAATACAGCAAGTATAGATACCTCCTCGAAATAAAATATTACGGTTTTTAGTTAGGCGATAAATGGGACGGAGGAATGCAGCAGCTCCATAAATTGGAAACATTAAGATTGAGGTTTGACTCATAAGACGAAAATCTTTTTGAATCAAAGAATGAATGCCAGTGAATAATACTTCTAAACACCAGCCCGTAATCCCACATTTAATAAAATTATTTTTCATATGCATAGTATTTGCCGATATGAAAAACTTATACAATGTTTTTTTCTTTTTTCCTATGTATTGAATAGTTTTTGGATTTGTACTATACTGAAAACCGATAATAAATAGAAACGAAAGTTAACACAGTAGTCTTAGGTAAGCATTACTGGTGATTCGTTTCCTGTAAAGATTCATTCTATTGAGATAAATAGAATGTAGGAGGTAAGCATGGATTATAGAGAAGCGAGAGAATATATAGGTAGTCTAGAAGGACGGGGGATGGTGTTTGGATTAGATACAATGCACACATTAATGCAGGCACTCGGTAATCCGCAAGATCAGTTAAAATTTATTCATATAGCAGGAACAAATGGGAAGGGCTCTGTGTTAGCATATCTTTCTACTATATTAAAGAAAGCTGGATATCGAACAGGAACTTATTGCTCCCCTGCCCTATTTTCTTATGAAGAAAAAATACAAGTAAATGGAAATATGATTTCCAAGCAGATGGTTGCAGAAGGGTTAACAGAAATTCGAAATGCGATAGAAGAACTTCAGATAAGTCCTACCGTATTTGAAGTCGAAACGGCGCTTGCGTTTTGGTTTTTTCAGAGAGAAGCTTGTGAGATAGTTGTATTGGAAACGGGATTGGGAGGAGACTTGGATGCTACGAATATCGTTACAACTACAATCTGTTCAGTCATTACTTCCATTAGTTTCGACCATAAAAATATACTTGGCAATACATTAAAGGAAATTGCATCACATAAAGCAGGAATTATAAAAGAAAATATACCTGTAGTTATGCTGAAGCAGTCAGAAGAAGCGGAAGCAGTGATTCAAGAGAAATGTAATCAAATGCATAGTAAGTTAGTGAAAGCGGATGGAAACGATGCCAGAATTATATTGGCAACCGTACGCAGTCAAGTTATCTTTTATAAGAAATATGAAAAATTGTTGACACATTTGCTCGGTGTATTTCAAGCAGACAATATTGCAGTTGTAATTGAAACAATTGAAGTACTGCGAGAGTTAGGATATTTTATTAGTGATGAGCAGCTTAGAAGTGGAATTACTAACACAAGATGGAGAGGACGAATGGAACGGGTGAGCAGTTGTCCGCTTGTTTTTGTAGATGGAGCTCATAATCCAGATGGGGCTTATAAATTAAAAAAATCACTGGAACAATATTTTGCAGGAGATAAGTATCATTTGGTTATAGGAGTACTTGCAGATAAAGATTATCCAGCGATGTTGGAAATTCTTTTGCCGAAAGCAAAGGATGTAATTACGATTACTCCGCAGGGGAAACGAGCACTTCCAGCCCAAACATTAAAGGAAGCCGTTAAGCGTATGATGCCATTTATAAATGTCAAAGCGGCATCTAGTTTAAAAGAAGCCTGGAATATGGCAGTGAAAAAAGAGGGAGAGATTACCGTAATTTGCGGTTCGTTATCCTTTTTGGGAGAATTAGATTGTTGTATAAAAGAGTGGAAATTAGAAAGAAAGATGTCTTCCAATTCTTAAATGATTAATAGAAAGAACATCGGGAGAAAAAATAAAAGATAGGGAGAAAAATAGAAATGGATAGAGAGAAAATAGAACAAGGAGTCCGACTATTATTAGAAGGAATTGGAGAAGATATTCATCGAGAAGGACTTTTGGAAACTCCTTCTCGAGTAGCTCGAATGTTTGAGGAAATCTATGGTGGATTATTTATGGATCCAGCACAGCATTTAAATAAGACATTTGCTGCTTCAAATAATGAAATGGTATTGGAAAAGGATATTGCCTTTTATTCCACTTGTGAACATCATTTACTCCCATTTTATGGAAAGGCTCATATCGCCTATATTCCAGATGGGAAAGTGGTAGGATTGAGTAAATTAGCTCGTACAGTAGAAATATTTGCAAGACGTCCTCAGATTCAAGAACAGTTAACTGCTCAAATTGCAGATGCATTACAGCAGTATTTGAAACCGAAGGGAGTTATGGTTGTAATTGAGGCGGAGCATATGTGTATGACAATGCGAGGAGTGAAAAAGCCAGGTAGCAAAACAGTAAGCTATGTATGCAGAGGATGTTTTGAACAGGAAGAATCCAAAGTGAATCGTGTATTTCAAATGATAAAGGACTAAAATGGAGGAGACTTATGAAAATTGGAAACAAAAGTTTCGATATAAACAACCACACCTATATTATGGGAATTTTAAATATAACCCCAGACTCTTTTTCGGATGGAGGCTGTTGGAATCAAATGGATCAGGCGCTCTATCATGCAGAAGAAATGCTACAGCAGGGAGCTGCGATTTTAGACATTGGAGGAGAATCCACAAGACCAGGTCATGTTCAAGTGAGTGATCAAGAAGAAATCGAACGTGTGGTACCAGTCATTCGTGAAATAAAAAAACGATTGGATATCCCTATTTCGATTGATACGTACAAATCAGGTGTGGCATCTGCTGCAATCGAAGCTGGAGCGGATATGGTCAATGATATATGGGGATTAAAATATGATTCTAATATGGCAGAGGTAATTGCAAAAGCAAATGTTTCTTGTTGTCTCATGCATAATCGAATTGAGGCGAATTATCAAAATTTTTTAGAAGAAGTTTGTATTGATTTAAAAGAGAGTGTTTCGATTGCAAAGCGGGCAGGTATTGCCGATGATAAAATTGTTTTAGATCCAGGAATCGGATTTGGAAAGACGCTGGAACAGAATTTAACATTAACGAATCATATGGAGTCACTTTCCACACTTGGATATCCACTTTTGCTTGGTACAAGTCGAAAGTCTATGATTGGATTAACATTGAATCTTCCTCCACAGGAGAGGGAAGAAGGAACAATTGTTACAACGGTTCTGGCAGTTATGAAAGGTTATGCCTTTGTTCGAGTGCATAATGTGGAAGCAAATCGACGTGCTATTGAGATGACAGAAGCAATTCTGCATTCTTAGTGGAATGCAGACATCCTGTGTTTCGAAACAAACAGCGGATGATAAGACAGAAGATAGAAAGGTTTGATGAAAATATGGATAAGATTAAAATTGTAGATCTGGAAGTATTTGCAAATCATGGAGTATTTGAGGAAGAACAGAAATTAGGACAGAAATTTCTTGTGGATGCAGTACTATATACAAGTACAAGAGTTGCAGGAAAGAAGGATAATCTGGAAGAGTCCATTAATTATGGAGATATCGCTGCACGTATTACCAAGTTTTTACAGGAAAATACGTTTCAACTAATCGAGGCAGCTGCAGAAAAGCTGGCAGAAGATTTGCTGCTGTATACAAAAGGATTGGAGCAGCTTACATTGGAAATAAAAAAACCTTGGGCGCCTGTGGGACTTCCTCTTAAAACCGTGTCGGTAGAGATTACAAGGGGATGGCATGAAGCTTATATTGCATTTGGCTCCAATATGGGGGACAAAATGGGGTATATTCAGCAGGCGATTGATCGAATTCGGATGCATCCTCATATTTGTGTGGAGAAAGTCTCTTCTATTATAGAGACACAACCTTATGGGGGAGTGGAACAAGATGTTTTTTTAAATGGATGTTTGAAAATAAAAACAATATTGGAGCCGTTGGAGCTATTGGATTTTATGCAGCAGTTGGAGCGAGAAGCGCATAGAGAACGAGTCGTTCATTGGGGACCTAGAACCTTAGATTTAGATGTATTATTTTATGATAAACAAGTTATAGAAAGTGAACGCTTGAATTTACCGCATCCAGAGATACCAAAAAGGACGTTTGTATTAAAACCAATGGTGGAAATTGCACCTTATTATCGGCATCCAGTTACAGGACAGACGATGAAGGAATTATTGGATTTGTTAGAAGGAATTCACTAAAAATCTTAGGAGGAAGCTATGCTGGATTTAGAAGTAATTAGAGGACAATTAGATGAAATTGACAATGAAATTGTAACATTGTTTGAAAAACGAATGCAGCTTTGTAAAGATGTAGCTAAGTTTAAAATTGAAACAGGAAAACAGGTATTAGACCGCAAACGAGAACAGAGTAAACTAAAGGTGTTAAAAGATCAAGTGCATGGCGACTTAAACCGCAGTGGTGTGGAAGACGTGTTTAAACAAATTATGGCAGTAAGCCGTAAATTGCAGTATCAGATACTGGCAGAGCATAATATGTTAGATGCAATTCATTTTCAAGAAATTGATCAAATAAAAAAGACCGATGTTACGGTGGTGTATCAGGGGGTTTCTGGAGCTTATAGTCAAAGTGCGATGTTTCAATATTTTGGAAAGCAAATAAAACATTATTCGGTACATACATGGGATGATGCAATGCAGGAAGTATCGAGTGGAAGGGCAGATTATGCAGTATTGCCAATTGAGAATTCTAGTGCAGGAATGGTTGGAGATGTATGTGACTTGTTAGTAAAATATGATAATACAATTGTCGATGAATGCTATTTAAAAGTGGAACATGCGTTAATGGGTTTACAAGATGCTTCCATAGAACAAATTCAGACAGTGTATTCTCATCCGCAAGGATTTATGCAATGTGCAGATTATTTGGAGGCGCATAAAGAATGGGAAACGATTAGTTTGAATAATACTGCGTTAAGTGCTCAGACAGTATTGGAACAAAATGATCCATCCAAAGCTGCAATTGCCAGTGAATTGGCAGCCGAGTTATACGGATTAAAAGTATTAGAGCATGGAGTTAATGATGAGAAAGATAATACAACCCGTTTTTTAGTTATTGCTTCAAAAAAAATTTATCGTAAAGATGCAAAAAAGTTGAGTATCTGTTTAGAAATTGCTCATGAAAGCGGAGCTTTGTATCAGACATTATCTCATATTATTTATAATGATTTAAATATGACAAAAATAGAATCTCGACCAATTCCAGATAAGGCATGGGAATACCGTTTCTTTATTGATATGGAGGGTAACTTAAGTGATTCTAGCGTCCAAAATGCATTAAGAGGAATGAAAGAAGAAGTGATGAGCTTGAAAATACTTGGAAATTACTAAGAGAGGAATAATATATGAATACAACAGATTTAATTTTATATAAAAACGCACCACATGAAAACTTTTTCGGGTATATGACATGGGTAATGGAACATTACGAAGATGATTCTTATAATAAGGAAGATGTAAAGACAGCATATTTTGAATGTGTGAATGAACTGATTGAATTATCTGCTCATTACGGACTAGAGGGGAATTTATGGCATGCTTATTTAGCGTTTGTCATTGCAAATGACGAAAATGCTTTTTCCATTGCGTGTGAGAAGACTGGAAAAGTGAATGGAAGCATATGGGAATTGGCAAAAATGGATTTTGTAGTATTTCGGGAATTGTTTTCCTTTGATTTAGAGCAGTTAGATCGGGGATTTGGAACAAAGTTAGGCTGCATATTAAAGAATTATAAGAATACAAATCAAAATGGAAATGTATTTAATCGTAGGATTCGTGATCGCATCTGTGAATTGGCTTGTCATTTGGCGGATATACAAGATGAGGAAAGTTTTGCTTGCTGTGTTGCAGAGTTTTATAAGGAATTTGGAGTAGGAAGTTTAGGACTTCATAAAGCATTTCGAATTAAGCATAATGAACAAAACGAAGTAGTGATTGAGCCGATCACATGTACGGAGCATCGAACGTTGAGTGATTTGGTTGGATACGAAAGACAAAAGAAAAAACTCATTGATAATACAAAGAATTTTATTGATGGAAAACCTGCGAATAATGTACTATTATTTGGAGACAGCGGAACAGGAAAATCTTCCAGTATTAAAGCAATTTTAAATGAGTACTATCCAGAAGGACTGCGTATGATCGAAGTGTATAAGCATCAGTTCCGTGACTTATCTTCCATTATTGCACAGATTAAAGATAGAAACTATAAATTTATTATTTATATGGATGATCTGTCATTTGAGGAATTTGAGATTGAATATAAATATTTAAAGGCAGTTATCGAAGGCGGATTGGAACGAAGACCAGATAATGTACTAATCTATGCGACATCGAACCGTAGACATCTAATTAAAGAAAGTTTTGATGATACAAAAGATTATAATCCAGAACTCCACTCTTCGGATACCGTACAAGAAAAACTTTCGCTTGTTGCTCGATTTGGTGTTACCATTTATTTTGGATCGCCAAATAAAAAAGAGTTTCAGGGAATTGTACGTTATTTGGCAAAACAGGCAGACATTCATATGGATGAGGAAGCTCTGTTGGCAGAAGCAAATAAATGGGAATTGAGCCATGGAGGATTATCTGGAAGGACGGCGCAGCAATTTATTGATTATATGAAAGGACAAGAAGAATAAAATTGTGATAAGAGCCTGAAATTTTTGGGGAAATTTACAAAGAATTAACGTATAATCAATAACTTAATCTAACAATTATAAGGAAAACATGGTATAATAAAAACTGTGATAAAATTATCTAATTTAAGAAAGGATTGTGAGGATATGGCAGTGACAAGAATGGCAGTCATAGATATTGGTTCTCACGAATTAGATCTGGAAATCTTTGATGTATCACCAGCAAAGGGGATCGTTCAAGTAGATCGAGTTCGTCATGCGGTAGCTCTTGGTCAAGATACCTATCGTTTGAAACGAATCAGTTATCAAGTCCTGGATGAGATTTGCAAAGTGCTAAAACGCTTTGTAGAAATTATGGAAGGATATCATGTAAATGAATATCGAGTTGTTGGAACAAGTGCATTGCGTGAAGCAGAAAATAATAGTGTTGTACTTGATCAGATACGACTTCGCACTGGAATTCGTGTACAGGTATTAAGTAATTCAGAACAACGTTATATTTGTTATAAGGCAGTAGCTGCGAGGAAGCATAACTTTAATCGTTTAATTCAGAAAGGCGCAGCGTTTGTAGATATTGGTTCGGGAAGTATGCAAGTTTCATTGTTTGATAAAAAGTCACTAGTTACGACTCAAAACTTCAAACTTGGAGCAATGAGAATTCGAGAAATGTTATCGAAGGTTGGAGATGACAGAACAATTTCCAAGTTAGTAGGTGAGCTGATTGATAACGATATGGAAACATTTAAAAAGATGTTTTTAAAAGACAGAGAAACGAAAAATGTAATTTGCATTGGGAATGTATTAGTTTATTTTCTGAGAAAATTAAATGAAAATTCACCAGAATGGATGACAGTACAAGAATTCAATGAGGTCTATGATTATGTTGTATCAAGTTCTGCCCGTACAATGGCAGATCGGTTAAACATTCCAGTTGCATCGGCATCGCTTGTACTTCCAACGATGATGCTTTGTAAAAAAGTAATTGACTTTACAAATGCAGAAATGGTGTGGATACCAGATATTAATATTTGTGATGGAGTAATTGCAGATCTGGCAGATCAGAAGAAATTAATTCATTTGGAACATGATTTCTCTTCCGATATTATAATGGCAGCAGTAAATATTAGTAAACGTTATATGGGAAGCAAGAGTCATGGATTATTAATGCAAAATAATGCGACCAAAATTTTTGATAGCATGAAACAGTATCATGGAATGGGAAAAAGGGAACGGTTATTGCTTCAGATTTCAGCAGTGCTGCATGATTGCGGAAAGTACATTAGTATGAGCGCACCAGGAAACTGTGCCTATGATATTATTATGTCTACGGAGATAATTGGATTATCCCATACAGAACGAGAAATGGTAGCGAATATTGTGCGCTATAATACGGTAGCCTTTCCGCCTTATGATAGATTTGATGGGAAGATGTCAGAAGCACAGTATATGACGGTAATGAAATTAACAGCGATTCTTCGCATTGCGAATGCAATGGATCGCAGTCATAAACAGAAGTTTAAGAATATTAAAACATCAGTAAAAAATCAGTTGTTGACAATTACAACGGAGTCAATCGAAGATATTTCACTGGAGCGAGTACTATTTAAAGAAAAAGCAGACTTTTTTGAAGAAGTATTTGGTATTCGTCCTGTATTAAAGCAAAAGAAGGGGGTCTGCTAAATGGATGCTGAATTATTAAAACCAGAACATTATCGCAATCGAGAACTAAGTTGGATTCAATTTAATTATCGTGTATTGGAAGAAGCGAGAGATAAGACATTGCCATTATTTGAACGGCTTAAATTTTTAAGTATTACTGCTTCTAATTTGGATGAGTTTTTCATGGTACGTGTTGCATCGTTAAAGGATATGGTTCATGCCAAGTATAAGAAACCAGATATTGCTGGATTAAAACCAGAGGAACAATTGGAAAAAATATCAAAAGAACTGCATGAATTTGTAGAATTACAATATTCCACTTATAACCGTAGCTTGTTGCCGTTATTGGAACAGGAAGATGTAACGATTATTACATCACATAAAAAGTTAAATAAAGAACAAAAGAAGTTTGTAGACGATTATTTTATGAAAAATGTCTATCCTGTTTTAACACCAATGGCAGTGGATTCTTCCCGCCCATTTCCATTAATTCGGAATAAAACGTTAAATATTGCGTCATTGATCCGTAAAAAAGGAGAAGCAGATGCTGAATTAGATTTTGCTACAGTACAAGTTCCGTCGGTACTTCCACGTATTGTAAAAGTTCCATCTGAAAATGGAATTACAATTATATTATTGGAACAGATTATTGAGCGGAATATCCATAAGCTTTATTTAAACTATGATGTTGTATGTGCTCACCCATATCGAATTGAACGAAATGCAGACTTAAGTATAGATGAAGAAGAAGCCGCAGATTTACTGAAAGAAATTCAAAAGCAATTAAAGAAACGACAATGGGGAGAAGTAATTAAACTGGAAGTAGATGATAAAATCAATAAAGATTTACTTCGTATCCTAAAAAAAGAATTAAATACAAAAGAGGATGACATCTATTATATTGGTGGTCCGTTAGACTTGACCTTTTTAATGAAAGTATATGGACTGGATGGGTATGATCATTTAAAAACGCCAAAGTATATTCCAAAGAAGGTTCCTCAGATTAATCCAGAGTTATCCATCTTTGAAAATATAAGAAAAGGTGATATTTTACTTCACCATCCATATCAGACATTTGATCCTGTTGTGGATTTTATTCGCCAAGCTTCTGTGGACCCTCAAGTGTTAGCGATCAAACAAACGTTATACCGTGTGAGTGGAAATTCACCAATTATTGCAGCGTTGGCACGGGCAGCAGAAAATGGAAAACAAGTAACAGTATTAGTCGAATTGAAGGCTCGTTTTGACGAAGAGAATAATATTATCTGGGCAAAAATGCTGGAAAAAGCAGGTTGTCATGTTATTTATGGTCTGCTTGGATTAAAAACACATAGTAAAATCACACTAGTAGTAAGAGATGAAGAAGAAGGTATTCGGCGTTACGTGCATCTTGGAACGGGTAATTATAATGATGCAACTGCTAAATTATATACGGACTGTGGATTACTTACCTGTAATCCAGCCATTGGAGAAGATGCAACCGCTGTATTTAATATGTTATCAGGATATTCCGAACCACTGGGATGGAATCGTCTTTCTGTGGCTCCACTATGGCTTCGTCATCGCTTTATCCGTTTGATTCATAGAGAAATGCAATATGCACAGGAAGGAAAGGAAGCGCATATTATAGCTAAAATGAACTCTTTATGTGATAAAGAGATTATTGCTACCTTGTATGAAGCAAGTAGAGCAGGTGTTAAGATTGAATTGATTATTCGAGGAATTTGTTGTTTGAAGGTTGGTATTCCTGGAATCAGTGAAACTATTTCGGTGCGTTCTATCGTAGGTAATTTCCTAGAACATAGCCGCATTTTCTACTTCCATAATGGAGGAGCAGAAGAAGTTTATATGGGAAGTGCGGATTGGATGCCTCGTAACTTAGATAAGCGAGTAGAAATTTTATTCCCAGTAGAAGATCCAAATTTAAAAGAAGCAGTAAAGCATATTTTACAAGTGGAATTAGATGACACAATAAAAGCACGTATTTTACAAGCAGATGGACATTATGAACGTGTAGATCGTCGTGGTAAACCATCCATTAATTCACAGGAAGTATTCTGTGAGGAGGCAGCAGCCGCTGAAAAACAAGAAAAAGAAACGATTGGTCGAATTTTTATTCCAATGGAACGCCCAGAAGAATAAAACGATAAGGGATGGTAAAAAAAATTATGATAACAAAATACGGTTTTAGCAGCAATAACGACTGCTAAAACCGTATTTTGTTGCAATGTTAATGTTTAATATCCTTCTCGTCTTCTCTGTTTTCTTAATTCATATCGCTTCTTTCCTCCTTCCCACTCCGCTTTTTCACTTTCTGTTTCAATAATTAAACCAGGTACTTTGACGGGATGTCCATCCTTATCAATTGCTACAAAAATAAGATAGGCACGGTTAATAGAGTGTCGTTCTCCAGATAAGTCTTCGGTATACGTATCGACCCGGACTTCCATAGAAGAAGTTCCAACATAGGTAAGGTGTGCAATTAGAACAACCATATCATTGATGGATGCTCCAGCTTTAAAATTTAAATTATCAATCGCAGCAGTAGTAACTTCACATTGGGCATGACGTTTGGCAACAATTGCAGCGATTTCGTCGATCCATTGCATAAGAATACCTCCAAATAATCGACCATAGGTATTCATATGCTGCGGATGTAAAATATAAACTTGTTCTGTTTTGGAATCGGACACATGTTTTCTTTGTTCCATCTAAAAACCCCCAAATAATTAATCAATTCAGTGCAAAGAGAATAGTTGTTCGCTCTAATAATTTTATTATAGCTCTTTTCAGAATACATGTAAAGATAAGATAAAGACTATATATATAAACTAATTCTTATGAATGAGTTGATTTATTATAAGTTTTGTGATACACCTGTAATATGAAAATTTAGAGGATATAAGTAAGACAAATTGGAAAAAGAAGGATTAAATGAAAAAATGAGCAAATGTAAGAAATATTTAAGAAATTTTTTTGGATTTTTGATAGTTTCTTTTGCTATGATTAGAAACGAAAAATAGAGATTTAGGAGGGGAAGATTATGTACCGTATTTTAGTCTGTGATGACGACAAAGAAATTGTAGATGCGATTGAGATATACTTAAAGCAGGAAGGTTATGAGATTTTAAAAGCGTATAATGGAATTGAGGCGTTAAAGATTATTCAGGAAAATGAAATTCATTTATTGCTGATTGATATTATGATGCCAAAGATGGATGGGATTCGTGCAACATTAAAGTTAAGAGAAGAAAGTCAGATTCCAGTTATTATTTTATCTGCAAAGTCAGAGGATACCGATAAAATATTGGGATTGAATATTGGGGCAGATGATTATATTACAAAGCCGTTTAATCCGTTGGAATTAATTGCTAGAGTACGTTCTCAAATTCGCCGTTATACTTCATTCGGAACGATGCAGCAAGCAAAAGAGAGTGAAATTTATCGTTCTGGTGGACTTTGGATTGATAATGACAAAAAAATTGTTATGGTTGATGATGAAGAAGTAAAATTAACGCCGATTGATTATAAGATTTTGCTGCTCCTTTTAAAAAATGCAGGAAAAGTATTCTCAATTGAAGAAATTTATGAGACAGTCTGGAAGGAACAAGCCTTTGCAGCGGATAATACGGTAGCAGTGCATATTCGGAGAATTCGAGAGAAAATTGAAATTAACCCGAGAGATCCGAGATATTTAAAAGTAGTATGGGGAATTGGATACAAAGTAGAAAAGTATTAAATAAAGAGAGGAGAAGGTGCCTATGTGGAAGCGTTCCAATAGTTGGAGAATCATCATGTGGATAGTCAATATTATTTGTTTTTGGCTGATTTCATTATCTATAGCTTTGAACATTGTTTTGAAAGAAAGCGGGAGGATAAGAAGTATATTAATGGAGTGGAGTGATTCATTTACTAGAGATGTTGACATAATTACAAGGTTGATTCCATTAGAAATTGTTGCATTCCTGATTTCATTTATTTACTTAATTGTCTCAGCAGGACGTAGGAAAGGATCTGAGCAAATTCATTTAAGCCGTTATGATAAAATTCCAGGTGAAGTAATTGTTTTCATTGTCGTCGTGGCAGGTGTTTTTTTCGGTACGTCTAATTTGTTTTTTGATTTTGCTAGTACGGTAGATTATGTGATATACATGAATTATTATCCATTTAATCCTACAGAATTGATTTTGTCAATTTTTACGATATTAGCTGTGCTTTTTGCAGAATATTTATTTCTTATGATTGTATTGATGCGAATAGTAAGAAGACGAAAAGCAGGAATCGGATATTGGGACACAAGTATTTTTCATATGCTTGGAGAAAAGGCTGTTTGTATGTATGATGCACGCAAAGAAGTAGGAAGGCTTTTATTATTATTAATTGGAGGTATTGTGTGCTTTTTGATTTGTTCCGCTTTTGCGTCGGGGTATGGATTGATAGCTGCTCTTGGAGTTTTGGGAATGATTTTTATTCCATTTCTTATGCTTAAGAGATTAATTCAAGAAGCTATTTGGAGAAATCGTATTTATGAAGGAATTAATCATATTGCAGGGGGAGAACCTGGATACAAAATAAATTTGGATGGAATGAAATCCAATGAAAGGAAGGCAGGAGAACAAATCAATAATTTAGGTGAAGGACTGCAAATTGCCGTGACACAGGCTACGAAAAATGAAAGATTAAAGTCGGAGTTGATTACGAATGTTTCACATGATATAAAAACACCGCTTACTTCCATTATTAATTATGTAGATTTGATTAAACGGGAGAATATAGAAAATGAAAAGGTGAAAGAGTATATTAGGGTTTTAGATGAAAAGTCTCAGCGATTGAAGCATTTAACAGAAGATTTAGTAGAAGCTTCCAAGGCAAATACGGGCAATCTGAATTTAGATATGGAAAAGATTGATTTTATGCAGTTGATTCATCAAACGATCGGAGAGTTTCAGGATAAGTTTGAGGAGCGACAGTTAAAAACGGTAGTGAAACTGGATAAGAGTCCTATTTGGATTTATGCAGATGGAAGAAGAGTTTGGCGTGTAATGGAAAATCTTCTGCAAAATATTTATAAGTATGCCATGCCGCAGACTCGTGTTTATATTGAATCGGTTACAACATCCAAAAAAACAACTGTTACAATTAAAAATATTTCGGAAAATCCATTGAATATTCCTGCTTCGGAGTTAACGGAACGATTTATTCGAGGAGATGTGGCACGAACAACCGAGGGAAGTGGACTAGGGCTTTCCATTGCTAAAAGCTTAACCGAATTAATGAATGGAACATTTGAACTTTATTTAGATGGAGATTTATTCCGAGTATCGATTGGATTTGATCGAATGGGAGTACAAAAAGAAGCACAAAAAGCAGAGGAGGAAGAAAAGAAGAATACATTTGATTGGGAAGAATTTTTAAAAAAACCAGAACAGAAAAAAGACGAAGAAGTTCCAAATTCAGAGTCGAAAACGACAAAAAAACAGAAAATCACATTAATGTCCATGTGGAAAAATCTTGCAGAGGAAGCAAAACATTTAAATTTGAAAGTAAAAAAATAAAAACAATAACTAGAATATAAGAATAACCCTCAGATTGTACTCTTATTAAATCAGAATATAATCTGAGGGATTTTTAATGAAAATTTGCCTGAATTTGATGGATTTTGCCCGAATATCAGAGTATAATTATAATAAAAAATGTGAAGCATAGTAGTACAGTAATTCGGACTAGTAAGAAAATCAATCAATATCAATCACATACTTTGGGGAAAATATGAATGTTTTTGAATGATTTTGAAAGAAAATGATTGACATTTCAAAAATCTATGCTATAATAAAAACATCAAAGGAGAAAAAAACATGCTAACAGAAGAACGCCATCATGAAATTTTGGATTTGTTGAATCGTAGAGGGGCTGTTACAGTTATAGAATTAACTAAGCTTCTTAAAACTTCAGAATCCACCATTCGTCGAGATTTAAATGCTTTGGCAAGACTTGGAAAGTTAAATAAAGTCCATGGAGGAGCAACTGCATTGGAACGAGTGATGCAAGACGAAGAAGATATACAGGTAAAATCACAACGATTTCAGAGAGAAAAGGAAGAAATCGCTCAATATGCCGCATCTCTGATACGAGATGGAGACTTCATTTATATTGATGCAGGAAGCACAACCGATAAGCTGGTAGAAGTAATTAATAATGTCAATGTGACTTATGTAACCAATGGAATTATCCATGCCAGAAAGCTAACCCAAAAAGGATGTAAAGTTTATGTAATTGGAGGACAATTTAAACCTGTTACAGAAGCTATTATAGGAGCACAGGCATTAAAGTCCATTGAAGCATTTAATTTTACAAAATGTTTCTTAGGAACCAATGGAATTGATAAGATTTGTGGTTATACAACACCAGATGTGGAAGAGGGTTTGGTAAAAGCAGAGGCAATAAAACGAAGCTTTGTTTCCTTTGTATTAGCGGATCATTCCAAATTTGACGCGGTATCAGCGGCTGTATTTGGACAATTGCGTCAGGCATGTATTATTACCGATGAGCTGCCTGATCCGTCGTATCAGGACATAACAGTAGTGAAGGAGGTACTCAAATGATTTACACAGTAACATTTAATCCAGCGATTGACTATGTAGTTCGGATGGATCAATTTATTCTGGACACAGTAAATCGTACAACTGCGGAAGAAATTTACTACGGAGGTAAGGGCATTAACGTTTCAACCGTTTTAAAAGAATTGGGACAAGATTCCGTTGCACTTGGATTTATTGCTGGTTTTACTGGAAATGAAATTGCGCAGGGACTAAAAAAACAGGGAATACAAACCGATTTTATCTGTTTAAAAGAAGGAATGTCCCGAATCAATGTAAAAATTAAGGCGCAGCAAGAGACAGAAATCAATGGACAAGGGCCACATATTGATGCACAAGCATTAGAAGCATTGTTTCAAAAGTTGGATTTGCTGCAAAAAGATGATGTGCTTATTTTAGCAGGAAGTATTCCATCCTCCATGCCAGAAGACAGTTATGAGCAGATTATGAAAAGGATGGATGGAAAAGGGATTTTAACTGTAGTGGATGCGACAAAAAATTTGCTTGTGAATGTATTAAAGTATCATCCATTTTTAGTAAAACCAAACAATTATGAATTAGGAGAAATTTTCCAAACTGTATTAAAAACAAGTGACGAGATAGTAGAAGCTGCTAAGAAATTACAGCAAATGGGAGCCAGAAATGTGTTGATTTCCATGGCTGGGGATGGAGCAATCCTGGTAGCGGAAAATGGAGAAATTCATCAAATCGGAGTACCAAAGGGAACCGTTCAAAATTCCGTAGGAGCAGGAGACTCTATGGTAGCTGGATTTATGGCTGGATATTTGGAAAAGAATGATTATCTCTATGCTCTGAGACTTGGAACGGCCTCTGGAAGTGCAACTGCGTTTTCAAAAGGACTTGCTGTCAAAGAAGAAATTGAACGATTACTTCAACAAGTGTAACGAATATTAAGAAAGGGGTATTTTTATGCGTATTACGGAATTACTGAAAAAAGATGCTATTCTGCTCGGCGCTGAACCGAAAGATAAAAATGAAGCAATTGATATTCTCGTTGGATTACATGCCAAAGTGGGAAATATTACAGATAAGGCGCAGTATAAAGCAGGTATTTTAGAAAGAGAAGAAGAAGGCACAACTGCAATTGGAGAGGGAATTGCAATTCCTCATAGCAAAAATGCAGCAGTAAAAAAGGCAGGTATTGCATCTATGACAGTGCCGGCAGGAGTGGACTATGACTCCATGGATGGAGAGCCATCAAATTTATTTTTTATGATTGCAGCGCCAAAAGATGGAGCAGATGTACATTTGGATGCATTGGCAAGACTTTCCACATTGTTAATGGATACAAACTTTCGCACGAATTTGTTAGCTGCTAAAAATGCTGATGAATATTTAAAAGTAATTGATAAAGCAGAAAAAGAGAAATTTGGAGAAGAGAAACAGGAAGAGAAAAAAGAAAAAACACCAGTAACTACAGGTGGATATCGTGTTTTAGCAGTTACAGCATGTCCGACGGGTATTGCACATACTTATATGGCAGCCGAAGCATTGGAAACAAAGGGAAAAGAACTTGGAATTTTAGTAAAAGCAGAAACACAGGGATCTGGCGGTGCAAAGAATATTCTGACTAGAGAGGAAATTGAAGCTGCCGATGGTATTATTATTGCAGCCGATAAAAATGTAGACTTGGCTCGTTTTGATGGAAAGAGAGTATTAAAAACAAAAGTGGCAGATGGAATTCATAAGCCAGAAGAATTAATTCAGCGTATTGTAGATGGAGATGCACCTGTTTATCATCACTCAGGAAGTTCTGCCGCATCCGAAGAACAGGATGATGAAAGTGTTGGAAGAAAAATTTATAAGCATTTAATGAATGGTGTTTCTCATATGTTACCATTTGTTATCGGCGGAGGTATTTTAATTGCGATTGCATTCTTGTTGGATGATCCAAATATTAACCCTGCCAATTTTGGTAAAAATACGCCAGTTGCAGCATTCTTTAAGACGATTGGAGATACCGCATTTGACTTCATGCTTCCAATTTTAGCAGGTTATATTGCAATGAGTATTGCGGATCGTCCTGGTTTAGTAGCTGGATTTATTGGCGGTACATTGGCTTCCAGTGGTATTACATTTGCAAATTTGGAAGAAGGAATGTCAGCTGGATTTATCGGTGCATTATTTGCAGGATTTTTAGCAGGATATTTAATGGTTGGAATTCGCAAATTATGTGACTATTTGCCATCGGCATTGGAAGGAATTAAACCAACGTTGATTTATCCAGTATTGGGCGTTTTGCTCATGGGTGCGATTATGTGTGCAGTAAATCCATTTTTTGCAATGTTAAATAATGCTTTAACAAATGGATTGAATTCTATGGGTGGAAGTAGTAAAATCTTATTAGGCTGCATTTTAGGTGGTATGATGTCGATCGATATGGGTGGTCCATTTAATAAAGCAGCATATGTATTTGGTACAGCTGCTATCTCCAATGGAGATTATGATATTATGGCAGCCGTTATGATTGGTGGTATGGTACCTCCAATTGCAATTGCACTTTGTACTACCTTCTTTAAAAATCGTTTTACAGAAAATGAACGGAAATCTGGTGTGGCGAACTATGTAATGGGACTTTGCTTTATTACAGAAGGAGCAATCCCATTTGCAGCATCCGACCCGCTTCATGTACTTCCTTCTTGTGTTATTGGTTCTGCGGTAGCAGGAGGAATCTCCATGGCAATGGGATGTACGTTACGAGCACCTCATGGAGGCGTATTTGTATTTCCAGTTGTTGGAAATGTAGTAGGATATGTGATTGCATTAATCATTGGTTCATTGATTGCAATGGTATTGCTCGCAATTTTGAAAAAGCCATTAACACAAAAAAAATAATTCGTTGTTATAAAATGAAGTGAATCAGAATATGATATACTACAACAGAAAAAAGCTAATATCTAAAATTTGAATATAAACCCTTGTTTGCCTTAAGAAAGAAACCGTTGGAATTCTAAATTTTCCAGCGGTTTCTTTCTTGATATAAAAAAGTTTCTGTATAAGTTTTTTTGTCTGGATAAAATGGAAAGGTAAAGTTTATTGAAATGCACCCAAATAGAGAGATTTCGTGTTATATATTATAATGAAACGCTACATAACATCCTTTGAGTGGGAAATCACAAATGGCAGGTAATAGAAGTTAATTTATATTTTAAATTTAATGTGGAAAGGTTTGGTGCAGATTATGAGAAAGAAAAAATTGATTCAGAAAGCTTTTTTGCTTTATTCTGAATTGGAAATGAAAAAGCTTCCAAATGATTTGCAGATTGATCAGACAGTGACAAAACAGTTTGAACAGGAGCTGGAGAGGCGTTTGCAGCAGCAAGATGCACAGAAACAATTTAAACATTTAGAACGGCGCAGAATCTGGAAAGCATCGATTACAGCTGTGGCGATGGTTTGTATTGTGATGGGGGCTTATCTGTATCAGAAACGACCTGGCCAAGATAAAGCAGCATTAGGAACAACTTCATCAAGCAAAGAGGAAACAAATACTATTCCATCTACAAATGAAACAAATACAAATGAACAGAAAGCTCAGGAAACAGGAGAGATGGAGCCGACGAATGCCAGTGTTGATTTGGAAAATGATCCCATAAGTGAAGAAAACAATTTGTTTGGAGTTCCCGAAGAGGTAGATGGGGAAACTTTAGAACAAGCAGATAGTGGATTACAGGAATCTTTGATAGAATTTGCCGTCAACGTTGGAATACCAATGTTAAGTACAAATTCCTCTAATGTTGGTTATTCTCCAGCTGCACTTTATGAAATACTGGAAATAATTTCTGAAGGTGCAGAAAATGAAACAAAGGAAGAACTATTTTATTTATTGGGACAATCGGAAACGACATCGAAAGAAGAAAACTTAGACAAAACAAATATGGAAAATATATTGGGAATATCTTCTTCCATATGGATTGCAGAAACCAATCATGGAGAGAAAATTAATGTAAATCCAGAATTTATTGCACTGGTATCTCCGAAAGTAGATATATATCAAGTGGACTTTGGGAGAAATGGGATAGAAGAAATGAACCAATGGTTGAAAAATCAGAACAGTATTCTGCCAAGTTTAGAATCAGAAATAGAACCAGATAGTCAAATTTACGTTCTGAATACGATTGGGCTGGAGATGAAGTGGAGCCATAGCTTTGATCCGATGAAAAATACAGCAGAAACGTTTTATTGCTCAGATGGAACAGAAGAGATTTGTGAGTTTATGAATCAGACACAGGTAAGCCGAATATTGGAAGGAGAACAGTATTGGGCATCTTCATTGGAAATGGATCATGGATCAATGTTTTTTATTCTTCCAAAAGAAAATGTAGCAATACAGGAATTTGATTATTCGCAGTTAAATGGAATTATTAATATGCTATTACACCAAGAAGGGCAGATAAAAAATGTTACATGGAAGATTCCGAAATTTTTCTATAAATATAGAAATAATTTAAAGAATGCATTAATATCAAGTGGGTTAGAACATATTTTTACGAGTGAATCTCAACTAGGAGGAGTTTCAGATCAGCCATTAAGTTTAACACAGTTGCTGCAAGTGGTGTCGATTGAGTTAAATGAATATGGTGTAAATTCAAGTAGTGTTTCTGGAACAGCAATTCAAGAAAATAGTCTGGAATCAGAAGAGATGTTTTTAAATCGACCGTTCCTTTATGGAATGGAGCAAGGTGGACATTTCGTATTTTTAGGAATTTGTGAAAATCCATTGAGATCATAGATAAAATTTGCACGACAGCAAGAGTGAAATTAGGAGGAACGTATGATCAGTTTTTTTATGCTGATTGACAGTGAGACAGATAGAGAAAAATTTAAAAAACTGTATGAGGCTTATCAAAAAAAGATGCTGTATGTAGCATATCAAATTTTAAATAATCAGCAAGATGCGGAGGATGTTGTACAAGATTCATTTTTGGCGATTGCCAGACATATTTCTTCGATTGGCAATGTGGGAGAAGCTCGAACAGGAGTATATTTAATGAAGACAGTAAAATAGAGCATTAAATTTGATTCGTAGTCGAAAGGAAACCGTAAGTTGGGATGAGGTTGGACTAGCAACACCAGACAATATTCAGGAAACAATATGTGTGCAAGAAGAAGTAAAGCAAGTACTGGAAGCAATTTATCAACTCAAAGAGAATTATCGAGATGTATTGTGTCTCCATTTTTTAAATCAACTTACAACAAAAGAAATTGCAGATGTACTAGGGAGAAATCATAATACAGTAAAAGCAGAGTTGCGTAGAGGAAAGAAACAGCTATTTGAGTTAATGAAGACAATTGATTCATATTAATTGGAGAGGAGTGGAGTATATGAAAAAACGAATGTTAGCATTTCTGTGTATTGGAACAATATGGATCGGAGGATGCGGGCATATTCAAGAAAATCCTTCTGAGATAACTATTCAGAAAAATGGGGTAGTTCATATCGCAGAAGCAAAAAAACCAGATTATATCATGCACGAAGAAGGAACCGATCAAGAAGGACTTTATTGGGATGGAAATTCGATTGATTGGAGTCAGTACCAGTTGGACGAATCGTTTCAGGATGCGCTTATTCAATTCACAGCGAAAACAACGGCGAAAGTAATGGAGGAAAATAATGAAAACTTATGTTATTCTCCAATGAGCCTTTACTATGCGTTATCTTTGGCTGCGATTGGATCAAGCGGACAGACCGAACAGGAATTATTGGCATTGCTTGGAGTGGAAAGCAGAGAGAAATTAAAAGACCAATGTAATAAGCTGTACCATATATTGTATACGGATACCGATGAGTCGGTGATTCAACTGGCAAATTCGATCTGTAAGGTTTATGATGAGGAAGAAGAAGCAATTGCATTAAAGGAAACTTATATAAAAGAAGCAAGTGAGCAATTATTTTCCTCTATTTACGAAGTAAAACGGACAGAAGCAGAAGATCAAATTGCTCAATGGATTTCGAAACAAACGAATGGATTTCTTAATCCAGTGTCCAGCAAAAAGCCAGTGGAATGGGATCTTGCATTAATTAACGCAATCTATTACAGAGATCAGTGGGTGAATCGTTTTCCAGAGCAGTTAACAGAAGAAGGAGAATTTACAAAAACAGATCAATCGAAAGTCAAATGCAGTTTTATGAATACGGAGAATCAGGCAAATGTGAAAGAAACCGACCAGTTTTTACAGGCTTCCTTGCAATTAAAAGATTCTGAAATGTTCTTTGTGCTGCCAAAACCAGGAGTCGATGCGCATCAGCTAATAAAGTCAGAGGAAATATTAAATCAGATTTTGACAGAAGACGGAGAAACAAGATGTCAGGTAATTTGGAGAGTTCCTAAGTTTAACTACGAAACATCAATCGAAAATTTAGATCAAGTTGTAAAAGAACTTGGTGTAGTTTCTGCCTTTGAAAGAAGCGATGGATTTGAAAATATGACAGATACAAAAATGTATATAGACAAAATCATACAAAAAAGTAAAATTATGATAGATGAAAAGGGGGTAGAGGCTGCTGCCTATACGCAGATTATGATGAATGAAGCGGCTGCATTAACGGAACAAACGGTTTCCATGAATTTGGATCATCCATTTATTTATGGAATTCAGAAAGATGGCAATTGCTTGTTTATTGGGATTTGTGAGCAGCCATAAGAAAACCTGAATAATATAATGGATGTAAAAAGAGAAGCTCCAGCGATATAATAAGGAGTCAGTTTCTGCAATAAAAGGTCAGTTTCTGCAAAAAATATTGTTGCGTTTCTTATTGTCAACTATACTGTAAAAAAGCATATTTCAAGCCATTCGTAGTATGGAGGTATTAAGATGAAGAAAGAAGTGGTGAAGCAATACAGTTTAGTTGATAATATCAAATATGCAATCAAAATGCTAATGCAAAAAGATAAGATAGTGGTATTCTTACTAGTAATCGCTGTGTTTATCGAGATGTTGATATCACTTGTTAGCGTGTATTTTCCGAAATTTGTTGTGGAACAAGTTGAGATGAGTGTGGGACTTGTTAGATTGAGCAGTAGTATTTTACTAGCAGCAATAATAATTGGAAGTTTGTATTTTATAAGTAAATTTATAAATACAAAGGCAAATTGGCATTTAATAACAATTCAAGCAGAGTATATTTGGGATTTATACATGCATTCTATCACATGTCCATATATGGATGTAGCGAGTGCCAGCGGACAAAATAAATACCAAAGAGCGAAAGATTCTGTATTTCAAGGGGATACTGGGTGTATTAGAACAATGATACCTGCTGTATTAAATAGTTCAATTGGAATTTCGGATTATGATCCGAGTGAATTGAGAAAAGTTTTTTCTACTGTTTTTCAGGATTCAAATATATTTCCATTTACTGTTGCTGAAAATATAGCTATGAGTGAAAAAAATAATACCGATTTGGAGCGGGTGTTGAATTGTATTGAAACTGCTGATTTAGCGAAGAAAATTGAAGGTACAAGAGATGGGGTGAGTAGCCAAGTTTTAAAGATTACAGACAATAATGGGTTAATTATGTCTGGAGGAGAAATGCAAAAACTGTATTTAGCTAGAGCTTTATATAAAAACGGAAGTGTTATGATTTTAGATGAACCTACTGCCGCACTTGATCCAATTGCTGAAAGAAATCAGTATCTTCAATACGAAACGATTTGTAAAAACAAAATAGCGATTTATATTTCACATAGATTGGCAAGTACAAGTTTTTGCGACAAGATAGCATTTCTTGAAAATGGTCGAATTGTAGAATATGGCAGTCATGACGAACTTATAAAATTGGGTGGAAAATACGATTCAATGTTTGAGATACAGAGAGAGTATTATAAAGAAGAAAATGAGAATTCAGAGTTGGTCAAAGCAACTGCTCTGGAGTAGGAGGTTATTGTGAAAAAAACAATAAATGATTTAATGAAACTGTTTAAAATTGTTTTTAATTTAGATCGATGGGTAATTCTGCTTATAATAATTCAATCTGTATTGAATGCGATTATTCCATTTGGTGCAATTATAGTATCTGGAAATGTTATTGATAGGATGATGAACAAGAGTAATTATGAAGAAACGATTCTTTTTGCTATTTTTGGTTGTTTTATTGTACTCATTATTTATCTGATGCAAAATATTGTACATAGATCGTGCGAAGTGAAAAAAAATGTATGTGTAAGGAAGTATGATACATTAATTGCGAAACAGACGATTGATATGAAATATGAATATTTAGAAGGAGAAAAAGTACAGGCAATACGAGCTAGGATGAGGGAGGATAATAACTGGGGATATGGTCTTTATGGGATGTTTCTATTGATTGAAGATTTTATGCAGAGGTTATGCACAATGACAGTTTCTGTGTTTGTATTACTACCATTACTATTCAGTGGATGGATGATGGCGGTTGCTTGTTCAATGTTTTTTTTCATCGTATTTGGGGCACTTATTCTGTTATTAAAAATTAGAAAAAAAGCTTACGAACAACAAATGAAGTCAATGGAAGAAATTGAGAAGACAAATCGACTCATCGCCTTTTTTACGAATGATATTAATTATAAGTCTGGGAAAGATATTCGTTTATATCAAGTTCAAAATTTAATTAATAGTAAGGGAGCAGAAAGCTATTTTGTATCAAGAAAAGAAATATCAAAAAATATTGGAAATCGCATGGGAAAGAGTGATGGATTTTCAGGGTTTATTATTGGAATTAGCGAAGGAATTGCATACTTATTGGTAGCTTATCAAGCACTGTTAGGTGTTATTTCGGTCGGACAGATCGTTACTTATGCTGGAGTGATTAATCAGTTTACAACTGCGTTGTCTTATTTCGTTATAAACATAAATGAGATTATTGTTCATACAAATCGGTTTTTAAGTACATTTGAATATCTCAATATTCCGATAGAGGAGGATATTGGTAAGAAAACAATGGACAGCGAAAAAGAAACAATTGATACGATTGAGTTTTGTAATGTTTCATTCGCATATCCTAATAGTGAGAAGTTTGTATTGAGAAATATCAATATGACAATAAAAGGTGGAGAACAATTGGCTGTAGTAGGCACCAATGAAAGTGGAAAAACAACTCTTATTAAGCTTTTGTGTCGTCTCTATAAACCTACAAGCGGAACAATTTTACTAAATGGTATTGATATTAATGATATAGAAATCAATAGCTATTTGAAAATGTTATCGGTTGTTTTCCAAGATTTTTCATTGTTTTCCATTCCTATAGTGGATAACATATGTATTGGTAATAATATAGATAAAGATAGAGTATATAAGATCATAGATAAGGTTGGATTAAAGGAAAGAATTGATAAAGAAAAAGCTGGAGTTAATACGCCAGTTTTTCATGAACTGTATGAAAATGGAATCGAGTTATCGGGAGGGGAATCTCAAAAGCTAGCACTTGCACGTGCTATATATAAAAATTATTAATTTTAGATGAACCAACGGCTGCATTGGATCCATTGTCAGAAGCTGATTTGTATAGTAAGTTTTCTGACATTGCGAAAGGAAAAACGGCAATCTTTATTTCCCATCGGCTAGCATCCTGTAAGTTTTGTGATAAGATTGCTGTCTTTGATAATGGTAACTTTATTCAATTTGGAAGCCATAAAGAACTGATGCAGTGTGCAGATGGAAAATATTATATGCTCTGGAATGCTCAGGCGCAATACTATAATGATAAAATATGGAAAAATAAAGGAGAGATGTGAATTGAAAAAATTGCCGATTGTTGATTCTCCTATTAAAGGATATACAA
>OERR01000058.1_pt1 | contig 29886 bp, 25 predicted proteins | sample 1540051 | NCBI WGS metagenome assembly OERR01 (sample SAMEA3891884, study PRJEB23780) | metagenome | biome: terrestrial biome; feature: animal house; material: Caecal content | place: Italy | collected 2015-05-05 | reverse complement strand
GAGATATAGGTCTGAAAGCCTTATAAAATCAGGGCTGAAGATTCCGAGAAGTTATTGAGATAGAAGGGAGGATCGTTTATTTATGCAATATCAATAATACATATTGTATATATCTCCTAAATATGAAAAACGGACAAATTTTATGTTGAAATATATTGTGTATGCATATATTATAACATTATAATATTATGATATATAAAGCAGAGGTGAAACGAGTGGAGGAAGTATATATTTTGTTAGATGTTGGTGGAACAGAAATTAAATGTGGTATTTCAGATCAAAGAGGCAATTTAAAAAATAATATTTGCTCCTACCCATCTTATGCAAAAGAAAATAAAAAGATGATGAATCTGTTATTGATGATTATATTTCCGCAAGAGGTCTTGAAAGAATCAGTAAAAAGATCCTGGGATATCCCATCACTGGCTACGAATTAGCAAAACTTTATCACTCAGAAAATACGCAGACACAAAAAATATGGAAAATTTTTGGAAGTGAATTGAAAAATGCTGTAAACCCTTTTTTAAATCGTTTTCAGCCGAATACCGTCATTATAGGAGGACAGATCTCCAAAAGTTTTGATATATTTGGAGAGGCACTTCAAAGCGAGTGTGAAAAAAGAAACATTCAACTTTACATAGAACCAGAAACCTCAGTTAGAACGATGCAGGGATTAATTACTTCAATATTAGGGAGATGATAACATGTTAAATTTTGAGAAAGGTGCAATACCATTATATGTACAGCTAGAAACCATTTTACGTAGAAAAATCGAACAGGGAGAATACAGTAAGGGAGATTTACTTCCAACTGAAAAAGAGCTTATGGAAATATACCAGGTATCCCGTGTAACAGTACGTCAAGCCATTGCATCATTGTTTCAATCGGGGTATGTCAGAAGTCAAAGAGGTGTTGGAACGGAAGTAATATATAACAAAATAGAGGAACGAATGAACAAAGTAATCAGTTTTACTGATGAAATGAAAAAACATAATATTACTATGCAGACTTCCTACTGCCAAATGAAAAAAATAATTCCAGAAAAAATAATAGCAAAACATTTGGAAATATCACTTACAGAACCATGCTACTGTCTTAAGCGAGTGCGAAATGTAGAAGGAAAACCTTTTGTATATACAATAACTTATCTAAAAAGTATAACAGAGTTACCTCTATATAGTGATTGCTATAAAGAGTCCTTATATAAATATCTAAATACAGTGCATGGAATTCAAATTGAATCTGGTGAAGATACATTTGAAGCAGCACTCCCAACAAAAGAAGTTCAAGAACAGCTTCAAATATCAGAGTATATGCCAGTATTTATCAGAACCCGAAAAACATTTTTGGAAGATGGGACAATATTAGAATATTCCAAATGTTATTATCCAGGAAACCGATATAAATATACAGTAAAATTATAGGAGTGTATTATGAGTTTTTTAAATAAATATCATAATTATGAGCTGCACCCAGAAATAAAGATTGAAGGTTTTGAGACGAGTGCATGGGAAGGGAAAGAGAAAATCGTTCAGGAATTAAAAAATCGTATAGCAGAGTTATCCAAACAGAATCAAAAAATCGTTGTATGCTTAGATTGTTACCCTGGCGTAGAAAAAGAAGAATTATTACAGCTCGCAAAGACATTAAATCCTATACGCATTTTTGAAATGGAGGAATATGCGAAAAGTGAAACTGTTTTAAATAAAGAATTTCATGACTATATTACAGATGACCGAGTATTTGGAATCATATGCCATAAGAAACTAGAAGATTTTTTTATTCGAGAGCGATTGGAACGGGCAATGGAAGAATTAAAAGCAATTCCTTCTGGAGTTGTGATCGTTATAGGTTTAGGTACAGGCATTCTTTGTAAAGCTGATATTTGGATTTATTGTAGTCTAACAAGGTGGGAAATTCAATTGCGATACCGAGCAGGAATGCCAAATTGGAATTGTACAAATGATACAGCTCCGATACTAGAAAAATACAAAAGAGGATTTTTCATTGAATGGAGATTATCCGACCGATATAAAAAAGACAGATATGCCGAATTTGACTATTTATTAGATACAGAAATAAAAAATCATCCTAAAATGGTTACAGGTCAAGCATATCGAGAGGGACTCAAACAAGTAAGCCAAAAACCATTTCGTATGGAGCCATATTTTGACCCAGGCGTATGGGGCGGCAAATGGATGCAGACAAACTTTGGGCTCGATCCAAAACAGCCTAATTTTGCTTGGAGTTTTGACGGAGTTCCAGAAGAAAATAGTTTCAATTTAAAATACGGTGACGTAATTTTTAAAGCTCCTGCCATTGATTTGGTTTTATATTGTCCAAAAAAGCTTTTAGGAGAACGGGTTCACGGACGATTTGGTGCAGAATTCCCAATTCGTTTTGACTTATTAGATACAATGGGTGGCGGAAATCTTTCATTACAAGTGCATCCGTTAACCGAATATATTCAAGATACGTTTGGAATGCATTACACACAGGACGAAAGTTATTATATTTTAGATACCGATGATACAGAAGAAACCTATGTATATCTTGGAGTGAAGAAAAATATAAATCCTAAAACTATGGAACAAGACTTACGTGCAGCCCAAAGAGGAGAGAAAGAATTCCCAGTAGAAACTTATGTAAATAAAATACCAGTAAAGCCACACGATCATATATTGATACCAGCAGGAACCGTTCACTGTTCTGGAAAAAACACAATGGTTCTGGAAATTAGTGCCACACCCTATATTTTCACTTTCAAACTATGGGATTGGGGAAGAGTTGGACTGGACGGGCTTCCAAGACCGATACATATTGACCATGGAATGAAAAATATTCAATGGGATAGAGATACCGATTGGGTCTATGACAATTTAGTAAGTCAAGAAAAAATCATAGAAAAAGGAACTGGATATCAATCAGAACGAACCGGACTCCATAACAGAGAGTTTATTGATACGATAAGATATACTCTGACAAAACCTTATATCATCAAAACAGAAGATTCTGTACATGTCATGAATCTCGTCAGCGGAAGTCATGCCTTCATTGAAAGTGTGAACGGAAGTTTTGATCCATTTGAGGTTCATTATGCTGAAACTGTAATTGTACCAGCAAGTGTAGGACAATATAAAATTGTGCCAGAAAATGAGGAAATCAAGATTATCATCGCCTCTGTGAGACAATAAAGAAAGGACAAAATATATGCAAAAAATTAATACAGTATATGTTATCCATCATTCTCATACCGATATTGGATATACCGACTTACAAGAGAGAGTCATTGATACACAAAAAGACTATATACATACGGTGCTTTCTATTATGGAAAAACCAGAGTATGAGAAATTTCGCTGGAACTGTGAAACCCTTTTCTGTGTAGAAGAATTTTTCAAATCAGCATCAAAAGAAGAAAAAGAAAAGTTCTGTAAACTTGTGTCAGAGGGAAAATTAGGAATTTCAGCAAACTATTTAAACTTTACTGATTTACTAGATAGTGAAATCTATAATGAACGGTTAGGAGAGTGGACCGAATATTTTTCAAATCAAAACGTTGAGATGAAAACGGCAATGATTGCAGATATTAACGGGATTTCTATGGGATACAGAGATGCTATGCTGAATCATGGAGTAGAATTTCTTTATACTAACATCCATTGCCACCATGGTATGTATCCACTTTACCAGAATCAGAGCGCTTACTGGTGGGAAAGTAAAACAGGAAAGCGTATGTTGGTATGGAATGGAGAACATTATAACTTAGGAAATGTTTTAGGAATGAAACCAAATCAAGCAACCAATTATATGCAGGAGACGTATCTCGGAGCAGGAAAAATTGCAGATGGACCAATTCAAACGCTTCATAGAAATCTGACTCAATATTTAAATAGTTGTGAGGATCAGGGATACAAGTATAACTTCCTCATCTGCTCTGTTTCAGGAGTATTTAGTGACAACGCCCCACCATCTTTAGAAATATTGAATACAATTGAGGAATATAACAAAGTATATGGACAGGAAGTTGAGATCTGTATGGTTTCTCTTCAAGAGTTATATGAAAAAATCAAACCTGCTCTGCTCAATGCACCTGTATATCACGGCGACTTAACCGATTGGTGGGCGAATGGAGTGGGAAGTACCCCTTATGCAGTAAAACATTATCGTGATGCACGTCATCGCTATCATTTATGTGAACGATTGGATAACGAAGTAAAAAAGAAATATTCCAAATACTGGCAGATAGCGCAAGACAATTTAATGCTGTATGCAGAACATACATGGGGACATTCCTCAACGATTACCAATCCTTATGATACGATGGTGCTGAATCTTGATATGAGAAAAAACAGTTATGCTTCCAAAGCTCATGAAGCAGCTTCCCATATTTTAAATCAGATTGCAAAAGAAAAAGGGGATACACTCCGTTACTATCAGACAAACGGAACAATAAAAGTTTGCAATATAGCACAAACCAATTGCCCTCAGCTTGTCGAATTTTATATCGAAACAGGTCTACTTCAAGCTGCACAAATAATGGATGAAACAGGACGAACGATTCCTTGTCAAGTTTCTCCTCATCCAAGGGGAAGAAAGATAAGCTTTATGGATGTATTTCAACCAGGTGAAGAAAAGATTTATACATATCATCAAATAGAACCAGTTACCGAAACAATCAATACACGTCAATGTTATATCGGATCAGAACGAGTAAAAGATATTGTAAACAACTATGACTCCGAAACTTATCATCTACCATATTATTTTGACAATAAATTTTTCTACCTTTCCTATCAGCCCCATAAAGGAATTCTATCCTTTATTGATAAACGCACAGGCAGAGAACTGCTTGGGGACGGAGTCGCTCCTATATTTACTCCTATCTATGAGGTAACAAAAGTAAGAAAAAATGACATAACTGGCGGATGCCCAGAAGAACGAGAACGCAGAATTATGGGACGTAATATAAGAGGCTGCCACGCCAAATTGTATATTGGAGAATTGGAAGAAATCATTTGTCAAGAACGTGGACCAATATTTACAATTCTTCGTTTCCGATATACACTGCCAGGAACAATACATGCAGATGTTGAAGTGAAATTTTTTGCTGAGATTCCAAGAATTGATTTTAAATTAGAACTTGGCAAAACCATTTCTTCCGACATAGAAAGTATTTTTTTACCATTAAACTTAAAATTCCAAAATAGCAGTCTTTATTTAAAAAAAGGTGCCGAAGCATTTCAACCTGGAATCGAACAGATTCCTGGCACATGCATGGAATTTTATATGTCAGACGAGGGACTGGCTTATCTGTCACCAGAAGGCGGAGCAATCATTGCATCTCATGATGTACCACTTTTCTATATGGGAGAAATGCAGCATCATCCGATTCAACTATGTGATGGAAATAAAAAAAACAATCAGAGATCTGTATACTCTTGGGTTATGAATAATATCTGGGAAACAAATTTTAAAATGGATTTATCAGGATTTTGTGAATATAAATATAGCTTATGGTTAAGCGAAGAACAAAATCCTGAATCTGCCATGAAACAGTTAAAGGAGCATACATTTGATCCATATGTGCTAATTGTAGGATAGTGTTATGACATTTGTCAGTTAACAATAATTAAAAATTTGTTTTTCCAGAGGCTTCAGGTGGACTTACAAACTGGGGGTATTGCATACATCAAAACCAAAAAGTAATTCTGATAATACAATGCAGCTTTTACATATATTTGATTATTGTGAAAAATAAAAATGCAAAGTCTTGCGCAGACTAGATTGGCATATCCAAATAACGAATATGGCAAGGGTTATGGAACAAAATGGTTTCTTTGGATTTAGATGAATGTGTAAAAATGGGTACTGGAAAAATTTTAATGTATTGCCATAAAGATAATATTGCTTCTGCAAAAATAATTATTAAAAACAGCGGTGTTTTGAAAAATGAAATAATGATGTGGTGGTACAAAAACATTGGATTGAAAGAGAGATAAAGCAATGAATAAACAAGAAATTTATAAATACTTGACCAAAAAAAATATTGAATATGAGATTACAGAACATAAAGCAGTTTATAATATGGCTGAACTTCGTGAAATTAACATTCCATATCCCGAAGCCAACGCAAAAAATCTTTTTGTCCGTGATGATAAAAGAAGAAATTATTATCTGATAACTGTAAAAGGCGATAAACGAGTAGATCTAAAGGAATTTAGACAAAAAAACAACACACGCTCCCTTAGTTTTGCGTCCGAAAAAGACTTGATGAATATAATGGGTTTAATACCTGGATCGGTAACACCACTTGGAATATTAAATGATACGGAAATAAAAGTAAAAGTATTTCTTGATGAAGATTTTTTGAACGCTCCCAGTATAATGGGCGTTCACCCCAATGACAATACTGCAACCATATGGCTGAAAACGGATGATTTAGTCAGTATGATAAAAGAACACGGAAATGAAATTGAATTTATAAAGATTTGATTTAATAATTTTATAAATAAATCAGGATTTAAAGAGTAGGCTAAAGTAAAAATAATTGAAATAGCAGAACGAAATTCTGAATTGATACAACTTTTATTAGATGTATGGGAAAACTCTGTTAAAGCAACGCATTTATTTTTATCATATGATAAAATAGAAAATATTGAGAAGCATGTCATACAAACCTTGAACGTCGTTCCTGTTTTTATGATTACAGAAAATAAAAATGGAAATCCCGTAGACTTCATGGAGATTAAGGAGCTTGGTGTTCGTAGATCTGCCCAGAATCTCGATGTAGGTTACATCACTCTGAAAAAATGGCTGAATTTCCCTATCCGTGTCTCTGGTAATTACGCACCTGATGAGCAGAAAGAGATTGCCCGTCTGAAACGTGAACTCTATGATGCCCAGGACGTACTCGATGTACTAAAAAAGCTATCAGCATTCTAGTAAAATAAAAAAATCCATTTTCCTCGAGATTTCTAAAAATGCAGAAACTGCCAGAAAACAGAATCCATAAAAGCCAAAATACAAGATATTTACGACGAGTCGAAACAAAAAAGCTGCATCAGAAGGGAGAGGTCATCTTGGAACGTACCGTTGGAAAATATATGGAGGTTATGATGACGAATACGAAGGACAAAATATTAGTGGCTGCTTTACGGCTATTTGCTGTCAAAGGAAAGCTACATGATTGCAAAAAGAAAAAATTGCAAAGCTGATTAAAAAAATGCCAATTAAACGGTAACAGAACGGAGAATATTTATGAAACAGAGAGTTATTATCAGAAAAGAAGAACAAAAAGACTGGGCAGTTGTGGAGAAAATCACAAGACAAGCCTTCTATAATCTTTATGTACCAGGGTGTGTAGAACATTATTTAGTCCATATCATGCGGGAACATGAAGATTTTATTCCAGAACTAGATTTTGTTTTGGAACTGAACGGTCATGTGATTGGTAATATCATGTACACAAAAGCGAAATTGATTGACGAAAACGGGGCTGAAAAAGATATTTTAACATTCGGTCCAGTTAGTATTCTTCCAGCTTATCAGAGAATGGGTTATGGAAAAATGATTATGGAGCATTCCTTTCAAGCAGCCATGCAGTTAGGCTATGATACGATCGCCATCTTCGGAATCCCCAGCAACTATGTCAGTCGTGGATTCAAAAGCTGTAAAAAATATAATGTTTGTATCGAAAATGGGAAATACCCTGCCGCAATGATGGTAAAAGAACTGCGTCCCCATGCACTGGACGGTCATAAGTGGATTTATCATGATAGCCCTGTTATGGCAATCAGTGAAGCAGAAGCGGAACGCTATGACGCCACACTGGAACCGCTGGAAAAAAAGTATCTTCCAAGCCAAGATGAATTTTATATTATGAGTCATTCTTTCGTGGAAGAATAGAAAACAATATGGGGAATAACGAAATAACTGTAAGACAGAATTATAGGGCAAAAAAAGAATGTCGTTCATCTGAATCAGGATACAATGATCTGAGATTTTAGTATATAAAAGAATATATTTCAGGATATATAGGCATAGACATAACGCTGGAAAACATTAAAAAAGAGTTATATCATCTTCGATGGAGAATAGAAAGTAAATATAGAGAACTCAAAAACCGTTTGCAACTGGAAGCGTTTCAAGAAATTAAACCAAATTAGGATTCGTCAAGAATTTTCACTGCTATGTTTTTCTCTAATTTAGCTGCTATTTTGAAACGAGATGCAGACACTCAGATTTTGAAACAAAAACACAGGTATCAAACGAATCGGAGCTATCTATTAAATCGAATCAAAGCAAAAATAATTCCTCTATTGCAAGCTTCCATTTCTTTGTGTAAAAGAATGATTATCCAATTAATAAAGAAAGCATCCAAAGTACGTTCCATCCTACGACCGAATCAAACGTTTGGAAGATATTGAAATCATACACGTAGAAATTACTACAATCATATAGAACCTTGTGTGTAAAGAATCAATCGATTGAAATAAAACTAGAAACAATTACTTTTTTCGTAATTGTTGTTTTCTTATGCGTATATTTGAATGACTCATGCTGAAAACCAATAAAATCATAGGTAGTTTTATAGATAAAACTCCTTAAGTTGACGACATTGCCCGCATAGCAGGTGGTTTTATGTTTTGCAGCCCCTTGTGATCGCCCTGGGAGCGGGCCTCGGTATTTGGGGCGTGGTGAACCTTCTGGAAGGTTACGGCCAGGACAACCCTGCCAGCAATGCTCATGTGCCATAAGGTAACACATAAGAATTTGATAGACAGCAGTCCACTATTCTTTGAAGCGCAGGATATTATAACTTATCCTGCATTTTATTTCGTCTTTACAACAGTTGACAGGTAAGTGCTTTTAGTGTATAATGTGTATGTATAAACATCACACCAAAAACGGGAGGAATAAGTTTGTGAAAATAGTTATCTCAAATACTTCCGACATACCTTTATATCAACAAATAAAAGACCAGATAAAGGACGCTATTTTGAAAGAAGAATTAGTTGAAGGCGACCCACTACCATCTATTCGAAGTTTTGCAAACGATTTAAAAGTCAGTGTCCTTACAATACGTCGAGTATATGAAGAATTAGAACACGAGGGATTTGTCGTAAGTCAAGTAGGAATTGGAACTTTTGTATCAGCAAGTAATATCGACTTGCTCAGAGATTCTAAACGACGTCTTGTTGAAGAAAAAATGTTGGATATGATACAAACAGCAAAAACCTTAGGAATTACGCAACAAGAATTAAATGAAATGATGAACATTTTATTTGAGGAGGAGTAACATGGAAAATATTCTGGAAATTAAAGGGTTAAAAAAGGAATATAAAGATTTTTCTTTGCATGATATTTCATTTTCTTTACCAATGGATTGTATCACTGGTTTTATCGGCGTAAATGGAGCTGGAAAAACAACTACATTAAAAGCGATTTTAGGTTTAATTCCAAAAGAATCCGGTAGTGTTCAAATATTCGGCATGGATATGGATACAAATGAAAAGGCGATTAAAGAACGTATCGGTATTGTTCTTGATGATGGCGGATTTTATGATGAATTAAACTTGTCAGAGATGAAAAGTATTATTGCGTCCGCTTATAAATCATGGGATGAATTGGAATACAAAAAATATCTTGACCGATTTTCTCTTAATCCAAAGCAAAAAATTAGTACATTATCGAAAGGTATGAGGATGAAATATGCGTTAGCTCTTGCGCTCTCTCATAAAGCGGAATTGCTGATTATGGATGAACCGACCAGTGGACTTGACCCACTTATTAGAAGTCAATTACTTGATATTTTAAAAGAATTTATGGCCAAAAGTGGACATGGTGTGTTTTTCTCAACACATATAACATCAGACTTAGATAAGATAGCTGATATGTTGATTATGATTGATGGTGGACGGATTGTATTTCAAGAAGAAAAGGATATTCTACTGGACAATTATAGGATAGTAAAAGGCGATATAAAAGATTTAAATTCAGATATCGAGCAACTGTTTCTGAATATTGATAAAACTTTTTTTGGGTTTACCGCAATTACGAAACATACTGATAAAGTAAAAAAGCAGATACCAAACATTATCGTTGAACGCCCAACAATAGAGGATATTATGCTTAGTAATATTAAAGGAGGTCAATAAAATGCTGATACAATTAGTAAAAAAGGATTTTTTGATTGTTAAGAAATATGTACTAATTATGTTTGCGGTATGTGTTATTTTCCCATTATTTTTGATATGGCGTTCACCTGAATATGCTGGCATATTGGGCTTTGTTTTGATAACGATTTTTTCAGTTTTTATGCTTTTACAATATGTATCTTTGAAAGAAACACAATATCCTAAAGCGTCAACTTTACTATGTGCACTACCATTTCCACGAAAAGATATTGTATTAGCAAAGTATATCTTTTGTATAACAATATATTTTGCTTGCTGTCTGATTTTTGGGATTGAAACATGCTTATTTCCACAACTTCGGAATATAGGATTTGAAATACCAGTCATCTTATTTCTAATCGTATCTCTATTTTTGGGTGCTTATTTGCCAGTACAGTATAAATTTGGTTATGAAAAAACAAAACTGTTTTTTGTAGTGCTGATAATGGCTTCTCCATTTGTATTCGCACAATCTTTAAAAATAAAGAACAGTTTGAATATAAATATCTTTGAGAACATAAATCCTATATTATTGCTCACTGGAAGTTTGGTAATAAGTGTATTGATTTTGACTATATCTTCTATTGTATCAGTAAAAATTTTTAAACAAGCTGATTTATCGTAATTTTATCGAGGTGTTAATCATGGACAATGAACTTGTTTTTTTAATTATTATAGCTATAATTATTTTGGGATTTTGTATTGTAAATATTGTTTCTTATCTTATCAACAAAAACCATATTAAAGAAACAGAAGGAACAGTCGTTTCCGTAAAAATGCCTAACCCTACAACAGAAAAAATGCGGAATTCAAAATGGGCAATCGTAACATATAAAGTTGCCGGAAAAAATTACACTTCACGAAATCGCATACAAGTTCCAATGTCAGTAGATGTTGGAAGTCATATACCAGTACACTACAACACAAAACAGCCAGAAACATTATATCAATGTTCAGTAAAACGTATCGTTGTTTCTGCTTTAATTTTTATTATATGTGTGTTGATAATTGCTTATAAAGTAATGTGATTAAGGAGAAAACTAAATGCCACATTTTCCAGAATGGTTTGTTTTGATTTGTATATTATTTCCTATCGGAAATCAGATATATAAAAAATGGAAAAACCGTAAAAAATAACTCTTTATAGCAAAGCCAGCCGCAGCGCGTGATCGGCGTACATATCGGCTGGACACGCAGCACAGCGGGACGGCATATCCAGCTTGCCTTGCAGCGGCTCTGGAGGCTCATGGAGATAAAGGGTTAATCTTTAACATGATATCACCGCCTTTCCGATTAAGTATTCTTGGAGCCTGAAGAAAAAGGGTTATCCTGGGAATCATATGCTGACCGAAACCTCGCGTAATAAGCATGCACCCTGGCAGCTTTTTGCTGGTGCTGTAGGCCAGGGGATGAAACATCTGTGTAAGCGGAATGTGGCATATGATTCAGGCTGCAAGCTCCATAAGCAGGCACTGGTAAATCGGGCTGAAAGGTAAAAAAGCAGTGCCTCTAGACATCAGACTCTGCTGATATCATACCACAGGATCTACCTATATGAAACTAATAACCCATGTAGATGAGATGGAAAGGGGTTATCCCAGATGTCTCAGATCATCTATAAATCTATAGAAAGGATAAGTGCATAACCATCATTTCTACTGGCTATACACTTATTATACAAGGTATTACATGTTTGAATTTTTGCGTGAGTATTCGCTACCATTGTTTAGCTTATTCTTAATCATATGGTCCATTTGGCGAATGGCTAAGGATAAGCGGGAAAAAAAACCTATTGCTAAAAAGGCTTTGATCGCAGCTGATGTAGGGATTATTATAATGCTAATCGTAGCCTACATGATATTCTCTTAAAAGTATTTCCTTAAAAAAGGCTAAAGGGCTATCACACCTTTTAGCCTTAAAAACTGCTACGTTTTTACTGAGGCGTAATATCAAAAACAAGCACCCAAGTCATTTCAACGTATACGCCATGTCCATGGTTATTGGCATCAAGACGAGATGCCAGCAGCCACCAATATGCAGAAGACACTCCGCCAGGAATAGCTCCTACTGCTCCAAAATAAGCGCCTACAACTCCAGCAGCAACAATGGTAAAGTCTGCAAAGGGTGTTCTTCTACATCCGCCGCAAAGGCAGGAATTGTAAAAAACATCAGCATAACAAAGGACATTGCGTTCAGAAATTATTTTCCAAATAAATCACTGTGGCTGCTGGTCCTGGCTAAGGTCAGAACCAATACATCATCTTCAATGCGGTAGATCAGCAACCAGTCCGGGAGGATATGACATTCCCGATGTCCTACCCAGTTTCCAGTCAGCGCATGATCCTTGTTTTTTTCAGGAAGTTTCTCTCCCATAGCCAGGGCAGCGACGATATCCTTTAGCAGATCAATTTTCAGTCCTCGCTTGACTGCCAGTTTGTAGTCCCTTTTGAACTGCGTAGTGGTCTTGACGATATACTTCGTTTCTGTCATTTTTCAAGGTCAGCAAACAGCTCATCCAGATTGGTATAGCCTTTCACGGACGGGTCTTTTCCAATCCTTTCTGCCTCCAACATGGCGGCAATCGTCTCCTTGTTAGGCTGATTGAGAGAAATTTCAAAGGGTATCCTTCCCTCTCGGAGCGACTGGCGAACAAAGATATTGAACGCAGTGGAAATATTCATGCCCAGTTCGTTAAACAACGCATCGGCCTGTGCTTTGAGGTCAGAGTCCATACGGATACTGATATTCGTAGTAGAGCCAGCCATACTATCATCTCCCTTCGTATTGGTAGTTATATTATATTCTATTTGCACGAATAAAACAATACATAGCACGAAAATTTAATAATTTATTTCTCGCTTATATTGAAGCGAAAGAAAGGAGCCAGATAGATGAAACTGAGTGAAACAGAAATGAAGATGGCGTACCAGATCGGGAATACAGACCCAAACGCCGTCCTGAATGAGATTTACACGACCTGTCCGCTCTGATTGCGAACCAGGCAGCAAGTACATCGGAAAAGCTGTGAGAAAGTAGCGGACATTCGCAATCCACTTCGCTGCTTACTCATGAGCGCATTGCGCAAAAACCGCTGCAAACCAGCAAAAATGGCTTGCAGCGGTGCTTTCTGACGTCCCTGGGCAGATTCGAACTGCCGGCCTTTCGCTTAGGAGGCGAACGCTCTATCCTGCTGAGCTACAGAGACTTATTTATTATTATACCAATTTTCAATAAAAAATCAACCATAAAATTCGGTTTCTTCAGAAATGTTTTGAAGTATAAAAGGAAGCTCCAATGGAGCCTCCCTTCATTGTATTATTGTTCTTCTGCTAAAATTTCATTCATATCTTGTGCCGCTTTTTTACAGGCTTCTTCCATTGTACTTTCTCCATTCCATGCTGCTTTCAGATCTTCACCAATCTGATTTTCCCATGTAACGGTTGAGTAAGTAGCTGGACGGAAAACTAATTCACTATTATCGAGCATATCCAAATATGCTTGTATATTAAAGGCATCCGTATAATTTTTCCAACTTTCTGACACGCCGTCGTATGCAGCCATAGTAACTCCAAGCTCTGCCTGTTTTTGCTGCATTTCTTTTGTTCCAAACCACTCAATTAATTTCTTTGCACCTTCTGGATTACTTGTATTTGCATTTGCTGCCCATCCTAAACCATTATAAATACTCACTCTCTTTCCCGTTTCTGCATCTTTTGGAAGAACTGCAACATCACAGTTTTCTCTTATATAATCGTTCTGATTAAAACTTCCAACCATCCAGGACCCCATTGGAAGCATTGCAATTTTTCCAGAACTAAATAATACATCCAGTGCAGTCTCTGACATGACTTGTGGAGAAGGCATACATTCTTTTACTAATTTATCTACATAGTTCATTGCTTCAATGGTTTCAGGACTATCCATCATAGAAGTTTTATGGTCATCTGAAATTACCGAACCACCCATAGAATATACAATATTATACCATCCATCCTGTGTTCCACTTGGATTCATCGCAGTTCCATACTGAGTTCCATCTTCCTTTGTGAGTTTTTTTGCTGCTTCATAATAATCATCCCATGTCCAATCTTCATTTGGATATTCCAGTCCAGCTTCATCAAACATCGTTTTGTTATACCAAAGCGCAATCGTATCCCTGTCTTTTGGAATTGCATAAGTTTTTCCGTCGTATGTATAGAAGTCCTTTAACTCTTGTGGATACTGATCCATTTCTAATTTGTCACTACTTGCAATATAATCCGTTAAATCTAATAAAATATCATTTGCCATATACTTCTGTGCTTCATTCGAGTGCATCCAGAATACATCTGGCATATCTCCACCCTGTGCTCCAGCTTCTAATAGCGTCCAATATTGATCCCATGTTACAACTTGAATGGATGCTTGAATTCCAGTTTCTTCTGTAAATTCTTTTACAATTTGATTTAATCCATCCTGCTGAGCAGTATCCCAAATCGTGATATTTAATGCTCCGCCGTCTTCACTATTTCCACCCCCATTTCCACATCCAGCCATTAAAAATGGCATCAATGTAGCCATACCTAGTGCTGCCGCTTTCTTACAATAAGACTTATTCCACATAATAATTCCTTCCTTTCGTAGTCTTTCTACTCCGTTTTCCTACTTTCTAAACTATATCATGGCAACATTACTTTTCAAATAGACAAACTATCCCTTTTGCATACCAAAACCAAATTTTTCTGCTTTTATTTGACAGGATTGTGCATTTTGATATATAATTGATACAAATTATTTCGACTGCAAGGAGTATCATTATGAAACCAGGATTATTTTCTATTTTTCCAAACCAGTGTTTTTTAGATTTATATCCCTATCAATATGGATACTGTGAAAATGATTCTGATGCATTTTTTGGTCCTGCCGCAAGAAATCATTATTTATTTCATTATGTTATTTCAGGTGCTGGCCGTTTATATGCACCTGATACAACTGGAAAAGAACATATTTATTCAATTAAAAGCGGACAGGGCTTTTTAATTTTTCCCCACCAGATTACCACCTATTATGCAGATGAAAAATATCCCTGGGAATATATATGGATTGAGTTTGATGGATTACATGCAGAGGAAGCAATCCTTCAATCGGGGCTTTCTATGGAAAATCCAATCTATCATCCTTCCAGTCGTATGGCTGGATTGGATCTTTATACTACGATGGATTATATTGTGCATCATCCAAACGCCTCCTCTTTTGAATTGATTTCTAAATTATACTTATTTATTCATCAATTAGTTCGTTCCTCATCTTCTTATATTCCTTATAAATCGTCTTCTCAAAAAACCAAATATAACTCGAGTTTAAAACAGGCAACTGCATTTGTCGAGCAAAACTTTTATAACAATATTTCCGTAGAGGATATCGCTGCGGCATGTAATATCCACCGCAATTATCTTGGAAAAATTTTTAAAGAAAATCTCAATACAACACCCCAACGTTTTTTAATCTCATACCGCATGAAAAAAGCGGTGGAATTATTAGAAGGAACTAAATTATCTATAAAAGAAATTGCCAATGCCGTTGGATACGAAAATCCTTTTCATTTTTCTCGAACATTTAAACGACTATTTTCAGTTTCTCCAAAACACTGGAGAGAAACAAAGCAGTTAGAATATTCTTCCTCACAAAAAAAATAGACATAGTGGAATATCTGTTTATCCTACTATGTCTATTTTTGTATTAATTTTATGCTAATTCAGGTGTAACTCGCTCAAACAATGCTCTTCCCTGCATCCAGACTTTTCCCTTAAAACGGCGTCCTGGTGCTGGAATACCCATGAGATCTTCCTGCTGCACAGCTACGTGGAAACGAATATGATTGCAATTAACTAGCAGATTGTATACATTTTCTCCTGTCAATTGGTTTTTCACAATGCGAACATCTTCAATATCTCCCATAATAGAATAATTATCGCATTCCACTCCAGTTGGCATAAAGAAGGAATCTACTAATGTGTAAATGTCTACTTTTTTTACTTCAATCTGTTTTTTTATATTTTCACAGAGTTTTACTTCCTGCATAGTCAAAATATTAATTGCCTTATCGTCTCCATTGCGTGCCTGCTCAATCAACCTCGTACGATCTTGAAATTGATTCCAGGAATCTTGTGCTTGTTTTTTTGTTTTTGCAACTGGAAGCAATATTTTTCCTGATTCTGCCAATGCTGCAAGCTGAACTCCCTCTACTTTTGGTACGGCACGGCGTCTTAGTTTTTCTTTATGCATTTCAATGACGTTTGTTAAATAAAAGATGAGAGAAACTCCTACATGATAATCTTCACAAAGCCCTGCATAAGATTCTCTGCCGCCTTGTTTTTTTAATGTACACTCAACTGTTGTAGATACTTGTTCGCTATATAAATATGGATAGTAATATTCCATCTGAAACTGTCCATCTTCATCTGTCTCTCCATACAAAATAATTCCCATATCAGGTGCTGTTGCTTTTCTCAGTACCGTAATATTATTGTCATCATCAAATGGTACAATAACTTTTTCATCTGGATTTGCAATAATATTTTTTAATACTTGCTCAACCTCTCTTTTTTTTACATAACTGCGAAAGCCAATGGACCTAAGAAAACTATGCATAAAATCCCTTCCCTATTTGTTATGATTGAAACGATTGTACTGCTATTACAACCGTTTTCGTTATAATTCCTACACTATTTGCTATCCTTATACTAGCACAAACTGTAGAAAAAGAAAAGTATTATTTTACGGAAATTATTGTCTGTCCTCCCATATATGGCTGTAATGCCGTTGGAATTCTTACTGAGCCATCTTCGTTTAAATTATTCTCTAAAAATGCGATTAACATTCTAGGAGGAGCAACGACTGTGTTGTTCAATGTATGGGCAAAATACTTACCACCTTCCCCAACGACACGAATCTTCAATCGACGTGCCTGTGCATCTCCCAAATTGGAACAGCTTCCTACTTCAAAATATTTTTTCTGTCTTGGAGACCATGCCTCTACATCAATTGATTTCACTTTTAAATCAGCCAAATCTCCTGAACAGCATTCCAATGTACGAACTGGAATATCTAAGGAACGGAATAAATCTACTGTATTTTTCCACAGCTTATCGAACCACATTTTACTTTCTTCTGGCTTACATACTACAATCATTTCTTGCTTTTCAAACTGATGAATTCGATAAACGCCACGTTCTTCTAAACCATGGGCTCCTTTTTCTTTTCGGAAGCAAGGAGAATAACTTGTTAATGTATATGGAAGCTTTTCTTCTGGAATAATCGTGTCGATAAATTTACCAATCATCGAATGCTCACTCGTACCAATCAAGTATAAATCTTCTCCTTCAATTTTATACATCATAGCATCCATCTCTGCAAAGCTCATTACACCTGTCACCACGTCACTACGAATCATAAATGGAGGTACACAGTACGTAAAACCACGATTAATCATAAAGTCTCTTGCATAAGAAATCACTGCCGAATGAAGACGAGCGATATCCCCCATCAGATAATAGAAACCGTTACCAGCGACTCTTCTTGCACTATCCAAATCAATTCCGTCAAACTTCTCCATAATCTCTGTATGATAAGGAACTTCAAAATCTGGTACAAATGGTTCTCCAAATCGTTCTACCTCTACATTTTCACTGTCATCTTTTCCAATTGGAACAGATGGATCAATAATATTTGGAATTGTCATCATAATTGTTTTAATACGTTCTTCTACTGCCTTCTCTTCTTCTGTCAACTCAGCAGTACGATCTGCAAAGGAAGTCACTTGTCTCTTCACTTCTTCTGCCTCTTCTTTTTTACCCTGTTTCATTAATCCGCCAATTTGTTTTGACATTTTATTACGATTTGCACGAAGCGTTTCTACTTCCTGCTTAATCTCTCGATTTCTCTTATCTAATTCCAATACTTCATCTACTAATGGCAGCTTTGCATCTTGAAATTTATTGCGAATATTTTGCTTTACCACTTCTGGGTTTTCTCTTACAAATCTAATATCTAACATAATTTTCCTCCTAATTTTCATTCTCCCTTTTCTTACAAACAGTTTTTTAATAAGAAGTATTCTCATATGGAGTGTATTTGGGATATTCTATCTTTGAGTCCAATCGGGCTTAGAATCTGGGCTTATTATATACGATTTATTCAGAAGAATCAAGGGAAAAATCGAGTAAGGACGATTTCATCTACCTACTCGATATGCGATTTGGCACAGCTCACGGTAAAACCGTTCGCTGTACTTACCCGTCAAATGTCCACTTGTGCAAGCACAGTGGACGGGTTTATCGTACAAAAAATAGACTCTGCTTTCTCCCCATAAGCAGAGTCTGTTTTATTTACATCGTTCGTCTAAAGCAATATTATGTTTAAAAATTTACACGATATGTCTTAATTTCGTATGGTGCGATTGTGATGCATACATCCCTTCCATCTGCACACATATCTGCCACTTTATTTTCCATTAAGTCACATTCGCAAACAGATTTTACTTCTTGAGCAAAATGCAGTTTTGCTTTTGTTTTTGTATTCTTTTCCTCGATTACACGAATAATGATTCCATTTCCATCTTCTGCTGGTTTCACTGTTTCTAACATTACATTATTCTTATCACAGGAAATAAAGGAGTATTCGCTGTTTTGAGCTGTTCCATTCACAGCCAATACTGGTTGATTCAAATCATAACCTTCTTGTAATGTATTGGCTTCTCTCCATGTTCCTGCATGTGGATAAATTGCATAAGTAAAGTAGTGATCTTCCTGATCCGTCGTTGGATTTGGTTCAATACCTGATTTAATTAAGGTTAATCCAATATCAGAGTGATCTACAGAATGACCATATTTACAATCATTCAAAATACTTACTCCATATCCGCCTTCGGAAACATCCATCCATTTATGTCCACATGTTTCAAATCGAGCGATGTCCCAACTTGTATTCTTATGTGTCTTTCTTGTTAAGTTACCAAATTGAATATCAAATGTTGCTTCATCTGTATGAATATCCACAGGGAAATGTACTTTTAACAATTGTTGATAATCTTTCCAATCCACATGAGTGTCGAAGTCAATTCTTGGTTCATCTGCATAGAAATAAATGGTTTGCTCAATCATAGAGTTAGAAACTGCTTTTTTTACATAAAGCGCAGCTCTTACTGGACCGTTTTCTACCCATTTAATCTCTTTCACATCTGTAACATCCCAGAACTTACGATTATAATAAATGTCCACATCCCAGTTATCATAATGCTGTGGCTTATCCTCATATACACGGAACTGATTGGCTTTTTTGCCTTCTTGAATCACTTCACGTTCATTTTGTTTATCATATAAGGATACAATACATCCACCTTCATCCATACTTATCTTATAAAATGGAGTCTCAATGTTCCATCCATCAATTGCAAATGGAGAAGCAGCTTCTTGATCTGCCCACTGGAATACTCGATATCCCTTTGATGGCAGTTTTGAAACTGATGCAACTGCTCCGTCTTCGGTCTTTTGAACTGGATAATAGTTTCCATCAGCATCTTTTAATGCACTGGACTTATACTCTGGAAGCGATACGATACTATTTCTTTCAAATCCAACGGTATTAAATAATGTTAATTCATCGGAAGCCGATGTTAACTGATGCAAATAGTCTTGCTCCATCGCTTTTCCTTGTTTTGCTAATGCATCATATTCTTGTTTTGTAACTTCATAAACTTCTTTAATGGAAGAACCTGGAAGAATATCGTGAAATTGATTAATTAAAATTGTCTTCCACATTTGATCCATTTGCTCTGCTGGATAATTCTTTCCTAACAGTACGGATAACAATTCCAAATCCATCATCATAAACTCGCTCTTACGGTTAGAACGCTTATTTCTCGCCATGGAAGTATAAGTTCCACGATGATATTCAAAGTATAATTCTCCAACCCAAGTTGCAAGTCTTTCATCATTTCCAATACGTGCAGTCAATTCCTCAAAATATTGCTTGGAAAATGCCTGACGTACTTTTGGAGTGCCTTGGATTCCTTTTTCCATACGAGCCGATGTTTCCATCATTTCTCTTGTTGGACCACCGCCTCCATCTCCATATCCAAATGCAATTAAAATATCGTTATTAATTTCCTTATTTTGATAACGCAGCCATCCGCCCATTAATGCATCTGGATGAAGCATTCCGTTATAAGTCGTAAAGAAATCATCGGTACTCTGTCCAATTCCAAGTGTTGTAATTAGATGAGTAAATATTTTGGTGCCATCAATTCCTTCCCATAAGAAAGTATCATTTGGATGTTTATTAAACTGATTCCATGCCAACTTTGTTGTCATAAAATATTTAATTCCTGACTTTTTCATAATCTGTGGCAGTGCAGCAGAATATCCAAATACATCAGGCAGCCAGAGTTCTTCATTTTCTACTCCAAACTCATCCTTAAAGAACTTCTTTCCGTGCAGGAACTGACGAACTAAAGATTCACCGCTTGTAAGATTGCAGTCTGCTTCTACCCACATACCGCCTTCTGGCTCCCAACGTCCTTCCTTTACTCGTTCTTTAATTTTCTCATACATCTCTGGATAACGTTCTTTAAAGAACGCATACAACTGCGGCTGACTGGACATAAACTTATAATCTGGATATTCTTCCATTAACTTTAATACCGTGGAAAAACTGCGGCAAACTTTTTCTCTTGTCTGTGCGACGGTCCACCACCATGCCACATCAATATGGGTATGTCCAATACAAGTAGCAATTACATCGTCGTATCCGCCCATATCCTCATAAATTGCTTTTTGGATATAGCTTCTTGCCTCTGTAACTGACTCATAAAATTCTTTGGAATAAGGGTTTCTCAAATCCAAACACTGCACGGTTCGATCCAACTCATAAGCCAAACGCTGTGCTGTTCTGGATTCTTTATCCATACGTGCTAATGACCATAGCGGCACTTGCATATCATAATACAACCCAGCAATCTCTGGATCAATCTCTTCTACTGTGGCAAGCAGACGGAATTCATCATAAATAATTCCTGTATACGCCTGAAGATCAATTTCATATACCGTACCTGGCTTTGCACTCTGATCCACCAGAACTTCCCTATGATTAATATCCATTCCCTGTGTTACTTGCCCGTTAATAAATAATAAAAACTGCGGGTTTCTCGCATCATCCCATCCATCAATTCCTGTATGAATTCGGAACCATAATGGTTTCTGATTCCATGATTCTGGTACTACGAAAGTAGTTTTAAACCAGTAATGTCTATCTTTGCCATACCAATGCATCGTATGACTGTCGAACTCTTGCCATACAGGCTGTGCTTGCTCTGCTTCCTCTGGACGTAAAAATGTCCCTTCTTTTATTTTCCATTGATTTAACTCTGTACTTTGAACTATGGCGAGTTTTTTCAGTTCCGCTGCAATAACTTCTGCACGTTCTTTTGCATAAATCATTCCACTTTCCTCCTTCTGTAAATCATTCAGAAACAAGTCATTCACAATTTCTGCTCGATATTTTAACATTCTCAGCAGAGCTTTTGTAAAAACTTATAATAATTCAAAAAATCCCTATTATAAGTTTAATGGATTTTCCTTCATATAATTCATCAATTCATCCACTGTCGTAAATGCCATACCTGTTACGGTATCTGCACATCCATAATAAATGCAGATTCTTCCTGTATCGGCATCGGTTAACGTTGCACATGGGAATGTAACGTTTGGAACATCTCCGTTGCACTCATACAATTCTTCTGGAGCTAAAATATAATATTTGGAACGAAGTTTTACTTTCCAAGGCTCATCAATATCTAACAATGCACATCCCATACGATATACAAAACCATTGCATGTTGTGATAACACCATGATAAATTAAAAGCCATCCTTCATCTGTTTCAATCGGTGTTGGTCCAGGACCAATCTTTGTGGACTGCCATGCACTTGCGTCACCTTTTACATTTCCCATCACATAGCGATGTTTTCCCCAGAATGTTAAGTCTGGACTGATGCTGTAGAAAATATCTCCAAATGGAGTATGTCCTGTATCACTTGGACGGCTTACCATTGCATAATAGCCATTAATTTTTCTTGGGAAAAGTACTCCATTTCGGTTATATGGCAAAAATGCATTTTCCAACTGATAGAACTTCTTAAAATCAAATGTGTACGCAATACCAATCGTTGGACCATGGTAACCATTACACCATGTAATATAATAACGATCTTCAATAAAGCATACTCGTGGATCATAGCGGTATTCTCTGTTTAAAATCTCTGGATCTTCTCCTTCAAATTGGATTGGTTTATGGTTAATCTCCCAATGAATACCATCTTTACTAAATCCTGCAAAAATATCCATACTGATGGATTTACTATCACAGCGGAATACTCCTGCATAGCCATCTCCGAATGGAACAACTGCACTATTAAAAATACTATTTGAGCTTGGAATTGCTCTTCTTCCTATAATTGGATTCTCTGTATATCTCCATACAGGCATTGTGTATCCCTCTGGTTTTTCCTGCCAAGGCATATTTGGCAATGCTTTTCCAATAATTTTTGTCATTACTTTTCCTCCTTTATTCATTTACATGATGCACTTTTGCACCATGATTTTTATTTATTTAATTGTTTTAAAGCTAATTCCGCCGTTCCAACGTTATATCCGGCACATGCATTCATTATACTTCCTGCCTCATCCAGTACAATTACCAATGGCAATGCCTTTTCTGGAAGCTGGAATTGTTCATAAATTTGTTTTTCTGGTGCCGATTGTTGAATCAATATCATTAAATTTGGAATAGCTTTTTTAGCATTTGTTAATGTTATATCAGAATAAGATTCTTTCGAGGCAACGATTAAAACAACAGATATCTTTTGATAACCTTCCTTTGCTTCCACCATTTCATTTAATAGATGTTCGGTTGGTTCTGTTCCTACCTCAATCCATGCTGCCACTCCAGCTTTATGATGAAAACATTGCTTTAAATTGATATCCATGCCATTTTCTTGCTTTAAAACTACATCTTGCATTGGCATCGATTTTTTTACCGCCGCTTCTCTAAAACAATCAATTGTTTTATTAGTTACACTATTTTCAGTTACCGATGTATAAAAAATTTTAACTCGGCAAATTCCTCCAAGCTGACGGTCAGTCGTTGTAATACGGTAAATTCCCTGTTCTAATCGATATTTTCCTGTACCTTCCTTCCATCTCGTTTCAGAAAGATTCAATGTTTCATAATGATTGTCGTGTTGAATTGCAACCGTGAAATCCCTGTAATACTGTAAATTTTGTCCATTTTTATCCGTTAGCCAAAGCTCTCCAAACTTCTTTTTCGCTGCTTTATGAAAAACATAATACCACGTTTCTCCATTCCAATACATCGCTTCATCACTGGACAATTCAATCTTACCTGCTATTCCCAGACTTCTAAGCATTGCTACTGCTAAAATTTGTCTAGAACGTTCGGAAGCCACTCCAATACGAACTGCCCCAGCTGGAGACGTATATAAATTCGAATACGTACTATCTGGACATATCTGAATCTTCTCCTGTATCCACTCTCCAATCAATTGTGGATTTGATTGGATATCAGAAATTTCCCTCTCTGAAAACAATCGTCTAATCTCCGCTCGATAAGAAGTAATCATTTCATCAGAAATACGTGGACAAAGCAAATATGAAACAAAAATATCTTCTTCATAACGATCCTTCCAAAGTAATGCCTCTCTTAAATGTTCTACAAGACATTCACAGCTAATATCCGTTAAATCCTTTTTTCTAATCGATGAAAGTAAGTTAATTTTATCATTAATAGAAAGATTACTGCTTCTTTCCTCCAAAAACTGTTGTATTTCTTTTCTATTTCCTCGGCTATTATAAACTATCGTTTCAATCTTGCTTTTCCAAATGGATTGTTCCTCTATTGACAGATCGGAAGCATATTTCTGTATATATATTTGAGCATATTTATTTGCCTGTTCTTCTGTAAAAAAGGTTTGTTCTGTTTTCTGCCTTATAGCTCTTGACTTGTCAATACGATGTTGCTGCTGTATTTGTTCCTCTGCTGTCAGTGATCGTTGTGTCTTCTCGCCTCCAACTGCCGGTATGAACGTAAAACTACATTCATTCTCTTTTGTTCCTGCCAGGTAAATGGTAATTTGATCTCGTATCCTAAGATCTACCATTTCCATACTATATCCAGTTTTATCATATACAAATAAAACAATAGTTCCTTTGGATGTAGCAAAGGATACCTTTCCAAACCGATTTGTTTTTAACTCTGCCACTGTATAAAGTTCTGAATAATTAATTACCTGAAATTGTACAGTGGCTCCCTCTTTTGGCGCTCCACTTGAATCCAATACTGTAACATCGATCTGCTTTACCTCTGCATAATGAGCAAGTACATTTAATCTTGTCGTTTTCTCATCATGAGAAATTAATGTCGTTTTTTCATCTTCCTCGATCATTCTGGAAAACGCCCTTGTGTGAACCATTGCAACTCTGGATGCTGCAAGTACAAACCATCCTCGATCTAATTCTATTTCAGGTTCACATGCTCCTAAAAAATGCCATACTCCATCAATCCAAACTTCCACCCATGCATGATTATCATCACAATGGCTCCATCTCGGCGCATATACTTGACGTGCTGGAATACCTACACTTCTTAACGCTGCTGTTACTAGTGTAGATTCTTCTCCACATCTGCCATAGGCATTTTTAATTACAGTAAATGGAGAAGCGGTTCTATCATCGGTACTATGATAGGTAGCTTTTTCATATGCCCAAAAATTCACTTCTACTGCCGCATCATACATCGAGCGATCTTTGATTCTCGGATAAATCTCTTCAAAAAAGTCTTTTGCATAAAATTCAACGTGTTCATTATTAACTCGATATTGCAAAACATAATTTAAAAAAGTAGCATCATCAATAGAACTTCCCCATGGAGTGCAGTTCCTAACCATTAAAGCATGTCGTACAAATTTTAAAAATAATTCTGCACTATAATCTGCCATATCCGAATATGACATTCCTGCATAAAGATATTTCATATAAAAGGCTTCTTCCTCTGTACATTCTCGTAATACATAGGATAGATCTATCTTTTCCCACACACTTCTTGACTGAAAAGTTATTGGTTCTTTTTTTTGACCTCTCGACATAGTTACTCACTTTCTACCAAAACGGATATAATTCGCTCAAAATCGAATCATCATTATATTTGATAAATATATTATCTACTGATGCATCAATCTAGCAAGTAGTCATAACATTAGCATTATAATAAGTCTATTTCTATTATATTTTTATTATATATATCCAAATTTATAAAATCAATGGACATATTCTAGGTTATTTTTCTCAAAAGTGAACGATTTATACTTAATTCACTTTAGTACAGGTTCCACCGAATCTATCTTTTCAATTAAATTAATTATAAACTCGAAATTGGTTCTTGCTGTACCATTTCATAAATAGTTCGAATTGCTATACCAGACGGACAATCGGCTGCATATTCAAAAACAGCTGGTTTTTGTTGTGCGGTTGCTGCAATATCTAAATGAATCCATGGAGTATCTTTTACAAATTCTTTTAAAAACATAGCAGCTGTAATTGTACCTGCTTCACCTGTATTTTTAATATCTGCAACCTTACTTTCAATATAAGAATGATATCTTGGATCACATGGCATTTTCCAATAATCTTCCCCCGCTTTTTCTGCTGCCTGCATAAACTGCATAAAAAATGTATCATTATTCGTAAAAGCTGGAGTATATAAACTGCCAAATGTGCGTCCTGCCATTCCAGTCAATGTTGCAATATCAATTACCTGATCCACTTTTTCCACTTCAATAATATAGCTTAAGGCATCTGCCAGCGTCAATCTTCCTTCTGCATCGGTATTTAAAATCTCAATGGTCTTCTTAGACATAGATGTAACAACATCTCCTGGCAAATACGAGTTTCCAGCAATTACATTATCACAACATGCAATAACTGCAACAATATTTACGGTACAACGATTCTTTGCCAATGCACGCATAATTGCAATTGCCGTAGCTGCCCCAGCCATATCTCCTTTCGCATGTTGTAAAGAGACACCTGGCTTTAAACAATATCCGCCTGTATCATACATGATTCCCTTTCCAACTAATCCCAAAACTGGACCATTACTATTATAATAGCGCAAAACAATCAATTTTGGAGGATGGGAAGATCCTTTTGCCACTGCCAGAAATGCATTCATTCCTAATTCTTTTATTTCCTCCTCATTCAATATCGTACACTCTAGTCCACTTTCTTCTGCAATCTGCTTTACACGATCTGCTAATGTTTGCGAAAAAAGCAGATTGGCTGGTTCTAAAATCATATCTCTGGCTTGATTAATACTTTCTGCAAGATTTTTTATCTGCTCCACCATATTTTTTAGCTCTTGCACATCCTCAAATCCATTTAGTATGATCTCTCTATCTATTTGTGATTTTGAATTCGTACGATATCCTTTATAGCTATAATCCGCCAGATAAATTCCTTCTAACATTGCTTTTAATATTACCTTCTTATTTAGTTTATCTGTTTCGATTCCATTTAATTGAATTGTTTTTATTGGATATTTTTTTATTTCTTTTATTGCTTTGGCATACCAATTTCGAATTTTGTGAATTGTAAGTTTCTCTTCTTTTCCTAATCCTATTACTAGTTTTAATTGATTTTGAGATGGAAAGATATAAATCTCTCCTTCTTTTCCATAAAATAATGGTACCATCTCATTTTTTTCTTCCTCGAACATACCACAAATCTCAATTTCCGTATCTTTGCTATTTTCTGTAACCGTAATCATTTTAACCTTCCTTCCTTTATCTGTTTAGTATCCCCCAGTAAAACTCCTTTTTTATACTATGATAACAAGATCATAACTCAAATCAGCCTTGACGTCCAGTATTTTTGCCAATATTACTATATTTGTTCTTTATTTTTTTGTAAATTTCATATATGATAGAGACAGAGAATCCAGTAATTTTCATTTCCTATTTGGGAAGGAAAGAACTGTATCATCTTCCTAATTAGAACAGAAAAATTATTTGGGATAATATTTTATATATTTAGAAAGGAGTTTTTCATGTACAATATTTCCAATTTACCTGATTATTTAAAGGAACCACTTACTATTTTATCAAAGCGATATGGATTTTCCATCTCTGAACAGGGACGCACAGTTTCCTTTGTTTCTATTAGCGATCCATTCATTGATATAACAGCCGAGGAAGACACGGTAACAATTATGTCCAATCATTTATCAGGTTTTTTTCGAGGAATTGGTCTTTTAATAGAACAAGAACAAAATGGAATCCTAAATTTTCATTTACATGAGGATTGTTGGTTTGATTTTAATGGATTAATGATTGACTGTTCCAGAAATGGAGTTGCATCTATTCCATATATAAAAGAATTAATTGAACAATTAGCAGTTATGGGACATACTATGCTAATGCTTTATATGGAAGATGTCTATGAAGTTGACGAAGAACCTTATTTTGGATATATGAGAGGCCGTTACTCCAAAGAAGAATTAAAAATGCTGGATGACTATGCATTCCAATTTGGAATTGAACTCATTCCTTGTATTCAAACACTTGCTCATTTTGATCAGTTTTTATCCATGGATACTGTGCGTGAGGAATATATCGATATTGACAATATTTTGGATGTGAGTTCTCCTGCTGCCCAAGATTTATTACGCAGAATGATTCATAGCCTTTCTTCCTGTTTTCGTTCTCGCCGCATCCATATTGGAATGGATGAAGCCTATCATCTTGGCAGAGGTCGCTATGCTGACAAAAATGGACTTCGTTCTAAACACGATATCATGGCAGAACATATGGACTTTATGCTTTCTGTTTGCAGCGAATACGGACTCCGTCCTATCGTATGGGATGATATGTTTGTACATTACCAAACCCGTTTTGACACTGGGCAGCGTCCTATTCCAGAAGGTATTGATCTTATGTATTGGGATTATTACAATAATACAGAAGAACATTACGAAAAGAACTTACAAATGCGTACCTCCCTTTCTTCTCATCTCATGTTTGCAGGAGGAGCTTGGAAATGGACTGGATACGCACCTCATCACAGCAAAACATTCGCATCTGCCAATGCTGCATTAGCCGTATGTAAACGCCAAGGAATCCGCCAAGTTATGGTAACTTCCTGGGCAGACGATGGCTGTGAATGTCCAATCTCCGCATGTCTATTTGGAGCTGTATTATTTGCAGAGCACCAATATAATGAAACGATTGATATCGATTCCTTTGGACAGCGGCTTAAATTTATTACTGGATTAGATTACGAAACATTTATGAAACAGGAAGAATTTGATATTTTCCCTTCTTTTTCTAATCGTGCTGTGACAGTTACACCATCCAAATACTTCTTTTATGAAGATCCCCTTTGCAGTCTTTTCTTAGCACAGGCGGAATCCATTCAGGAAGATTTAACAACGCATTACCAAACTCTCTCCGATTACTTTTATTCAAAATCTCGTGACTGTTCTTCCATAGCGTTGCGAGCTGCATTGAACTTTTACGGAGCATTTGGATCAGTTATGGCACTTAAATGGAATCTCGGACAAAACATTTATAAGGCCTACCAGCAAAAAGATACTGTACAATTACAATCCATCATTACAACTCAGCTTCTTCCATTAATACCACGATTAGAACTTATGAATGAAATGCGTCGTAAAGAATGGTATATTACAAATAAGAGTTTTGGGTTTGAAGTACTTGATTATCGGATTGGAGGATTAATTCAACGCCTTAAAACGACTCATACAATTTTAAGCAGTTACATCAACGGAATCATTCCAAATATCCCAGAATTAGAGGAAACACGTCTGTCCATAAGCAAATTTAGAGAAGACGGAATGGGCGAATTAATTCATTTCAATAATGCCGAGCGAAGCAAAACAACCAATCGTACTGGCTGGGTATAATTTCTATAAAAAAGTGGTACATAGGACTCTCCCATGTACCACTTAAAATAAGGCTTACTATAACCTTATTTTCTGATGTTCCACGTGGAACATCATTATATTGTTTCTTTCCATTCAATTGCTTTTTCTAAAGCGGCATCTTCTTCTTCTGACAAAGTAAGTTCACATACCCCATTGGAAATTGTCTTTAAATACTGATAAGAACCGTTAGAAGAATGAATACTATTCAGTAAAATTCCATTATCATTCTCATCCAGCAATGCTAATACAAAACTCAGTTTTCCTGAATTCTCGTTGAATGTATCATAACGTACAATTCCCATTTTTTTGTAACAATGCTTAATTTCTTTTTTCATATCCAAAATCGCATCAATATTATTCTTACACTGTTGTTTTACCTTTTTATTATCATCTACTACTCGAATTAAAACTTCTTCCAGACTATTTCCATTACGTCCCTTCATAAAATTATCATAGGACTTTTGCAGACTATCATACTTTACTAATAAGAAAATTACTAATGCAATTAGAACTACAACTAATGCAATCATTCCCATAATAATATAACCAGGATCAAAACTTAAATCATTTAAAAAAGAATTTTCCATTTTTTCCTCCTTGCAAAAACTATTATCATTTTATCTTATTTTACATAATTTTTCCATTTCTGTCATTAAGC
>OERR01000057.1_pt1 | contig 30387 bp, 33 predicted proteins | sample 1540051 | NCBI WGS metagenome assembly OERR01 (sample SAMEA3891884, study PRJEB23780) | metagenome | biome: terrestrial biome; feature: animal house; material: Caecal content | place: Italy | collected 2015-05-05 | reverse complement strand
AGAAAAAAGAGGAAGCCCTCTCCATGCTGAAAAAGTGGTTCCCGCAGATGGAGAATTTCTCCGGGCAGTTGAAAAAGTACAAGGTCACAATCAATGACCTGCTGGCGGAGAATGAGAAGTTGGAAGCAAGGGCAAAGGCCAGCGAAAAAGGAAAGATGAAAGATACGATGGAACGGGCAAAGCTGAAAAGCGAACTGGACAATTTACAGCGGCTGGTTGACCGTATCCCGCCGGATATACTGGCGGAACTGAAACGTCAGCAGCGGCACACGGTAAAGGAAAGGTGATAGATATAAGCAGAAATTTTCGCCGCCTTTGTGCGGCATTGTACCTTGAAAACTGAATATGGAGGACACTGGATGGCAAAAAGTGAAAGCGATATTTTTACACCCCGAACAGGGCAGGTTATACAAGCAGAGAACGGCACGCAGTATTTTGTATGTGGGAACAACCGTATAAAAATCTCCGAACACTTCGCCGCAGGCGGGAAGCCCCTCGGTGATCTGATTGTAGATGTGGTGCGGCATACCGCAGAAAAAGCCGCTTCAACCTGATAGCCCATCATTGATAACACGCCCACGCTTATGATATAATTGCCATAGAGCAAAAGTATTGTAAGCGTGGGTTGTTTCTTTAGAAGGAGGATTTTTACGGTGAAACAACCTTACAATACTACGATTTACAACACGGCGCTTTATATGAGATTGAGCCGGGACGATGAACTGCAAGGAGAAAGCGGGAGTATTCAGACACAACGCATGATGCTCCGGCAATATGCCGCCGAGCATGGCCTGAATGTCATAGATGAATATATCGACGATGGATGGTCTGGAACGAACTTTGACAGGCCGGATTTTCAGAGAATGATTGATGACATTGAGGACGGGAAAATCAACTGCGTTGTTACGAAGGATTTATCCCGCTTAGGCAGAAACTACATTCTGACCGGCCAGTACACGGAAATCTACTTTCCCAGCAAAGGCGTCCGCTATATCGCTGTCAATGACAATGTGGACACCATCAACGGAGAGAATGAGCTTGCCCCATTCCTCAACATTCTGAATGAAATGCACGCCCGCCAGACCAGCAAAAAGGTAAAGGCGGCCATGCGGACACGGTTCGCAAATGGCGCACACTATGGAGCCTATGCTCCGCTTGGCTATGTCAAAGACCCAGATAAGAAAGGCCATCTTCTGATTGACCCGGAAACAAGGTGGATTATCGAAAAGATTTTTGACCTTGCCGTTCATGGCCGGGGAGCCGCCAGCATTACACGGATTTTGGTCGAAGAAAAAGTACCTACTCCCGGCTGGCTGAATTTCCAGAGATACGGCACTTTCGCAAATATCTATGCCGGAGCGCCGGAGGAAAAAGCCTATGCGTGGACGATAGCGCAGGTAAAAAGTATTCTGAAAGAGGAAACCTATATCGGACACAGCGTCCACAATAAGCAGACCAACATTTCATTCAAAAACAAGAAGAAAGTACGCAAGCCAAAAGAGGAATGGTATCGTGTGGAGAACACCCACGAAGCGATTATTTCCGAAGATGTGTTCCGTCAAGTACAGGAGCAGATTTGCAACAGGCGCAGACGGCAGAAGAACGGCACAACACAGATATTTTCCGGGCTGGTAAAATGTGCGGACTGCGGCTGGTCGCTGGCCTATGGTATGAACAGCCAGAACAAAAATCCCTATGCCCACTACCATTGTAGCAAGTACGGGCAAGGATTGCACCAGTGTTCCATGCACTATATCCGCTATGATGTGCTTTACGCCTATGTCCTTTCCCGTCTGCAATACTGGTCTGTGCTGGCACAGCAGGATGGGGACAAACTTCTGAAACGGCTACTTAACGCCAGCGACAAGGAACGCAATACTGCAAGGAAGCGGCAGACAGCCGAACTGAAAAAGGCGGAAAAGCGCAAAGCAGAAGTAGACACCCTGTTTGCAAAAATGTATGAGGACTGGTCTGCCGGACGCATTACAGAATACAATTTCAATATGCTGTCCGAAAAGTATCAGGGCGAACAGCGAGAATTGGACGCAAAAATTGAACGGCTTCACGAAGCGATGGAGGCCGCCGCCCAGACAGCGGTTGACGCTGAAAAGTGGATAGGTCTGATGAAACAGTATGTCAATCCCACAGAATTGACGGCTGAACTTCTGAATACGCTGATTGAAAAAATCCTTGTCCATGAAGCGGTCAAAAGTGAGGACGGAAGCCGGGAACAGGAAGTGGAAATCTTCTACCGCTTTATCGGCAAAATCGAATGACACATCTTGAGATACCCAACAATATCTTTAACTAAGGGAAACGGGATTATCGGTCCCGGATTCTGATTTGTTGATCGCCCTGTCGGAAGCCCTGGAGACACCTGTGAGCACGCTGCTGGGGGAGACAGTGACGGAGTCTGAGGTGGATACCATGAAAGCACTCTCCGAAAAGCTGGAGATTATGAATTTGCAGTTTGCGCGGAGAAAGGCGTTCCGAAGAACTGCGCTGCACTGGTCTCTGATCGCCGTGTGCGGAATCATCGTGGCGTTGTCTGCCGTCTTGATCGTGGGCAACAGTCCTTACTTGGGTTGGGATTTTCATGACCCGGAACTTGCCGTGGCCGGCACGGTTTATCACGCGTTTGAATGGCTCTATATCCGGCTGGCTCCCTTTGTCCTGATTGCGGCAGCAGCCGGAGTCTTTCTGACCCGGAAAAAAGTATGATACCCGTTTATTTTATATACGGCAGGTTGTGGTTATGAAGTTGCAGCAGATGGGCCAGCAACTGCACAAATACCAGAATCTTCTCAACCGGGACTTTCACGCCGAAGCACCAAACCGCAAATGGGTAACCGACATCTCCTATATTCAGACAAAACAAGGAACTTTGTATCTATCCATGATCCGGGATCTGTATGACAACAGTATTGTGGCCTACAAAACTGCAGCGCAGCAAACAGTGAACCTGGTGTTGGACACCATCCGACAGGCAGTACGCAGAGAAAAGAAGAAGGTCGCCGCAGAGTTACGGCTCCACAGCGACCAAGGTTTTCAATACACCTCACAAGCATATTTCAACCTGATTCAACAATACGGTATTACGCCTTCGATGTCAAGACGCGGAAACCCGTATGACAACGCAATGGCAGAAAATTTCTTCTCTATTCTCAAAACAGAATGTATCTACCGCTGCAAACCTGCAACCTTCTCCCAGGCCAACGATATGATTGGCCGCTATATCCACTTTTATAACCACGAGCGCATCCAAAGCAAAACAGGAGTGCCGCCGCTGACGCTGCGCCACTCCTGCTAGAATTGAATATTCCTACTCAGGGGCTTTTTTTATGCTGTCTGCACAATCTGGGGCGGTTCACCTGTACAGGCCGACGGCGCGGGCTTTTTCTCTTCTGTTTTCCGCAGCTGCGGCCAGGGGGCGAATCGGCTCCCCGCCGGACGCAGGCGGTTTTCTTACCGAAGGTTCAGGCGGACGCGGGCCCCCTCGATGCGGCACGCCCTGCCGTTCTCCAGGCTGGGCCAGCGCTCCAGAAACACCGGATCTCCCTGGCACAGGGGATGGACGCGGGCGGTGAGAACGGAGGGGAACCCGAAATATCCCAGGCTGAGCAGGGCCGGCTGGCCGGTGTAGAAATAATCATTGATTTTCTTGCCGTCCAGGAATATGTCCATGCTCTCGCCCGCGTAGTCCAGGGTGAGAAGCACGTCCCAGCCGCTTGCCCGTGAGGCGTGGCCCTCCGGGTAAGAGAACTCCAGCCGGTACAGGGCGTCCCCCTCCTCTTCCCCCAGAGGGACGAGGGAGACGGCGGCCTCCTGGCCGGAGCAGACGCGCTGGTAGAGGTAAAATTCGCCATCTTTTCCGCAGGGAACAAACCCCTGGGGCACGGCGGCGAACTGGGGGAAGGCGGCCAGCAGGGTGCGGCTGCCGCCTTCTGCCTTCAGGCAGCCCTCCTCCTCCCAGACAAACCCGTCCGAGAGAACCAGGTAATCCTGGTCCAGGTGGATTTTGGCAGCCCGCAGGGCCTGCGCCCGGGACAGCTGCAGAACCTGCGCCCGGGCCTCCCCCTCCCAGCAGAACCGGGGCTCCCAGTCGCCGTAAAAGACGAACACTTCTCCCCCGCTGGTGGAAAGCCGGCACAGCGGCGTGGCCAGGGCGCTGCGCAGCACCGCCTCCCCCAGCTTCATGCGGTAGGGGAAGAAGCCGTACTGGCCGGGGGCGATGTCCACCGGGGGAAATTCCACCTGCCCGGCGCCGCACGGGCCAGCCAGCCTTACGCCCGGGTGAGCCGCCATCTGACGGCGGCGCTGGTAGTTGTTGAAGAAAAGGTAGCCGTGCTCCCCGTCGTGGCGGCAGGCCAGGCGCAGCGTGGAAAGATCCTCCGGCTGCACGCCCTCCGGCAAAATTTCCGCCGGAAGGGGGGCCAAATCCGCCCCGAAATCCTGCAGAAAGAGGGCCAGCAGGCGAATCTCCCGGTAGCTGTCTGAAATGGTGCCGAACTGGCGGATGGGGGCGTTGAAATCATAGTTGATTTCCGGCAGATCGTTCAGGTCGCCCGCCGCCTTACTCTCCTGCAGGGTGGAAAGCCGCCCCTCCGGGTTGCTGCCGCCGTGGTACATGTAGTACCCCAAAAGGGCCGCGCCGCTGCCCAGCTTGGCCAGCGACATGGCCCCGGCGTCCGGGCCGGACGCCACCGGGCGGCGGTGCCGCGTCACCTGCAGGCCGCCGCCCAGCTCTGCCGTCAGGTACGGGAACCGGGACTGGTCGAAGGTGAGGGCGTCCTCCACATGGTGGTCGCAGGCGATGAGGGCGTCGTTGCGGATGTGGCTGAACACAAAGTTAGCGTTGGCAGGCAGCTCGCCCACGCTCTGGTCCCAGGGGGCCTCGCAGTAGCCGCCCATCACCGGCAGAAGGCCGCCGGTGCAGGCACCGCCCCAGCCGGTGGCGGTGTACAGGGGCGCGTCGAAGCCGATTTCCCGCGCCATGGCCGCCAGGGTGCGCATGTGCTGCTCCCCCTCAGGCCCGCGCAGGCCGCCCACATGGCCGTATTCGTTTTCAATCTGTATGCCGATGACGGGGCCGCCCTGCCCCAGCATCAGGCCGCGGGTTTCCGCCCACAGATGCTCCCAGTAGCGGCGCACATAAGCCAGGTAGGCCGGGTCGTCGCTGCGCAGCCGGATCTCCCCCTCCCTGGCCTTCAGCCAGTCCGGGAAGCCGCCGCTGCGCACCTCGCCGTGCACCCAGGGGCCCAGCCGCAGAAAGACGGAAATTCCCACCTTCCGGCACAGCTGCAGGAATTTCCGCAGATTCCGGCAGCCGGAGAAGGAGAACACCCCCTCCTCCTCCTCATGGTGGATCCAGATGGCGTAGCAGGAAACGATGGACAGCCCCCCCGCCTTCATTTTCCGCAGAGATTCCTCCCACAGGGAATCCTGATACCGGGAATAATGGATTTCCCCCATCACAGGGAACCAGGGCTTCCCGTCCTTTGTCAAATAGCGGCTGTTGTAACCGTATGTCATTCCTTACTCCTCCTTCTCCTCGGCCCGCCGCAGGGCAAACCGTCTGACGCAGCCGTACACCGGCGGCGAGGAAATGCGCAGCCCCGCCCGCAGCACGCCGGGGGCGGCCGCCTCCAGCTCTACGGCGATCCTCTGCCACTCGTGCTCTGTGGGGTGGACGACGGCCTCCGCCCGGGAACCGCAGCCCTCCAGGAACAGCTTCACGTCCACGTTGGTGGTGTCGGCGCCCTGGTATTCCGCTTCCAGACGGTAGCGGCCCGGCTGCACCGGCACGCTTTGGGAAAGGGAAAACCGGAAATTCCTTCTGCTTTCCACCCGAAGGGTATTCCGGGGCGGGGCGGGAAAGGGATCCACAAATTCGGGGCGCAGCTCCGCCGTTACATCGCCGCCGCTTTTTTCCATGTCCCACCGGACAAAGCCCTCGTCCCAGTTCGGGTCCTGCAGCAGGTTTTCCGCCTGGGGGGCGCGCTCCTGCACCGTCACCCAAAGCCGCACCGGCTCCTCCAGGCCCTCTGCCCGGCCCTGGAACAGGCGGCGGCCGGGCCTGGCGCAGGCCGTTTCGCCCCCGTTCTCCCACGCCACCGGCAGGCTGTGCAGGGTGCCGTCAAAATGCAGCACGCGCACCTGGGCGGGCAGGGAAATTTCTCCCCCCACAGGCGCTGTCAGTTCCTCAGGCTGGTACACCTTGGCCGTCCGGCCGCCCCGGTACTGCCCCCTGGTGAAGGAAAAAGCCCGCATCCCTTCCATAAGGGAGCCGTCCTCCCGCAGAAGGCCCATGTTTTCCGCCCAGCCGCCCACGCCGCTGCGGGGCACGCAGAAGGGCTCCCAGTAAAAGATGCCGCGGCCCATGCGGCCCGGCAGAGAGGCGGAAATGTTCATCACCAGCTCCAGCACCCGGCGCTGCCCCTCGGGCGAGGCGGGGAACCCGGCAATCCGCTCCTGGGCACGGTCGATGAAGCCCTGGGGCGTAATGCGCCAGGCGTAGGCCGTCTCGGCCAGAATGATGGGCTTGCGGTACCGGGCCGCCAGCTTTTCCATGGATTCCTTCAGGTCTGCAAAGGTGCCGTGCCAGAAGGGGTAATAGGAAAGGCCTATCACGTCGAAATCCTCCAGGCCGTTTTCCATGGCCCGGTCAAACCATTCCTCCAGGTAAAAGTACCGGCCGCCCTGGTCCAGGTGGATCATCACCTGCAGGCCTGGCCCCCCGGCGGCCCTGGCCCCCCGTATGCCCGCGTTCACCAGCCGGGCGAGGCCCCGGAAGTCAGGCGCTTCCCCGTTGGGGAACAGCATGCCGCTGCGGATCTCATTGCCGATCTGCACCATGTCCGGCATGGCCCCGCCCTCTTTCAAGGTGAGGAGGGAGTCCCTGGTGAACCGGAACACGGCCTGCTCCAGTTCCTCCTGCGAAAGGCCCTCCCAGTCCTTCGGCTTGCGCTGCTGGGCCGGGTCGGCCCAATAATCGGAATAATGGAAATCCAGCAGAAAATCCAACCCAGCCTCTTTGATTTTCCGGCCCATCTCCAGCGTGCGGGGAAGGCTGCAGTAGCCGCCGGACTCCGGCACATGCTCCGGGCTGTTCCACAGCCTGAGGCGCACGGCGTTCACCCCGCACTCCTTCGCCAGCTGCAGCGGGTCCCGGGGCGCGCCGTCAAAGTCCCGCAGGACCATGCCCTCCTCCTGGCACTGCTGCAGGAAGGAAAGGTCCATCCCCTTATAAAAATCGAGCAGTTCTCCCATTGTTAAATCCTTCCGTCCTTTCCTGCAGACTGCCGGAACAGAATCTCGTAATCCAGCATGGTTTTTTCCTGGTAGATTTTCCCCTCCAGGCAGTTAATCAGCTGCTTGGCGGCCATGTCCCCCATCCATTTGGCGGAAATGTTCACCGACGTCACCGCAGGGGAAAAACACTCCAGATTGGTGCTGTTGTACAGGGAAACCACCGAAACGTCCCTGGGGATGCGGTACCGCTTGGCCAGCAGGCGCGACATCATCCTGGTGCAGATCACGTCGTCGCCGCAGACAATGCACTCTGCCCGGGTGATGAGGGCGTCGCTGATGATGCTGTCCACCAATTCCACGTCGGTAAAATTGGGGTAGACCAGCTGCTGCTCTCTGGGCAGGCCGAAGCGATCCACCGCGTCGTAAAAGCCCTGGCGCCGCTCCTCGTTTACCTCAAACTCCATGTCGCCCACCACCAGAGCAAACCGGCGGTACCCCTGCCCGATGATGAGCGAGACGAGGCTTTCCGCCGCCTTGCGGTTGTCGCTGTCCACCTGAATGACTTCCTTGCACCCGCACTGGCCGGTGAGGGCCGTGGGGAAATGGATTTCCGTCAGGTATTTCAGGATAAGGTCATCCTCCACGCTTCGCATAAGGATGAAGCCGTCCACTGTTTTATTCTCCACCATGGCCCGTATGCGGGACACGTCGTTCCTGGCCCCGGCCACCACCATCACGTTGTACTGCAGCAGCGAGGCCGCCTCGCTGACCCCCAGCAGGCACTCCTGAAAAAACTGGGTGTTGGTGGTGTACACGTCCACCGGAAGCACCAGCCCCAGGCAGCGCTTCCGTTCCGGCTGCTTCTGCGCGGCCGCTTTCACCCCGGCCTGGGCGGCGTACTCCTGAATCCGCTTCCGCGTCTCCGGGCCGATCCGCCCTTTGCCGGAAAGGGCCCGGGAAACCGTGCTTTTGGACACGCCCAAATCCCTTGATATCTGTTCGATTGTCATGACGCATTTCTCCAATTATTGAATGAAAATGAATGAGAGGGGCGGGAAGGAAAAAGGCCGCTGGAAGCCCAGCGGCCTTGCTGCCTGCGGTTATGCCGCCTGCTTGGAAGCGGCGTACTCGGAAGCCTGACGCTCCATTTCCGCCAGCACGTCGCGGATGCCTGCCGCCTCAAGGGCCTGTCTGAACTGCTCAATGGTGGCGTCCACGTCCTCGACCAGGCCGTTTACCAGGGGGTTGTAGTAGGTGTCGATGTTGGCCTCTACCGCGGCCACCTGAGTCGCCACATTGGTGTTGTCAAAGTTGAAGCCGTCGTAGATGTGGTCGCCCTTCACGTTGGCGTTCCACTCTTCCATCATGGCGTCGTAGGCGTCGTCCAGGGCGGTGCGGTCCTCAATGTACTCGGTGCGCTGAATGGTCATGTTGTTCCAGCCCCAGTTGCAGTTGTTGCTGACGCCGTAGTTGCTTTCGTCAAGCACCTTGTACTGGTCGTCGCCCACGGCCTCCCAGTGCTTGCCTTCAATGCCCAGCATGGCCAGGTCGTACACGTCAGGGTTGGTGTAGAATTCGTTCAGGGCCATCATGGCGCGTTCCTTGTGCTGGCTGTTGATGTTGATGGCCACGCCGTTGTTGATGTAGGAGTTTACCTTCTTGGGCAGAGCGGCAACCGGGTCGCAGAGGGTCACGTTCCAGTCGGGGTTCTCGCTGTTGGCCTGGCGGCCGTAGGTAAGGCAGCTGCCCAGGTTCCACACCATGGCGGCGGTGCGGCCGGTAAGCAGGCCGGTCTGGCGCTCGTCGGTGGAGTTCAGGGCGTCAGGCGACCAGCAGCCCGCGTCGGCCATCTCTTTGGCCTGCTTGCAGTAGTCGGCGAAGCCGTCCCAGTCAAGGATGTAGTACAGGTCCAGATCCTCCGGATCCTGGGCGTTGTACAGCACCAGCTCGCCGGATTTGGGAGCGCCGCCCAGGGTGGACAGGCCCTCGTTCTGGAAATACTGGTACCAGGGGCCGCCCTGGAAGGTGTACATGCCGTCCGCCGCGGCGGCCAGGGCAAACTCCTTCATCTCATCCCAGCTGGTAATCTGCTCCACGCCGTACTGCTCCATCAGGTCGCCGCGCACGGCCATAACATCCTGGCCGAATTCGTTGGCGTAGTTGGGAACCATGTAGATGGTGCCGTTGATCTTGGCCTGCTCCCAGGCCATTTCCGGCACAACCTCCCAGATGTCGGGGGCGTAGGTCTGAATGAACTCTTCGGAAAGGGGCTCGAACCCGCCCAGGGCCACGGTCTGCTCGTAGTGGCACCAGCTGCTGGCGGTGAAAATCAGGTCGAAATCCTCCTGGCCGGAGAATAGGAGGGAGTACTTCGTCTCGTGCTCGCCCCAGGAAAGGAAGTCCACGCTGACGGTGGCGTTGATCTCCTCCTCCAGAATCTTGTTGATCTCGGCGTACACCTCGTCGAAGTCGGGGGTGCGGTCGCCGATGAGGTACATTTTCAGTTCTACCTTTTCCGAGGTGTCAACAGCCCCGGTTTCGCCGGAGGCCGCGTCCCCGGCAGAGGCTGCGTCCGTTCCGCCGGAGGAGGAGGCCTGCCCGGCGGTGCTGCACCCGGCGGCCGCGCCGGTGATCATGGCGGCGGCCAACAGAAGAGCGGCTGCTTTCTTTAACTGCTTTTTCATAAGTGAAGCTCCTTTTCTCAAATAATATAGGTGAATTCCCAGGATTTTCGGGGAACGGTATGCAGGCTGGGGCCGTGCGGGCTTTATTCCTTCACCGCGCCGATGGTAATGCCCTGCACGAAATATTTCTGCACGAAGGGGTAGGCCAGCACAATGGGCCCGGTGACTACCACCGTCAGGGCCATTTTCAGGGTCTGGGTGGGCAGGGAAACCGAACTGATGACCGAGCTGCTCACATTGCCGCTGGCAATGAGCTTTTTGTAGGCCTCAATGTCGTTGATCTGCTGGTACAGGAAATACTGCAGGGGGTACTTGTTTTCCTCTTTAATGTACAGCATGGCGTTGTACCAGTCGTTCCAGTAGGCCAGGGCAATGAACAGGCCCACGGTGGCCAGCGCCGGCTTGATGAGGGGCACCACAATCTGGAACAGGATGCGGAACTCGCCGCAGCCGTCTATTTTGGCCGCCTCTATGAGAGAGTCGGGAATGCCCAGAATGTAGCTTTTCATAATGAGCAGGTTGTACACGCTGAACATCAGGGGCAGCAGCAGGGCCAGGTAGTTGTCGCGCAGGCCCAGGGTGGTGGTGATGAGCAGGTAGTAGGGCACCAGGCCGCCGCTGAACAGGGTGGTGAAGTAAAAGAAGAAGGAGAAGGCGCGCCGCCAGGTGAAGGTTTTGCGCGCCAGCACGTAGGCCGTCATGGTCTGCAGCAGCAGGCCCAGCACCGTGCCGCACAGGGTGAGCAGAATGGTGGTGGCATAAGCCCGGAACACCACCACCGGCTCGCGGAACACCGTTTCGTAGGCCTGCAGGCTGAAGTCCTGGGGAAGAAGGCTGAAGCCGTTCTGCAGAACCGCTTCCTCTGAGGAGAACGAGCTGGAGATGATAATGATGAAGGGGATGAGGCACAGCAGGGCCACAAGCCCGCAGAACACGTAGGAGATCACATTCAGGGTGAACACGTCGCCCGTCATCTTTCTTTTATGCTTGTAAGCTTCCATTCCATTACCCCCTTAAAACAGCGCGTAGTCTTTATCGTACAGGCTGACCAGCTTGTTGACCACCACCACGGTGACAAAGCAGAGCACCGACTGGTACAGGCCGATGGCCGAGGCCATGCCGAAGTTGTTGCTGCTGATGAGGGCCCGGAAGGTGAGGGTGTCGATGACGTCGGTGTAGTTGTACAGCAGTCCGTTGGTGCCCACCAGGTTGTAGAACAGGTCGAAGTTGCCCTTGAAAATGCCGCCTACCGACAGAAGCAGCAGAATAATGGTGGTGGGCATAATCATGGGGATTGTCACCCTGAAAATCCGCTGGAACACGTTGGCCCCGTCGATGGTGGCCGCCTCGTACACCGAGGTGTCAATGCCCATGATGGCCGCCAGGTACATGACCGAGCCGTAGCCGATATTTTTCCACAGATTGAAGAATACGATGATAAAGGGCCAAACCTGAGGCGTGGTGTAGAACAGGATTTTCTCGCCGCCCAGCGCCTGAATGATGTTGTTCATGAAGCCGTAGTCCGAGCTGAAAATGTTGAAGGCCATAATGCCCACGATAACCCAGGAAATAAAATAGGGAAGGAACATGAGCGACTGGGTGATTTTCCGGTAAGCCTTGCTGGTCAGCTCTGTGAGCAGCACCGCCACCGCAATCTGCACGACGGCGTTCAGCACAATGAACACCACGTTGTACAGCACCGTGTTCTTCGTCACCAGGCCCGCCTGGCCCGAGGTGAAGAAAAACCGGAAGTTTTCCAGCCCGCTCCAGGGGCTGCCCCAAATTCCGCCGGCGTAATTATACTTTTTAAACGCCAGCACAATACCTGTCATGGGGTAGTAACTGAAAATCAGCGTGTAGGCCACGGCGGGCAGCAGCATTACCAGAAAGGCCCGGTACAGGTAGACCTTTTTGAAAAATGACTTGACTCCTTTTCCCCGCATGGTTTTGCCTCCTTCAAATATATTTGAGCAACAAATTGCGCAACTTCATCGGTCCCGCCCTTGCTCTCACTGTGCTTTCATTATATTCCTCTGTGCAACTTTCGTCAATCCGCAATAGAAAAGAAAAACTTTTGTGCAAATCTACATTTCATCCAAAAAGAAGGGCCTCTTTACGCAACTTATCCCAACTTATGTTGCGCAAAGAGTTGCACGCTGATTTTGTGGCTTCAGGATAATTTTTTCTTGTTTCCTCTGGCAAAAGCGGGAGAAATCCCTTGAAATGCAAAATGGTTTTCCGTTTTGCAAAAAGTTTTGCGCTGCTCCCCCCGAAAATTCTCTCTGCTTTTGCGCAACCATGCTCTTTCCGGCGGGGTCCCGCCCTTGTACGTTTTGCCGGGCAGCCCCGCCCGCGGCCGGTTGACTTTCCCTGCGGCGGCTGTTATGATGGGAAAAACAGAGAAACCCCGCGCCGGAAGGGCGCCGGGCCCCGAACGGCCGGGGAGGAAGAAAGGAGCAGAAAGCCTATGGAGTGCAGAGAGCTTGACATCCAGTTCGGCGTGGATTATTACCCGGAGCATTGGCCCCGGGAACGCTGGGAGACGGACGCCCGCCTGATGGAAGAGCTGGGGGTGCAGGTGGTGCGCATGGCGGAATTTTCCTGGAGCCGGCTGGAGCCGGAAAAGGGACGGTTCCAGTTCGGCTGGCTGGACGACGCCATTGCGCTTTTGGCGCGGCACGGCATCCGCACGGTGCTGGGCACCCCCACCGCCGCCCCTCCGGCCTGGATCATCGCGGAAAATCCGGAGATTCAGCCCATGGACGCAAACGGCCTGCGGCGGCATTTCGGCGGGCGGCACCACGACTGCCAGTCCAACGCCGTGTACCGGGAGCATATCCGCCGGTACGTCACCGCCTTTGCCGGGCATTTCGCCAAAAACCCCAGCGTCATTGGCTGGCAGGTGGACAACGAGCTGGGCAACAGCCACGGGGACCTGTGCTTCTGCCCCTCCTGCGAGGAGCGGTTCCGCCAGTGGCTGCGGGAAAAATACGGCACGGTGGAAAACCTGAACGAGCATTGGGGCACCGTGTTCTGGAGCCAGGACTACAGCGATTTTTCCCAGGTGACGGCCCCGCGCACCACCGCCGCCGGGCAAAACCCCTCGCAGCTTCTTGACTGGAAGCGGTTCTGTTCCGACCTGGTGCTGGAGTTCCACCAGTTTCAGGCAGAGATCCTTCGCGCCGCCGCGCCGGACAAGTTCATCACCCATAATATGATGGGCTTTTCGGAAAAGGTCAGCTACTTTCAGCTGGGGGACAAGCTTGACTTTTCTTCCCACGACCAGTACCCCGGGGGGCATTTCCGCGAAGGCCAGAACGAGCTGCGGGCCGACGCCCAGGCGGCAGAGCTGGACTTCATCCGGGGAACGAGGCAGAAAAGCTTCTGGATTATGGAGCAGCAGTCCTCCATAACCGGCTGGGAGGTGCTGGGCCGGGCGCCCAAGCCGGGCCAGCTTGCCCTGTGGGCCATGCAGTCGGCGGCCCATGGGGCGGACGCCATCGTGTTCTTCCGGTGGCGTTCCTGCGCGGTGGGCACCGAGCAGTACTGGCACGGCATTCTGCCCCATTCCGGCGTGCCGGGCCGCTCTTACCGGGAGATCGGCCAGCTTATCCGCCGGGCAGGCCCCCTGCTCCGCCAGGTGCGCGGGGCCCTGCCCCAAAGCCGCGCGGCCATCGTCTTTTCCTACGATCAGGAGTACGCCTTCGACATCCAGCCCCACCACCCGCAGCTCACCTATGTGGATCATGTGATGACCTATTACAGGGCGCTGTTCCGGCGGAATATTCCGGTGGACTTCATCCGGGAGGAGGAGGATTTCTCCCGCTACCAGTGGATCATCGCCCCTCTGCAGTACCTGATGTACCCGGAGCTGGAGCAGAAATACCGGGAGTATGTGCGCCGGGGCGGGAACCTGGTGCTCACCATGCGCACCGGCGTGAAGGATGCGTACAACCGGTGTATGTGCCAGGCCCCGCTGCCCGGCGGCCTCAGCGACGTGCTGGGCCTGCAGGTGCCGGAATACGACTGCCTGCGGGAAACCTCTGTGGAAATCCAGTGGGACGGCCGGACCTACACCGGCGAAAAGTGGAGCGACCTGATTGAACCCGCCGCCGCCCGTCCCCTGGCGGTGTACGGCTCTGAGTTCTACGCCGGGACCCCCGCCCTCACGGTGAACCGGTTCGGGGAGGGGCGGGCCTACTATGTGGGCACGGAAATGAGCCCGGCCCTGGCGGACCGTTTTGTGGAAGAGATGGTTTCCCAGGGGCTGGAGCCGCTGGCCTCCACCCCCCTGGGCGTGGAGGTGGCCCGCCGGGTTTCGGGTAACAGGCGGTGGTATTTTGTGCTGAACCACACCGGCCAGACCCAGTACGTCACCCTGCCCCCGCACTGGATCCCCTGGGACGGGCAGCGCCGCAGCGCCCTGCCCCCCTTTGCGGCGGATGTGTACACCGAGGAAGAGGAAGAAGCCTGACCGGCGGGGCGTGCGCCTTCGCCGTCTGAAACACAAAGCGCCCCGCGGGCAAACCGCCCCTGCGGGGGAAGAAAGGATGAGAGCATTATGCTGGAAACAGGAACCATGGCCCCCGAATTCACCCTGCCTGACAAGGACGGCCGCCCCGTGAGCCTGTCAGACTTCCGGGGGAAAAAGGTTATGGTGTATTTTTACCCCAAGGACAGCACGCCGGGCTGCACCCGGCAGGCCTGCGCCTTCGCCGCCGCCTGGGAGGAATTCCAGAAACGGAACGCGGTGGTGATTGGCATAAGCAAGGATTCCCAGGCCTCGCACCAGAAATTCGCAGAAAAGAACGGCCTGCCGTTCCTGCTGCTTTCCGACCCGGAACGGCAGGCCATAGAAGCCTACGGCGTGTGGCAGGAAAAGAAGCTGTACGGCAAAACCTCTATGGGCGTGGTGCGCACCACCTTCCTCATTGACGAGGAGGGCCGCATCCAAAGCGTCATGCCGAAGGTAAAGCCGGACACCAACGCCGCCGACGTGCTGGCCCTTCTGCAGGAAACGGACGCCCGGTGACAAGGTTACATTCCTTTTCTGCCTGCTGTGGTATGCTGAAGGCAGAAACAGCGCCCCGGCAAAGGGCCGGGGCCGGCAGAAGGAAAGGAATGTGCCAAAAATGGGATTTTTTGATTTGTTCGGAAACCGCCCCAGCTTCCAGGAGGGGCTGGAAAAATGCCGCGCCACCCCCAACGCCGTTTTGCTGGACGTGCGCACCCGGGAGGAGTACGCCTCCGGCCATGTGCCGGGCAGCGTGAACCTGCCGCTGGATCAGATTTCTCAAATTGAGAAAACGGGGGCCGGCAAAGAGAGCCCGCTGTTTGTGTACTGCCACAGCGGCGCCAGAAGCGGAAGCGCCTGCGCCTGGCTTTTCCGCCAGGGGTACCAGGCGGAAAACCTGGGCGGGATTACCGCCTACCGCGGGCCGCTGGAGTAATTTTTCCGCCGGGCCGCCGTACAGAAAAGGGGCCGATCCTGATTTTGTTCAGGATCGGCCCCTTTCGCTTGCCGAAAAAGCAGAAATTAAAGTTTTCGTTCCCCTTTTTCAAACGATTTTGAAAGAAGAACAGCGCAAAACCATAAGTTGTATCAATAAATAATATTGACCCTGCGACCTGTTAAGCCGCAGAACGTCTCGCCCGGTAAAATTCATCGCAGAAAATCCAGGTTGTTTTCCCCAGCTTCCAGTTCTGAATCACCCGGTTGAAGATCGCGTCGAGCGTGACCAGCATCCCGATGGGCATGAGCTGTTCGCCAAGCTCCCGGATGTCGTAGCAGAGAATCCTCGCTTTGGTATTCACGTTCGTGTGCTGTGCGAAGGTGTTCAGCGATCCGGTGATGAACAGCTCCGAGGAGAGCGCGAGACCACGGGCCTCCGGCTCCGGCTGGCTCAGCAGAGCATGGTACAGCTCGCGGAGCGTGGGCGGTTCTCCCTGAAAGCGGTTTGCCTGATATTCCCGGTAGACGTCGTAGGTGCAGCGGTCCAGAATGGATTTTTCCTTTGCGGACACGCCGCCCGCTCCGATGAGCTGCTCAAACAGTGAGAGGATAAACTCCGATTTCTCGATCAGCGGGTTCCGCTCATCGCCGTAGGACGCGTAATCCCGGAGATACAGCACGCGCCCCCAGCGCCCGTCGATGCGGAAGCAGTCGCTCTCAAATTCCATGGCATCAGGACAAAACCAGTCCTTGAAGCTGTGGCCCCTGCGCGCCTGACCGCTCCAGTCGAAGGGAGGCGCAGGCTCTCCCTCCCGAAAAAAGTCGCGGAAAATCTGCAGCCGCGCCGGGAGATCCAGCTCCCGGCCCACGGAGGACAGGCGGGAAAGGTGCGTCAGCAGGTCGGTGCCGACGCGCGAGAACCAGGTGCGCGCCTCGTCCACGTTCTTCTTCACGACGCTGACCGTGAAATAGCGCTCCTGCACCACGCTGTTGTTCGTACCGGTAACCTTTGAGAGAAGCATCTCATTGTACTCTCTGCGGTATCCGTCCAGCCCGTCCTCCTTCATCGGAAGCAGAAGGGCGCGCTCAAACTCCGCCTTGTCAAGCCTGCGGTTGTGGATGGTGATCTTGGCGCTGGCTCCCGAGTCGAGGGCGTTGAGAAGCTCGGAGTAGTCGAGAAACATGGAGGTCTTTTCGTCTTTTCCGGCGATGCTGTAGTTGATATCTGTAAAGGAAAAGGTTTTGGAAAACTGCTTCCCTGCCTGAAAGATGCCGTCCGGCCAGACACGACGGATGGGGATGGCGTCCTGTACGCTGCGCGGCACGGTGAAGCGTTCACGCTCCGCTTTTTGCGCTCTGACAAGCGTTTTGATCAACGGCGCCCCTCCTTTCCGCCTGTCTTTGCACGTTTTCTGTCTCTGCCGGAGGAAAACAGAAGCTCATAGTAAACGCTGTTGGAACGGAACACCAGACACTTGGGAGACAGCAGCTCCGACTTGATCCATGCCCAGGCGAACTGCTCCGCCGTCATGCCGTGATACCGGAAAAAGCCGCACAGCGCGAACGGGGCGGCGCCCAGAATGCAGATCCAACCGATTTCCGCGTCTCCCGCCGCGGGGCTCAGCAGGAAATACAGCCCCACCGCCGCGCCAAGCGCAAGCAGGGAGCAGACGAGCTGCCGGCCGGTGAGTCCGAAAAAGATTGCTTCCCGGTATTCCCGAATTTCCTTTGGAATCTTTACCTCGATAGACTTCAGCTCCTTCTTTGATTCATAAAAAAAGGCAGCCCTGCTTTGGGCTGCCCTGTCAGTACAAGTTACAGATATTTTTCGTAATCGCGCGGGCCGTAGAAAAAGCGAAGGACATACACGGTTTTCGCCTCTTCCTCAATTCGGTAAATCATGACATAGTGGTTGATCACGGCTCTGCGGTATCCCAGCGATGCAAGACGTTCGTTTCTGCAGCGCTCGTAAAGAGCAGGCTGCTCTGCCAACCGGCCACAGCAGGCTTCTACCTTTTCCAAAAAGTCTTCCGCTGCAAGCGGACTCGTAAGCTCCTCCTGCAGATAGGTCAGAATCGCATCCAGATCCTGTTCGGCGGATGGGGTGATTTCAACACGATAATCCATGCTTTTCCCTCAGCCTCCGAAACGACAGGCTTGCCTCAACCGCCCTTCCCTGATGAATTTCTTCTTCCGCCGCGGCCAGCTTTTGCTCCGCGTCCAGCAGGAGCATTCTTTCCTCATACGCTTCCATGCTCATGATAACCATATCTCCATACCCGTTCTTTGTAATAAAAACAGGCTCTCTCGACTCTTTGCACATTTGAGAAATTGCTGTGGTATCCTTCAGATCCCGAATGGGAATGATGCGGGGCATTGTCATCTCTCCTTTCTCCAACAGTCAATCAGCAGCCTGGTCTGCGGCTTTTTGACCGTGCGGCATCGTCACATGATTCTGTGATTATTATACCACGCCTGTTGAAATGATGCAACCGCTTCGATCATTGCCTGCTTGTTCCCAATCACAGCCCCATCAGCTCCTTCACCACCCGGTCGCTCATTTTAATGGAACCGACAAGGACAAGGAAATTGAAGATCAGATCCGCCACATACGTCCAAACCGCCGTCACGGCGGAGGCGTTTGGATCGACCGCGGGAGGGCTGGAGGCCATGGCTGAGAAAATCACGCAGGACAGCGCAATCACCAGCCCCTCGAGACAAACGCCGGCATACGAGCGCAGAAAGTTTTTTCCCACACTGCTGCTCGGTTCCCCCGCGAATGTGGCCAATGGGATCGGGGCAATCGCAGCATAGAGAAAGAGCTTGAACATCCTGCCATACACGGTGAGAATCATGAGAAAGGACAGCACGGTGATAAACAGGCTTCCCAGCAGCGTGACCGCCCAGAGCGGGATGGAATCCCAGAAGCTGACGGCGTTGATCTTGTCAACGATCTCCGATGGCAGAGCAGCGCCGCTTGTGAGGCCTCCCGCGGCGGTCACAGTGGAAATCGTTCCCTGTGCCACGGAGAAAATTGCCATCATGAGATCGAGCCCGTATCCCACCGCTGCCTTGGCAAGCACGAAGCGGACGAAAAGTCTGACGGCAGCTTCCGGACGTTTCAACTCCGTCAGGCTGCCGCACGTTTTGACGACGCCCGCGGCGAAAAACAGCACCAGCAGCCCGTAGCCGACAGCCTTGAGGGCGCCGTTGATGCCGAGCATCACGCTCCAGATCCCGCCGCCCTTGAAGGTGGCGGGATCCTGCGTGAGAAGCTGCCAGAGCTCTGTCAGCCTGCCGTTCCAGGTGTCCAGAGCGGAATTGAGGTTGTCGACAATCCAGTTCGTAGACGCTTCACCTCCCGCGCGGTCACGGGGTTGTGCCGCCGGTGATCAGGTCGAGGATCTCCTTTGCGAACGTGACGACAAGGCCTCCGGCGAGTGTCAGAAAGCCCTGCGCGCGCTGCGAAGGGTCATGGCTCTGAAAGGAAAGACCGACCTGCACCACGCCCCAGCCGAGCAGAATCAGGCCGATGGCGCGGATCAGCGAGAAAATGAAGCTGGAAAGATTGCTGATCGCCCCCAGAGGATCTCCTGCGGCAAACACAGCGCCGGGCAGGCAGCAGACGCAGACAGCCGCCGCGTACAGGCAGAAGGCTGTCTTTTTCTTTCCCTCCGGCCGGTACGGCGCGGGGTGGTTCTGTTTTCTGATGGATAATTTCTTCAATCACATTCCTCCTTCATCGGGCGGAGAGGACAGCAGATCCTCCTCGTCCAGCAGTTCATATTCTTCATACTCTTCGGGCAAAAAGCGCAGATCCTCCTCTGCGTCCTTTGCCCTTGTGTAATCGTAAGGCGGCGCGCCGCCGTCCTCCGTCAGCCGGATATTCGGGTGACAGAGAAGATCATATTTCTCATCCAGCATGGGCCGTTCGCCGCGGACGAACAGAATTGCTCTGCGGTTGTCCAGCATCCGCACCTCGTCGGGGGTCAGCAGTTCGCGTCCCGTCTGCTGATCGTTGACGCTGAAGCTGCCGTTCCGTCCCCGGCTGCGCCCATAGGTGTTAACATCCAGTGTTTCCTTTCCCATAAGCTCGGAGACATATTTGTGCGTTTCTTTCTCATTCCCCCCGAGGTAAAGAAATTCATCGCACAGCCCCACCAGCGATTCCCACTGCTCTTTGAAGAGAGCCTTGATCTGCGCCATGTTCTGCGCGATGTAGCTGCAGAAAATGTTGCGGCTTCGCATAGTGGAAAGCCATGGGAGAAAGTTGTCCGTAGCATTCCTCCTTCTTCATCGCTCCGGGTCGGAGCGCTTTTTGTATAGGTTTCTTCCTGTTTCTTTTTCAAAATGGGGTGTCAGTTCTGTCTCCACATATTCGCTGATGATATGCAGGGCCTTGTCGTAATTGTCGGCATGGTACACGCGGTTCATCATCTCCTTCGCCGGCCCGGCCTGCCCGTTTTCCCGCAGCAATTGTGCAGCCCTGCCGAGAATGGAAAAAATATTGCCGTCCTGCCCATACAACCGCATTTTCAGGCATTGCACTTGCTGGATGATTTCCGGCTCTTTTTCCTGCGGCTCTATCGGACCGAGTTCAAATGTGAAGTTGTCCGGGTTCCAAAAGTGGACATAGAGGGTACCGCCATCCACCTCGATTTCCCGTTGCTCGAAGCCTTCGCCCCAGCCATCCGCGAATTGACCGATCAGATAATCTTGGAGATCTTTTTGCTCTGTATCTGTCAAAGGAGACGTCAGCTTAACCGTAGTGCAGCCACAAAGCTCCCGTTCCCGGATTTCCACGGACGGGACGGCGCTCGTCACCTTTTCCTTCACACTGGAGTTTCTCTCCTTGTCAAAGTAATCCATCAGGTTTTTATCCCCGTCGAGATACCTGTTCAGCAAGGAGTCGATGCTGTCCTTGTACTGCGCCAAATCCGCGCCCGAAAGCAGAAAAGGTTCCTGTGCGGTATTTATCCATCCATCCCCGTCGATCTCATTCTCATAAAAATCCCCGGTCAGCGGGGAGTAAAGTTTTATCGTCATTTCGTCGATTGAAAATCATCCCTTTTCGAAAAATGCCCCCGTCAAGCGGATCTGCTGTGCAGATCATGATTGACGAGGGCAGTGTAGTAGTTGTCGATGGTAGCGGGCGCATTGTAGAGCGTGGTGAGCAGATACTGCCGGATATTTCGGATGCGGGTGGTGTTCCGCTCAAGGCAGTCGAGCACGAAGCGGATATGTTCTCTGTCCAGTTTCAGCAGTCGGGATTTTACGGATTCCCGCGGCAGATCATTGCCGCCGATGCGGATTTGCTCCTTTTGCGAACAGATCGTCTCTGTGAGCAGCTCGACGAGTTCATCTACACGCTCCCGGTCGCCGGGGGATTCCTCCAGAAGGGCCTCGTACCCGATATTCTCCCGGATGTATTCGCGGTATTCTTCTATCTGCTGCGCCGTCATCCTTCGCTTCATTTTCTTTGGATTTGCTTCTCCCGGAAAGAATTGAAGCGATTGAATTCGCTCCGTACTTAGTTCTTCTTTACTTAATTTTTTTGTATTTAATTGTGCGGGAAAAACCTGGACAGGATTTTCCCATTCAGGCCTTTCCCGCACAGGAGAGGTCTGTTCCGGCTGGGAATCCACCTGAACGGGAGTTTCCGGTTCTGGTCCCTTCGGAACAGAATGTTCCAAATACGACTTTTTCCGATCCGATCTTTTCGGTTCTGGTTTATCCGGGCCGGGAGCAGGAGGCTCCGGGGCAGCCTGGGGCTGCTCAAAAATGGTATATTCCATCTCGCCCAGCTGCCCCTTCCCGTTACGGACACGATTCCGAACCACATACCCGCGCTGCTCCAGCTCCTGTACCGCAGAACGGATGCTGTCCACGCCGTCCCTGCAGATTTGCGCAAGGCCTTTTGTGGTGTACGTCGTTGTTTTCATCAGTGACCATAATCCGCACACCGTAGATTCCTCTTCCGGTGTCGGCGTCCACCTTGCGGATGCGGATGCCGTTCAACCGCTCGTCCTTGTAGGTGAGGGTCGTGATATCGTTCGCTTTGATCTCCACCGTCCGCGGCGTGGAATCGACGGAGTAACCCTCCGGCGCGGAGATTTCCCGCACGACAACCGTCTGCGGTTCGAGGGACACAAAGATCTGTCCCTGCTCGTCCGTTGTATATTCGCCGATCAGGCCGCCGTCCGGTTTTTCAATACGGAAGGTCACGCCTTCAAGCGGATCGCCGGTCTGTTCCACCGTCTTGACGATTTTCAGCCCGGCAACAGCGTTGTTCTTAATGGTGATCTGAGCTGGTTTCCCGGCTTCCACATGGACGGGATGCGGCGTAGTGTCGAGAAGATAGCCTTCCGGACTCTTGACCTCCGTCACGATAAAGTCTCCTTTGAGATTCGGCACAACAGCCAGACCGTTTTCTCCGCTGGTCACCGAAGTCACAAGGGTTCCGTCCATGGTACGCAGCTCGAACACTGCGCCCGCCAGCGGATTTCCGTCCGCGTCCGTCTTGAGGATGGAGAGGCTTTCCAGTTTTTTGTCGCGGAACACAACCGACACCGTTTCACCGGACTGTATCACCGTTTCCTTGGCTGCTTCGGAAATCTCGTACCCTTCCGGCGCGGTGAGTTCGGAAATTTTCACCGCCGTCCCGGGCTTGAGGCCGGGGACCGTCACGGAGCCGTCTGACCCGGTTACAAAGTCCTCGCCAATCAGCGTGCCGTCGATGGTTTCCACACGGAACCGTGCTCCGGCGAGAGGCGTGGAATCCTGCGCGTCCACCTTCTGAATCAGGAGATTGCCATAGGGATCGTTCTCAAAGTGGAGGATAGCTGAATCTCTCGTCCCGGTAGTTGCGGTAGTTATGGACTTCGATTTCCTGCGGGACAAACACGCCGGACGGGGCCTCAAACCGGTTCTTTTCCAGCGCCTCCGAAATGATGGGGCGGGCCAGCGTCAAAAGCCGTTCAGCGTCCGCCGGTTCCTTGCCTTTTTCGGCGAGATATGCGGCGAGGTTCTCCTCTGGGCTGTTGTCGCCGGTCAGTTCATCGCGGTTCACGCTGGCCGTGATTTCCTCCGGGGTGATTTCCTGCACCCAAAAGGCTCCGTCATCATAGAGCCGCTTTTCCAGCAACGCCTTGTTGAATGCCTTGTTTGCTGCGTCCGAACAGGTGTAGAGCACTCTCACAATGCTGCCCGCCATGGTGGTCTCCGGCTTTGTCCGCCATCCCCAAAGGTTCTGCGCCACTTCGTCAATGGCTCCGGCGTTGATGCCGTCGATGTCCGTCTGTGTCATGCGGATGGTCTCAAACTTGCGGTACGGGGTCTCGATAAACCGGCTGGATGTGCGGGTGAACCCGGTCTCGGTGTTGTCGTATTCGTGGATGTAGAACCCGCGTTCCTGCCCCTCATCATTGAAGTTGAGGCCTGTGATGCTGCCGCAGTAAAAGGCGTTTTCGGTTTCGGCAAGCTGCTGCGGGCGGTGGATATGCCCCAGCGCCACGAGGTCGAACCCTGCCGCCGAAATGGTGTCCGGATAGATGACCGGCTCAAACTGAGCGAAAAGCGCCGTCTGGCCGCTCTCCATGTTGCATCCGGGCACAGTGTAGTGGGTGGAGAGGATTGACGGGAGACCGGGCGCGCACTGCGCTTTCAGCCCCATCACAATGTCCGCCAGCAGGTTCGTGAATACCTGCGTCTCCTCCTCACGGGAGAGGCCGGGGTGCTTTGCTCTGTACTCTCCCCGGTCAAACCCCGGAACGCCCGCAACCTGAACCGGCTGGCCGTCGTATGTGTAGACCGTCAGGAGCTCCGGCTGGGTGATGATAGAAACGCTGTCATCGCCAGAAAAGGCGGTTTTGAGCATTTCAAACTGCTGTTCGCTGTCGTGGTTCGGGGTGCCCCTCAGCACCACGACCGGCGCTACCTGCGAGAGGCTGCGGATAACCCGGATGGCCGCCCGGCTTTCCTTGAGCCCTCTGTCGGACCAGACGCGGGCCTGATGGAAGATGTCGCCGGAGATGATGATGATGCCCGGCTTTTCCTGTGCCGCTGTCTCCACGAGGCAGTTGAGGCAGTGCAAAACATCATGGTAGCGGGCGTTCTCGCCGTTGGTTTCCGGGCCCGGATAGCTGCCGATATGCCAGTCGCCGGTATGAAGAATTTTCAAAGCCATAATCATTTCCTCCATTCGTGGTTTTTCTGACAGGTTCGGCAATAGGTTTTGCCCTCATAGTGCTTGCGGCTGTATTCCGCAACGTCGAGACCGATTTGGGCCCCGCAATCGGCGCAAAATTCGCTGTCGCCATTCTGGTTCTGCTGGCCGCCTCCGGTCTGCCGGGCTCCGCGCTGCTGTCTCCGCTGCGGAGGCTGCGGAGGCTGCGGCTCTGCGGGAGGCTGGGCGTATGCCGGGGGCGTTTCGTCCTCTGCCGGATAGATGCCGTTTTCCTCATCCTCATCGCCGACGTAGATGGTATGGCTGGCCGCCGGGCGGGCTCCGTAGAGCTCCTCAGTGGCTCCGAACATACTCTCGACGGCTTTCTCCCGGACTGCCGGATTGTCAAGGTTCGGCACCAGATAGGCCACAACAAAGGGTTTCTGGAACTCCTCGATGAAATACGAGGACTTAATCTGCATGGCCGTTCTGAGGGCGCGGTTGAGGGCCTTGCTCTCGCACATCTCGCTGCGGTATTTCATAAATTCCGCCCGCTGCTTGTCCGTCATTCCGGCGGTCACATCGTCAATGGCAATTTCCTTATGGGCGACGATGGTGACGTTTTCGCCGGTAAGCTGGGGGACGCTGATGCGTACCTCATGCTTTACGTCCTTGTTCGGACAAGCGCCGCAGCGCACCGGCTTTCCGATTCCCCGGTTGATCTCCGCGCATTTCTGGCAGGTAGAGGGGACGGTCGGGCGGCTGGACAGGATTTTGATGCCTGCCGCTCGCATGAGCTTGGTGAGCCCTTTCTTGGTGAGGGCGTATTTCGCTGGGGTGGCGGGGTGTGGATAGCCGTTGCGGTCCGTGTAGGCCGCTTTGGCCTTTTCCATCTCGTAGATTTCCCCGTCGTTGAGGTTGGTGCTGATAGATACGGCGTTCATCACCGGCTTTTGGATGTCGGCGATTTCCGTCACCGTCTGCATCGGGACGAGGAGGTTGTACTGCGTAGGCGGGTACTGCTGCACAATGGACAGCGCCGCCTGATTTTTCTCGTTACTCACTTTTCTTCACGCTCCTATTGATTTTTAGGTGTGGGCGTGGTAAAATAGCGTTTAGGTTGAGGGCCGCGCTTTCGGGTGCGGTTCTTTTTTTATGCCATTTTCCTGCCCGGTTTGGTTCTCGGTGTCGTCTCTCAGCAAGTCGCACAGCGCCAACGTGAACGCTGAAAATGCGTTTGCTCGGACCGTTTCTGCGATAAGGATGGCGAGGTAGTCATCGCCGTGGTCGGTTCCCTCTCGCTCGTTGATGAGGCTGAGTTTATGGCGGGCGTAAGGCTCTGCTTCGAGCATTTCCTCCGGCGCTATGGGCGCTCCGAGGTATTCTTCCGCCAAGTCATAAATCTCGACGCTACTCAATCTCGTTGCCATCTGCGGCCTCTCTGGCGGCCTCTTCTCTCCGCTCTTTGAGCACCTGCTTGATGGTTTTCCCGGTGGCCTTTCGGCAGCACGAGGAGCCAAGACCGACCTCAATGGCCTCCGCACTTCTCAAGACCCTGTTGCATCTCCCGCAACGGCAAGGCATTGAATTCCCCATGTGTTTTACCTCCTAACTTTCGAGCCGCCTGAAAACGGCTTTATGGATAAAGTGATAGGCCAGCAACGTGGCCGCCAGCACGAGCAACCATTCTCCGCCGAGGAAGAAGTAGCCGCGTTTCAAAAACGCCAGCGGGACAATGATGGCCGCTACTACGGCCCCGGCGGCGGCTGCCATCGAGACTTCCATGAGCCAAAGAATTACCACCGCCGCAAAGGCTTTCGCCTTTCGGGCTCTCCGCGCCTTTCGGCGTTTCTGCATCTTGGACATATATACCCGCTGCGGGGTATTTCCGCTTGTGCGCTGACGTTCCATTTCTGGCCGCATCTGGCGCACGTTTCGTACCTGTACGGCATTCAAGGTGTTCACCTCTCTTTCAGTAGATTAGCCGCCTCTATAACCGCGCGGCTGTATTTTGTGCTGCGGATGCCCTGTTCCCAAGCCTCCCGCATTCCTGCGTCGCCCATGTTGTAGGCCATGAGTGCCTGATTAGGGTCTCCGTATTTCTCAAAAGCCTGTCCGAGGATATAGACCCCGGCAGTAATGTTCTGGTAGGGGTCCAACATATCCGTGAGCCCCAGTTCCTCCGCCAGCCATTCGTGATTGCAGGCGTTAATCTGCATGAGGCCATAATCATCGGTGGCGCTCTTCGCGTTGGTGCGGTAGTTGCTTTCCTGCTCAATGAGAGCAAGCGCAATCTCAAATGGAACACCGCGCACCTCACACTGTTCCCGGACGAACCTTTGGAGTTCATCGGCGAGAGGGATGTCGTAAAGGATTTCCGGTTCCGTGACTGTCGGTTCGGACACGGTCGTGGTCATTGGCTGGATGTAGACCGTACACTGTGTTTCCGTCAGCACATTATGGGGGTTCGCGGAAACGGCAGGTTCCTCCGCACACCATCGGTCAACTGCCGATGCACAGGAGCAAATCATCGCCACCATGAAAATCGTTGCAAAGAAAACTGTTGCCGCCAGTTCCATCCGCGTTTTAAGTCTCTGCATAACCTCGTGTCGTCTCCGCCGTCAGGCTGCCGATGGCCCGGAGAGCTATACGGTCGAGGATGGCTTTTATCTCCTCCGGCGTTCTGGAACGGCAGTAATCGTCACATATCCTCACGCGGGTGTTCCCGATATGTAGGCTTTCTATGGCATTTCCATTCAAAGCGGTTTCCGACACTTTTCACACCTCCTTGTGGTTTTGTGGATAACTTAGTCCTTGCCGAACTGCTTGCGGTAAAGCATTTTCAAGGACTGGATTTTGTTGTCTATCTCATCCAACATCCTGAGATACTCTTTCATGCGCTCGCGCTCGTTATCGTCGATAACGCCGTCCGCCGCGATGTCGATGATGCCGTCTTTTACCTCCGGCAGGCATCGCATGACCGAGAGCATTTGCAGCACCACAGCCTCAAGTTCCTCCACCTTTAACGGGTTCACCGTTCCGATTCCCAGCGGGCAAAGCCGCGAGCAAAAATGGTTTTGCAACTCCGGGGCGTTGTAGGTGTCCGCGAGCATGAGCACCTCATCCGGGTGCGGGTTTACGGTTCCCAGCTCGATGTTAGCCAGCCGGGTGCGGTCGATTCCCGTCAGCTCCGAGGTTCCCTCTCTGCTGGCGAGCCGGTCGTTCCACGATGCGGCAGCCATTCGTGCCTTGTAAAATACGTTGTCCGCCGCTTTCGTCGCCATCTTAGGCATTTATCTCTCCCTCCTCTCCGGGTAAAATATAATCACAAGGACGAAACAGATTCGCTCCTTTTGGGGTCGCCTATTTCGGATTATGACGCGAAACGGGTCGTTTTGGGTTAAAAAAAATATCGTCGTACTCGTAGTTGAGCGCGCCCTTGATTTTCAGGCTCAGCTTTAACGACGGGTTTTTCTCTCCGCTCTCGATTTGGGCGTAGTGGCTGCGGCTGATACCCAGCTTGTCAGAAAACGTCTGCTGAGTGTACCCCGCCCCCTTGCGGAGACCAATCAACCTCTTTCTCAATGCGAATGCTCCTTTCTTTTTGCCCCGTATCGGGGCTTTCTAAGAGCATTATAGTCCCTAAAAGGGGCAAAGTCAAGTTATTTTTCAAAAATATTTTCTTGTATGACACTTTTCATGTCATTATGTTCCTTTTAGGGACAAACTATGATATACTATTTTTTCAAGGAGGTTCTATCATGCAGAAGTTTTCACAGCGGCTTATCTCCCTCCGCAAAGAACGGGATTTGACACAGAACGATTTGGCGCGCATCATCAAAAAACAGCGCACCACTGTCTCCGGGTACGAGACCATGGATAAGGAGCCGGATTTCGAGGTCCTCTGTGCGCTGGCTGAGTATTTCGGCGTGACTACCGATTATTTACTAGGCCGGGATGACGAGAGGGCTCATGCCGACGTGGTGTTCCGTAACGACAACGCGAATTTCAAACGCCAGTACGACCGGCTGCCTCCTGAACTGAAAGCCATCGTTACATCAACCTTTGATAGTTTCTATGTAATGCTTTCCCGCGCGATGAGCGCCCAGCGGACGGACGAGCTGGCCCTTTACCGTGACCTCATCGAAGTCTTGCAGCGGGACCGCAGCGCCGTGAAGAGGCTCCTCAGTGATAACCCCGGAGACCTTGCCACTATCTTCCCTCAGCTCATGGAGCGTCAAAACAGCCTAAAGGCGGAAACCGCCGCCATCATCGACAACCTGCTCCAAGCGGATATTGCGGCTGAAAATAAGAAATAAGAAAAGGCCCTGCGGGTGCGGGGTCTTTTGCTTTGGAGGTGATAGTTTTGGATGAGTATTTTATTTACCTGAGAAAATCCCGCGCCGATATGGAGGCCGAGGCCCACGGTGAGGGTGAGACGCTGGCGCGGCACGAGCGCGCCCTTTTGGAGCTCGCCAAGAGGCTCCACCTGAACGTGACGCAGATTTATCGGGAGGTCGTCTCCGGCGAAACAATCGCGGCCCGCCCGGTGATGCAGCGCATCCTCTCCGAGGTCGAGCAGGGGGTGTGGGCCGGTGGGCTGGTGATGGAAATAGAACGTCTGGCGCGTGGCGATACCATAGACCAAGGTATCATAGCGCAGACGTTCAAGTTCTCCGATACCAAAATTATTACCCCGATGAAAATATACGACCCGAACAACGAATACGACGAGGAGTATTTCGAGTTCGGCCTATTTATGAGCCGCCGGGAGTACAAGGTAATCAACCGGCGCTTGCAGCGTGGCAAGCTGGCCGCCGCAAAAGAGGGGAAATGGGTTCCGTGTCGCGCTCCCTATGGCTACCGGCGTATAAAGCTGAAAAACGAAAAAGGGTGGTCTCTTGAGCCGGTCGAGGAGGAGGCTGATGTGGTCCGCCTGATTTTCCAGTTATACACCCGTGGGGCGCAGGCGGAGGACGGCTCTTTCCAGCGTATGCCGCTGGGCGCGATTGCCCGCCATCTGGACGACCTCGGAATCCCATCGCCGCAGGGTGGTTTATGGGGCCGCCCGGCTCTGGCCGCTATGGTGCAGAACCCGGCGTATATAGGCAAGGTTCGTTGGGGCCAGCATCCGTCCAAGAAAAAGGTGGTTGACGGCAAGGTTGTCCGGCAGCGCGTTCAGGCGGATGCCGACGAGGTCCACGTCTTTGAGGGCCGCCATCCGGCCATCATCGAGCAGGAGGTTTTCGATATTGCGAATGAAATGGTGAAGCGCCGCGTCAACAGCTCCACGCATATCGACCTGTCTGTTAAGAACCCTCTGACCCGTGTTGTCTTTTGTGCCTGCTGCGGCCACGCCATGGGGCGCGCCACCAGCGCCGCCCGGCCTGATGCCGGGAGCCTTGTCTGCCGGACGCATGGGTGCCCGACCGTTTCCACCCGGCTGGACATCGTTGAGGAGCGCATCCTCGCTGGCCTCGCTGAGTGGTTATCCGGGTACGAGCTAGAATGGGCCGAGGCGAACAGCCCTGAACACCGTGTCGCCTCCAACGCCGAGGTAAAGCAAAAAGCCCTGCAACGCGCCGAGGGTGATCTCGCTCGCCTGCAAAAGCAGCTTGAGCGGACGCACGACCTATTGGAGCAGGGGGTCTACGACGTGGACACATTTCTGGACCGCTCCCGCTCTCTGGCGGAGAAAATCAACGCCGCAAAGGAGCTGGCCGCCTCTCTCCGGCAGGAGGTTGTCGTCGAGGAGGAGCGTGAGGCGAACCGAAAGAACATCATCCCAAAGGTCAAGAACCTCATCGAGGTCTACCATTCCTTGCCATCTGCCGAGGAAAAGAACGAAATGCTCAAGGATATCGTGGAAAAAGTGGTCTATAAGAAAATCGCCGTCCCCGGCAAACGCCTAAAGCCCGACGACTTTGAAATCGAGATATACCCCCGCATCCCCCGGAAATAGCAAGAGGAGCCGCTTTTGTGGCTCCTCTTCTTTGTTGTATCGTGTTGCGTATTATTTGTGGTTGTACCTAAAAAACAGCCGGAATTTTCTGCGTGCCTTTTGTCTGGTAAAGAGGCGGGAAAAAGAAAAAGCGGGGCCTCCTGCCTGAAATCTCAGACGGAAGCCCCGCTGTGCGGGCAAAAGAACGGATTTTGGGTTTGGACATCTACGGTGCAGCGCACTTGAAAATTCGGGCTCAAAAAGCCCGCAAACCCGCATGAAACCTGAAAAAAATGGGACGACATCTATTTTGTCGTCCCTTCATGGCCCGCCCAGAGGGATGACCGAATGGCATGGCCATTCGGCCACGCGCGGACTCCCCACGATGTGGGGCCCCGCCGCACGCCTCCTCGCTAAAAACGTGCCACCGGCACGTTTTCTTCACGCTCAGACCCTCTCAGGGTTCGAATCTCTCTGAACGGAAGAAGCAGGGGCTGCCAAAAGGCAACCCCTGCTTCTTTGGCCCGCCCAGAGGGATTCGAACCCCCGGCCTTCAGAATCGGAATCTGACACTCTATCCAGCTGCGCTATGGGCGGAAATACTTTGAATATTATAGCGCGGCGGGGTGGTTTTGTCAAGACGAACGCGGGCGCAAAAATCCCCCGCCGGGGGCATTTCTCCGGCGGGGGACAGGGTGCAAATCAGGGGGAAAATCAGCAGAACGGATTCTCCGTGTCGTAGGGCAGGGAGGCGGGGCGGTTGTACGCGATATCCGGCACGCCGAGGTACTGGAACACGCTGAACAGAGCCTTGCCGACATGGCGGAACGCCACCGCGCCGTGGTGCGGATAGTGCTTGCCGACGAGCACATGACGGTAGAAGCGGCCCATCTCC
>OERR01000056.1_pt1 | contig 30419 bp, 23 predicted proteins | sample 1540051 | NCBI WGS metagenome assembly OERR01 (sample SAMEA3891884, study PRJEB23780) | metagenome | biome: terrestrial biome; feature: animal house; material: Caecal content | place: Italy | collected 2015-05-05 | reverse complement strand
ACCGCAGCGATTCCCGCTGCAATTTCCCGGAAAGATTGGATACGCTGTCGCTCCAGCCATATTTGAATATTTCACGCTATGAGGGCCATCGATACGCTTTTGAGATCCACCAGTACACATAAGTGATCCACCATTGATCAGTTCATGCAATAGATCCGCCCCGATGCCGAGAGGCCAGGTTTTTACTTCAGCTATTCTTTTGTAGAATCTTTATTGGAGAAATAGTCTCCGATTCTATGAAAGGAGGCCGAAAACATGGCCAAAAAGATTAACGTGAAGCTGATACTGGAGCTTCGCAGTGCCGGGATGGGGCGGAATGCAATCGCCGCCAGCAGGCACATTTCAAAGAACTCTGTCGGTGATGTGTTCCACATCGCTGACAGGATGGGCATATCCTATGAGGACATCGCCCAGATGGATGAGGATACGGTTTACCGCAAGTTTTATCCGGACAAGTTTGCCCTGGAAAGCCTGTATGACAAGCCGGATTACGAGTATGTCCATCAGGAACTGAAACGTACGGGCGTGACGCTGAAGCTCCTTTGGCAGGAATACCAGGACAAATGCAGGGCGTCTGGCAACATTCCCATGGGATATACGAAATACTGCCAGGGCTACAGCGAATACACGATTGTAAACAAGCTTACGAACCACCTGGAACATAAGCCCGGCGTTGCTGTGGAGGTAGATTGGTCAGGGCCTACCATGACCTATGTCGACACTTCCACAGGGGAGATCGTAACCGTATACCTGTTTGTAGGGACACTGCCCTACAGCCAGTACTCCTATGTGGAACCCTGCCGGGACATGAAGATGGACAGCTTTATCCGCGCCCACATCCACATGTATGGGTTCTTCGGCGGGGTTGCCACGCGTCTTGTCTGCGATAACCTGAAGACGGGCGTTGTATCCCATCCCAGAGAAGGGGAGGTTGTCCTGACTGCGGATTATGAAGCCCTGGGCAGCCACTACCAGACAGCCATCATGCCGGCAGGCATCCGTAAACCCAAACAGAAAGCTTCCGTGGAAGGCACAGTGGGGAAGATTGCAACAGCGATCATCGCACGGCTGAGGAACGAGACTTTTTACAGCTTTGAGGATCTGAAAGCTGCCGTTGCAAAAAAGCTCTACGGCTTCAACCACGAGAGTTTCCAGAAACGTGAAGGGAGCCGCTATGACGCTTACCTGGATGAGAAGCCGTTCCTGCATCCACTGCCGTCTGTCCCTTATGAGATCGCCACGTGGGTCTATGGAAGGAAGGTAAACATCGACTACCATGTCGTCTTTGAGTATAACCGGTACTCTTGTCCTTACCAGTACGCCAGGAAGAGTGTTGACCTAAAGGTTACGGACAGCACCGTGGAGATCTACAGCGGTTCTGCTCGCATAGCCACGCATAACCGCTTCCCGGCTGGCCGGAGGAACCAGTATTCCACCCATCCGGAAGATATGCCGGATAAGTTCAAGTTTTCCCCATGGGATGATATCCGGATCAAAAACTGGGCACGATCCATCGGCGATTATACGGCACAGGCGATTGACCGTATCTTTGAGGGGGTTCCCATAAAAGAACAGGGCTATAACCCTGCGCTGGCCGTCCTGAGACTGAGCAACAAATACTCCGAAGCGCGCCTGGAAGCTGCCTGTGAGTTTGCCATCACCAGCGGGATTAAAAAGCCCCGTTACCACCATCTTAATTCGATCCTTGCATCCAATCAAGATGAGATTTACGTAGAGCGCAAAAAAGCAGATGCAAAGGACCATTCCCAGATGGGATACCTGAGGGGAAGCAGCTATTACGGAGGTGGCAGAGATGATCAATGAAGAGACCAGGCGCAAGCTGCGTGAAATTAATCTGGGCGAGGCAATCAAAGGGCTGGAGGTACAGCAGGCGGATCCTGCGACAATAGCCCTGCCCTTCGATGAAAGGATGCAGCGGCTGGTGGACTACATTTACCAGGAGAAATACAATGGGAAGATACAGCGGCTGATCAAGTCAGCAAAGCTCCGTTTTCCGCAGGCAAACCGGCAGGGAGTCATCTATGCCAGCCGCGGATTAAACAGGGAGCTCATTGAGAACCTGTTCAGTGGCCAGTACATCGGTTTGCACCAGAGCATCATCCTCCAGGGATTTACCGGTTCAGGGAAGACCTACCTGGCCTGTGCCCTGGGAAAAGAAGCCTGCCTGAACCATGTCAGGGTACGGTATGTCAGGCTGCCTGATCTGCTAATGGAGTATGGGGACTCCACCGTAGTTGCCGGGAATCAAAGGAAGCTGCTTGAACGCTACAGCCGGATACCTCTCCTGATACTGGATGAGTGGCTGGTGTCTGACATATCGGATGCGGAACTCCACTTCCTGTTTGAACTTATGGAAAGGCGCTCGGATACAACCTCTACCATCTTCTGTACACAATACCGCAAGGATGACTGGGTGAAACGTCTGGGCGAAGGAGTACGGGCAGAAGCGATTGTAGACCGTTACGCATACACAGCCTTCTGGATTGAAACTGGCAGCACCAATATGAGGGAATACTGTGCCAAGCATAAAAGGTAAAAAACACACCGGTGGATCCCAAAAGCGTATTGCTGGGTCTGAGAGAAAAATCAGTGGGTCTGAGCAAAGCTCAGACCCGGATCCCTTGGCGTGAAATAATCAAGATAGGCAGTTTAGCATTTTTACAACCAATTATGATCCAATAATCGAGCTGATTTTTGACCATTCAAATTGCATATGCAATGATGGTTTTGAGGGGAGAATCGAGCCTCGTTTTTCCACTGATAATTATTCGAAAACATATTACAGACAAGCCATATTCTCCAATAGGAAAGCAGAAATTCCTTCGGTGAATCTTTTGAAATTACACGGATCTGTTACTTGGGGCCAAGACATTTTCTGGGGCGGTATTATATATCGGCAGTATCGCGATAAAATAGGGTACTTTACAAATACTTATTCAACGTGGTTCGATACTACTATGGTGTCAACTATTGATGCACGTTTCACAGCGAATCGGCCAGATGAAGCTAATAAGCAAATTCAATCTTTATTTGCAAGCAGTATTTTCGATACATTGCTTGCTAAAGAAGACGACTACGGCAAATTCATTCAAGCGTACAAAATGGCTTTTCTAATTGTGAATCCAACCAAGGAAAAATTTAGTGACACGCTGTTGAACAAGAATTACTATGAGCTTTTACGTATTTTCTCTAATGAATTAGAGAAGGAGAACTCACTTCTGGTGGTCAATGGTTTTTCTTTTAGGGATGAGCATATCCTAGATTTAGTAAAACGCTCTATGGTTAACCCATCGTTGAAAATACTCATTTTTGTATATCAGGCCACCGCAATCGAGGATTTCCAAAAGCTATTCGGTGAAGTGAAAAATAATAACATTACTTATATTGCACTTGATGGAGAAAACCTGTCTTTGAACTATTTCAATCAGATTTTGTCGCATATCCATTCCTAAAAGAAAGAGGTGAATTGGTATGAACGATTTTTATAAAATCGGACAAGTGATTGAAGTACGCGGACAAAAACTTCGTATACGTGTTTTTGAAAACAAAAACAGCAATATTTTGGTATATCAAGGACACGTTATTAAAAATGTGTCTGTCGGTAGTTTTGTAAAGATTCCAAAAGGATTCAGCAATATCATTGGCCGTATAGAAGGAGAATACATTCAAGAGAATAAGTCTACAGGTGAGAATAACTGCCAACCCCGCTTTTCAAAAGAAAGCGAAACCATTGATCGCATTATCGAAGTAAGCATTATGGGTGTGCTGAATGACGGGCGTTTCCAGAGAGGCTTAATTGACATTCCGCTGGTTTTCTCGGACGCATATATGCTTGCTGATACAGAAGTACAAAAGATTTTTGAGTTTAGCTCTGATTTAACTACTTCTGTGTGCATTGGCTCTATTAACGATTACAAAGAAGAAAAACTTTTTATCTCGGCAAATTCGCTCTTCGCCAGTCATATAGGAATATTCGGGAATACCGGAAGTGGTAAATCAAATACGTTAGCCAAAATATACACTGAGTGCTTTCAACGTTTTAAAGGAATGCCCGGATTTGCTAAAAGTAGATTTCTTCTTATCGATTTTAATGGGGAGTACACCCAAGCCTTCGATGACAGCAAGCGGGTATATCGACTATCAACAAGAGTTGATACAGGAGATTCAATCCCTATTCATCAATCTTTCTTGGAAGATGTTGAACTCTGGTCAATAATATGTGAGGCAACAGAGAAAACGCAAAAGCCTTTCCTAAGCAAGAGCATTGATCTATACCGTCGGTTGCGCGAGACAGATAATCTTATGGCATATATCCGTGGAATGTTAAGAAATCTGCTTCTCCGATATTATGATGACCCTCAAATGTTTTTGCGGCAATTGACAGGACTTAAGAATATTCTGGCATTGCTATTTGTTGATGCCGAACCTGGAATCAAAATTTTAAATAGCATCCAAGTTCGTGCAAATGGCACAAAATTTTGCCGTGCAGATGATGATGGTGATCACTGGGGAAATACTTCTGATGATTACGAACAACAATTTGTTTCTGTTATTTTGGATTCAGTGTTTTTCCCTAACAATTATAAAAATGAAGATGAATATTTGATATTTGAGTATGCTTTACGGTATAAATACTTAGATTCTTTATGCTCGCAGTATATCAATGAGGAGCACGTTGGTCCACTTATCTCAAGATTTGAAAATCGTGTAAAACGAGTAAAGCGTCTTTTCAAAATATGTGACAATCCTCCCGCTGATTGGCTGGCAATATATTCATTGGTTGATGTTAATGTGGAATTCAAAAAGATTGTTCCCCTAATTATTTGCAAGTATTTCTATGAACGTCAACGGCTAAACTTCAACGGTAGTAGTTTACATATTATCATTGACGAAGCGCATAATGTCTTGTCTACAACATCGGAGCGAGAAAGTCAGACATGGAAAGATTACCGCTTAGAAACTTTTGAAGAAATCATCAAAGAAGGGCGAAAGTTTGGGACGTTTTTAACTATATCAAGTCAGCGTCCATCTGACATATCGGAAACCATTATTTCTCAATTGCATAACTATTTCATTCATCGATTGGTTAACAATGAGGATATACGAGCCATTGGTAAAGCTGTGGCATTCATTGACAACACTTCATATGAAATGATCTCTGTCCTGCCACAAGGAGCGTGTATCTTTACTGGCGTTGCTTCCAATTTCCCTGTTTTGGTGCAGGTTGATTTATTGCCAAAACAACAGCAACCACAAAGTAGCACCATAAATCTTACAGAGTTGTGGAAAGAACCTTAAAACAAAGCCCATCGGTCAGTATTGACCGATGGGCTTTACAAATCTATGCAGTTAATCTGTCAAACGATGCTGGGGTGTTCCGTGAATATATTTCTCCAAGCCTCCGTTCAACACTACATTTGCATATTCTAGTGGCTGGTTATAGATTAACCAGTCCAATTCGGATCGTTGATACATATTGTCTGCTACCTCATTTTCAACAGCAACCGTATCAATCGAAATCATGCTACCATCAGCAAATTTCAGTTCAACGCAGGCTGTATCCAAATTGAACTCACAAGAGATCGCACGCTCCATGTTGTTCACCTCAAATCATCCCAAAGAACTTCAGTGCCTCTGTAATTGCCGCTTCCTTTTCTGGCGGACATTTCGGCTGTTTGGCATTTTCAGACTTTGGCTTATTATAGTTCTCCCGCTCAATAATGCCATACTTCTGTTTGACCTGGGCGATATAGAGATGGCTGACTTTCAGGCCAGTATGCTCCAGTACATACGCCTTGATTTCCTCATAGGTAGCCTTGCTTTCCGCCGACGTCAAATCCAGTTCGTCCAGATTCAACTCCACCTCGATATGTTGCTTGGTATTAAGTTTGGACAAAAGTACTACCGTCTCCACATGGTGCGTCCGCGGGAATAAATCAGCCGGACGGGCTTCCTGCGGCTGATATCCCCGGGAGGTGAAAAAGCGCAGATCGCGGGCAAGCGTGGCGGGATCACAGGAGACGTACACCACACGGCGCGGCGACATGGAGGACACAACGTCCACCAACTCCTCTCCGCAGCCCTTGCGGGGCGGATCGAGAATCACCACGTCCGGTGCTTCCCCACGGGCGCGGAGCATTGCGGCGGCTTTGGGCGCGTCACCGCAGAAAAATTCCGCGTTCGTGACGCCGTTGCGCGCGGCGTTTGCGCGTGCGTTCTCGACCGCGTCCTCCACAATCTCCACGCCGATCAGCCGCTTGGCATGCGCGGCCATGGAAAGCCCGATTGTGCCGGCTCCGCAGTAAAGATCCAGCACCGTCTCGTTCCCGGTCAGGGCGGCATATTGCGCGGCTGTCTCATACAGACGCTCCGCCTGATCGCGGTTGACCTGATAGAACGAATGCGGCGAGAGGGTAAAGCGCAGGCCGCAAAGCGTATCCTCCAGCAGCTCGCTTCCCCACAGGACGCGGTTTTCCTTTCCCAGTACAACGTTGGTACGCTCCGTGTTCCGGTTCAGCAGCACGCCGGAAAGGCCCGGCACCGATTCACGCAGAAGCTCGCACAGACGCTCCTCCCCGCGCAGGGACGCGGCATTCGCCACGATGCAAACCATCACCTGACCGGATGCGAAGCCCTTGCGCAGGTAGAGATGGCGCAGCGTTCCTTTTCCCATCTCCTCGTCGTAGGCCGTCTCGCCCGTTTCCGCCTGCCAGCGGCCCACCGCTTCCATAGCCCGGATGAATTCCACCGGATGCAGAAGGCAGTCTTTGCACGGAATAATCCGGTGGCTGTGCGTGCTGTAAAAACCGAACAGGATACCGCCCTCCCCGTCGGAACCAATCGGAAACTGCGCTTTGTTGCGGTAGCGGTCCGGCTGCTGCGCGCCCAGAATCGGGAGTACCGGCAAATCGGAAAAACCGCCGATGCGGGACAAAGCGTCGCGCACGCGCTGCTCCTTGGCGCGCAGCTCCGCTTCATAGGAAATATGACGGAACACACAGCCGCCGCACTGGCGCGAAACCGGGCAATCCTCCTCCACGCGGTCGGGAGAAGGCGAAAGGATCTCCTCAATCCGCCCAAAAGCATATGTTTTGAGGCTTTTCACCACGCGCACGCGCAGCGTATCCCCCTGCGCCGCTCCCGGAACAAATACCGGAATTCCTTCCGGTGTTCGTACCACGCCCGCCCCTTCGGCTGTATATCCTGTTACCTGCGCTTCAAAGATTGTATTTTTTTCCAGCGCTATTTCTCTTTTCTTTTTTGCCATCGTTTTCTCTTCTCCATCCGTTTAATCGCCTGCGGCGAACAATTCACGCGCCTGCGGCGAGCAATTCGCACCTGCGGTGAGCAATTCGCACCTGCGGTGAGCAATTCGCGCAAGCATCGGGCAAGCCCGATGCCCGGCTGTGTGCTGTACTTATGTTTAGTGTCCCGCGCTGCTGCCGCAGAGTAAGGCGGGAGCTGGTCAAGCCCTCCGTGAGCCTATTATGATAATAGGTATTATACCACACCTGCGGTGGGCAAGTCGCGCACGCTCCTTCCAGTCGCTCGGATGTGTGATTTCGGATACTGAGCGGCCCGCGTCTGGATTTTCTGCGTCTATTATACCATGCGGTTCCCTTTTCCGGCAATATTTGCAATACTTTATCAAAGCAATACAGCGCCGTAAAAGCACGAAAAAATATTTTTGCTATATTTCTGAAAATCCTCTTGACAAGGTGGGAAATATCGGTATAATGAAATAAAATTCAGAAAACCGTTGAGCAAGGAGAGTACCTGGACAGAATGTTCTTTGCAGAGAGCCGCTGTTGCTGGGAATGCGGCAAGGACAGGTCGGGGGAATGGTCTTGTGAGGGCAGGGTGAACGGGGCGCGTCCCTGAGTAGCCGCTGACGGGAACTTCACCCGTTACCAAGGAAGCGTGCGTGATGGCGTGCGGAGCAAGTGGCGGCATAGCCGCAATCTGGGTGGTACCGCAGGAGTCTACCGGCTCTTGTCCCTTTGAACAAGGGGCAAGAGCCGTTTTTTATTCCCCGGCCCGGATCTCCATCAAATTGATTTTGAAAAGGAGCCGATTGTTATGACGAAGATTCCCCACCGACTGATTCTCACCGAGGACCAGATGCCGAAGCAATGGTACAACCTGCGCGCCGACATGAAGGAGCAGCCGGATCCCCTTCTCAATCCCGCCACACTTCAGCCCATCAAGACGGAAGAGCTTTATCCGATCTTCTGCAAGGAGCTGGCCCGGCAGGAAACGGACTGCGAGACGCGCTATTTTGATATTCCCGAGCCGGTGCTCGATATTTACAAAACCTACCGTCCCTCTCCCCTGTGCCGCGCGTATCATCTGGAAAAGTATCTCGATACTCCGGCGCACATCTATTACAAATTTGAGGGCAGCAACACTTCCGGCAGCCATAAGCTCAACTCCGCCGTCGCGCAGGCCTACTACGCCAAAGAACAGGGGCTCAAGAGCCTGACAACCGAGACGGGCGCGGGACAGTGGGGCACAGCTCTGGCCGAGGCTTGCTCCTATTTTGGCCTGCACCTTGATGTTTTCATGGTGAAAGGCTCCTACAATCAGAAGCCATACCGCAAGGCTGTGATGCAGACCTTCGGCGCGAATGTGGTGGCCAGCCCCAGCGACACCACGCGCGTAGGCCGTGCGATTCTCGCAAATGATCCGGAGACCACCGGCAGCCTTGGCTGCGCGATCTCCGAAGCCATTGAAAAGGCTACCACCACGCCGGACTGCCGCTATGTACTCGGCAGCGTGCTCAACCAGGTTCTGCTGCACCAGTCCATCATCGGCCTGGAATGCAAAAAGGCGATGGAGATCATCGGGGAATACCCGGATATCGTCATCGGCTGTGCGGGCGGCGGCTCGAATCTGGGCGGCCTGATTGCCCCCTTCATGCAGGATAAGCTGCTCGGCCACGCGAACCCGCATTTCATCGCCGTGGAACCCGCCTCCTGCCCCTCCCTCACCCGCGGGCGCTACGCCTACGATTTCTGCGACACCGGCAAGGTCACGCCGCTGGCCCGGATGTACACGCTCGGCAGCGGTTTCATTCCTTCCGCAAACCACGCGGGCGGTCTGCGCTACCACGGCATGAGTCCGATTCTCTCCAAGCTCTACCACGACGGCTATCTGGACGAGGCCCGTTCCGTGGAGCAGACCAAGGTCTTTGAGGCCGCGACGCTCTTTGCCCGCCTCGAAACCATCCTGCCCGCGCCGGAAAGCTCGCACGCTATCCGCGGAGCCATCGACGAGGCCATCCGCTGCCGCGAAAGCGGAGAGAAAAAGGTCATTCTCTTCGGCCTGACCGGCACCGGCTATTTCGATATGACAGCTTACACCTCCTATCTGGAGCACACCATGTCGGATTACATTCCCACCGACGCGGACTTGCAGCCCGGCTTCGATTCTCTGCCGAATATCGGCTGACGCTTATCTATAACAATATGACAAAAGGACGGACCACCGGCGAGAGCCGGTGGTCCGTCCTTTCCACAGGAATGCAAAAAACGGGAAGCATCTTTCCGAAGCGAACTTCGGAACAGTCATGTAAGCAGAGAAAATCGTTCCTTCTTATTCCTTGACAGCGCCAATCACGATGCCGGAAACAAAATACTTTTGCAGGAACGGGTAAATCAGAAGCAGCGGAATCGTGGAGACCACAATCTTAGTAGCATTGAAAGCGCGGTTGCTCATGGTCGCGAGCTGCTTGAGCTGCTCCGCATCGGTCACTTGGGTGATATCCACCGTCAGCTGCTGGATGTAGGTGGGCAGCGGATACAGCGTGGCCTTGTTCATGTAAAGCAGGCCGGAGAAATAATCGTTCCAGTGATACACGATGGAGAACAGGGCCACAGTGGCCAGAGCCGGGAGGGAAACCGGCAGATAAATCTTGATCAGAATCGTCAGCGGAGACGCGCCGTCGATGCTGGCCGCTTCGTCCAGCGATACGGGAACGCCCTTGAAGAAATTCACCATCAGGATGACATTAAAGACCGGTACGGCGCTCGGCAGCACAAGAGCCCAGATGGTGTTGATCATTTTGAGCTGGCTGACCACCATGAACAGCGGGATAATGCCGCCGGAGAAGAGCATCGCGAAAATAACAATCTTGATGTAAACCTCACGGGCGGGGAAACGCAGGCGGCTCTTGGAGAGCGGATACGCCATGGTGATGACAAAGAACATATTGATGATCAAACCAAGCACCACGCGCTGCACGGAAATCCAGAAGGAAGCCCAGAACTGCGTGTCGTTGAGGAGCTTCTGATAAGTGCTCACGGTCGGCTCCACCGGCAGCAGCCCCACCTGATTGGAGGCCACGGCGTTGCTGCTGCTCAGGGAGATAGCGACCATGTTGACCAGCGGAAGAAGGCAGCTCAGTGTCATAAGGATGACAACCAGCCAGATCAGCGCCTGGCAGATTTTTGTGCCAACGGTAACCTTTTTAACCATAATTCACTTCGCCGCCCTTCTTAAAAGATTCCGCTGCCCGTCAGCTTCTTGGCCAGGCGATTGGAGCCCAGGATGAGAACAAAGCTGATGATGGATTTGAACAAACCGACGGCCGCGCCGATGCTGTACTGACGCTCGACCATGCCGATGCGGTACACATAAGTATCAATGATATCGCCCGTCTCATAGACAATGGGGTTATACAGGTTGAACACCTGATCAAAGCCCGCGTTGAGGATGTTGCCGAGGCTCAGGGCCACCATGAGGACGACGGTCGGCATCAGAGACGGCAGCGTGATGTGAAGAATCTGCTTGAAACGGCTGGCGCCGTCGATGGAAGCGGCCTCGTACAGACCGGGATCGATCGAAAGCAGAGCGGCCAGATAGATGACGGAGTTATAGCCGAATTCCTTCCACACGTCGGTCCCGATGATCACAGTGCGGAACCAGCGGTTGTCCGCGAGGAACTGAATTCCATCCACACCGAACAGGCCAAGGAACGCATTGATCGGGCCGTCCAGCGAGAACATATTGGTCACAACCGTGGCGAGAACCACCCAGGAGAGGAAGTGAGGCAGGTACACAATGGTCTGGAAAGCGCGCTTGAAAATCTTGCCGCCCAGCTCATTGAGCAGGATGGAAAAGAGAACCGGCACAATCGCGTTGAGAACAAGCTTGCCGAAAGCGATGATCAGCGTGTTCCAGAATACCTGCACACTGTCGCGGAAGGTAAAGATGATGCGGAAGTTTTCAAGCCCCACCCACGGGGAGCGGAAAAATCCCAAGCCCACCTTGTAATCCTGAAACGCCATGACCGAACCGAGCAGCGGGACGAACACGAAGATCAGGAGCACAATCATTCCGGGCAGGAGCATCAAATGAAAGGTGAGACGCTCTTTTTTCTGACTGCGGCGCGCACTCGCCGCCTTCAATTTTTCAGTCGACATAATACCCTCCTTCGGAAAAACAACCTCAGCCGCCGATCGCTTCGTTGACTTCCTGGGTAATCTTATCACCGCCGCTGCTGGTCCAGTTCTCCACAAAGGAATCAAACGAGGAGATATCCTGTTCGCCGGTGATGATCTTCAGAACGGTTTCCATCTCCATCTTCTCAAGGGACGCCCACAGGGTGCTCATCGAATCGGTCGTCTCAAAGAAGGAAGGCACCAGGAAATTGGCGGGCTCGTCAATCATGCGCTGCATGGAAACGATACGGGACATGTACTGGGAATAATCCGCGGCATCAGCCTTGTTTCCGGCTTCCTCCGCTTCGAGGAAGCGCACGGCGGACTCATAGTAGCTCTGCTCCTCGGTGGTGAGGGAATCGGCCTCGGCCTTTCCGTCCATCACGTCGAGTACATGCTGGGTCATGATTTCCGCGTTGTTGCCGGGCTGCACTTCGCAGTACAGGGGCCAGTTGAAATAGGCCAGCGTCTGGTTCTCCTTGACCTCCTGCGCGGCCTCGGATTTATCCTGCTTGGAATACTCGGAGTTGACGTTGACAATCTTCATCGCCAGATCGGGATGCTCATAGCCCTTGCGGACCACAACAAAGCCCGCATAGCTCTTGGTGCTGATGGCGTTGATCTTGCCATCCTCTCCCACCGGGCAGGAAACGTTGATCCACTCGGCGTCGTCGGAAGCATAGGTGGAGGTCTGCGCCTGGCTGAACGGAGACCACCAAGGCCCGATATAAGCGCCGCACTGGCCGGTGGAAATCAGGCCGACGATGTCATCGTTGGTGCGGGTGGCAAACTCCTTGTCGATCAGGCCCTCGTTGTACCAACGCTTCAGAAGCTGGAGAGGTTCCTTCATTTCCTCCTGCACGGAGCCATACACAGCCTTGCCGTCCTTTTCGATCCAGACGCTGGGATACGCGCCGAACGCGGTAAAGACGTTGTCGATGGCGAAGGTGTTGTTCGGATAGCTGCCGTATACCTCGCTGAGCACCACCATGCCGATGGTATCATCCTGGCCGTCGCCGTCGGGATCCTGCTCAATGAAGGCCTTCATGATGTTCTCCATATCCTCGAGGGTGGAAGGCTCCTCCAATCCGAGCTTGTCGAGCCAGTCCTTGCGCAGCCACAGGAAATCCTGGCCGTCGCTGAGCTGGGTCTTCGGGATTGCCATGATCTTGCCATCAAAGGTCACGGTGTTGAGCGGATTGTTTTCCTCGCCGTAGCTCTCATAGGCAGCCTTCACGGTGTCGCAGGCGAGATTGTTGTATACATCCGTCAGATCCTCAATGAGATCGCTTTCCACCAGCTCGACCAGCGTGGCATAATCCGCCACATGCATGATGTCCGGAATCGTGGAGCTGGCGATCGCCATGGAAACCTTCTGATCGTAATCCGGGCCGGAAACCGCTTCAAAGGCATTTTCGTTCTGAACGTTGAGAAGCTCCTTGAGATACCGGGTGTAGGCGTTGTCCTCTGTGGTGTCGTTCTCATAAGGGGTTCCCGCCAGAACATCGGAGCCCTGGTTGGTCAGGTTGTAACCCGTGGTATAGGTAACGAGCTCGGGATATTTGCCGTAGGGATCGCTGGCGGCCGCTTCCCACGCGGCTTTCTCTTCCTCGCTCATTCCAGCCGTGAAATCCTGCTCCTGCGAGCAGGAAGCCAGTGAGGAAATCATAAGCACCGACAGCAAAAGCGCTGCTGCTCTCCTTGCTTTTCTGTTCATATGGATTGCCTCCTTGTACTGTTTTCACAGGAACCGGCGCGGTTTCCTGTCTGTTGTGTTTCGTTCTGTATATAGAATATCTGTTTTTTGGAAATTAGAAAACATCAAATTTCCGACAAACATATCAATATTCCGTTTACTTTATCTTCACATTTCCGCTATAATAAAGTCATAATCTGAATTTAACCGGCCGAAAGGAGGGATGGGCGATGTTTCGCCTTCTAATAGTGGACGATGAAAAAAACGAGCGCGACTGTCTGCTGTACCTGATTCAAAATGCTCAGCTTCCCTTTGAGGTTCGGGAAGCCGAGAATGGCGCGGACGCTCTGCGAATTTTGGAGGAGTGGACGGCGGATGTGATCCTTTCCGACGTTCAGATGCCCGTCATGGGCGGGTTGGAATTTCTCCGTGAAGCCTGTACGCTCTACCCCGAAACCCGCGTCATCATCTTCAGCAACTACGCGGAATTTGAATATGCCAAGGCCGCCATGCATCTGGGCGTGGAAAACTATATCCTCAAGCCCGTGGTGCCGCAGGAACTGGAAAATACGCTCAACGCCGTGATCGGGCAGATCACCGAGGAGCGAAGCGCCAGCCGCCTGTATCAGGCCTCCATGCTCCAGTCCGCTTTGCAGCTTTCCATCTACGGCAGCATGGATCCCGCTTCCCTGAGCGAGGATCTGCGCACACAGCTGCAAAGCTTCCGCCGCATGGTGCTTCTGAATTTTCCGGGCGCCTTTCTGGAAAAAGGCTATTCCCGTCTGTGCGACGGCCTGCGCGGGACGCTCGGACAGGAGTTTGTGCCGCTGAACCTATCCCCGCAGGCGCTGATCTTTCTGAAAGGGAACGAGCAGGAGGACGCGCACGAGCTTGGCGCGCGGATCTGCCGGTGCGTGCAGGATACCTGCGGCGTTTCCTGCTGCGCGGCGGTCAGCCGCCCGCTGCCGGCCTACGCTTCTCTGCGCGAAGCCTTTTCCTGTTTGGAGCAGCTGATGGAGCAGCGCTTCTGGAATCCCTCGGAAACCGTTTTTTCCGGTACGCCCGGACAGCCCGCCGCCAGCGAGGTGACGGAGGAAACGGACGACGACACGCTGCTCAACCGCATCAAGGATGCGCTGGCCGCGAGGGACGAGGAACGCTTCACCGCAAGTCTCACGCCCTTTTTCAACAAATACCGGCGGCAGAGCAACCAATCCCAAATCTATGTCAAATTTATCTTTTCCAATCTGATCGCGTCGCTCTACCCGTTCCTGCCGGAGGAGGAAAAGCGCGGCGGGAAAACCATGGACGAGCTGATTTCCGCTCTGTATTTGCAGCAGGATATCTCCCAGATCATTGATATGGTGCAGGAGCTTGCGCGCAAGGTGGCCGGAACCTTCGTGGAGAGCGGGCGCGGACTGCGGCGTGAGCTGGTGATCGTGCTCGACTACATCCACCAGCATTACGGGCAGGAGCTCTCCGTGGAGCTGCTCGCCTCCACCGTCTTTCTCTCCCCCGACTACCTCAGCCGCATTTTCAAAAAGGCGATGGGAAAGAGCCTGTATCAGTACATCCGCCAGTTCCGCATGGAAAAGGCCAGCGAACTGCTGCGAAACACCACAAAGAAGGTGATAGACATTGGCACGGAAACGGGATATCCAAACTACTCCTATTTCTGCCAGAGCTTCCGGGAATACTTCGGAACCTCCCCCGACCGCTACCGGCAGGAGGCGGCGCATGCCTGAGCGTTTCCAGTGGCTGATCCGGCATGTGCAGAATCTGAGCTACAAGCGGAAGCTCCTGCTGACCTGCCTGACCGTCAGCATTCTTCCGCTCTCCATCACCACCGTATTCTGCGTCTCTCAGATGACCTCCAGCCTGCTGCGGCAGGAGGATATCGCTTTGCGTGAAACGCTCAGCACGGCATCCGACTCCCTCAGCTTCCAAATCGAGCTGTATCGAAATCTGGTGCAGAACGCCGCGGATTCCGACGCGGTGATCTCCACCGCATCCCGCACCTACGACACCGTATACGATAAATACGCGCAGTTTTCCTATACCTTCGACGTGTTTCTGAACAATCTGACCACACAGCATCCGGAGATTGAACAGATCACCCTGTATACCGGCCGGAACGAGCTTCGCCACGGCAAGCAGCTTCGAACGCTTTCCGATCTGGAACAGGAGCCGTGGTTCACCGCGAACGTGGAGGATCTGACGGCGGAGCCGCAATGGTTTATCCGGGAGGACGGCGCGGTGGTGCTGATCTGTCTTGTGCCGGAGCCGTATACCAAATACGTCAAGGCATACTCGCAAAACTGCGTGGCGATGACCATTCCCGGCGACACCTTTTTCTATTTTCTGGAAAGCCTTTCCGACTGCCACCTGCGGATCTCCAACGGAGACACCGTCTTTTTCGATTACACGGATCCGAAAATGTCCGGGTTTCTGTCCGGCACACCGCTCACCAGCCTGTCCGCCGAAGAAGACGGCTGGACCATCCTTCTCGAAAAACCCCTGTATTTGATCGTCCAGTCCGCCGCTCAGCTTCTCCTCGTCATGGTGGGCATCATAGCCGTCTGCCTGTTTCTCATCCTCTTTCTCAGCCGCCTGTTCGCCGACTTTTCCACCAGGCGAATCGATCAGATCAACCGCACCATGCAGGTGGTGCAGACGGGAGATTTCAGCGTCCGCCTGCACGACGACTGTGAGGATGAAATCGGCGTTCTCACCAACAATTTCCAGACTATGGCGGACAAGATCCAAACCTTGATTCAGGACAATTACCAGAAAACCATCACCCTCAAGGAAGCACAGCTCAAGGCTTTGCAGGCTCAGATCAACCCGCATTTCCTCTACAACTGCCTGTCCCTGATCAACAGCCGCGCCCTGCTCTCCCATCAGGACGATATCAGCCAGATGTCCCAGCTCATGTCCACTTTTTACCGAACCACGCTGAACAAGGGCCGTTCGCAGATCGTTTTGCAGGACGAGATCCGCAACGTCATGTCCTATCTGGAGATCCAGCGCCTGCTGCATGACGGAAGGTTCCAGGTGATCACGCAGATCGATCCGATTCTGCCGGATATCACCGTTCCAAACCTCCTGCTTCAGCCGCTGGTGGAAAACTCCATCGTCCATGGACTGCTCCCGCGTCAGGAGGGCGGCGGCTGCCTGTTCCTCACAATCCGCCGTGTGGAGGAAGCGATTCATTTCACCGTGATGGACAACGGCGTGGGCATTCCTCCGGAAAAGCTGCCCACTCTGACCTCCACGGATTCCTCCGGCTACGGTCTGAAAAATGTCAACGAACGCCTGATCCTGACCTATGGGGAAGCATCCGCTCTGAAAATCAACAGCATCCAGAACCAGAGCACCATGATTACCTTCTGCCTGCCGGTATCGCCCCCAGCCCCGAAACAGGAAACGGCTCCTTGACCTTTCCAACGGCCCCCTTATATTTTTAGCAATTTGTCCTAATTTTTTGGATGGGATTTTCGCGTTTTATCCAAGAAATAGATTTTGCGAAAAGGGGACTGAGTTTAGTTGACACCCTCGCAAAACCGTATTATACTAATACCAGACGAGAGGGAAAGACCTCCGAGAACAAAGCTTATACGTTCTGTGGCAGGCGCTGCCACACCTTTTCAATACAACTCCTCCCCAAAAAACGAAAACCGGCCTGATGGCCGGTTTTCGTTTTTCTATGCCTTTTTTCAAGCGAACACAGAGGCCGTGCTGGAACCGTCCTGGAGACGGGAAACGCGAATCTGCCGCAGAATCCGGGTGCGCAGCTCGCTGACGTGGGAAATCACGCCCACCGTCCGGCCCGCCCCCTGCACCTGGGAGAGGGCGCGCATGGCCGTGTCAAGCGTCTCCTGGTCGAGTGTGCCGAAGCCCTCGTCAATGAAGATGGAATCCAGGCGGACGCTGCCGGACACCGCCTGCACCACACTGGACAAGCCGAACGCCAGCGAAAGGGAAGCCAGAAACAGTTCGCCTCCCGACAGCGTTTCCACGGCGCGGGCGGAACCGCACTGTGCATCCAGCACCTCCAAATCCAGCCCCGCCAGCGCATGACCGCCCCCCGCTTCGCGCACACGGCGCAGGGCATACCGGCCCGTGCTGAACTGGCTGAAAAACAGGTTCGCCGCGGACAGGATATCGTCAAGCATGATGCCCAGAACAAACTGCTGAAGCGGGATCCGGCGCGCGTTTTTCCCGGACAGCAGCGCACCGAGCCGTTCCGTGCGCTCGTATTCACGCGCGGCGGACGCGGCTGTTTCTTCCAGTTCACGGAGAGCTTTGAGCGACTGCTTTCCGCTTTCCAGCCGCTGGGCCAGAGCCGCCGCGCGGCGGACGGCTTCCTCCCGGCGCGCGCGGGCCGCGTCCAGCGCGGCCCGCATTTCCTTCATGTGGGGGCGCTCCTTCCCCGCGATCTCGGCGGCGGCGCGCTTTCTCTGCTCCTCGCAGGACGCCACGGCGGCCTGGTACTGCTGAATCTCCCGTTCCCGCGCTTCGAGCTGATCCGGCGAAAGCAGCAGCTCGGCAAGTGGGATCTCCTTTCCCTCCTGCGGCAGAGCGGCGCGGAATTCCTCCTCCGCCTGCCGCTTGCTCTCCGCCGTGCGGGCCAGCGCGGCCTGCGATTCCTCCCATGCGGCCTGTGCGGCGGCGCGGCGCGCTTCACACGCGGCCAAAGACGCGCGGCACTGTTCCAGCGCGAGAGCGGCTTCCTTCTGCTCCCGTCGGCGCTGTTCGAGCCGCTCCTGGGCTGCCGTCTGCTTTGCGGCGGCGGCCCGCGCCTGTTCCAGTGCGGCCTGCGCCTGCTCCAGCTCCGGAGACGGCGCGGCTGGGGCCGGATGATGCACGGAACCGCACACCGGACACGGCTCCCCCTCCCGCAGAACGGAAGCCAGCGCGGACGCGGCGCTGCGGCGCGTCAAAGCCTGCACGCGCTCTGTCAGCGGGGCCAGGCGGGCCGCTTCCCCGCTGAGACCCCGGATAAACTCCTCCCCCTTGCGGCAGCGCGCTTCCGCTTCCTCCTGCTTTTTGCGCAGCTCCTGCTCCTCGCGGGTGCGGCGTTCCGCTTCCCCGCGCAGAGCGGTCAGCTCACGGGACAGCCGTTTTCCGTTCTCCGCCTGTTCCTTCTCCGCCGCCTGCAGCGAGCGCAGATGCGGAGCAAAGGCCGCCGCGCGGCGGCACAGCGTCAGACGGGCCTGCGCCTGCTCCATGGCGGGACGCTTTTTCTCCAATCCCTCGGCGCGCTGCGCCAGCTCCGCCGCGAGCTGAAACTGACGGTCCAGCAGGGAAGCCGCGTTCCAGGCCTCCGTGGCGCGCCCCAGCTCCTGTTCCAGCTTTCCGGCTTCTCCCGCCAGCGCCTTTCCCTCAGCTTCGAAGGCAGCCAGCTTTTCGGAAAGCTGCTCCGGCGTTTCGGCATCCTCCCGCGCTAAAAGGGAAGATCGCTCCGCTGTCAATCGATCGGCCTGCGCCTTCTTCGCGGCCGCCAGCTCCCGCAGGCGGCGGGACACACGCTCCCAGCGCGCCGCGCCGAACAGCGTCTGAAACATGGCGGCTTTCTCTCTGGAATTGGCCAACAGCAGGCGCAGGAAATCTCCCTGCGGCAGCACGACCACCTGAGAAAACTGCTCGCACGTCAGCCCCAGAAGCTCCTCCGCCTTTTCTCTCACGCGGCTTTCCGCGCCGCTGACAAGAAGCTCCCAGTCCTCTCCGTCCCAGCGGTATGCGGCGTGCTCCTCCCGCACCTTCCGCTCCCCGGTTCCTCTGCCTTTATAATAGGTACGGGAGCGGCGGAAGCGATACCGTTCCCGGCCAAGCGAGAAGGTAAACTCCACAAACGTTTCCTCCTCGTCCGGGGCTTCCATGCAGCGCATGCTGCCCCAGCTGCGCCGCCCGCCGGTTGCACGGCAGTACAGGGCAAAGCACATGGCGTCAAGGAGCGTCGTCTTTCCCCCGCCGGTCGATCCGGTGATCAGGAACAATGGATTTTCGCCCAGCTCCCGAAAGTCAATCCGGGTCAGACGGCGGTAGGATCCGAATGCCTGGAGCTGCAATTCCTCTGCTTTCATGCTTCTTCCTCCTCCTCTCCCCGCAAAGCCGTCAAAAACAGCTCCTCGTCGTCCGCGTCCGGCTCATATCCGCAGATCTGCGTGAGAAACTCCCGCAGGACGGCGGACGCGTCCGTCCCATTGTGCCGGAGCTGCTCGCGCAATCCGTCCTCGCTCCCTTCCCCGGCTCCCGCCAGCCAGTGGCTGGACAGGCCGAGCAGGTTCGGCCAATAGGGGCGCAGCTGCTCGGCGGGCAGGTAAACCGGCCCGTTGTCCGTCAGTTCACACAGCAGATAATCCTCACATGGCTCCTTTTTGGCACGCGCCAGCAGCTCCTCAAAGCTTCCCGTCAGCACGCGCAGATCCCGCAGGGGCGGGAAGGAACGGAAGGAAACGCGCGGTTCCCCGCCGTCAAACTCCACCACGGTGACGCTCTTTTCCTGATTTGCCTCGTCAAACGAGTATTTCAGCGGCGATCCCGCGTAGCGCCCGCGCTCTCCCGCCCGCTGGGGCGCGTGCAGATGCCCCAGCGCCGTATAGGAAAACGGCGCAAAGCACGCGGTGGACACCTCTCCCGTCCCGCCGACATACACGGGGCTTTCCGACGCGGAGGTGACGCTGCCCGCGGCAAAACAGTGCGCTGCCAGCAGGTTCAGACGATCCGGCGCGGCCAGGGCGGCGGCGCGCTCCAATAGGGCGGCGTACGCCTCCTGGAAGGTGCGCAGCTCCTCGTTCCCGAGCACCGCCCGGATCTCCGCCGGTTCGCCGTATGGCAGAAGAAACAGGCGCACCGGCTGATCGCCGCACATCAGCTCCACAGGGGACAGCACTTCCTCCGGCCGGGCGGCCAGATAAACGCCGCTTTTGCGCAGCAGCGCGCCGCCGATCGCCATGCGGTCCGGCCCGTCGTGGTTTCCCGCAATCACAGCCAGAGGGATCCCGAGCGCGCTCACCCCGGATAAAAAAGAATCGAACAGCCGAAGCGCTCCGGACGGGGCGATCGCCCGATCGAACACATCCCCGGCAAGGATCACCAGATCGGGACGCTCCTCCCGCAGAAACGGAAGGAACTGCTCCCGCACAAAATATTCCTGATCCGGCAAAAGGGAACGCCCATATAAATACTTTCCCAGATGCCAGTCCGCCGTATGTACCAGCTTCATAAGCCCTCCTGATCAAAACGCGGGACGGCGCGCATGGTGCGCCCGCCCCGCCGTCTGCTGTTCTGCCGTCCCCGTCATTCCACGGGAAGAATCTCCTGAAAGACGGAAAAATTCTTTGCCGTCCGTTTTCTGTCGCTGTGCAGATATCCGAAATACCAGCGCTTATACTCGATCTCTCGCGCCAGCGTATCAAAGTATGCGTCGAGCGCGTTGCGATCGCCGTGGTTCCCGGCCATGCGCGGGGCGGGCCAGTGCGTCACCATGTAATCCACCCGCTTGTTGTGGGCCTGCAAATGCGCCGCGCCGTTCTTCATCTCCTCCAGGGTGGGGAATTCCTCTTTCCACCATTTTCCAGCGTCCTGGTAGATCTGCCGCTCGCGCGTCTCTCCTCCGCCGAAGGCAAAGAAGGTTTTCCCCTCGATGGTGTACACCTCGCCGCGCATCAGGTGGTAGACATTGCCGCCCAGACAGTGGACGCGTCCGCCATTCCATTCGCCCTCCTCGCAGCGGTTCAGCAGCTCAAAATTTTCATGCGCGCCGTCCACGAACGCCACGGCATACTTTTTCTTTCCCAGCTTTTTGAGAAACCGCTCCTCGGCGGCTCCCCCGTCCCAGAGAAACCCGAAATCGCCGCAGATCAGCAGCGTATCGCCGGAACGCAGTCGCTTTGCGTCCTCAAACCGGCGCTTATCTCCATGAATATCTCCCGTGATGTAGATCAACCGGATCGTCCCCCTTTGCATCCCCGCGGGGCTTTTTGGCCATCCCGCTATACAACTTGTTATAAATGAAATGAATATACAATTTTCCACGTTTTCCACTGAGTTTTCCACTGCGTCTGTGGAATCGTGTGGAAAAGTCAACTTTTGACAAAATGCGCGCTTCCGGGTTCACAAATTCTTTTCATTTGCAGGTTTACACAATCCCGCGAATCCTGTTATACTAGAACTGCGCACCTTTTCGGCGTTTTGTGCGCGCAGACGGACTCTGTGCGTTTCCGGAATATTATAACATAGTGGAGGAAAAAGTTCCATGAGAAAAAAAATCGTGTGCTTTCTCTCCGTCCTGATGACGGTCTGGCTGCTGCTTCCGCAGGGAGCGTTCGCGGCCTCCTTCCAGATTGATTTTGACACGGCCTGCGACGCTATCCAGCTGGTGAATCTGGACACCGGCACCGTGGTGTATGAGAAAAACCCGGACAAGCACCGGGAGCCCGCGTCCACCACGAAGATCATGACCTACATTGTGGTCTATGAAAATGTGGAGGACCCGGAGAACACCACCGTCACCATCTCGGAAAAGATCCGCGACGAGCTGCTGGGGACGGGAAGCTCCCTGTCCGGCATTCAGGTGGGGGACGTGCTGACCGTCTCCCAGCTTCTGCGCTGCATGATGATTCCCTCGGGCAACGACGCGGCGCTGGCCCTTGCCGATTTTGTCGGGGGCGGCGACGTGCAGAAATTCGTTGACATGATGAACGAGAAGGCCGCCGAGCTGGGATGCACGGACACGCACTTTACCAACCCGCACGGCCTGCACGACGACGAGCATTACACCACCGCGCGGGATCTGGCCGTCATCACCCAGTACGCCATGATGCTGCCGGAATTCATGGATATCACCAACACCACCAACATCTATTACAAACCGGCCGGAGGTCCTGCCGCCGACGAAAAACGCCTGCTGGTCACCACCAACCGGCTCATTCACAAGACGCTCGATCCGCAGTATTATTACCAGTACGCGCAGGGAATCAAAACCGGTTCGCACGATCAGGCGGGCTACTGTCTGGTGTCGACCGCCAAGAAAAACGGTCTGAGCTATCTGTGCGTCGCCCTCGGCGCGCCGAGCGTGGACGAAAACGGCAACCGCATTACCGCACACGGGGAGTGCTCCGATTCCATCAACCTCTACAACTGGGCCTTTGACAATCTGGGCTTCCGCACCATCGCGGACGCGGACGACGCAGTCACCGAAATTGAGCTGCGCTTCGCATGGAACAAGGACACGCTTCTGCTGGTTCCGCAGGAAAGCTACACCACCATTCTGCCGGACGATATCTCCTCCAGCAGCATCCTTGCCACGCCCGACATTCCCGAGTATATTGAAGCGCCCGTCAAGAAGGGGGACGTGATCGGCACGGTCACTTACAGCTATGCCGATCAGACGCTCGCCACCCTGAATCTGGTCGCCGGGGAGAGCGTGGAGCGCAGCGAGCTGCTCAAAAGCGCGAGCACGGTCAAGGATATTGTCACCTCCTCCTGGTTCCTCACCATTGTGGGGATTATTCTCTTCCTTCTGTTTGTGTATCTGATTCTCGCGCTGATTTACAACCGTAAAAAGAAAAAGCTCCGCAAGGTGCGCAAATACAAGAACATGTGATGTGGGAGGCTCTGCATGGAAAAGCGCTATGAAATTCTTCTCTTTGACGCGGACGGCACGCTGCTCGATTTTGACCGCTCCGAGCACGCCGCCATGGAGAAAATCTTCGCCCGCCACGGCTACCCTTATTCGGAGGAAACCCTTCTGCGCTACCGGGAAATCAACTCCCGGCTGTGGCGCGATTACGAGCAGGATCGGATCCTCAAGCCTGTGATCCACATGACGCGCTTTGAGGAGCTGTTCCGGCAGCTTTCCATCGACGGGGACGGCGCGGCGTTCAACCGCGAATATCTGGACGCGCTGTCCGCGGAGCATTTCACCATCGACGGGGCCGAGGAGGTCTGCGCCGCTCTCTCCGGGCGTTACCGTATGTACGTCGTCACCAACGGCGTGTCCCATGTCCAGCGCAGGCGGATGCGGGAATCCGGGCTGGAACAGTATTTTTCCGGCCTGTTCATCTCCGAGGAGATGGGCGTGCAGAAGCCGAAGCGCGAATTTTTTGAGCTGGTTTCCCAGGCGGTCGAAAGCTTCGCGCCGGAAAAGACGCTGGTCGTTGGGGACTCGCCCACGTCGGACGTGAAGGGCGCGCAGGGCTTCGGCCTTGACGTATGCTGGTTCAACCCCTCTGAGCGTCCCGCTCCCTCCCCCGCTCCCACACAGGAGATCCGCTCCCTTCGGGAGCTCTTACCCCTTCTGTAAACAACGAAAAAAGCCCGCCGGAATCGCTTGTGAAAGCCTTTCCGGCGGGCTGCTTTTTATCTGCCCATGCTATTTATGTTCCCTGCTTGCCCTGTGCGGTCATGGTAACGCCGGAGCCGCTGGTGACAGCGGTGATGGTCCCCTGCAAATCCGTGCGGAACACCTCCACTCCCGCTGTGGAAAGCTTGTCCAGCGTCACAGCGTCCGGGTGGCCGTAATCGTTGTCCACGCCGCAGCTGATCACGGCGTATTGCGGGGAAACCGCGTCGAGGAACGCCTGCGACGTGGAGGTTTCGCTGCCGTGATGGCCGCATTTGAGGACGGTGGCGGAAAGATCATACCCCTTCGCCAACATTTCCTCCTCACACTCCGTCTCCGCGTCCCCAGTGAACAGGAAGCTGTCCTCTCCAAAGGTAAGCCGCAGAACGACGGAATAGTTGTTCAGGTTTCCGTATTCGCTGCCGTTCGGCCCCAGTACGGTCAGCACCGCGCCGTTTTCATTCCACAGCTCCGTTCCCGGCTCGGCGGGGGTGATGGAAAGCCCTTCGTCCGCGATGCTTTGCAGCAGATTTTCATAGGTCTTTGTGGTGGGCGTCTCACTCTCCGCGACGCGGGGCATGACGACCTTCCGCACATCGAGCTGCTCGATGACCTCCGCCATACCGCCGATATGGTCGGCATGCGGGTGCGTGGCAACCACCAGATCGAGCGTCTCCGCGCCCAGAGAGCGAAGCTCCTCCACCAGCTCGTCCTGCGTCGCGGACGTTCCCGCGTCAATCAGGATATTCTGCCCGCCCGGCAGCCGGATCAGCTCGCTGTCCGCCTGACCGACGTCAAAATACACCACTTCAAGCGTGCCCTCCGGCATAGCCTGCGCGGCGGACGACGCGGGGCTCCCACCCACCGGAAGATCCTCCCAGCTGAACCCCAGCTGCCGTGCGCCCGCGAGAACCGCCGCCGCAAGCAGCACCACCGCCGAAATCCACAGAGGCTGTTTTTTCCTCCTGCGGGGCGCATACCGCCTTCCCTTTGCCATTCGCTTTCCCCCTTCATGCCCAGCGGCGGATCCGCACGGCACGTCATCACGCCCGGATTTCCGCCGCTCTCAAAATCAAAAAAGAAAGGCACCCTCCCGGCGACACGCCAAAAGGATGCCGAAGCTTCCCGGAATGGAACGCTTTCTGCTCAGGCCTTGCGCGGATCCTTATCTCCGTACAGATTAAAGCGGAAGAGCAGGGATTCGTCCTCCTTGTTTGAACATTCAATGAAGGCCTCGGCAATCTTGCCACCCTCGATCAGCTTCGTCAGGCCGACAAGCTGGCAAAGCTTGCTTTTGAGGTTCAGGCGATCGCCCTCGCGGGTCACCAGAAACACATCGCCCTGACAGGCATCGAGCGTCTTGAGGAATTCGGGGACATCCACATCGTGCAGTTCCAACAGATTTGCAGGCATACTTGTGTCCTCCTTTGCTGCTGTGATTCTCCGCCCAATGGGAGCGGAGCGGGTTGGAATATCATTCCTACCGTCTTATTATATCATCCGCCAAAGGATTGTCAACCAAATCGCTCGGGCGAAAACCGCCAAAGATTCCCTCACCGGAATCGGCAAATTCGTGCTGTTCCTCCTCCCCCCACAGCTTCCCTCTGCGGATGCGCACACGCCTCTGCGCCATGGCCGCAAGCGCCATATCATGCGTGATCAGCACCAGTGTGCGCCCTTCCCGGTTCAGCTCCCGCAGGATTTCCATGACCGCCCGTCCGGACTCGGGATCGAGGTTGCCCGTGGGTTCATCCGCCAGCAGGATGGGCGGCTTCGCGGCGATCGCCCGGGCCACCGCAACCCTCTGCTGCTGTCCGCCGGACAGCTGGCCCGGCAGGTGCTCCGTGCGATCTCCCAGTCCCACCAGCGCGAGGGCTTCCCGCGCGAGCGTGCGCCGCACAGAAGATGGAACGCCGCGATAGGCCAGCGGCAGCTCCACGTTTTCCTGAGCCGTCAGGCCGCCGATCAGATTGAAGCCCTGAAATACAAAGCCGATTCTTTGGTTCCGGATCTCCGCCAGACGCTGCTCGCTGAGCTGGGAAACATCCTCCCCTTCAAACCGGCAGACGCCCTGCGTCGGCGCGTCCAGACAGCCCATCAGATTCATGAGCGTTGTCTTTCCCGATCCGCTGCTGCCCACCACCGCGAGGAATTCTCCGCGCCGTACCGCCAGCGAAACATGGTCGAGCGCGTGCACCTCGCCCTCCTCCCGCCGGTATATCTTGGAAACCTCCCGCAGACTGATCACTTCGTCCATGATTTGAGCACCTCTCCCGAATTTTTCCGTTCTGATTTACAAAGCCGCTTTTTTGCCGTATAATAAGGATTAGTATATCCGGAAGTCATATATTGATTCCCGCTGCGCGGGAAATTCAGATGGAGGTATCATCCGCTATGTTGAAGATCGACTGGAAACAATTCAAGAGCGGCACGGACATCCGGGGCGTCGCGACAGAGGGAGTGCCGGGGCAGGAAGTCAACCTCACCGGCTCCGCGGTGCGCCGGATGGCGGCGGGCTATCTGCTCTGGCTTTCGAATAAGACGGGCAAGCCTGCTTCCGAGCTGACAGTCGCCGTCGGCCATGATTCCCGTATTTCCGCCGACCGCATTCAGAAGGCTGTCGTGGACGCGCTGCTCTCCGCGGGCGTTCGTGTGCTGGTGTGCGGGCTCGCGTCCACCCCCAGCATGTTCATGATCACCGTGGACTGGGACTGCGACGGTTCCATCCAGATTACGGCCAGCCACCACCCGTATTACCGCAACGGTTTGAAGTTCTTCACCAAGGAGGGCGGCCTGGACGGCTCCGACATTGACGAAATCCTCGCCTATGCCGCGGAGAACAAGGCTCCCGCCTATGGAAAGGGCGTCGCGGAGATGGTGGACTATATGTCCCGCTACAGCGAGATCCTGCGCGACAAAATCAAGCAGGGCGTCAACGCGGAGGACTATGAGCACCCGCTCGCGGGCTTCCATATCGTGGTGGACGCGGGCAACGGCGCGGGCGGTTTTTACGCCACGGACGTGCTTGCCCCGCTCGGCGCGGACATTTCCGGCAGCCAGTTTCTGGAGCCGGACGGCATGTTCCCGAACCATATCCCGAACCCCGAAAACGCGGCCGCGATGGACTCTGTCCGTCTCGCCACCATCCGCGCCAAAGCCGATCTCGGCGTGATCTTTGATACCGACGTGGATCGCGGCGGCGCCGTCGACGCACGAGGGGACGAGCTCAACCGCAACCGTCTTGTCGCCGTGGCCAGTGCCATCGCCCTGGAAGGCAACGAGGGCGGCACCATCGTGACGGACTCCATCACCTCGAGCGGCCTGAAGGAATACATTGAAAACACGCTCGGCGGCCGTCATCACCGCTTCAAGCGCGGCTACCGCAACGTCATCAACGAAGCGATCCGCCTGAACAACGAGGGCGTGAACTGCCCGCTGGCGATTGAGACCTCCGGCCATGCCGCTCTGCGGGAAAATTACTTCCTCGACGACGGCGCGTATCTCGTCACCAAGATTATCATTAAAATGGCCGTCCTGCGCCGCGAAGGGAAAACGCTGGAAACCCTGCTGGAAGGCCTGCGCGAGCCGGTGGAAGCCACAGAGCTTCGCCTGCCGATCACCGCGTCCGACTTCCGCGCCTGCGGCGAAGCGGTCATCGCGGGACTGGAGCAGTGGGCGGAACAGCACGGCTGGGCAATCGCCCCGGACAACCGCGAGGGAATCCGCGTCTCCTTCGGCAAGGATAACGGCGACGGCTGGTTCCTCCTCCGTCTGAGCGTGCACGATCCCATCATGCCCCTCAACATCGAGAGCGATTCCGAGGGCGGCGTGCGCAAAATGGTGGAGCAGCTGCACGAGTACCTTCTCACCTGTGAAGGTCTTGACATCTCCCCTGTCACAAAATTCCTGGCCTGATTGGCCTTTTCGCGCTCCCGGCGGACAAGCCAGGGCCGCGCAACTGAAAAAACGGCATTTCCCCGAACAGCGGTACCGCTTCGAGGGAATGCCGTTTTCTTTTTCACCGCTCTGCCGATTCCGTATGGGAATGCACCGGCACGGAGCGCAAATGAATCAAATGCGCCACTCCGGGAATGCTCTCCCCCTGCTGGCTGGTGGTGAGGGACATCAGCGCCCCTGTGCCGACAAACAGCACGTCCTGCATCCGCCCCGCCAGAAGATCGCCGAGCACCACCGAGCACAGCACGGCGGCGGAACAACCGCAGCCGGACGCGCCCGCGTGCACATCCTGCCGCTGGCGGTCGTACAGCATCAGCCCGCCGTCATTGTGCACGGCGGCAATGTCAAAGCCGTCCCGCAGAGCCAGCTCCCGCAGAAGATCGCTTCCCACCGCGCCGAGATCGCCGGTCAGGATGAGATCAAAATCACTCGGCGAGGAAGCGGTATCCGTGAAATAATCCAGAAGCGTCTCCCAGGCCGCGGGAGCCATGGCAGCCCCCATGTTTGCCGCATCCTTGACGCCCAAATCCCGCATCCTTCCAAATGTGGCTTCGCGCACCACCACAGCGCGTTCCACACCCGAGGGCGGCTCCCGGGAAACGATCACGGCTCCCGAAGCGGTGGCCGTCCACTGCGCGGTGGGAGTGCGCTGGCCTCCATATTCCAGCGGCAGGCGGAACTGCCGCTCCGCCGAACAGAAGTGAGAGGACGTGACTGCCAAAGCCCGCCGCGCCGCTCCCGCTTCCACAAACACAGACGCCATCCCCAGCGTCTGCGCCATGGTCGAACATGCGCCGTACTGCCCGAGAAAAGGGATATCCAGCTCGCGCAGGCCAAAGACGGACGCGGCGCACTGGTTCAGCAGATCCCCGGCAAACACGCAGTCGATTGCTTCCCGTTCCATCCCCGCCTTGCGCAGGGCAAGCTGGGCCGCCTCCGCCTGGAGACGGCTTTCCGCCTGCTCCCAGCTTTCCAGGCCGAGCGTGGTATCCTCGTGGCACTGATCAAACAGGGCTCCCAGCGGCCCTTCCTTTTCCTTTTTCCCCACCGAAGCCGCCCAGCTTGCCGCCCACGGCCCGCGGCCGAACCGCAGCGTTCGTTTTCCGATTCGTGTGATCACATCCGTCGCCCCCATCCATTTTGCGTTCAGTATTCCCGTATCCTCCGCCTGTATGCAAGATCCTTTTTTTCCCATGCAGAATTCGAGTTTTTCCGACGGGATTCCGTGGAACTGCACAGAAAATATGAATAATTTGTTTCTTAAAAATGAAAACTTTGTGGAAATAGGTGATTGCTTTCTCCCTGGCAAATGCGTATAATATTTTTATCATCAAACGTCCGGCCTATGCGGTTGTCCGGACTTATTTTCATTTACAGGAGGAATGGATCACATGGCAGGCAACAAAAACGGTTCCGCCCTGGGGAAGAAGGATTTCTTCGATCTCGCGGGCCATGGAACCAACGTCAAAACGGAAGTAATCGCGGGCATCACCACTTTTCTGGCGATGGCTTACATTCTTGCGGTTAACCCGAGCATGCTCAAGGAAACGGGCATGGATCAGAACGCGGTGTTCGTCGCCACAGCGCTTTCCGCCGCTCTCGCGACCTTCATCATGGGCTTTCTCGCCAATTACCCGGTGGCTCTCGCTTCCGGCATGGGCCTGAACGCTTACTTCACCTACACCGTCTGCCTCGGCATGGGGCTGGGCGAAAACGCCTGGAAAATCGCTCTGACGGCGGTTCTGGTGGAAGGCCTTATTTTCATCGTTCTGTCCGCCTTCAAGTTCCGTGAGACGATTGTCAACGGCATTCCGGCAAACCTCAAATACGCCATCACCGCCGGTATCGGCCTGTTCATCACGCTGATCGGCTGCAAGGGCGCCGGCATTGTGGTTTCCAATTCCTCCACGCTCGTGGGCCTTGGCGATTTTTCCTCCCCGACGGTGGTTCTCGCCCTTATCGGCCTGATCATCCTCGGCGTACTGCATCACTTCCGTGTCAAGGGCGCAATCCTGATCAGCATCCTTGTCACCTGGGTGCTCGGCATTGTTGCTGAGCTGGGCGGCTGGTACCAGGTCAATGTGGAGGCCAGTGTGTTCTCCAACATTCCCTCCTTCTCCAACTATACGCCCTTCCCGTCCCTGGCTCCGACCTTCTTCCAGTTTGACTTCGGCTATGTGGCGGAAAACCTCATGAACTTCGTCATCATTGTGTTTGCTTTCCTGTTTGTCGATCTGTTTGACACGGTTGGCACCCTCGTCGGCGTTGCCGCGAAGGGCAATCTCCTGGACAAGGACGGCAAGCTGCCCCGCGCGGGCAAAGCTCTGATGGCTGACGCTATCGGCACCGTGGTGGGCGCCTGCCTTGGTACCTCCACCGTCACCAGCTTCGTGGAGTCCTCCGCCGGCGTTTCCGAGGGCGGCCGCACCGGTCTGACAGCGGTTGTCGCTGGCGTGCTCTTCCTCGTTGCTATCCCGCTGTACCCCATCTTCACCGCGATTCAGGGCTTCGCCACCGCTCCGGCTCTGATTTTCGTCGGCCTGCTGATGATGACCAGCGTTCTGAAGGTCAAGTTTGACGGCGACATCGCGGACGCGATCGGCGCGTTCCTCGCCATCTTCATGATGCCCTTCACCTATTCGATTGCCAACGGCATTATGTTCGGCATGCTGGCTTGGGTTATCCTCAAGCTGCTCACCGGCAAGGCCAAGGACATCTCCCCCATCATGTATGGTGTCGGCATCCTCTTTGTTATCCGTATTATTACATTGGTCCGGCATGTCGCCTCGTGACCGAGCAGAAACGAAACGATTTCTTCCCTGAACAAGCAAGCCCTCCTGCGCAGGATTCGCAGGAGGGCTTTTTTCATATCTGCCCGGCACCGAAAAAGCATGCAAAAAAAGAAAACCGGCGTTTTCCACCATGATGCAAAGACAGGTGGAGGACGCCGGAATGT